>Ga0153956_1002419_pt1 | contig 13748 bp, 13 predicted proteins | sample TSFL040MetaG_FD_104704 | JGI IMG/M metagenome (GOLD analysis project Ga0153956, IMG submission 104704) | Attine ant fungus gardens microbial communities from Florida, USA - TSFL040 MetaG | ecosystem: Host-associated > Fungi > Mycelium > Unclassified | place: USA: Florida, Wekiwa Springs... | reverse complement strand
TTGCCTTCACGGTCGGGTATAGGGTCGCCATGCGGATCGTGTTTCGGGTAGTCCATAAACTTATCCAGGCGGTCAATCAGCTCAACCGATGAGATGTGCTCCAGTTCTTCGGCCATATCATGCACTTCATCCCATTTAAAATTGAGCTTCTCTACCAAAAAGTATTCCCAAAGCCGGTGGCGTCTGATGATCTGCAAAGCGATTTTTTCGCCTGCAGAAGTAAGTGTTACACCCTGGTATTTCTCGTAATTGATCAGTTCCTTATCGGCCAGCTTCTTGAGCATGTCTGTAACTGAGGCTGCTTTGGTGCACAAGGCGGCAGCTATCTGGTTGGTACTCACGCTCAAGCCGTTTAACGATAAATGGTAGATGGCTTTTAAATAATTTTCTTCGGCTAAAGTATTCATTTAAGTAAATCTAATAATATTTTTAGACTTGCCTAAAAAATGTTGATAATAAAATTTAATATTTGAGAGTTGTTGGTATTGAAAAATATAATTTTGTATTTTGTTTCAAATTTTTCACGTAGTTATGGCTGCAGAACTGGACAGGATTGACCTGCAAATACTTAAAACCTTACAAGAGAACGGAAGGATAACCAACCTTCAACTTTCAACAGAAATTGGCTTGTCGCCTGCACCTACGTTGGAGCGTGTGCGCAAACTCGAAAACGCCGAATATATAAAAAGCTACCATGCCCTTGTCGACGAAGAAAAGCTGGGCCTGGGTATCAAGACTTTTATACAGATATCGTTAGATTTTCACCAAAAAGACACCATTCACACTTTCATCAGCGAAATTCAGAAGATCAAAGAGGTAACCGAATGCCACCATGTAACCGGCCAGTGTGATTTCCTACTGAAAGTTTACGTGCGCGACATCAAATCGTACGAGCAACTGATCATGGAAAAGATCAGCCGCATAAGCGTAGTTAAAACCTTCCAAACCATGATGATCATGTCGACCAGCAAAAAAGAACCGATAGTACCGCTGGAGTATTAAGCGCCGTTGGCACTGAGATTAGAGATTAGAGATTAGAGATTAGAGATTAGAGATTAGAGATTAGAGATTACATTATGTTAAGTAAGTTCTCTAATCTTTTTTTTCGAGTATACAAACCAATCTTTAATCTTCAATAATCAATCTTCAATAACCAATCACTACGAATGTATCTGCCAGTCGATAGGTTTTTCGCCATGTTGTTGCAGGTAGGTGTTTGTTTTTGAGAATGGCTTTGAGCCGAAGAACCCGCCGTGGCTAACTGCCATAGGCGAGGGGTGGGTTGATTTGATGATGAGATGCTTATGCTGATTTATAAGCTGGGCTTTTGATTGCGCATAGGCTCCCCAAAGTATAAATACAACATGCTCCTTTTTGTCGGATATGGTTTGAATCACGTGGTCAGTAAACTGCTCCCAGCCCTTTTTTTGGTGCGAGCCTGCGTTGGCGGCTTGTACGGTTAACGTGGCGTTAAGTAATAGCACACCTTGCTCGGCCCACTCGGTCAGGTCGCCGGTATTAGGTACAGTGAAGCCCGGGATATCGGTAGACAACTCTTTATAAATATTTTGTAACGACGGTGGTGTACGGATGCCCCGTTGTACTGAGAATGACAGTCCGTGTGCCTGGTTAGCGCCATGGTAAGGGTCTTGCCCCAGTATCACCACCTTAACTTTATTGAAGGGCGTTTTGGCGAAAGCATTAAAGATATCGGCATTTTTTGGGTAGATGATCTTGCCGGCTTGCTTTTCATCTTTTAAAAATTGCTTCAGTTTTACCATGTAATCTTTATCAAATTCGCCCTGTAAAACTTTAAGCCATGAGGCCTCTAATTCAATTGCCATAAATATTTCTGAAATGTTGATTAAGAGTACAAATAAACGGATATTTGCACTCTAATTTATAGGATAACAAAATATGTCAAATATAGTTCGGCTGATAGCAGCCTGCGTTTTTTTAGGTGCCGCTGTTGCGCTATGTGTTTTCGGTTTCTGGGGATGGGGTATCCTGGTGTTATTGTTAGGCGGTATCATCCTGTTATCGTTCTTCTTTAACGAGAACATGATCATGGCGCAATTCTTTTTACGCAAAGAACAGTCAGATAAAGCAGAAGCCTGGTTATTAAAAGTAAACGACTACGAAAAACAACTGCACAAAAATCAGCACGGCTATTACAACCTGTTGATCGGCTTGATCGAGTCGCGCAAGGCACCTCTAAAATCTGAAAAATACTTCAAAAAAGCTTTGCAATTGGGCATGAACATGTCGCATAATACAGCTTTGGCTAAATTAAGCCTGGCGGGCATAGCTATGGCTAAACGCAATAAGCGCGAAGCAACCATGTACCTGCAAGAGGCCTCAAAAGATGATAAGAACAAACTGCTGACAGAACAAATAAAAATGATGAAGCAGCAGATGGGCCAGATGGACAAACAGCAGGTAATCAGAGGCGGGTTTCGCCAACAATTCTAATATACCGGAAAGAGAAAAAATCTGAAAGGAAATAAAAAGGAATAGGCTTTAAAACACCATGTTTTAAAGCCTATTTTTCTTCAAGCGAACTGAAATAATCAGGTTCAGACGAGTGGATCTGATTGTAAGTAACTCTGTCTGGAGTTGAAAAGCCATCTTCTGATGGGTTAGCAACCTCTACAATTTTTAACAGGCTTCTGATAAACGACAGGTTAAAATTTGATCTGTTCAGTTTGATCAGGTATTCGCTATCCGTAATTTCTAATATTGAATTATTAGTCATAACTTTTGCATTTAATAAGTGTATGCAAAAGTACGTAACACATTAAATGCCAAAGTTTCCGACGTTTTATTTTTATATTAAAGAATTGTTAATAACACCTGTGGAAAAGCAAAAAGATATAATTATAACGCCACCCTTTTGTAAAGACGCGATGCATCACGTCTCTACAAAATAACATTATTCAAACCAAGCCATAACAACCTCTTTAGCCGGCATAGTAATGTCCAGTTTCAGTTTTTTGCGCATACCACCCAAATCATTAAACACTTTGTTTGGATTTGCAGCTTTTAATTCTTCAACGGTATTGAAGCCCATTTTATTTAAAACCTGAACCCATTCTGCCGGTACGCCAATTTTTATAAAATCTTCGGCAGTAGCTACCTTGGCTTTCTTTTCAGGTCGCATTTGCGGGAAGAACAGTACTTCCTGTATAGTGCTTTGGTTGGTCAATAACATCACCAAACGGTCGATACCGATGCCTAAACCTGAAGTTGGTGGCATACCGTATTCCAAGGCGCGAAGGAAATCATCATCCATCGCCATCGCCTCATCATCACCACGACCTGCCAGGATCAATTGCTCCTCTAAACGCTCGCGCTGGTCTATAGGGTCATTCAACTCCGAGTAAGCGTTGGCAATCTCTTTACCATTCACAAACAACTCAAAACGCTCAACCAGGCCGTCTTTGCTGCGGTGCTTTTTAGCCAGCGGGGTCATTTCGATAGGGTAGTCTGTGATAAAAGTAGGCTGGATCAGATTGGCTTCAACTTTGGCGCTGAAAATTTCGTCAATCAGTTTGCCTTTGCCCATGGTGTTGTCCACCTCAATTTTCAGGTCATTACAAACCTCGCGCAAGCCGGCTTCATCCATAGCCGAAACATCAATGCCGGTATATTTTTGTATTGACTCATACATGCTTAAACGCGTGTATGGGCCTGCAAAATTGATCTCGTTAGCGCCTACCTGCACCGCGGCAATGCCATGAACGGCGCGGGTTACCTGCTCCAGGCAATCCTCAACCATACTCATCATCCAGATGTAGTCTTTGTAGGCAACATATATCTCCATAGCGGTAAACTCCGGGTTATGCGTGCGGTCCATACCCTCGTTACGGAACATCTTACCAAACTCATAAACACCGTCAAAACCGGCTACAATTAATCTTTTTAAATACAACTCATTGGCAATACGCAAAAACAGCGGCATGTCCAGGGTGTTATGGTGCGTAGCAAACGGACGAGCCGCTGCGCCACCATGTATAGCCTGTAATATCGGTGTTTCCACCTCCATCCAGCCTTGAGCATTAAAGTAATTACGCATAGCGCCAATTACTTTTGAGCGTTTAATAAATATCTGTTTGTATTCAGGGTTCACCGTTAAATCCACATAACGTTGGCGGTAACGTAGCTCAGGGTCGGTAAAGCCGTCATGGATATTGCCTTCTTCATCGCGTTTAACAACGGGTAGCGGTTTTAGCGATTTTGAAAGGATGGTCAGTTCCTGCACGTGTACAGAGATCTCGCCGGTTTGGGTTTCAAAAACGTAGCCTTTAACGCCTACATAGTCGCCAATGTCTAACAGTTTTTTGAATACGGTATTGTATAAAGTTTTGTCCTCGTCGGGGCAAATATCATCGCGTTTCAGGTAAATCTGTATGCGGCCGGTGCTGTCCTGCAGCTCGGCAAACGACGCGCTGCCCATAATACGGCGGGTCATGATACGGCCGGCTATGGTTACATTTTTATAAGTATCAGGGTTAGTCTTGAAATTTTCAGCTATTTCCTGTGCAAAGTCTGTAACCTTAAACTCCTCTGCAGGGTAAGGGTTAATGCCCAGGGCACGTAGTTGTTGTAATGATTCGCGGCGTAAAATTTCCTGTTCGGATAATGCAATACTCATAAGGTGTAACGATATTTTATTGAAGGTGCAAAAATACGTTTTTTTTGGCTTGCGCGATAGCATAAGCACAAACATTTGCGGCGCAAGACAGATGGAGACAGTACAGGACAGACACGGACAGTTAGCCCCACCAATGTATTTATATTGGCCTCACCAATTATAATCAACCTTCATGAATCGTTTATTTGTTGCTATAGCCTTTGCGACGCTATGCCTTTTTCAAAATGCAGTAAAAGCCCAGGATGTCCTACTATCCGGTTTTAAAAATCCGCCGTCATCGGCCAAAGCCCGTACCTGGTGGCATTGGATAGATGGAAACATCACCAAACAAGGCATTACTGCCGACCTTGAAGCCATGAAACGCGTAGGCATCCAGGAGGCGCAGATCTTTAACGTAGGCCAGGGTTATCCCCAGGGGGCGGTTACTTACCTGAGTCCGCAATGGCTCGAGTTGTTTAAGTTTGCGGTGACCGAAGCCAGGAGGCTCAACATAGAGATAGCTTTTCATAACGGCCCGGGTTGGTCATCAAGCGGCGGCCCGTGGGTTAAGCCTGAAAATGCTATGCAAACCGTAGTGTGGAGCGAAGTGAAAGTAAAAGGCGGAGAAAATTTTAATCGACAATTACCGCAACCTGAAACTAAATTTAATTACTATAAAGATATAGCTGTGCTGGCTTTCCCCACGCCGGCCGGCAATCAAAAAATTGGAGGCTTAAGCGATAAAACCTTGTCAGGCGGATTTGTACCGACGCATTTATACCCGAATGATAAGGCAGTCGATCAATCGTCCGTTATTGATAAAAGCAAGATCATTGACCTTACCTCAAAATTAACCGCTGGTGGCTCGTTAAACTGGACAGCGCCTGTAGGCGACTGGACAATCCTGCGCCTGGGCCACACGCCCAACGGAACAGAGAATCATCCCGGCGAAAAAGGTGGGCAAGGTTTAGAGGTAAACAAGCTTAGCAGCAAAGCGATGGATGCCTATTGGGCCGCGGGCATTAAACCCATATTGGACAAAGTTGGCCCGCTGGTGGGCAGTACTTTAAATAATTGCTTGATTGATAGTTATGAGGTAGGCTGCAACAACTGGACAGAAGGTTTTACCGCTGAGTTTAAAAAGCGTAAAGGGTATGATATTAACTCTTATCTGCCCACGTTAGCCGGGTATTATGTAGAAAGCGGCGAGGTTTCTGAGCGTTTTATGTTTGATTTCAGAAAAACCCTGGGGGATATGATGGCCGAAAATTACTACGGTCATTTTGCCGAGCTATGTCATAAAGCAGGCATGAAGTTTTCGACAGAGCCTTATGGCGGTCCGTTTGAATCTATAAAAACCGGTGAGACGGCAGACATTGTGATGGGTGAATTTTGGTTGGCCGATAACCCTTATGCCGAGTCGACCAAGTTGGCAGCGTCAATTGCGCACCTAAAAGGCAGTCCAATTGTAGGTGCTGAGTCATTCACCAGCATTGGCGGCTGGCAAAATCACCCGGCTACCATGAAACCACTGGGCGACTACATGTGGACCGAAGGCATCACCCGTTTTATATTCCACACCTTTGCGCATCAGCCCTGGAATATAGGGCCAGGCATGACATTTCATCAGTATGGCATGGAAATGAACCGCCTCAATACCTGGTGGGAGCAAAGCCGGGCTTACATGAGTTACATTGCCCGTTCGCAATACCTATTACAGCAAGGAAAAAGCCACGGCGATGCTTTGATATTTTCAGATGAGTCGTCGCCAAATGATGCTTTGATCAGAAGTGACATCAAAGCTTTGGGATATGATTATGACGAGATTGGCCCTGATGATTTAGCAAAGCTGACGTTTAAGGACGGGAAAATTTATACGGCCAATGGATTATCATTTAGTTTACTGGTTATGCCTCAAAATACCTGGGCGACACCGCAGATGCTATCGAAGCTAAAAGAGCTGGCTAACGGCGGCGCGACGATCATCGGCCCTAAACCTGTAAAATCGCCAAGCTTGGAAGGCTACCCGGTTTGCGACAAAGAAGTTGCTCAAATTGCTAATGAACTGTGGCCAGCGAAGATTTCAAGTATTTCCGTGGCCGAAGCTTTTAATAAACTGAATGTAGTTCCTGATTTTTCGGGCGGAGCAACAGGTGCCGACCTTAACTTTATTCATCGCATAGCAGGTAATGATGATATTTATTTCATCAGCAATCCGCAAGCGGAACGCCGTGATGAAGTTTGCCGTTTTAGAGTCGCCGGTAAAAAGCCGCAGTTATGGAATCCGGAAAACGGTAAAACCGAAGACATAGCCGTTTGGCAAAAAAGCGCAGATGGTACAACTGAAATTCCGCTGGCATTTAATACTAACGGCGCGGTATTCGTCATCTTCCGCGCAACGAAAACTATTACCAACCACATTACCAACATAAAAACAATTTTAGACCATCCGCAACAAAAACCGCTGCCTGATCTGAAAATTATTAGAGCCGAATATGGTACTTTTCTGCCGGATGGTTTGATGGATGTAACCGATATTGTAAAGTCTAAGATCACTGCCAACGTTCTGCATGCATCGGCCAGCAACGGTTTATTTACCGACCCGGCACAGGGTTCTGTGAAGCAATTGCGGATAGCTTATGAATTAGGTGGGCAGTCGCATGAGCTGGATCTGGATGAAAATAAACAATCGGATATCAAATTCAATGGTCAGGATTTTAAACTGGTCAGAGCGTTGTACGGCCGATTTGCCCGCGATGTAAAAGGTGTGTTTCCAAAACAGCCTATATATGATGTCGCACAGAAAATAAATAGCCTGGTTAATGCTGGCAAGCTAACGTTTGCGGTTACCGATGAAGTTTTTGGCGAAGCACCGATTAATGGCGTTCAGCGCGAGTTGCGTTTGGATTATTTTACCGGTGGAGAAAGCCGCCAGGTTGCCATTCGCCAGGGAAATATTTTGCATTTGGAATGGGACGGGCCGGAACCTAAAGTAGTTTATGAAAACGGTAAGCCGGTTTGGGTAACGCCATATACAGGGAAGATTGACTATACCACTGCAGCCGGCGCGGCTAAGTCGGCGCGCGTTACTAGGGTAACAAAACCAGTAGCGTTAAGCGGCCCGTGGCAGGCAAGTTTTCCAAAAGCATCAGGCGCACCGGTTAAAACTACGTTCAATCAATTGATCTCCCTGCCGCTGTCGGCCGATGAAAATATTAAGTATTTTTCGGGAATGGCTACTTACAAAAAGCAATTTACTTTAACTGCCGGTCAATTGAAACCAGGGAATACTTTAGAGCTCGACCTTGGTAGCGTTGGTATTATGGCCGAAGTGATTGTGAACGGTAAAAACCTGGGTATACTTTGGAAGATGCCGTTCAGAATTGATCTGGACAATACAGTACATGTTGGTGAAAATGATATAGAGATACGTGTTACTAACCTTTGGGTAAACCGATTGATAGGCGATGCGCATTATCCTGATGACCTAAAATGGAACGGCGTTGTACCTGCCGAGTGGCCTGAATGGATTGATGGCAGCGTAGCCCGCAATTCAAAACGCAAGGCTTTCAGTACCTTCCGCCATTGGGATGATAAATCACCTTTGATGCCATCAGGTTTAATGGGGCCGGTGATGATCAGGTTTTATCAGCACCTAAAATTGGTGCAGTAGGGTATTCACTGTCAACTGAGTGGTGGGTATTATTTTTATACTCCGTTCTGTTTGATACCTTTGTTACATGAACGTTAAGGTAATAGCCTTTGATGCTGACGACACACTTTGGGTTAATGAACCCTATTTCAGGCAGAGCGAAGAAGCTTTTTGTACCTTGCTGGAAGAATACCTGCCACGCCATGAACTGGAGAGAGAGCTGCTGAAAATTGAAATAGGCAACCTGGGATTGTATGGTTACGGCATAAAAGGTTTTATACTTTCTATGATTGAGACGGCCATGACCGTTACCAATAATATGATCTCTACCAAAACCATTGGCGAGATCATTGAGTTGGGCAAGCAAATGCTGAACCAGCCTATCGAGTTGCTGGATGGGGTTGAAGAGGTTCTGAAAAGTCTGAAAGGCAATTACCGCCTGGTTGTCGCTACCAAAGGCGACCTGCTTGACCAGGAACGTAAGCTGCGCAAGTCAAACTTAACCAGCTACTTTCATCATGTCGAGGTGATGTCTGAAAAGGACGATGCCAATTACCTCAAGCTCATTAAGCACCTTGACATTCGCCCCAGCGAACTGCTCATGATAGGCAACTCCTTGAAAAGCGACGTGCTGCCTGTACTCAACATAGGCGGCTACGCTATCCACGTACCCTACCACATTACCTGGGCTCATGAAGAAATTGAGCAAAGCATCGATAGCGGGATGTTTAAAAGTGTGGAGAGCATCAGGGACGTTTTGGCGTTTTTGTAGGTGCAATTCCATATGGTGACTTGTTTCAACATCTATTACTTGTTTAAGCGGATGTTTTGATTTGTAACATAAACTAAACCGGTCATGCTGAACTTGTTTCAGCATCCTAAATAAAAGGCAAGTAAACGCTATTGCTTAAGCTTATGTTTCAGATCTAACATTTTAGGATTTACAGATTTGATCAAATTGATTTTCCAATCACGATGCCAACGCTTAAGTTGTTTTTCCCGATCGATTGCGTCTGTAATGCGTTCGAAGTATTCGAAATATATTAAATCGTATAAATTATATTTCTTGACAAAAGCCGAGCCTTCACCATTTATATGCTGCCAAACACGTACTTCTAAATCGGAAGTAACACCGATATAAAATGTCGTTCTAAAAGAATTGGACATAATGTAAACATGCCCTTGTTTGTGTAGCATAGTTTGATTTAGCCGTTTTAAGGTCCTGAAACAAGTTCAGGATGACTTTTGGGATGCAGCCGGGGCTACTCCATTTCTACATCTCCTTTATACATCTCATCAATCGCTTCTGCATATTTCTTCTCAATAACTTTGCGTTTCGGTTTCATAGTCGGGGTTATCTCACCTTCGTCTATGCTGAAGGGTTTGCGTTTCACCTTGAAGTTTTTGATGCGCTCAAACTTGGCCAGCTCGTTTGATAGCTTGCGGATGTCCTGATTCAGCCAATTGCTTACCTCTTTGTTGTCAATAAAGGCATCGGTTTGCTCAAAGAATGCTTCGTCGAAGCCAAACTGTTCCTGCAATGCTTCTTTTGATGGGATAATGATGGCCGTTATATATTCACGCTTGTCGCCCAATAAAAACACACCTTCAATTTTAGGGCTTTTCAGGTAGGTGTTCTCTACCGGGGTAGGGTATATGTTTTTACCGTAGGCGTTCACCAACATATTTTTCAGGCGGTCGGTTATTTGCAGGTTGCCCTTGAAAAAGCGACCGATATCGCCGGTATGCAGCCAGTTGTCTTTATCGATGGTGGCGGCGGTTTCCTCAGGTTTATTCAGGTAACCCTTCATCACGCAATGCCCGCGCACAATGATCTCGCCTTCTTCAGACTGGAAGCTTTCTTTAAACGACTCATGCGTTTGCACGGTATAAATCTCTTTGGTGTCGACATTTTGTATAGCTACTTCAATGCCCGGCACAATGCGGCCTACAGTACCATAAATCTGCCGGTGCACTTCAGTAACCGACATCACCGGCGAAGTTTCCGTCAAACCAAAACCTTCCAATACTTTAATACCTAAGTCGCCAAAAAACTCGCCGATATTTTTAGGCAAAGCGCCACCGCCTGATAACATGATTTTTAGGTTACCGCCAGTGCGCTCCTTGATCTTGCTGAAAACCAGCTTATCGGCCAGGGCTTGTTTAGCATTAAGTATAGGGCCTGATTTTTTGCCTTCCTCGTTAGCAATACGGTATTGTTTGCCAACTTCTAAGGCCCATAAAAATATTTTTGATTTTAAGCCGCCAGCGCTGGCGCCGTTCTTCATGGCCCGGTCGTGAATACGCTCCAGCAAGCGCGGTACGCAGTTCATTACGTTTGGCTTCACTTCGGTCATGTTTTTGGCCAGCAGTTCCAGGCTTTGTGCAAAAGCGATCTTGCAACCTGCATACAGGCAAACGTGGTAGGTAGCCGTGCGCTCAAACACATGCGACAGCGGCAGGAACGACAAAAAAGTATCTGTAGGCTCAATGATCGGGATTTGGATCAGGCAAACTTTTACGTTCTCCACCAGATTATGGTGCGTCAGCATTACGCCTTTTGGGGTGCCGGTAGTGCCTGACGTATAAATTAAACAAGAAAGATCAGACGGTAAAATAGCCTCGCGTGCGCTATTTATAGCTGTTTGATGTTTGCCCACCAGCGTTGTGCCTATTTGAATCAGATTTTTAAAAGCAATCACACCGGCATTTAGGGATTGTTTTTCAAGGTATTTCTCAAAATCATCAAAAGCCGGGATAATGCGGATAAGTGCCGGGCAGTTATTAGCCACTTTTAATACTTTGCGAAAAAGAAAAGGATTGCCGCAAACGATAGTGCGCGCGCCGGAATCATTCAGAATATATTCTATTTCTGCTTCAGACAGAGTAGGGTATATCGACGTATTAACACCGCCAATTTGCTGCAACGCCTGGTCGTAATAAATATAATCCGGGCCGTTCTCCATAATCAGGGCCAGACGGTCGCCTTTTTGTATACCGATGTCGATAAACCAGGCCGAAATAGCATCGATCTTATCCAATGCTTCGCGATAGGTAATATCAACCCAGGCATCGCCAACTTTATGGCTTAAAAAGGTATGCGTGTCCGGGTGAATATTTTTTACCAGGTAACGGATAAGGCTGGGTACGGTAGTACGCTCGGCGGCTAAAGTCATCGTGTATAATTGGTTGATTGCTAATAGGACAAAACTAACACGATTTATGGATTTTTTTGATGTTATAGATTTTTTTGAAGATGATTTATCACGCGTTGATTTTTTACTAACTTTAAAGCATATTTATCATCATCACATATCAAATCAGGATTACTAAAAATCCAGCCTGTTGAAACAGGCTATTTACGTTGGCGGTATACCGTCGGTGTGTCGCTTTTGCGATAAAATCAACAGTTAATTCTTGAATTATTTTAACCGGGCACCGTTATGCCGTGCCCACAATATTTGATATGGAAACACAATCAAACAAAGCCCTGGTGGCTCAGTTTTATAAAGAAATATTACGCGAACGCAATGAAGCATTGATAGATGTTTATGTTCGCGAAGATTATATTCAACATAGCCCGTCGGGAAAAGATGGCCGCGAAGGACTGCGCGAAATGATCGCTTTCCTTAAAACCTTACCACCTTCAACAGAAACAACATCGCCCATAAAACTATTGTTAGCTGACTGCGACCTGGTAGCCGCATTGCTGCAAATTTCTTTCATGGGCAAGCAAATGCTCGTCCTTGATCTGTTCAGGCTACAAGGTGGCCAACTTGCTGAGCATTGGGATGCTGTTCAGGACACCGTAGACAGCAATTTTGATGAAATTGCTATTGATTATGATATTGTTGTTGATAAAAAGATGGTAAGCCTCAGGTATGATTTGTTAAGCGAAATTAAAATTCATCGCATAATGGGAGAGGGCGATATCATTTTAATACAGGCCGAAATTGTAGAAGAAGATAATCGCTTTGCGCGGTATGATATCCTTCGCGTGGCAAACGGTGAGATTGTTCAGCTACTTAATATCAGGCAATCGGTGCCTGAGGTAATGATGCACGATAACGGGATGTTTTAATAATATTACCGGATTGTCATCGTGATAGCGAAGAATGACAAAACCGTTATAAAACAGAAAAGGCGCTACACGCGCCTTTTCTGTTTTATCGAATCGATGAAATCACTAAACTAAATCAGTGAAATCATTAAAATCAATTATACCGAAAAACTTTCGCCGCAACCGCAGGTGCGGGTTGCGTTAGGGTTATGGAAGTTAAAGCCTTTGCCGTTCAGTCCATCGCTGAAATCAAGCTCAGTGCCGGCCAGGTACAGGAATGATTTCATGTCAAGCGCCATGCGTACGCCTTTGTCTTCAAAAAACTGGTCGCCCTTTTTTTCTTCGTTATCAAAGTCAAGGTTATATGATAACCCCGAGCAGCCGCCGCCCTGCACAGACACCCGCAGAAAATAAGAGGCATCAAGCCCCGAATCCTGCATGAGGTGTTCTATTTTACTTTTTGCTTTATCAGTTACAGTTACCATTTTTTTAGAATCTAGATTTTAGAATCAAGAGTCAAGAGCCAGGAACCAAGACAAAAACTAAATCAAGATGAACCGATTAAAAGGAAATCTTGACTTTTATTTCTTGATTCTTGTCTCTATCTAATTAGTGGTGTGATTTTTCCAGCTCTATCGGCTCCATTCCGTTTTTAACTCGGAAATCATTGATAGCTGCTTTAATTGCATCCTCTGCTAAAACCGAGCAGTGAATTTTTACCGGCGGCAATGCTAATTCTTCAACAATATCCATGTTGTCAATTTTCATTGCATCGTCAATGGTTTTACCTTTCAACCACTCGGTAGCTAATGATGAAGAAGCGATAGCCGAACCGCAGCCAAAGGTTTTAAACTTAGCGTCGGTGATCACGTTGTCTTCGCCAACCTCAATTTGCAGGCGCATTACGTCGCCGCACTCAGGCGCACCAACTAAGCCGGTACCTACTTTATGACTAGCTTTGTCTAAAGTACCAACGTTACGTGGGTTGGTGTAATGATCAATTACTTTATCTGAATATGCCATGTTCTTTTAGATATTAGATTTGAGATTTTAGATGTGAGACAATCATCTGGCTAAAATCTCAAATTGTGTTACTTTGTGTATTTTTATATTATTAAATCAGATATGAAATCTCAAATCTCATATCTGACATCTCAATCTTCTTAGTGTTCCGCCCACTCAATCGAGTTCAGGTCTATACCGTCTTTAAACATTTCCCAAAGCGGTGACAGATCACGCAGGTGGTTTACCGCATTTCTGGTTACCTCAATAGCGTAGTCAACTTCTTCTTCGGTAGTAAACCTGCCTAAGCCAAAACGTATCGAAGAGTGTGCCAGATCATCAGACAAACCTAAACTTTTTAACACGTATGATGGCTCTAACGATGCTGATGTACAAGCAGA
>Ga0153956_1002418_pt1 | contig 13762 bp, 13 predicted proteins | sample TSFL040MetaG_FD_104704 | JGI IMG/M metagenome (GOLD analysis project Ga0153956, IMG submission 104704) | Attine ant fungus gardens microbial communities from Florida, USA - TSFL040 MetaG | ecosystem: Host-associated > Fungi > Mycelium > Unclassified | place: USA: Florida, Wekiwa Springs... | reverse complement strand
GGGCCGGCGTCCGCTAGCTCGGGGCCTTCCAGTACGGCGCCAGGACATCGCTGTACCGGTTGTCGACGAAATCGGCGAATACCGGCTTGCTGGTGATCTGTCCGGAAGCGGCGAAGATATCGGTCAGCTGCTGCTCCGAGTCGATCACCTGCGGGTCGAGTGCAATGGGCAGGCGCAGAGTCCGGGACTGGGCGGTCCTGGCCACCGCGGGATCGATTCCGATTGCCGCAGCGTACTTTTCGTACCACTGATCCGGATGCGTTTGCGCCCACAGCGATGCACGGGCCACCCGTTGGACGAAATCGGACAGGGCGCTGTTGCGTTTGGCGTCCTGCAACGCCGCTACCGAGGCGATCCCGAATGCGTCACCGTTGGCGACTCCGGTCGCGTCGGCCAAGGTCCGCACCCTGATCTGCTGGGCGGCCAAGGCGGTGTAAGGATCCCAGATCGCCCAGGCATCGGCCCGGTCCTGGCTCAGCGCGGTGATCGCATCGGCCGGTTGCAGGAACACCAGTTGCACGTCCTTTACCGTCAGGCCGGCCCGCTGTAGTTGCAGCAACAGGTGACCGTGCGCCGAACTTCCCTTGCCCACAAGGATTTTCTTACCTTTCAGATCTGCCACCGATCGAAGGGGTGAGTCGGCGGGGATGAGGATCTGATCGCCGCGTGCGGTGTTCGCGTAGGCAGAGACGATACGGATCTTTGCGTTCGATGCCGCCCCGAAGATGGGCGGTGTGTTGCCGGTGACGGCGAAATCGATCTTGCCGGCGGTGGCCGCCTCGATCTGCGGCGGTCCGGAGGTGAACGTCGAGAACGCCACCTTATACGGGAGGCTGTCGAGTTCCCCGGCGGCGCGCAGCAGCGACTCGGTGCCGCCCTTCTGATCTCCCACCTGCAGGGTGACATCGGTCAGCTCTGCTGCCGGAACAGGTTGCGGCACAGCAGACTTGATTTGGTGCGCCGACTCGGAGACGCAGCCGCTCAGCAGCACCGCGGCCGCCGCGACCGGGATCAGGCCCCAGGCCCGTGATCGATTCACAACCTTCTCCTTCACACGCCGAGCCGCGCAAGCAGCTCGCTTCGGTATTCGTCGGTGCGCCCATCGCGTTGGCCGTGCTGTGAACGCGGGTCGTCGATCCGCAGGGTGTGCGCCACCGTTCCGTTCTCCAGTACGACGATGGTGTCGGCCAACGCAATGGCCTCATCCACATCGTGAGTGACCAGGAGCACGCCGAAACCGTGTTCGCGCCACAAGCCGAGCAGCAGGCGGTGCATCGCCAGCCGGGTCAGGGCGTCCAGCGCGCCGAACGGTTCGTCGAGCAGCAACAGCTGAGGTTCGGCGACCAGCGCCCGGGCCAGTGACACCCGTTGGGCCTGCCCACCGGAGAGAGTCAACGGCCAGGCGCGCGCCTTGTCGGCCAGACCGACTTCCTGCAGCGCCCGGTCCGCTCGCGAAAGAGCTTCCGCCCGTGTGATTTTCCGGCGACTCAACCCATAACCGACATTCTCTCGCACCGACCGCCAGGGAAACAGCCGTGGCTCCTGGAACGCCACGGCGGGTGCGCCCTGCACCGAACGCCGGCCGTCGTGCTGACCGGCGAGCCCGGCGAGCACACGCAACACCGTCGACTTACCACTGCCGCTGCGTCCGACCAACGTGACGATCTCGCCCCGGTCCACCCGCAGATTCACCGCGTGCAGTGCCCGGGTGTCCCCGTACCACTTGGACACCGATCGCAGTTCGGCCACCGGCGCCTCTACCGATGTGTCGGTGGCGTAGTCGTAAAGTGCTGTCATCGTGGGCCTTTCAGACTCGGTACCGCAGGGCGCGACGTTCCAGGATCCGGACCAGGGCATCGGTCACGATGCCGAGCAACGCGTAGACCACGAGCCCGAAGATGATGACGTCGATGCGCAGGAAGTCGCGGGCGTTGTTGATCAGGTAGCCGACCCCGGCGTCGGCGTTGATCTGCTCGGCCACGATCAGGGTGAGCCAGGAGATGGCCAAGGACTGGCGCAGACCTACCAGTACCTGCGGCGCGGCACTCGGGATGACGATGATGCGCAGCCGCTGCCACAATGAAAAGCCCAGTACCTCAGCGGTTTCGAACAGTTTGGGATCGACCTGACGGATTGCCGATGAGGTGTTGAGATAGAGCGGGAACGCCGCGCCCAGCGCCACCAGCAGGACCTTGGGCAGCTCACCGATGCCGAACCACAGGATGAACAGTGGGATCAGGCCGAGGTGGGGAAGTGCGCGGAGCATCTGCATGCTCGGGTCGAGCGCGGCATCGGCCCAACGGGACAGGCCCACCAGCGTTCCCAGTGTGACGCCGATGGAGCCGCCGAGGGCAAGCCCTTCGATGGCGCGCAGGCCCGAAATTCGCAGTGCCGCGGCGAGCTGGCCGTTGCCGACGAGTTGGATACCCGCTCGGGCGATGGTCTGGGGCGCGGGGAGGACATCGGCCGGGATCAGGCCTGCGGCACTGCCGGCCTGCCAGATGACCAGCACGGCCAGTGGCGAGAGCCAGCGCAGGATTTCCCAGCGGCGTACGTGCAGTCGTCGTCGCCACGAAACCGTCGGCGCCACAACCGGTCCGGCGCCGATCGCGGCGGTCGCCGGGGAGTCGCGAGTGGTCATCGCACTCCCTACGGTTGACAGCGATCGACGAGCATGGTTCGGATCAAAGCTAGGAGGCAGTCGGTGAGCCGGAAAGAATTTGCGTCGTGGTGATTCCACCGCGGAACCGCGCGATAGCCTGGCCCGGACGAAGGGAAAGCCCATGACATCGGCAACCGTGCTGCAGGTCGGTGAGGTGCCACCGTCGATCGCCGAGACGTTGTCCGAGGACTACCGGGCCCTGGTGTTGCCGAGCGATGCGCAGCGGGACGTCTTCTTGGCCGCCCGCGGCGAGTCGGTCCGGGTCGTCGTCGACGCCGGCCAGGTCCGAGTCGACGCCGCGCTGATGGATGCCCTGCCCAACCTGGGCGCGATCATCCACTACGGGGCCGGTTACGACACCGTCGACATCGACGCCGCGCGTGATCGCGGTATCGGCGTCAGCAACACACCGGACGTGTTGACCGACACCACGGCCGACACCGCGCTCGGGTTGATCCTGATGACGCTGCGCGGTCTGACCGCCGCGGACCGTTACGTGCGCGCCGGTCGTTGGCCGCGCGATGGGGCGTTTCCCTACGGTCGGGATGTACACGGGGCGCGGGTGGGCATCCTGGGCCTGGGCCGCATCGGCTCGGCGATCGCGCATCGACTGGCCGGATTCGACTGCGATATCGCGTATCACAATCGGCGCGAGGTGCCCGGCTCGCCGTACCGCCATGTCGCTTCGCTGCGGCAATTGGCCCACGAGGTCGACGTCCTGGTGATCGCCGCCGGCGGGGAACGGGGCGCGCCCCCGCTGGTCGACCGCGAGGTACTCGAAGCCCTGGGGCCCGAGGGCTACCTGATCAATATCGGTCGGGGCAGTGTGGTCGACGAAGACGCATTGGTGGAGCTGTTGGCCCAGGGACGCCTGGCCGGTGCCGGCCTGGATGTGTTCGCCCATGAGCCTTGGGTACCCCCGCAGCTGTGCGAGATGGACAACGTCGTCGTGCTGCCTCACGTCGGTAGTGCGACCGCACCGACCCGGGCCGCGATGTGCGAGTTGGTCCTGAGCAATCTGGCCGCCTACCTCACCAGTAACTCCCTTATCACGTCGGTGGTTCCGCCGACGCGCTGAATGATGTTGCTGGGTAGCTCATACCATGTTGCTGACACGTGCCAATCGGAAGAGATGTACCAGGACAGCGCCCATTGGTTGCATTGATCAGAGGTTTGCCGCCGAATTGGCTTCGAATTGCCCGTGTTTGGTGAGAGGCCATCCCGATTGGCGTCTACTTAGGTTGCCGCACTAAGTTTTTCGCGTGACGTTCTCGCTCGGTGCGCGTTGGATCTCTCCTGTTCTCACGGTGGCCGCACTGGCGGCATTCGCCGTTCCGGGCCACAGCCCGGCCGTCCGGTTGGCCGGCGACGACAATCCGTTGGCCGGACAGACGTTCTACGCCGACCCGAATTCGGCGGCCATGCGCGCCGCCCGCAGCGCCGATCCGCCGAACCCGCAACTGCTGGCCGTGGCCAGCACGCCCCAGGCGTACTGGCTGGATCAGGCGTTCTCGACCGGCACGGTCGGCGGCACGGTATCGAAGTACGTCGGCGCCGCACAGACGGCCGGAAGCATGCCTGTGCTGGCGCTCTACGCAATTCCGCACCGGGACTGCGGTAGCTACGCCGCGGGCGGATTCGGTTCGGCAGACGGCTACCGGGGCTGGATCGACGCCGTCGCCGCGGGACTCGGTTCGATGCCGGCGACGATCATCCTCGAACCCGACGCGGTGGCCCACACCAAATGCCTGTCCGACGACCAGCTCCAGGAGCGGTTCGGTCTGCTGAAGTACGCCATCGGTGCCCTGACCCGCGATCCCGCCGCGGTGGTCTACCTCGACGGTGGACACTCACGCTGGCTCGGCGCCGAGCAGCTCGCCGACCGGCTCAAGCAATCGGGCGTGGAACAGGCTCGCGGCTTCTCGCTCAACGCCAACAATTTCTTCACCACCGATGAGGAAACCGGTTACGGCGAAGCGGTTTCCGGGATGCTCGGTGGCACGCACTATGTGATCGACACATCGCGCAACGGTGCTGGGCCCGCCGATGGTGAGTACAGCTGGTGCAACCCCAGCGGCCGTGCACTGGGCGTCGCGCCCACCACGCAGACGGCCGGCCCGCACGCCGATGCCTATCTGTGGATCAAGCGGCCGGGTGAATCCGATGGATCGTGCGGTACCGGCGAACCCAGCGCGGGGCAATTCGTCAGCCAATACGCGATTGACCTGGCCCGCAACGCGGGGCAGTGAGCCATAAATTACATTGCTGCAAGTAATCGGTGGTTTTTCCGGTTTGCTCGGCAAATTATTTGCCGCGCAACGGAACCCGATTCATGACACCGTTTGAGAACGGTGATGTCACGGAGCGGTTCATCTCGACCTCAGCTTGGTAACGAAGCCGCCGGCCCTGTCGACATCGCTTGGGTGGGAGTCGTACGGTTCGCTTTGAAAATTACGCAGTCGTAATTTTGAAGCACTACCAAGGGAGCCGACGGTGTCGAGGCGAATGGATCGGATCACTATAACAGTCGCTGCCGGCGCCGGATTATGCGCAGCTGCAATGGCATTGAGCCCGCAGGCTGCGGCCGTGCCGTTCAAGACCGGCGGATACAACTGTGGCATCGAGCAGTCGGCCGGTGCGGTGCCGGCCGGCGCAGGTGTAGTAGCCGGAGCCGCGGCGCCGTGCAATGCCGTTGATGCCGTGGCTGTTTCGGGTATGCCGGCCGGTGTTCCGATTCTCCCGGGGCCGCCCCCGGTGGCGCCGCCGCTGGTGCCTCCGATTCCTCCGGTGGCCCCGCCGCTGGTGCCCCCGGTGCCTCCGGTGGCCCCGCCGCTGGTGCCCCCGGTGCCTCCGCTGGTCCCGCCGATCGTCCCGCCGGTCCCGCTCGGCGCCGGAGCAGCTGCACCGATCGCCGCGCTGGATGCCGCCGCCATCGCCAATGCCAACGGTGTCGTCGCGGGCAAGGAAGCGTTCGCGCCGCCACCTCCTGCGGGGTCCGGCCCAGCCGGTGGCGTGCCGACACAGCCGGGACCACCGTCCCGCGCCATGGCCCACTAGCTGGAGCGATAGCCCAAACCCGTTGCTACCCAACAGCCGCCCCGGAAATCTCCGGGGCGGTTGTCGTTTACCTGGCCATCGTCAGGGTTGGTCTCGGTTCACCAGTCGCGCCAGGAATCCTGGCACTCGGCCGACGCCGAAGTCGTAGAAACGAACCCAGCGTGGTGTGATCGCGATCCGCGCCACCTGGTCGTAGGTTCGGCGAACCTGCCGCCCGAATTCGGCCACCGCGTCGGCGCCCATGGATTTGCGTGCGGCGGCGAGGTACTCGTCGACCACACCGTCGATGGCCCAGGCAACCTCCGGACACGCGATCACCGCCGCCACCTTTGGTGCGGTCGCGGCCGTGGATATCACGAATTATGTTCCGGTCCAGAAGAATCCGACCGGAACCGCCCGTGGCGTCCCATCCTGCGCGAGATAGGCGAGGTGGGCGCCCGAGGTGGACGCGAGCAACTCTTGTGGACCGGGCTCGGACAGTTCGGATTCGATCTGTTGCGGTTCCATCCGGTCTTTTCCGGCGACGGGACCGCTCACTACCACTACGAGGTGCTACTCCTGCACGATCACCGGGTCACCGACGTGGACGGTGTTGAAATACCACTCGGCCTCGGCGGGGTTCAGGCTGATACAACCGTGGCTGATGTTCTCGAATCCCATGGCGTTGACGGCCCACGGTGCGGAGTGCACGTACAAGCCGCGGCGGGTGATCCGGACCGCGTAATCCACCTTGAGCAGATACCCGTCGGGATTGTCGACGGGTATACCGACGCTGCTCGAATCCATGGTCACATCGCGATCCTTGGACAGCACCGAGTAGGTGGCGACCGGTGTCGCGTACTCCGGTCGGCCCATCGAGGCCAGCAGCACACCGGGCTCGCCCTGATGCGGAAGATGGTGGGGCGCAGGCATTGTCGGATCGGCCTGGCCATCGATCGTCACGGTGAAGGTGTGCTGCGAGATGCTCGCGACACCCACCACCGCGGGTCCGGTCATGAACGCCGTCGAGCGGCCCTCGACCGACAGCATCACGGTGCTGTGCGCGGGCCAGAACCGACTCGGGGTCCACTGCAGGACATTGTTCTCGACCCATTCGAACTTCCCGGTCATTGCCGGAGTGGAGGTGAGGCCGAGGGCGTGTTCGGCCGCCGAGCGGTCCGCGACGGGCTTGCGGTAGGTCACGATCACCGGATGCGCGATACCGACCACCGAGCCCGGCGCGGGAAGTATCGACGCGATGTCCGTACTGTGCGGCAGCGTCACCGCCGTCGTATCCACACCGGGTGTGCCGGTGGTGACGTACGCGACCGTCACGAGAACCGCAATGACAAACTGAATGACCGCCCGCATCGGCCGGATCCCTTCGTGTTAACCCCCTCGTAAATAACGAGGTAATCGTATGAACACGAAGTCGATCGAACTTGCAGGCGCACTTGATATTTCGGTCAAGCCTTCATCACGGTTTGACCTCGGGCTGTTACCGGAGCCTCCGGCGGTTACGCCGACCGACGAATCGGCTGATCGGTGCGGCCGACGTAGACGATGCCGGAATGGTGCGATGACGCGGCACCGGAGACTGCGGCCGCGAACTCGCTCTGTGCGGGGCGGTGGGAATTGAGGATCTCGCCGGACACCACGGTGAATTCGATGCCGTGCCTGCGGAACTCGGAACGCATGGCGTGCAGCGTGGTCTCGCCGGCGCGTTTGCCCGCGGCCATCGAGGTGTAACCCTTCGGCACGGCCTTGTTGGGGTAGAAGTGGGCCTGGTGGTTGGTGACGAAGACGATCTGGCCGCCGGCCGGCATCAGCGGCATGGCCAGTTGGGCCAGGCGGCGCTGGGCGATGCGGTTGATCCGCATGGCGACTCCGGCGCGGTCGGACTTGCTGAACCGGCCCGACGCGTTGAGCACCAGCATGTCCAGCCGGCCGAATCGACGGGCGATGTCATCGATCATCGACGACACGGCGGCCGCATCGGAGATGTCCGCGGATACCGTCGAGGCGTGTCCGCCGGCGGCCATGATGGCCGCGGCCACGGCACCGGCCTGAGCGGTGTTCTCTCGGCAGGCAACGATGACGTGGGTATCGGGGGCGGCCAGTTGCAGCGCCACCTCGGCGCCGATGCCGCGCGATGCGCCGGTCACCAAGACAATGCGCTGGGCTGTCTGTGCGTGCATATCGGGCCCCTAAATGCTCGGGATTGTTGTGAACTGTGACCCACCATACACCAAGCTTAAGAAAAATAAGAACCCGTCTAAGATAACGATAAGGGTGTCAGTCGGCCACCGGGACCGGCTCGGGCGTCGGCCACGGCGCGGGGACCGGACGCTGACGTACCACCTGCGGCCACCAGAACCACTTGCCCATCAGCGCGGCGATCGACGGTGTCATGAACGACCGGACCACCAGGGTGTCGAACAACAGGCCCAGGCCGATCGTCGTACCGATCTGTCCGAGAATCACCAGGGGGCTGAAGATGAACGCCGCCATCGTTACCGAGAACACCAGGCCCGCCGAGGTGACCACCGAACCGGTGCCTCCCATCGACCGGATGATGCCGGTGTTCAGGCCGGCGTGCATCTCCTCTTTGAACCGGGACACCAACAGCAGGTTGTAGTCCGCGCCGACCGCCAGCAGCAAGATGATGGCCAGCGGTATCACGACCCAGAACAGTTGGATGCCGAAGATGTACTGCCACACCAGGATCGACAATCCGATCGAGGCACCCAACGACAGCACGACGGTACCGACGATGACGGCGGCGGCGACCAGGCTGCGGGTCACGAGCACCATGATCAGCAGAATGAGGGCGACCGCAGCCAGCGCCGAGATCAAGAGGTCATACTTCGTCCCCTCCTGAATGTCCTTGTTGGTCGAGCCGATACCTGCGACATAGATGCTGGCGTCCGACATGGGCGTCGCCTTGAGGGCGTCGAACACGGCGTTCTTCATCGCGTCGATGTGCGGGATGGCCTCGGGGTCGGCCGGATTGCCCTGGTGGGTCACGATCATTCGGGCGGCCTTGCCGTCCGGGGACAGGAACAGCTTGAGCCCGCGTTTGAAATCGGCGTTGTCGAACGCCTCGGGCGGCAGATAGAACGTGTCGTCGTTCTTGGCGTCATCGAACGCTTTGCCCATGGCGGTGGCGTTCTTCAGGGCTTCGTCGCTCTGGGAGTTGGTGCCACCGGTGGTCGCGTAGTTCGACAGTGTCAGTTCTTTATTGCGTTCCTGAATGGCGATCTGCGGCGGAATCAGCGCCACCAGCTGCGGTTGCAGGGCATCCAGCCGGTCGAGGCTGGCGGTGATGTTGCCGAACTTGTCGGACAGATCGGAGATGCCGTCCAGGGAGTCGAAGACCGACCGCAATGCCGAGCACATGGGGATGTCGAAACAGTGCGGTTCCCAGTAGAAGTAGTTGCGCAGCGGACGGAACTGGTCATCGAAATCGGCGAGCTTGTTGCGCAGGTCGTTGACCGTCACGACGGTGTCATGGAACGCCTCGACTTGATCATGGGTCGCCGCGGCGCTCTGCTTCTGCAGCGAGAGCTGCTGCTTGAGCACGTTGATGGTGTTGTCGATCTCGCCCGCCTGCTTGAGCAGATCGTTGGCCCGGTCCTTCTGATATCCCAAGTTCATGATCTGGCTCGCGCTCGACGCGCTGATCTGGAACGGAATGGAGCTGTGGGTGATCGGCGTGCCGAGCGGACGGGTAATCGATTGCACCAGAGCGATTCCCGGTGTGTGCAGTACCGCCTTGGCTGCCCGCTCGAGGATCAACATGTCCGCCGGGTTGCGCATGTCGTGATCGGTCTCGATCATCAGCAGCTCCGGGTTGATCCGGGCTTCGGTGAAGTGGCGTTCGGCGGCCTCCATCCCGACGACACCCGGTGCGCTGGAGGGTATGTAGGGGCGGTTGTCGTAACTGGTCTGGTAACCGGGCAGCGCGAACAGGCCGATGAGCGCGATCGAGCCCGTCACCACCAGGATCGGCCCCGGCCAGCGCACGATCGCGGTGCCGATCTTGCGCCAGCCCCGCGTCCGTTGGGCGACCTTGGGTTCCATCAGCCCGAACCGGGTGGCGATCCACAACACCGCCGGTCCCATCGTCAGTGCGGCCGCCAACGTCACCAGGACGCCGATGGCCGCGGGTATGCCCAAGGTCTGGAAGTAGGGCAGTCGGGTGAAGCCCATGCAGGCGACCGCTCCGGAGATGGTCAACCCCGATCCGACCATGACGTGGACGGTGCCGTGCCACATGTCGTCGTAGGCGGCGAGCCGGTCCATGCCCTTGCCGCGTGCCTCCTGATAGCGGCCCACCACGAAGATCACGTAGTCGGTGCCTGCCGCAATGGCCAAGAGCGTCAAGAGATTTGTCGCGTAGGTGGACAGGCCGATGACGCCCGAGTGCGCGAGGGTTGCCACCACGCCGCGGGCTGCCGAGAGCTCGACGGCCACCGTCAGCAAGACGATCAGCATGGTGATCAGCGAGCGGTAGACGAACAGCAGCATGATGCCGATGACCAGGAAGGTGATACCGGTGACTTCATTGGTACCGGCGCTGCCGACCTCGAAGTTGTCGGTCACCAGCGGCGAGGCGCCGGTGACGTAGGCCCGGACGCCGGGCGGGGGCGGGTCATCGGCGACGATCTTGCGTATCGCGTCGACGGATATGTTCGACGCGGCCTCACCCTGGTTGCCGCGCAGATACACCTGCGTCAGCGCCGCCTTGCCGTCTTTGCTCTGCGAGCCTCCGGCGGTCAGTGGATCGCCCCAGAAATCCTGGACGTGTTCGACGTGCTCGGTGTCGGCCCGAAGCTTTTTGACCAGGCCGTCGTAGTACGTGTGTGCCGCGGGGCCCAGCGGCGCATCGCCCTCGAGCACGATCATTGCCGCACTGTCGGAATCGAATTCGTGAAAGACCTGACCGATGTGCCGCATGGCGAGGATGCCGGGCGCGTCGGGGGCGTTCTGCCCGACCGAGCGTTCCCAGCCGACGACCTCAAGCTGTGGAGTGATGGCGTTCGTGACGGCGGCGATGGCGATCCAGATCAGCAGGATCGGTACACACAGCTTCCTGATGAGGCCGCTCATGCCGTCTTGTCCAGACAGGAGATGTAACCGTTCACGTGGTTCGAGGACCTTTCGTCCTTGACGATGCCGTTGACGGTGATGCGGCAGCCGATGGTGCTGCCGTCACCCTGGGCGCGGAGGTCGGCGTACATGGTCGGCTCGTCGGTGGTCAGCTGCTGTGACCATGGCAGCGTGATGTTTTCGACGCGCTGAGGCTGGGCATTGATGTCCAGGAAGTTGATGGTGGCCGTCGAGCCGGGGGAACCGAACACCTCGAACAGCACGTGCTTGGGGTTGTAGCCGGTGTTCTCCAAGGCTTCCGAACCGGGCCGGGACACCTCGTTGTCGGAGCCGAAGATGCCACGCAATCGGTCGACGCTGAACCCGACCAGGCCCACCACGACGACCACCACAATGACAATCCACTGCTTGCGCGCCAATTTGGTTATCGAAAACTTGCTCAAGCCAAAGCCTTTCGACGCCCCCGGGGGGACGATCGGCGGAAATGTTTCCGCGAAATCGTCCGGATTGGTAGTACGGTACGGTACCGTATGCTCGGTCGCAACCGGATTGATACGTCGACGCTCGGGGCTCTGGGGCCTGTGCAACGTCGTGAGGCAACACGGGTATCTCATCTGCTTGCGAACGGAAAGGTTCAGTGATGTCCGGTTTCGCAGCGGATGCGCACGCGAGGAGCGAAACAGTCGATGCCCCGAACTGCCCGTGGAGCGAGCGCGAGGCCGAACTCTTGGCGATCACGCTGGAGGTACTGCAGGAGCATGGGTACGACCGACTGAATGTGGAGGCCGTCGCCACCAGGGCCAAAGCCAGCAAGGCCACGCTCTACCGGCGCTGGCCCTCGAAGGCCGAGTTGGTGCTGGCCGCGTTCATCGAAGGGACCCGCATCGAATGCGCTGTGCCGCAGACCGGTTCGCTTCGCGATGATCTGCTGGCCATCGGTACCCAGGTGTGCGAGCACGCCATCGAACACGCGCCGACGATGCGCGCCGTGCTCAATGAGGTGGCGCGCAGTCCCGCGCTGACCGAGGCCTTCCGTACCGAGTTCATCGCACCGCGTCGTCAGATGGTCATGGCCGTGCTGCACGAAGCGATCGACCGCGGTGAGATCGACGCCGAGGTCATCAACGAGGAGATCTGGGATGTGCTGGCGGGCTATTTAGTGTTCCGGACGCTGCTGCCGGTCGACTCGCCCACGGCCGAGACGGTCCGGGCCCTGGTCGACGAGGTGGTAATGCCCGGGTTGTTGCGCACCCGCAAATAGGGCCGTTTCACACCGCGGTTCCGGCGGGTAGGCAGGTGGCTCCGACATCGGGAGCCAATATCACCACCGCGCAACCCCTTGGTCTCAACTCGATAAGCGAAGTACCGCAAGGTACTTGGGCTGAATACAGTTGCCAGGTGAAACGCCGAACCGCGCTCAAGCTGCCACTGATACTGGCAGCCGGTGCCGCCGCAGCCGGACTCCCCGCGGGTCCAGGGTTGCTGCGGGCCGATGCCGCGGCCGCCAGGTGGACCGCCGACCGGGCCAACACCTGGTACGCCGGCCAAGGCTGGCTGGTCGGCGGCAACTACATCACCTCGACGGCCATCAATCAGCTGGAGATGTTCCAGGCGGCCACCTTCGATGCCCAGCGCATCAACGCCGAACTCGGCGCCGCCCGCTGGTTCGGGTTCAACACGGTGCGCGTCTTCTTGCACGATCTGTTGTGGGCGCAGGACGCCCGCGGCTTCGCCCAGCGGCTGTCCCAGTTCGTCGGCATCGCGGCCAATCACGGCATCAAACCGTTGCTCGTCCTGTTCGATTCGTGCTGGGACCCGCATCCGCAACTCGGGCCGCAACGCGCACCACGTCCGGGCATCCACAACTCGGGCTGGGTGCAGAGCCCGGGCGCCGACCACCTGGGCGACCCGTCGTACCGCGCGGTGCTACAGAACTACGTCACCGGTGTGCTGAGCCTGTTCCGCAACGACAACCGGGTGTTGGGCTGGGACCTGTGGAACGAACCCGACAACCCGGCCAGTGTGTACCGCAAGGTTGAACGTGCCGACAAGATGCAATTGGTCGCGGACCTGTTGCCGCAGGTTTTCGCCTGGGCGCGCGCGGTGGATCCGGTGCAGCCGTTGACCAGCGGTGTGTGGCAAGGCAGTTGGGCCAACCCGGCGCAGCGCAGCGAGATCGCGTCGATCCAGCTGGACAACTCCGACATCATCACGTTCCACAGTTATGCCAAACCGGCCGACTTCGCCGCGCGGATCGGTGAACTTGCCCCGCTGGGCCGGCCCATCCTGTGCACCGAATATCTGGCCCGCAATCAGGGCAGCACCGTCGAGGGCATCCTGCCGGTGGCCAAGGCGCACAACGTCGGCGCCTACAGCTGGGGCCTAGTGGCCGGCAAGACCCAGACGTACTTCCCCTGGGATTCCTGGGATCACCCGTACCCCGCCGAACCGAAGGTCTGGTTCAGCGATCTGCTCTATCCCAACGGACGGGCATTCCGGGACAGCGAGGTGCTCACCGTCCGAAAGCTGGCAGGCGTGGCCGGGCAGGCCTGATCAGTGCGCGAGCAGCAGGATCAGCTGTGACTGGATCTCACCGCAGAGGAAACCGAGTGCGGCACCGAGCACGACGATGATCCACTCGTCATCCTTGAACGCCGGTCGCAGCAGATTCTCGAATGACTGGGAATCCAGCACCATCATCTTCTCGACCATGACGTTCTCCAGGTCGAGCCGGCTGGCCATGTAATCCTCGATATACGAGGAGGTCTCGGGCATCTTCTCGATGATCGAATCGGTGATCTGCCGTTTCATGTCGACGTACTGACGCCCGCCGACGGCGTTGATGATGCGGCCGGCGAAACCCATCTGGGTGTCGATCGTTCCGCTGATCTCGGTGGTGATGATGTCGAAGAACCGGTCCGACGACGGACCCGTCAGCATGCTCTCCATGAT
>Ga0153956_1002417_pt1 | contig 13770 bp, 10 predicted proteins | sample TSFL040MetaG_FD_104704 | JGI IMG/M metagenome (GOLD analysis project Ga0153956, IMG submission 104704) | Attine ant fungus gardens microbial communities from Florida, USA - TSFL040 MetaG | ecosystem: Host-associated > Fungi > Mycelium > Unclassified | place: USA: Florida, Wekiwa Springs... | reverse complement strand
CTGTTCTCGCGCGTCGGCGCCGCCGACGATCTCGCGCGCGGCCGCTCGACCTTCATGGTCGAGATGGTCGAGACCGCCGCGATCCTCAATCAGGCGGGCGAGCGCTCGCTGGTGATTCTCGACGAGATCGGCCGCGGCACCGCCACTTTCGACGGCCTGTCCATCGCCTGGGCGACGCTCGAGCATCTGCATGCGGTCAACAAATCGCGCGCGCTGTTCGCCACGCACTTTCACGAACTCACCGCGCTCGGCGCCAGGCTCAGCCGCATCGTCAACGCCACGGTGCGCGTGAAGGAATGGGAGGGCGATGTGGTCTTTTTGCACGAGGTCGCGCCCGGCGTCGCCGACCGCTCCTACGGCATTCAGGTCGCCAAGCTTGCAGGGCTCCCGCCCGCGGTGATCGAACGCGCGCGCATTGTGTTGGCGGAACTGGAAGCCGCCAATCGCGGCTCGCCGGCGCAGAAGCTCGCCGACGATTTGCCGCTGTTCTCCGCCGCGCGCGTCGAGTCGCCGCCGAAGAAGAGCGGGCTCGAGGAGGCGCTCGATGCCGTCGATCCCGACGCGCTCGCGCCGCGCGAGGCGCTGGACGCGCTTTACAGGCTGAAGGCGCTATATCGCGGCGGCAAGAAAACTTAAGCGGTCCGCGTCCGGCGCAGCAGCAGGATCGATCCGCCCCAGGCGAACGAGATCGCGAGCGCGAGCGAAAGCGCCGTGAAGCTGCCGAGCGGCACCGCGGCGACGTGCACGGCAATCGCCGCCAGCGCGAAGCCGGTGACGCCGAGGATCGCGTTCGCGAGCACCGCGGCGGAAGCGGGGCCGCCGACCCGGCGGTGCAGGACGAAGATCACGCTCGAGAACACCATGGGGAAGGTCGCGAGCATGCCGCTCGCGGCGGCGCCGATGCGAAAGCTGAAGGCGACGATGGCGCCGACGAGGAGCGCGACGCCGAGCGCGCGGAACAGAAGATCGGACCAGCGCGCCGGCACGCGCGGCGCCCGCGTGTGGCGCAATTCGCGCGTCGCGCGGAGCGCCAGCAGCACGACGACGGCGTTGAGCGCGACGGCGCTCGTGAGCGTCCACGGGACGAGCGGCAGGATGGGCGCCGCCGCCAGCCACACCATGAGCGCGCTGCCGAGGCTCACGGCGAGCGAGCGCCGCTGCGCCAGCACCGCATAGACCACCGCGAACAGCGTGTTCACCGCATTGAAGACCAGCGTCATCAGCGCGGCGCCGGCGATGAACTGCGACGGATGGTCGAGGGCGAGAAAGAGATAGGTCGGCCCGGCGCTGATCGGCAGCGTCGTCACCAGCCCGCCGATCAGCGGCCCGCCGCGCTCGGCGAGAACCGTCGCGATCACCAGGAAAAGACCGGTGAGGGCCATCTTGGCGGCGATCGCGATCGCGAAATAAAGCTCGGGGGATGAAGCGTGCATCGGCTTGCCGCGGCGGGTCGTTCCGGCTCGCGGGTCTTCTCGGGTGGCGGGAGCGTCCGCTCTACACGCGCGCGAGTCTGACGTCCACCTTCGGGCCGCTTTTGATGGTCTGATAGACGACGCAATAGCGCTCGGTGAGCTTGAGCAATTGGTCGAGCTTTTCCTGCGGCGCGTCGGTATCGACCTTGAAGGATAGGCGGATTTCGCGAAAGCCTACCGGGGCGTCCTTGGCGACCGCGAGCGTGCCGCGAAAGTCGAGATCGCCTTCGGCGGAGACTTCGCCGGATTTCAGCGGAATTTCGAGGGCGGTCGAAACCGCGCGCAAGGTCACGCCGGCGCAGGCGACGAGCGCCTCCAGCAGCATGTCGCCCGAGCAGAGTTCGCGGCCCGAGCCGCCGGTCGCCGGATGAAGGCCCGCGACCGCGAGCGCGCGGCCCGTCTCGACCTTGCAGGCGATGCCTTCGTCGAGCGAGCCCTTCGCCCTGAGGGTGACGGCGGCGGCGTTCGGATCCTGCCGATAGCGTTCCTTGAGGGGCGCCTGCAGGTCGCGCAAAATGCTGGAATCCATGGCCTTTTCCTTCGATTGCCCGGGAGCCCCGAAGCTTTTTGCGCTCCCGCTTGCCCGCAATATAGCCTGTCTATTCCGCCCGCCGGGCGGTAAAGAGTGCACCGCGTTAGCAGATGATCCTTCGCCGCACAGGCACGTTTTTGCATGTCCCGCGCCTCGCCCCGCCGCCGCTCCGAACCCGAAATGGTCGATCTGCTCGATCTCGCCGCCGTCCGCGAGGAGATCGAGCGGCTCCGCAGGGATTTCGAGGGCCGCGAATCGGAAATGCGCGTCGAGTTCGCGCAGCGCATGAAACGCGTGCTGCAGGAAGGCCGCCGGCGCGCGGACGAATTGCTGCGCGCGGACGGCCACGGCACCGCCTGCGCCGAGCGGCTCTCGAACCTGATGGATACGGTCATCCGGCTCGCCTATGATTTCGCGACCGGCGTGCTCTATCGCTCGTCGAACCCTTCCGCCGGCGAGCGCATGGCGGTGGTCGCGGTCGGCGGTTACGGCCGCGGGCTGCTCGCGCCGGGCTCGGACATCGATCTTCTGTTTCTCCTTCCCTACAAGCAGACCGCGTGGGGCGAGAGCGCGGCGGAAGCGATTCTCTACGCGCTCTGGGACATGGGGCTGAAGGTCGGCCACGCCACGCGCTCGATCGACGAGAGCATCCGCCAGGCGCGCGCCGACATGACGATCCGCACCACGATTCTGGAGGCGCGGCTCATCGCCGGCGACGAGCCTCTCTTCGGCGAACTCGCCGAGCGCTTCGACCGCGACATCGTGCAGGGCACGGCCGCCGATTTCGTCGCGGCCAAGCTCGCCGAGCGCGACGAGCGCCACAAGCGCGCGGGCCAGTCGCGCTATCTCGTCGAGCCGAACGTGAAGGACGGCAAGGGCGGCCTGCGCGATCTGCACACGCTGTTCTGGATCGCGAAATATGTCTATCGCGTCCGCAGCCTGCACGAGCTGGTCGAGAAGGGCGTCTTCACGAAAGCGGAATACGCGCTCTTTCTCCGCTGCGGGGATTTTCTCTGGTCGGTGCGCTGCAACCTGCACTTCCTCACCGGCCGCGCCGAGGAGCGGCTGAACTTCGAGGTGCAGAACGACATGGCGAAGCGCCTCGGCTACACCGAGCATCCGGGCCTGCGCGACGTCGAGCGCTTCATGAAGCACTACTTCCTGGTCGCGAAGGATGTCGGGGATCTCACCGCGATCCTGTGCGCCGCGCTCGAGGAAATCCACGCCAAGGCGGCGCCGCGGCTCGCGCGCGCCTTCGTGCGGCTCACGCGCCGCCACGCGCGGCCGATCAAGGGGTCGCCCGGATTCGTCATCGACAACGGCCGCCTGAACGTCGTCGGCGAAAAGACGTTCGAGCGCGATCCGGTCAACCTCATCCGCATGTTTCACATCGCCGACCGCGAGGATCTCGATTTTCATCCCGACGCGCTGCGGCTCACGCATCGCTCGCTGAAGCTGATCGGCGCCGGACTGCGCGAGGACGGGGAAGCCAACAGGCTGTTTCTCGAAATTCTCGCCTCGCGCAACGCGCCCGAGATCGTGCTTCGCAAGATGAACGAAACCGGCGTTCTCGGCCGCTTCGTGCCGGAATTCGGCCATGTCGTCGCGATGATGCAGTTCAATCTCTATCATCACTATACCGTGGACGAGCATCTCCTGCGCTGCATCGGCGTCCTGTCGGAGATAGAGCGCGGAGCGAACCCGGAATACGGCCTCGCCAACGAGCTGATGCCCGGCATCAAGAACCGCACGATCCTCTATGTGGGCCTCTTCCTGCACGACATTGCGAAGGGCAGGCCGGAGGATCACTCGATCATGGGCGCGAAGATCGCGCGCAAGCTGTGCCCGCGCTTCGGCCTCAGCAAGCAGGAGACGGACACGGTCGCCTGGCTGATCGAGCAGCATCTCACGATGTCCACGGTCGCGCAGTCGCGCGATCTCTCCGACCGCAAGACGATCGAGGATTTCGCCGCGGCCGTGCAGAATCTCGAGCGGCTGAAGCTCCTGCTGATTCTCACCACCGCCGATATCCGCGCCGTCGGTCCCGGCGTGTGGAACGGATGGAAGGCGCAGCTCCTCCGCAGCCTGTACTACGAAACGGAGCCGGTGCTGACGGGCGGCTTCTCGGAAGTCGATCGCGCGAAGCGCATCGAGTTCGCGCAAACCGAATTCCGCGACGCCATGAAGGACTGGAGCGCCGAGGAGCTCGACCGCTATGTCGCGCGCCACTATCCGCCCTACTGGCTGAAGGTGGATGTCGCTCGCAAGGTCGCCGACGCGCGCTTCATCCGCGACATGGAGCGATCCGGCGGACGGCTCGCGACGCGGGCGCGCATCGACGCCGGGCGCGGCGTGACGGAGCTCACGATTCTCGCGCAGGACCATCCGCGGCTCCTGTCGAACGTCGCTGGCGCCTGCGCCCTCGCGGGCGGCAACATCGTCGACGCGCAGATCTTCACGACCACCGACGGTCTCGCGCTCGACACGATCTCGATTTCGCGCGAATTCGACCGCGACGACGACGAGGAGCGGCGCGCGGACAGGATCGCCGAAGGGATCGAGCGCGCGCTGAAGGGCGAGGTGCGGCTGCCCGAAGTCGTCGCCCGCAAGGACAAGAGCCGCTACAAGGCCTTCTCGGTCGCGCCCGAGATCAATGTCAACAACGCCTGGTCGAATCGCTACAGCGTGATCGAGATTTCCGGCCTCGACCGGCCGGGCCTCCTGTACGATCTCACCAACACGCTCTCGCGGCTCAATCTCAACATCGCCTCGGCGCATGTCGCGACCTTCGGCGAGCGCGCGGTCGACGTCTTTTACGTCACCGATCTCACCGGCGGGAAGATTTCCTCCGCGCAGCGGATGACGGCGATTCGGAAGGCGCTCTCGCAGCTTTTCGATGCCCCCGCCGAGGCCGTAAAACCCGCAAAACGCGCCCGCAAGGCGCGTTAAACCGCGCTTAACCGCGCTTTAAATCGCCGCATTTACATCTGCTTAACGGTAACGGCCGCGCCGGCTTCGGCCGCGCGGCGCCCCCGGAATGGATGCGAGATGGCGTGGGACAAGCAACGCAACAACCGCCGCGAGCCGGTTCTCGGCACGCATGGCTCGTTGTACGCGCTGAAGCTGTCGCCGGGCGACCGCGCGAGCGGTCCGCCTCCGAGCGAGCCGCGCGCGAAGTCTCCGCCGAAGGATAAGGAGCCTCCGCGCCCGCCGAAAAAAACGCAGGGCAGGGCTTCGAAAGGGAAAACCTCGAAGGGAAAAGGAAGCGGCGGCCGGGCCATGCTTGGCCGTCTCCTGTACTGGGGCTTCGTGCTCGGCGTCTGGGGCGCGATCGCGCTCGCGGCGCTGATCGGCTGGCACATGATGCGGCTGCCGCCGATCAATTCGCTGGTGGTGCCGAAGCGCCCGCCGACGGTGTCGATCCTCGCCGCCGACGGAAAAGTGCTCGCGACCCGCGGCGACATGGGCGGCGCGGCGGTTCCGCTCAAGGCGATGCCGCCCTATCTGCCGAAGGCCTTCGTCGCCATCGAGGATCGCCGGTTCTATCATCACTTCGGCCTCGACCCGATCGGCCTGCTGCGCGCGGCGGTGACGAACCTCCTGCATCGCGGCGTGCGCGAAGGCGGATCGACGCTCACGCAGCAGCTCGCGAAAAATCTTTTCCTCACGCAGGAGCGCACGATTTCGCGCAAGATCGACGAGGTCATTCTCGCGGTCGGCCTCGAGGCGAAATATTCCAAGAACCAGATTCTCGAACTGTATCTCAACCGCGTCTATTTCGGCTCCGGCGCCTACGGCGTCGAAGCCGCCGCGCAGCGCTATTTCGGAAAGTCCGCGCGCAACGTGACGCTGGGCGAGGCCGCGATGCTCGCGGGCCTCGTGAAGGCGCCGTCGCGGCTAGCGCCCACGCGCAACCCGAAGCTCGCGCGCGAGCGCGCGGATCTCGTGCTGCAGGCGATGGCCGGCAGCGGCTTCGTCACGCCGGCGATGGCGAAAGCCGCGCGCGCGCATCCGGTCGCGATCGCGAAGGAAACCGGCCCCGGCTCGACCGGCTATGTCGCCGACTGGGTGATGGATTCGCTCGACGATTATGTCGGCCGCTTCGATACCGACGTCACCGTGCAGACGACGATCGATCCCGCGCTGCAGGCCGTCGCCGAAAAGGCGCTTGCCGACGAACTCAATCAGAAGGGCGGGCGCTACGGCGTCTCGCAGGGCGCGCTGGTCGCGATCGATACCAACGGCGCGGTGCGCGCGCTCGTCGGCGGGAAAAATTACGCCGAGAGCCAGTTCAACCGCGCCGTCTCCGCGCACCGCCAGCCGGGATCGAGCTTCAAGCCGTTCGTGTATCTGACCGCGCTCGAGCGCGGGCTGACGCCCGATTCCGTGCGCGACGACGCGCCGATCCAGCTCAAGGGCTGGAAGCCCTCGAATTATTCACATCAATACATGGGCCCGGTGACGCTCGCGACCGCGCTCTCGCATTCGCTGAACACCGTATCCGTGCGGCTGACGCTGGAAGTCGGTCCCGCGAACGTCGTGAAGACCGCGCGCCGCCTCGGCATCACGTCGCCGCTCGATCCCAATCCGTCGATCGCGCTCGGCACTTCCGAAGTCACGCCGCTCGAGATCGTCGGCGCCTATGTGCCGTTCGCGAACGGCGGCATCGCGTCGATCCCGCATGTGATCGAGCAGGTGCGCGGCGAAAAGGGGAAGGTTCTCTATGCGCGCAGCGGCTCCGGCTCGGGGCGCGTCATCGCGCCGGAGCAGGCCGGCATGATGAACCGCATGATGGAGGAGACGCTGGCTTCCGGCACCGCGCGGCATGCGTCGATCCCCGGCTGGGTCGCGGCGGGCAAGACCGGCACGAGCCAGGATTATCGCGACGCCTGGTTCATCGGCTATACCGGCCACATGGTCGCCGGCGTCTGGCTCGGCAACGACGATTCGAGCCCGACCAAGAAGGCGACGGGCGGCGGCCTGCCGGTCGACATCTGGAATCGCTTCATGCGCGCCGCGCACCAGAACGTGCCGCCGGTCGCGCTGCCGCTCGACAGCTATGCCAGCCGCGGCTGGCCGCAGCAGCCGCAGCCGTCGCCGATGCAGCCGCAGGCGCAGCAATATCCGTATCAGCCCGGCCAGCCCTATCCGCCGCAAGGCGTGCCCAATGGCGGCCCCTTGCCGCCGGGCTATGTCGGCGCGGGCGGCCCGCCGCCGCAGCAGCGGCGCGACGACAACCCGTTCTCGCAGCTGTTCGGCGCGCTGTTCGGGCGCTAGCGGTTTCCTCATGCTGCGGAGCGGCCGAAGGCCGCGTCTCGCCCTTCGAGGCGCATCGCTTCGCGATGCTCCCCAGGACGAGGATTGGAGCTCCCTTAATTCGCCCCGTAGCGGTGCAGGCTCGCGCCGTTCGCGCGCAGCCAGGTTTCCGCGCGCGCGCGATTGGGAAAGATCCGGTCGACGATCTTCCAGTAGCGCTTGGAATGATTGAGCTCCAACCGGTGCGCGAGCTCGTGCGCGGCGAGATAATCGAGCACGAAAGGCGGCGCGAGCACGAGCCGCCAGGAATAGGAAAGCGCGCCCTGGTAGGAGCAGGAGCCCCAGCGGCTCGCGGTATCGCGGATCGAGATCGAGCGGATCGAGACGTCGAGCATTTCCGCGTATTTCCGGCTCGCGGCGACGAGGTCGCGCTCGGCTTCGCGCTTGAGAAAATCGCGCACGCGCCGCGCGACATGCTCGGGCTTGCCCGCGACGCAGAGCAGCATCTCGCCGCGCGCGGATTCGATCCATACCGTGCCGCGGCTTCCGGTCCTGTGCACGATCCGGTGCGGCACGCCGCGCAGGGGAACAACCGCGTTATGCCGGAACGGGATCGGCCCCGGCAGCCGCTTCAGCCGCGCCGAAATCCACTCGACATGCTTTTCCGCGAAAGCCTTGGCCTGCCGCAGGCTGCCGCGCGGCGGCATGGTGAGGACGACGTCGCGGCTCGTCTCGCGCACCCGCAAGGTGTAGCGCCGCGCATTCGCATGCCGCTTGATTTCGACGTGATAGGGCTCGCCGTCGCCGTCGATCACCATGCGCTCGGGCGCGTCGGATGGTTTTTGATTCGAGAAGAATCGGAAATTCAGCCGCATGACTTTGAACGCTTTCGAATCGGCAAGGCCCTAAGCAATGCCATCCGGAGCGTTCATGCAAGCTTGCTGCGCCGGACGGTTCTCGCCGGAACGGAAGCGCGATCGTTTGTCAAAATAAAGTCGGCGATGCGCGGTTGAATCTCCGCGCGGAAACGCGAGCCGTTGAACACGCCGTAGTGTCCGACGCCGAGTTGCACGTAGTGCGACTTTTTTTCCGGCGGAATGTTCGCGCACAGCGCATGCGCGGCCTCGGTCTGGCCGACGCCGGAGATGTCGTCATTCTCGCCCTCGACCGTGAGCAATGCAACGCGGCGGATCGCTTTCAAATCCACAGGCTTCCCGCGATGGGACATCGTGCCGTTCGGCAGGTCGTGCCGGATGAACGCGCTTTCCACGGTCTGCAAGTAATATTCGGCGGGAAGATCCATCACCGCGAGATATTCGTCGTAGAATTCCTGGTGCTTCGTCACCGAATCGCCGTCGCCCTTCACGAGGTTCGTGAACAGCGCGCGATGCGCGTCGAGATGCCGCTCCAGATTCATGCTGACGAATCCCGAAAGCTGCAGGAATCCCGGATACACCTCGCGCCCGAAGCCGGGATGCGGGAAGGGCACCTTCGCGATCACATGCGTGCGGAACCAGTCGATGCCGCGATCGACCGCGACCTCGTTCACCGCGGTGGGATTGATTCGCGTGTCGATCGGCCCGCCCATCAGCGTCATGGAGCGCGGCACGTAAGGATCGTCCTCCGTCTCCATGCGCGCGATGGCGGCGAGCACCGGCACCGCCGGCTGGCAGACCGCGATCACGTGGCATTCGCCGCGGAAGCGGTGGAAGATGCCGATCAGGTAATCGATGTAGTCGTCGAGATCGAACGGCCCTTTCGCGAGCGGCACCGTGCGCGCGTCGGTCCAGTCGGTGACGTAGACGTCGTGGTTGGGCAGGAACGCTTCCACCGTCCCGCGCAGCAACGTCGCGTAATGGCCGGAAAGCGGCGCGACGATCAGCACCTTCGGCTGCGGGCGGCGCGGCGGCGCCGAAAGTTCCCGCTCGAAATGCAGGAGGCGGCAGAACGGCCGCTCCCAGACCGTATTGATGCGCACCGGCACGCGCTCGCCGGATACGAGCGTGGAAGCAATGTTCCATTCGGGCTTGGCGTAGCGCCGCGTCGTGCGCTCGTAGACTTCGGCCGCCGCCGCCATGGATTTGCCGAAAGCCGTCTGCGAGAACGGGTTCAGCGGATTTTTGAACAGCAGCATGGTGGCGTCCGCCATCGCGCGCGAAGGCTGCAGCGCGGCGTTGCCCCATTCGTACATCCAGTAAAGCGGCGTCGAGAGTACGTTATCTCCGCCCGGTAATTCCGGGGTCTCGCCAAAAACACCGATTGCCATTTGTCCGATCCAGCCCCGTCCTGGCCGCCCTGATGCGTACCGGACATTCCCCAATATCCGGCAAACGGCTTTCATTGCAGTGCAGCACGGATTTGGCGGATGCGTCAATGCGCGCCCGAGCTCTATTCGCCGACGGAAATCAGCGATCCGGCCGCGCGCGCGCCGCGCAGCAGCCAGAAAAAGGCAATCGCGCCAGCGACAAACCAGAGGGCATTTAGACCAAAGGCCCATGCCATCAGGTCGGGGCGGAAAGCGTGTTCCAGCACCAGCGCCCGCATGCCCTCGAACACGGCGGTCGGCGGCAGCGCCCAGGCCACCGGCTGCAGCCAGGCCGGCAATGTCGTGACCGGATAATAGACGCAGGAGAGCGGCAGCAGGATGAACATCAGGCTCCACGCCAGGCCCTCCGCGCCCATGCCGTTTCGCAGCACCAGGCCGGAGCAGAACATCCCCACCGCCCAGGCGGTGAGGAAAAGATTGAAGAAGAAGACCGCGAGCGCGAGCCCGAGGCCCCACAGGTTGAATCCGAAAAACCAGATCGCGGCGACGGTGACGGGGAGGAACCCGACCATCAGCCGGATCACGCTCATCGCCATGAGCGAGAGCACGAATTCGACGGGACGCAGCGGGCTGATCATCAGGTTGGGAAGGTTGCGCGCCCACATTTCTTCCAGGAACGACATCGAGAAGCCGAGCTGTCCGCGGAAGAGAACGTCCCACAGAAAGAACGCGGCGAGGAAGGTCGCGGTCGCCGCGACCATCGCGCCGTCGCCCGCCCGCGCGACGCCGAGCTGCAGAAAGCCCCACATGAACATCTGCACCATCGGCCAGTACATCAGCTCGAACAGCCGCGGCCACGACGAGCGCAGGAGATACCAGTGGCGCAGCACCATCGCGCCGATGCGGCGGGGCGAGAAAGAGGGGCAGGGCGTCGTCATTCGGCGGCGTCCTCCGCGGGTTTCGGCTCGCGCCGTCCGCGCGCGACGTCGAGGAACACTTCCTCCAGATTCTGCCGTCCGTACCGCTCGATCAGTTCTTCCGGCGCGCCGTCGTCGACGATCTGCCCGCGCTTCATCATGATGACGCGGTCGCACAGCCGCTCGACCTCGAACATGTTGTGCGAGGCGAGCAGGATCGTCGCGTTGTGCCCGGCGCGGTAGCGCTCGAGATGCCCGCGGATCCAGTCGGCGGTGTCCGGATCGAGCGAAGCGGTCGGCTCGTCGAGCACCAGGAGATCCGGCTCGTTGATGAGCGCCTTCGCGAGCGCGACGCGCGTCTTCTGCCCGGCGGAGAGCTTGCCCGCCGCCCGGTCGAGAAACTCGGTGAGATCGAGATCCTGCGCGAGCCGCGCGATGCGCGTGGCGATGTCCTCGATGCCGTAGAGAAGACCGAACACCTTGAGGTTCTCGCGCACCGTGAGCCGGTGCGGCAGGTCCACATAGGGGCTTTCGAAATTCATCCGGTGAAGCGAACGATAGGGCTCGAGCGCCATGTCGGCGCCGAACACGCGGATCGCGCCGGCGCTCGGCGCGACGAGGCCCATCATCATGCCGATCGTCGTCGTCTTGCCCGCGCCGTTCCCGCCCAGAAGGCCGGTGATGCTGCCGCTTTCGATGGCGAAGGAAATCCCGTCCACGGCGACGGAATCGCCGTAACGCTTGGTCAGCCCGTCGGCCTCGATGGCCGGTACCTCGTCGCGACTATTCATGTTTCCCGCTTCGGAATGCCACGGATCGGCGTATTTTCACAACCGCCGGGATAGGCATAGATTGCGGCGATGCTTGGCTTGGACGTACTGACACGCGCGCATAGCGACCGGCAATACGGGCTTCGGCTCGATACCTTCATCCGCCTGCGCTGGCTGGTGGTGATCGGGCAGACGATCACGCTGGTCGGCGTGCGCTGGGGGCTCGGTTTCGATTTTCCGATCGGCCCGACGCTCGGCATCGTCGCGGTGTCGGCGGCGACCAATCTCGCGCTGCGGCTCCGCTATCCGCGCCCGCACCGGCTGGTCGATCCGGCGGCGGGATTTCTGCTCGCCTTCGACGTCGTCGAGCTTTCGGGGCTTCTTTACTTCACCGGCGGCCTCGACAATCCGTTCTTCGCCTTCTTCCTCGCGCCGTTCCTGATTTCGGCGACGGCGCTCGCGCCGCTCACGACATTCCTGATCGGGCTCCTCATCATCGTCGTGGTGACGCTGCTGAGCTTCTTCTACGTGCCGCTGCCCTGGGCGATCCCCGGCGAGATCAACTTTCCGCTGCTCTACCGCGTCTCGGAATGGATCGCGATGCTGGTGCAGGTCGGCTTCATCGGCATCTACACCTGGAAGGTGGCGGAGGAGACGCGCCAGCTTTCCGACGCGCTCGCCGCGACCGAGCTTGTGCTGGAGCGCGAGCAGCATCTTTCCGCCCTCGACGGCCTCGCCGCCGCCGCCGCGCACGAACTCGGCACGCCGCTCGCGACCATCGCGCTCGTCGTGCGCGAGATCGAGCGCGCCATGCCGCAGGGCGCGCCTTACGCCGACGACATCCGGCTTCTGCGCGATCAGAGCGAGCGCTGCCGCGCGATCCTGCGCCGCATCGCGTCGCTCGGCGCGGACGACGCGCCGTTCGACCGGCTTTCGCTTCCGCAGCTCCTGAACGAGGTCGCCGAGCCGCATCGCAATTTCGGGATCGCGATCGCCCTGAAATTTCCCGCGGACCGCAGCCGCGAGCCCGTCATCGCGCGCAATCCCGGCCTGCTCTACGGCCTCGGCAACATCGTGGAGAACGCGGTGGATTTCGCGAAAACGTCCGTGACGATCGAAGCGGCCTGGACCGACGATCAGGTCAACGTCGTCGTCACCGACGACGGTCCCGGCTTCGCCGACGACATCATCAACCGCATCGGCGATCCTTACGTGTCCTTGCGCGATCGCAGGCGCAATGCGCCGCAGGGATTGGGCCTCGGCATCTTCATCGCGAAAACCCTGCTCGAACGGACGGGGGCCGCGCTGTCGGTGACGAACCGCGAATTGCCGGAAACCGGAGCGATGGTCCGGATCGGCTGGCCGCGCGCGAAGCTTGCGCTGGCCACAAAGTCGCAGGGGCCGAAAGCCGAAGAAATGCCCGCCGGCGGGCAAACGGAGCGTCTTGCGGGCAAACCGGCAGCGGAATAGAAGTGTGCCGGGGACTGGTCTTGCCGGAAGCGACAACGCCGAAACAGGGAGTCGAGCCCCATGCCCGAATTAGCGAATTTCGATGCCGCCCAGAACGCGGTCAAAGCGAGCCTGTTGATCGTCGACGACGACAAGCCGTTCCTCGACCGCCTCGCGCGCGCGATGGAAGGACGCGGCTTCGACGTCGAGACCGCAAGCTCCGTCGCGGAAGGTCTTGCCGCCGTGACCAAGGCTCCGCCCGCTTTCGCGGTGGTGGACATGCGGCTCGGCGACGGCTCGGGCCTCGACGTGATCTCCGCGCTCAAGGATCGCCGCCCCGATGCGCGCGGTCTCATTCTCACCGGCTACGGCAACATCGCGACCGCGGTGAACGCCGTGAAGCTCGGGGCCGTCGACTATCTCTCGAAGCCCGCCGACGCGGATGAGGTTTGCGCCGCGCTCAAGGCCGGGCCCGGCGGGATGCCGCAGCTGCCCGAGAACCCGATGTCGGCGGACCGCGTGCGCTGGGAGCATATCCAGCGCGTTTACGAGCTTTGCGGCCGCAACGTCTCGGAAACGGCGCGCCGGCTCAACATGCACCGCCGCACCCTGCAGCGGATTCTGGCAAAGCGCGCGCCGCGCTGAGCGGATTCACAGGTATATAAAGCCGCGAGCCGCCCCATGATGCGCATGGGACGGCTCGTTGAACTCGTGCAGCCGATCGGTTAAAGCGAGAAGCGCTGCACCCGTAGCTCAGCTGGATAGAGCGCTGCCCTCCGAAGGCAGAGGTCAGAGGTTCGAATCCTCTCGGGTGCGCCAGAAACCTTCCAAATCAACGTCTTCGCTTAGGACAGGATTCTAGTTTCTCCGGTCTTCGGAAGCAATTCCTGATTTCAGTGTGCCAAAATTGTGCCAGCGATTGGAGACGAACCGCCTGCGCTGACAAATGAAAACCCCCTGGGTGGGGCGCAAGGGGGGCGGGGGTGTCGCTTCGCGGTGAACTTGGTCTCGAAAAAATCTAACAGAAAATCCCAAATCCATTCTCGGTGATGCTTCTCCGATGCGCGACGTATGGGACGATTAGAGTGAGATTAGGTGGCGGCACAGT
>Ga0153956_1002416_pt1 | contig 13772 bp, 7 predicted proteins | sample TSFL040MetaG_FD_104704 | JGI IMG/M metagenome (GOLD analysis project Ga0153956, IMG submission 104704) | Attine ant fungus gardens microbial communities from Florida, USA - TSFL040 MetaG | ecosystem: Host-associated > Fungi > Mycelium > Unclassified | place: USA: Florida, Wekiwa Springs... | reverse complement strand
GGTGCGGACATACAGCGAGGACTGCTGCATGTTCGGTCCAGGAGTGATGAACCGGATCGTGCCGCCTTCGGAGCCGGAGCCGAACAGGGTGCCCTGCGGGCCGGCCAGGACCTCGACGCGCTCCAGGTCGAACAGCTGGGGGTAGGCGTTGGCGGCGAAGTTGCCGCTGGCAATGGTGGCGCCGGTCTGCACGGGCGTGTCGTCGATGTAGACACCGGTGGTGGCATCGCCCGAGATGTTGCTGATGCCGCGGATCGAGATGGAGTTGCCGAGGTCGGAGCCGAAACCCCCGCCGCGGCTGAACTGGACGTTTGGTGCCAGGCGCGCGATGTCATCGATCTGCTTGACGCCCTGGACGTCCATCTGTTCCTGGCTGAAGGCCGTGACGGTCACGGGTACGTCCTGGATGTTCTCCGAACGCCGCGTGGCCGTGACCACGACCTCCTGAAGCGCATCGTCCTTGCCGCCCTGGGCCGTGGAATTGGCTGGCGCGCTCTGGGCCAGCGCAGTGCCCGCCGCTGCCAAGGCAGCCGCCACGAAGAGTGCCACCTTGGTCGACGTGCCCGGCTTTGGTGCCGGGGCGCCGGTGAAGGTGTGCTGACCCCTCGCCTGTCCCCTGTTCTTCATTTCGCGTCACTCCCCCGAAAAAACCGTTGTTGAGAGCGCCCGCCAGGGGCCTCATTGCTGCCTCTCCAGCGGGTCGCGTGTGACTACTATCGGTCAGAATTAGTGGGATTGCAAATTTATTGTGTTGTTGTAGGGTCAACCGCATGGCCCTGGCCGTCGGCCCGGTGGCTGGTCCGGAACAGGCCCCGGAGGGGGTGCCCGGGGCGGCAGGCCGGGATTTCGATTAAACGGCAATTTGTCCTGTAAAAAAAGCTGTAATTGCTGCAGGGCGGCGTGCGCTAAACGCCGCTCCAGGGTGCCCTGGAAGGGTTCTGACCCGGGGCCGCGGTCCGGTATTGGTAACGCTCTGTGCCGCCTTCAGGTCGGCTTGCGTTTTAGTTTTGCGCGATACTATATTTCGCAATGAACCATAACAATGCGGGCGCAAGGGGCGGTGAGCCCGGCGCCGACGGGCGGGGCGTCCTCGGGGCGGTGATGGGTCTGGCGGCGGTGGTGCCCGTCATGGCGCTGATTGCGCCACTGGTGGTGGGTGCACTGATAAACGGCTACGGGTTTTCGGTCCGGCAGGCCGCTTTCACGCTGTCGGCCGAGCTGGGGGCGATGTCGCTGGCGACGCTGCCGGCGCTGTGGTGGCTGCCACGGTACAACTGGCGCACGGTGGTGCGTGTTTCGCTCGTGGTCATGGTGCTTGCCAATCTGCTGAGCATGGGCGCGAAAAGCTTTGCCCTGCTGGCCTCGCTGCGCCTGGTGTCGGGGTTGGCCGGCGGCAGCATCATGCTGGTAACTCTGGCCGTCATTGGCATGACCCGGCAGCAGGAGCGCAATTTCGGACTGTGGGCGGTGGGCCAGCTGGTGTTCGCCGCCATCGGCCTGTCGCTGTTGCCGCGGGTGCTGTCCTGGCATGGGCTGGGCGCGCTGTACGCGGCGCTGGCCGTGCTGCTCGCTTTGCTGTTCCCAGGCGCCGGCTGGCTGCCGCGGCGTTCGGTGCCGGTTCCGGTGCCGGCAGTTGCGGCGGGTACCGTTGCCGGACGGCTGTCACTGGCCAGCCTGGCCGGATTCGCCGGCATCCTGGTGTTCTACGTGGCGCTGAGTGGCGTTTGGGCCTACCTGGAGCGCATCGGGGCCCAGGGTGGGCTGCCCGCCACGCGCATCGGCGATGACCTGACGATCGCCTCGCTGTTCGGAATCATCGGCAGTGCGTCGGCCGTGGTGCTCGGTGGCCTGTGGGGCCGGAAGATCCCGTTGCTGCTGGGGTACGTGCTGCTGGTCGGTTCCGTGGCGTTTTTCTACATTCCGGTACAACAGGGGACGTACCTCATGGCAGCCTGCCTTTTCAAGTATTCCTGGACCTTCACGCTGCCCTACCTGCTGGCGTGCATTGCGGTACGGGATGCGGCCGGCCGACTGCTGTCGATCGCCAACCTCATGATCGGCACCGGCCTTGCGGTCGGACCGACGGTGGTGGCGCTGTTGCTGGGTGAGACCGCCGATTTCCACCAGGCGCTGCGCGTCGGCATCGTCTGCGGCCTGGTTTCGCTGATGTTCATGGCGGTGATCGAGTTCAGCCGCGTGCCGCGCCAGGAGGGCCTGGTGGCAACCCCGGCCGGGAGGTCGGGTGCATCGGCGCTGGTCATCCTGGGGCTGTTGTGCGCGCTGCTGGGTCAGGGCGGTGCGGCGCGCGCCGCAGATGAGTATCGCTTCGGCACCGGACTGGCCGGCCAGCAGGTCTTCATCCAGCACTGCGCCAGCTGCCACGCCGATACCGGCGCCAGCAGGCCCGGTGAGGGTCGAGCGCCCACACTGAACTCACTGCAGCAATTGCCGTCGGAGCGCATTCTAGATGCGCTCACCACCGGCAAGATGGCGGCGGTGGGCGCCCAGCTCGGTGCGGCTGACCGCCAGGGCGTTGCCGAATGGCTGGGTGGCCGGCCGCTGGGGGCGGCCGATGCCGGTGAGGCTGGCAAGATGAGCAACCCCTGCACCACCGCCGCACCAGTGGGGGCGCCCGCGGCCGGCGACTGGAACGGCTGGGGCAATGGCGAGCGTAACCTGCGGTTCCAGCCTCTCCCGGGATTCGACAGTGCCCGGGTTCCCCGTTTGAAACTGCTGTGGGCCTTCGGTCTGCCAGGTGGCGCAGAGGCGTATTCACAGCCGACGGTCGTCAGTGGCCATGTCTATATCGGTGGTGACAATGGCTATGTCTACGCGATCCAGGCGCGCAGCGGCTGCGTCGAGTGGTCGTTCCGCACCAAGGCCGGCGTGCGTACGGCACCGACAGTGGCGTCCCCGGGTCAGGGCCGTATGGCGGTGTATTTCGGCGACGTGCAGGGTTACGCCTATGCCGTCGATGCTGCGAATGGCCGTTCGATCTGGACCCGGCGGGTGGATGGCCAGCCGACCGTGAAAATCACCGGCGCACCCACGGTGCTGGACGGCCGTGTCTATGTGCCGATCACCACCGGCGAGGAAGTCACCGCCGCACCGCCGAACTATCCCTGCTGCCGCACGCGCGGCAGCGTCGTGGCGCTCAATGCCGCGACGGGCAAGGTGCTGTGGAAGACCTACATGGTTCCTGAGAAGGCTCGGCCCCTGGGCAAGAACAGCGCGGGCACGGTCCAGTGGGGTCCCGCCGGCGTCGGGGTGTGGAACGCGCCCACGATCGATGTCGCACGTGGCCGGGTCTACGTGGGGACCGGTGATGCTTATACCGCGCCGGCGGCGGCATTGGCGGACTCCATGGTCGCGCTGGAGCGCGCCGATGGCCGGGTACTGTGGCATTACCAGGCAACCCCGGCAGACGCCTGGCTTGCCGGCTGCATGCCGGGCCGCAGCTTCGGCAATTGTCCCGCCACGCTGGGGCCGGACTGGGACTTCGGTGATTCGCCGATTCTCGTATCCCACGCGGGGGCTGACCGTCTTGTGGGTGCCACCAAGGGCGGCCTGGTCATGGCCGTCGATCCGGCGCGCCATGGCGAACTGGTGTGGTCACGCAACGTGGCGGAGCAGCAGCCCGGGGCGGGCGGCGAGATCGTGTTCGGCGGCGCTTCGGACGGCGAGAATGTCTACTATGGAACGGACAGCGGCGCCGTGATGGCGCTCAGCGTCGCGGACGGGCGCACGCTGTGGCGCAACCCGGTGACGCCAGCGCATCCTGATCGCAAGGGCTTTTCCGCGGCCGTGAGTGTCATGCCCGGGGTGCTGTTCGCCGGGGGCTGGGACGGCGTGGTGCGTGCCTTCGCAACCGGCGACGGCCACCAGCTGTGGTCGTTCGATACGGCGCGGGCATTCAAGACCGTCAATGGTGTCGAGGCCAAAGGCGGTTCCCTGGGCGCTCCGGGGCCGACCCTGGCGGAAGGCATGCTGTTCGTCGCATCGGGCTATATCGGTGTGAACAATGGCATGCCCGGTAATGTGCTGCTGGCGTTCGCGCCGGAATGACAATTGAGGAATACCAGATGAAAAACCGCTTCCCTGCCGTTCGTGCGACGATCATGGCCATGGGTGTGCTGGCCTGTGCCGCCAGCGCAGGCCCGGTGGCTGCCGCCCCGGATGACTGTGATCGTGCCTGCCTCAAGGATCACGTGGATCAGGTCCTGGCGGGACTGCTGCATCACGATGCCTCCTCCCTACCGCTGGCGGAGCACTACCGCTCGATATTCAATGGCAAGCCGGACAAGCCCGGGGAAGGGGAGATCTGGCGGGTCATCGACAAGATCGATTTCCACCAGTACGTGCCGGACCCCAAGTCCGGCCAGATCGCCTTTTTTGGCGTCGCCGAGCAGGATCGCAAGCGCGGCACACTGTTCCTGCGGCTCGCGGTCGCGCACGGTAAACTCACCGACATCGAGCTGATCGCCGGCAATCGCATCCTGGGGGGCGTGCCGGGGTTGATCTCACCCAATCCCTTTTATGACTATGTGCTGCCGCCCGCGCAGCGACGCACGCGCGAGCAGCTGATCGCCATCGCCGACAGCTATTTCCAGGGCCTGCAGGTCCACGACGGTTCCAAGGTGCCGGTCAGTGCCGACTGCCGCCGGTTCGAGGACGGGGTGCAGACCTCGCTCAACGCGGTGTTCATGCCGCTGCCCTGCAATGGTCTGCAGCCGTTCACCTACATGGATGCGACCGCGAACCGCATGTATCCGGTGGTGGACGTGGAGCGCGGCCTGGTGGTCGGACAGATGGTGATCCAGGTGTCGAAGGCGGCGGGACCGCCGTCGGCGCCGCCCCCGTCATCGGCCGCGGAGAAGTCGGCCGCGGCGGCCGCGGTGGCCGCGACCGAGGCCAATGTCGCCGCCGGCATGATCATGCCGTTCAACGAGTTCCGCAACAAACCCCACGACACCATCATCCACGAGCTGTTCAAGATCGTGGATGGCAGGATCATCGAGATCCAGACGATCCGTCTTGACCGGCCTTATGGCTGGGGCGGGGGCTGGTAGCCGCGGAGCCGGCCCCGGCGCACCGGGTCCAGGTGGTGCGGGCGGTCGCCTGCACGTTGAGCGCGCTCACGTCCACTGCCTGGCCGGTGACCGGATTCGGATAGTGGAAGGGCGGATAGAAGACGTCGGGGAACACGCCGGCTTTATCCGTGGAGGGCCGGTCGGCGCCGCGGCTCAGGCCTGAGCCGTCGCCGTTGATGCAGTTCTGCGCGTTGCTGCTCCAGCCCTTCTGGTACGGTGCATAGTAGGTCGGCCAGAAGCGCATGGTGTGGAATTTCCACACGCCATCCTGCTTGATGAACTGGTTCTCATACACACCGTCCGACCAGAAGCCCTGTTCGCCGCCGAAGCCGGATACCTGGATGATGGCGTGAAAGCGCGCCTTGGCGCTCCTGCCATCGGGCGCCACATCGACGATGCCTTCAACCTGGATATGATTGAACAGCGTGCCGTGCTTGAGGCCGTCCTGGCCGCCGCCGAACTCGGTGAGGAACATGCGCTGCACCCCGGCCTTGCCGACGAACACCCCACGCTCGTCCAGTTCCACCGTGGCATCGTCGGCGAACAACGCGACCACCTGGGTCCACAGGTTCTTGTCGACGTAGTAGCCATAGGCGCGCTCCAGGCGCTGGATGGCTTCTATGTCGTTGAGGTTCTGGACCTGGTGTTGCAGCTGCTGCACCTGCTGCTGCAGTTCGGTGATCCGGGCGGCCACGTCGGCCTGTTGGCCGCAGCCCGCAAGGCCCAGCAGTGCGCAGGTGGCGATCAGCGTTCTGGTGCCGTGGCGCGTGGACGTGGCGGGGCTGGGGTGTTCCATCAGAGACCGGTGTTTCATGTCTGCTTCCTCTGGCTCGAATCGGGGTCGGGGCTGCCGGGGCAGGCGTTCAGGCAGCCCTGCCGTGTTCCCGGTTCAAAGCGTCGATGATGATGTCCAGGGCCCGCGACAGATAGGCGCGCGGGATGGTGAGAGAGGGCATCAGCCGCAACACGTTGCCATTGCGGCCACAGGGCACCAGGACGATGCCTTGCCGCAGGCAGTCCATGATTATGGCGCCGACCCGGTCCGTGGCCAGCGGCGCGCGTGACTGCCGGTCCTCCACCAGCTCGATGCCGATCATCAGACCCAGACCCCGGACCTCGCCGACCAGGGGAAGGTTCGCCGTGCGCAGCCGTTCCATGGTTTCCGTGCCGAGCACGCGCGTGCGGTTGATCAGGTCGAGCTTCGGGTCCTGCAGCAATTCGATGTTGGTGAGGCAGACGGCGCAGGACACGGCGTTGGCAGCAAACGTACCCGGATGCGATCCGGCCGGTATCTGCCGCGCAAGGTCGGCGCGCATGGCGAGGCCCGCCATGGGCAGGTCGCCGCCCATGCCCTTGCCGAAGGTCAACATGTCCGGCTTGACGCCTGCGTGTTCCACCGCCCACATGCGGCCGGTGCGGCCGGCGCCGGCCTGTACCTCATCGACGATCAGCAGTGCCCCGGCCTGGTCGCAGGCCTTGCGCACCAGGCGCAGGAATTCCGGCGCGGGGGCGATGTAGCCGCCTTCGCCCTGCACCGGTTCGACGATGACCGCGGCGACGTCGTCGGCGCCGGTGTAGCGCGTGTTGAGCAGGTAGTTGACGTATTCGCCCGCGATGACCTCCGCACTCTTGCGGCTGGTATCAAAGGGGAAGCGGTAGGCATACGGGTAAGGTGCGTGGATGACGCCACCCATGAAGGGGCCGTAACCGGCGCGGTACTGGTTGCCTGTGGTCAGGGCGTTGGAGGCATTCCAGACACCATGGTAGGCACCCTGGAAGGCCAGGATCTGGTTTCGTCCGGTGATACGGCGCGCGAACTTGATGGCGGTTTCCACGGCGGCGCTGCCGCTTTGCGTGAAGTAGGTGATGCAGTTGTCACGCAATCCGTCTGGCATGACGGTGGCGATCTTTTCGGCCAGTTCCGTGCGGCGGGAACTGCTGATGTCCGAGGCGTGCATCAGGCGCTGGGACTGTGCCGCGATCGCGGCCACCACGGCTGGATGGCAGCGGCCCACGCTGTTGACGCCCACGCCGGCGGACAGGTCGATGTACAGGTTGTCGTCCGGATCCCGGACCGTAACGCCAAACCCCCGGTCGAACACCAGCGGGAAGCCGCCGCCGCCGCGTGCGAACGACTCATGCTGCGCGGAGCTTTCCAGGGCGGCCTGTGCCCGCGGGCCAGGGACCTCGGAGGTCAGCATGCGCGGGGCATCGGGGTAGGAGAGGCTTTCCAGTTCCGCTTCGGTGATCATGAGTGTTCTCTTCAAGGCTGTGTGGGTCAATGAGATATTGGTTTTAAATAATATTAAAATGAGCCGGTGGCAATAGGCCGGGCCTGGCGGCGGCAGGCCGGGTCAAAAAGCCGTCATGGAAAGTAAATTCACGGAGATATTTTATATCCGGAGCCGATCTGGAGCGCCCGGAGCAAGGGTGCCTGATACCTGGAATCACTTGCAAATTAGTTTGATACTGTCCTAATGTTGCGGAATTACCGCAAGGTGCGGTCCGTGAGGGGATTCCGGCATGCATGGCAGTTATGGGCGGGCGTCGGGGCGGGCAGGGGTAGGGTTGCGGCTGGGGGTGCTCGGCCTGATGGCCGCGGGCCTGATGGCCGGCGGCGCCGGAGCGACGCCGGCAGATGCGCAGCAGGGCCCCGCGGCTGGTGGTACCAGCATGGCTTCCACGCCCGATGCGGCCAATCCCGGCGCCAAGCTCTCCGGCGGCCGCCCGGTGTTCGGCCCACCGCCCGGCATGATGCTGTTTACCGAGAAATGCGGCACCTGTCATACGCAGAAGCCCATGAAGATGGGCGCCTGGGAGGTGCCGACCATCGCCTCGCTGAACGCCATGCCACCGGAACAGATCTACACCGCGATGACGACCGGCAAGATGGCGGCGATGGCGGCTTCGTTCACCACCGAGCAGAAGCGGCAGGTGGCCGAATTCCTCGCCGGCCGCAAGCTGATCGACAAGGCGGCCATCAGCGCCTCCGCCATGACCAACCGGTGCAGGTCCAATCCGCCACTGGGTAATCCGGCTGCCTCCGACTGGAACGGCTGGAGTCCCACAAACAACAATGCCAGGTTCCAGGCCAATGGCGGCCTGGCGGCCGCCGACCTGCCGAAACTGACCCTCAAGTGGGCCTTCGGACTGCCGGGCGGGGCCAGTAGCTTCTCGCAACCCACGGTGGCGGCGGGGCGCGTCTTCGTGGGCAGCGACAACACCGCGATCTACTCCCTGGATGAGCATACCGGTTGCGTGTACTGGTCCTTCATCGCCGACAGCGCCGGCCGTTACGCGCCGGTGGTGGCGCCGATCAAGGGGCATCCGCACGTGAATCATGCGGTGTTCTTCGCCACTGCCAGCAACACCGTCTATGCCGTCAATGCCCGGAACGGGCGGCTGCTGTGGAAGGCCCCGGTACCGGGCCTGCATGCCGTCAGCGCGTCGCTGGCTTACTATGACGGCCGGCTGTACGTGCCTTTTACGGGCACCGAGACCGTCTCCGGTTCTGATCCCCACTACCAGTGCTGCCGTTCGCGCGGCGCGGTGGCCGCACTCGACGCCAATACCGGCCGCATCCTCTGGCAGGTCACCAGCATCCCGGAGCCCCTGCAGAAGATCGGCAAGAACCAGATCGGCACCCAGCTCTGGGGACCTTCGGGCGCGAGTGTCTGGAACACGCCCACCATCGATCCGAAGCGGCACCTGGTCTACGTCGGCACCGGCAACAGCTTCGGTCCCGTGGCTGCTGCCACCAGCGATTCGGTGCTGGCGCTGTCGATGAAGGACGGGCGCATGGCGTGGCACTACCAGCTGTTCAAGGATGACTCCTTCATGCTGGGCTGCGCGGACACCAGCCCCGCCGGCGGCAACTGCCCGCAGAAGATCGGCGAGGACTGGGACTTCGGTGGCTCCTCCGTCATTCTGCAGACCCTGGCGGATGGCCGGGATGTGCTGGTTGCGGCGGGCAAGGGTGGTGTTGCCATCGGCCTCGATCCCGACAACGGCAAGCTGCTGTGGCGTACGCCGCTGTATGACAAGACGCCGCCGACGGCGGACGGCCTGGTGGTATTTGGCGGCGCGGCTGATGGCCAGCGGGTCTACTACTCCCTGCAGCGTGCCGGTGGCGGCCTTACGGCGCTGCAGCTCGACAATGGCAGGATCGACTGGACCGCGGCACTCGACACCGACGCCAGGGGTGGAATCGGCGCGGTCAGCGCGCTGCCCGGTGCCGTGCTGGTCGGAGGCTGGGACGGCGTGCTGCGGGCCGTGAACCAGAGCGGACAGGTGGTCTGGCACTACGACACCCGCCGCAAGTACGCCACCGTCAATGGCGTCGAGGCCCACGGTGGTTCGCTGGGTTCGCCCGGGCCGACCATTGCCGACGGCATGGTGTTCGTGTCCTCGGGGTACATCGGCATGCAGAACGGCTACTCCGGCAACGTCATTCTGGCCTTCGCGCCGTAACTCGCCGGGTCACGGCGGGGCCTGTCGCAACGGGTCCCGCTCATTTTCCTGATTCCTCCGCGAGAATCACCTCGACGGCCACCGGCTTGAACAGCGGGGTGCGCTGCACGAACCGGGTCCAGATCAGGGCGTACAATGCCGCGCAGCCGAGCATGATGCCGAAGGGCATGTATACGGCGCTCGAATCGGTGCCGATCGGCGCGATCCAGGCCAGGGCAATGACGATACCTGCGATGGAAATGATCTGGGGCAGCGGGAACCACGGTGAGCGGTAAGGGCGCGGGAGATCCGGCCGGCGCAGCCGCAGGAAAATGACCGACAGCGTCACCAGGATGTAGGCGACACCCCAGGCGCACACCGCGGCGAGCACCAGGTTCCCGAGCTTGTCCACGTCGCCATGGATGTACCAGGCGTGCAGGCAGGGGATGGCGGCCGCGACCGCGATCCCCACCAGCGGGGTCTTGAGCCGGGGGTGCAGGTAGGCGAAGCACCGGGGCAGGGCGCCATCGAGTGCCATGCCGTACAGAATCCGCGGCAGGCCCGCCATCAGGGTGTTGATCGTGGCCGCGCCGGCGAACAGCAGGCCGATGCCCAGCCAGATGCGGCCGAAGGGTCCCATGACCCGTTCGGCAAACGCCGGTATGGCTGCCGGCGTGTCCAGCAGATGTATCGTCCCCGCGGCGTTGACCGCGATATTCGGCACCTGGTGGCGGATGGCGGCGCCGAACAGGAACATGCAGACCGCGACACCCATCAGTCCCAGGCGCATCGCGCGCGGAATATGACGCTCGGGATGGTCCATTTCCGCAGCCAGGGGCGTGACGAACTCGAAACCCACGAACATGAACATCGCGGTGCCGATGAGGGACAGCACCGCCGGCACTCCCGTGCCGATGCTGGAGCCGCCGAACCAGCCCTCGATCGGCACCGCGGCGGGATGCATCAGACCCGCCATGCCGAACACCATGAGCGTGGTCCACATGCCGATGGTCAGGATGACCTCGATGCGGCCGTAGACCTTGATGCCAAGGGCATTGGTCACGGCGAACAGCAGCACCATGCCGACGCCGACCATCCAGGAGGCGCCGCCGCTTTCCAGCCGGCTGTTCAGCGCCGGGAAGTTGACCAGCGCAATGATGCCGCTGAGCACCGTTTCGGCGGTGCCGGCAAACACGTGCACCAGCACGTAGGCGGAAATGGTGCCGGTGATGGCGCAGAAGCGGCCCAGGCCGCAGGAAATGTAGTCATAGACGGAACCGGTCGTGGGCAGGATAGCGGAGGCTTCCGCGAATGACATGGCCTGGGCCTGCATCACGATGAAAGCGATTGTAACGGCGATCGCGAATGCCTTGCCGCCGAGCCCGAAGCCGCTCATCACGGTGAGGATGACCGGGCTCGCCATGATCAGTCCCACCGCCGTCGCGAGCGCCGCGGGAAAGCCGATGGCGCCGTGACTCGGGTGATCCGTTGCTATGGGCCGGTTGGACATCGTGCTGCTGCCTCGGGACTCGGGTTGTGACGATGGCCCGATGTTAGCGGGCTTTGATAAAGCCGTCCCCGGGGCGTATCAGAGCCGTGGCAGCGGCAGTCAACAGATTGGCGAATGCAAGCAGGAAGGATTCCTTCCCGCCTCATTAGGATGCGGCCCATCGCACAGTGGACAACACAACAACAACCAGGGGAGTTCCACGCTGGAGAGTTCCGTCCGTATTGCAACTGTTGTCGCCGGCCTCCTCGGTACGCCGCCAGGTGCGGGAGTTGCACTGGCCGATGATTCCGGCAGCGCTGATGCGGCCGATGGCACGGTGCTGCAGGAGGTCGTGGTCACCGCGCAGCACCGTGCCGAGAACCTGCAGAACGTGCCGCTCAGTGTCACGGCGCTGTCGCAGCAGGACATGGACGAAGATCAACGGCGAGGTCGTGTACCGTTCCGGGGCGGCGGGGACGCATTGACCACGCCGGCTGCTGGGCCTGCCGCCGGATGATCGCGTCCGGTGAGACTACGGGGACGCCCGCAGCCTCGCCCGGATGGCGTTCAGGAAGATCTGTACCTTGCGGGGGCGGTGACGCTTCTGGGGGAACACGGCGTAGATGCCGCCCGACGGCAGGGTCCAGTTCGGCAGCACGCGCAGCATGCGGTGCAGGGCGATGTCCTCGGCGACCTGGTAGTCGGGCAGGATGGCGAGGCCGCCGCCGGCCAGCACCGCCGCCCGCACGGCGCTCGTGGTCGATATCGAAAACCTGCGCCGGAAGCTCACGTGCTGGGTCTTGCCGTCGGACCCGGTGAACACCCACGTCTCGGGGCGGTTGAGCAGCGACAACTCTATGAACGGCCAGTCGGCCAGGCTCTGGGGCTGCGACACGCCGGCAAGCTGCTCCGCGCAGGACGGGGGTGCGACCAGCCACTGGGAGAATGTGCCGAGCAGGGTGGCCGTGTGGCTGCTGTCACGGGGCCAGCCCAGGCGGATCGCCACATCGACCGCTCCCGTCACGATGTCGATGACCTGGTCGGTGGCGATCAGCTCCACGGTCAGCGCGGGGAACTGGTTGAGCAGGGAGGCCAGCACCGGCGTGACGATCGATGCACCAAAGTCGACCGAGGTCGTGACCCGCAGCAGGCCGCGGATGTCCTGATTCTCCTGGTCCAGCGCGGTGACGGCATCGTCGACCTGGCGCAGGATCGCGGTGCAGGCCTCGAAAAAATGACGTCCCGCGTCCGTAAGCCCCAGATGCCGGGTGTTGCGCAGCAGCAGTGCCGTGCCGACCTCGGCCTCGAGCCTGGAAAGGTGCGTGCTGATCACGGATTTCACCAATCCGGTGCGCCGGGCCGCCTCGGACAGGGAACCGGCCTCGATCACGGAGACGAAAATCGCCAGGCGGTTGAGATTGACAGTCCGGGGATCGGTCATCGTTCGATAATATAGAACAATGAGTGTGAGCGGACATGGCTAGCTTTGGATTGAAAGCGCGGCCTATTGTGCAGCCAGCCCGTGCCGAAGAGCCGCCGGGGCCGTTCCCGGGCGCTGCACGGTCATAAGATACAGGGGTTGCCGCATGTCTCTCGTCACGCTTGCGCGTTTCAGTCCGCCCGCCGGCCACGGGCGCGGTGTCCAGGTCGGGGTCGCGTTGCTGGTTGCAATCGGGTCGTGCGCCGGCCGGGCCGCGCATGCGGCGGACGACGACGCCACGCAGGACCGGCTGCAGGAGGTCACGGTCACCGCGCAGCGACGCAGCGAAAGCCTGCAGAACGTGCCGATGTCCATCACCGCGCTGTCCGAGAAGCAGCTGACGGAGCGCGGCGTGCAGAGCTTCATCGACTACGGCACGAGTGTTCCAAACCTGGGGTTCGCCGCCACCGGGGTGGGCTCGGCGGCCTCGCGCAGCATCTCGATCCGGGGCATTTCGGGCAATGACGTCACCGGTTTCTACATCGACGACACCCCGGTGCCGGACTCCATCGATCCGCGCATTCTCGATGTCGAGCGGATCGAGGTCCTGCGCGGACCCCAGGGCACGCTGTATGGCGCGCGCTCGATGGGCGGCACCGTCCGCCTGATCACCCAGCAGCCCGACACCACCGCGACCAGCGGCTACATCGATGTCACGGGCTCCACGACCGAGATGACCGACAAGGGCAATTACTCGGCCAATGGCGCGCTGAACCTGCCGTTGATCGACGACCGGCTGGCGCTGCGCGCACTGGGGTTCTATGAAAGCGATGCCGGCTGGTTTAAGCGGGAGTTCCCGCAGACGCCCGGATCGGGCACCAATTCCGTCATCAACGACATTGCGCATACGAATACCTATGGAGGGTCACTATCCCTCGCCTGGAAGCCGACCGACAACCTGACGATCACCCCGCGGGTGCTGAAGCAGCGCAGCGACTACAACGGCTTCCCCTATGCCGATTTCTACATCCCGTCGAGCGGCGCCTATTCGTACACCCCCACCGACTTTGACCAGGTGCGGCCGTACGACGTGCCGGAGGGCGGGTACGATGACTGGTCGCTGTACTCGCTGAGCGTGACGTGGAACACCCCGTATGGGTCGCTGGTGTCCTCGAGTTCATATTTCGACCGCAGCATCTTCGAGACCGAGGATTCCACCCAGTACGTGCAGTACGTGGCCGGGGCGTTCATGGGCATCAACTCGCCGGTGTCGCCGGCGCCGATTTCGGAAGGCCAGAAATTCAAGCGCTATGTCGAGGAGGTC
>Ga0153956_1002415_pt1 | contig 13775 bp, 17 predicted proteins | sample TSFL040MetaG_FD_104704 | JGI IMG/M metagenome (GOLD analysis project Ga0153956, IMG submission 104704) | Attine ant fungus gardens microbial communities from Florida, USA - TSFL040 MetaG | ecosystem: Host-associated > Fungi > Mycelium > Unclassified | place: USA: Florida, Wekiwa Springs... | reverse complement strand
CTCCCGTCCACGGCCCGGGCGGGCGTGGCTCGGGCAGGCGTGGCCGGGACGGCGGGGGTGACCCTTCCCTCACGAACTGCGGGGAGGTTCGTCCAGGGTCACCCCCGCCGTCCCTCCCGGGCCATTCCCGGGGGGAGGGGTGGAGGGACCCTGCCGGGAGGGTCACGGGAGCCTCACGGATCCGTCACCGAAGCGTGACCCCGTGACGAAGACGCCGGGAACGTCACGCTTCCTCCCGTCTTCCTCGGGCATCGCGGGTCACGCCAGGAGGCGCGTTCGCAGTTAGCGACAACATGTGTCGCTAACTGCGAACTCACCCGGGGCCGAGGCCCTCAGGGGTCACGGGAGTGTGACGTCCCCGGCATCTTCGTCACGAACCCTTGACGTCTTTCCCGCGAAGCCTCACGTCCTGGGCGCCTCATGGGGGTCACAGCCTGCCAGGACCCCCATGAGGCGCCCAGGACGTACCTCGGACGGCCGCAGGGAGCCGAGCCTCCACCTCGGACGGCCGCCCGTCCCCCGGACCCCCGCCCGTCCCCGACTACACCGAGGCCGGCTCGAGCACGACCAGGGGGATCTCGCGGTCGGTTCGGGCACGGTAGTCCGCGTAGCCGGGCCAGACGGCGTCGGCGGACGCCCAGAGCCGCGGTCGCTCCTCCGTCGTCGCGACTCGCGCGCGCACGCGTCGCCGCTCGGGGCCGACCTGGACGTAGGTGACCGGATGCGCGCGCAGGTTGTGGAACCAGGCCGGGTGCTTCGGGAAGCCGCCCTTCGAGGCGACGAGGACCAGGTTCTCCCCGTCCGGCACGAAGAGGAGCGGGGTGGTGCGCAGGTTGCCGCTCTTGGCGCCGACGTGGTCGAGCAGCAGCATGCGTCCCCGCCCGCCGGGGACCCGCGCGCCGAGGCGCCCACCCGTCCTGCGATAGAGGAAGGTGTGGGCGCCCGCCAGCCGGTTGGTGACCGGCCAGAGCTGGTCGGCGTAGCGCAGGTACAGAGGCTCGGAGCGCTCTCCGGCCGTGGTCGAGCTCAGGTGTACATCCCCCCGAGCATGCCGCCGGTGATGTTCAGCACCTGCCCGTGCACGTAGTTCGCGAGGGGCGAGGCGAGGAAGAGGACCGGGCCGGAGGCCTCGGCCGGGGTCGCCGGGCGACCGAGCGGGATGATCGCCGAGGCCATCGCCCGCATCTGCTCCGGGATGCCCAGCTCGACCTTCTCGCCACTCGGCGTGGTCATCTCCTCGCCCGCCTCCTTGGCGGCGGTGAGGCGCGTTTCGACGAAGCCGAAGGCGACCGCGTTGACGTTGATCTTGAACTGGCCCCACTCCTTGGCCAGCGTTTTGGTGACGCCGACGACGCCCATCTTGGCCGCCGAGTAGTTGACCTGACCGGCGTTGCCCATCGTGCCGGAGGTGGAGGAGACGTTGATCAGCTTGCGGAAGACCTCCTGGCCCTCCTCGCGCTCCTTCTTCGCCGCCTCGCGCCAGTGCGGGGCGAGCGCGCGGGCGACGCGGAACGGCACGATCGTGTGGATGTCGAGCATCGCCTGGAACTGCTCGTCGGTCATCCGGTGGGCGACGCCGTCCCAGGTGTAGCCCGCGTTGTTGACGACGATGTCGACGTTGTCGAAGGCGTCGACGCCCGCGGCGACCAGCTCGTCGGCGGCCCCCTCCTTGGTCAGGTCGCCGGCGAAGACCGCGGTCTCACCGTCGATCTCGGTGGCAGCCTGCCGCGCGACGTCGGCGTCGAGGTCGTTGATCAGCACCTTCGCGCCCTCGGCGGCGAAGAGCTCGGCGGTCGCCCGCCCGATCCCTCGCGCCGATCCGGTCACGATCGCGGCCTTGCCGTCCAGAAGTCCCATCTTTCCCCTCTCCTAGCTCGTGAAGTCGGTCGCTGAGGCTACACGGACCGGCGCATCCTGGCTCGCCGGCCAGTTTGCCTTCCGCGCTCCGACATGAAATGAATCCCCGCCGTGGGCGAAGTCTTCTCCATCTTCCTGTTCTCGCTGCTGGCGATGTTCAACCCGACGCTGCTGGCCGCGGTGACGATCATGATGCTGCTCCCAGACCCGCGGCGCCTGGTCACCGGCTACCTCCTCGGCGCCTACCTCACCAGCATCGGCCTGGGGATGGCGATCGTCTTCTCCCTGCACGACGACAGCGCGGTGGAATCGAGCAAGCAGACCCTCAGCCCGCTCGAGGACCTCGTCTTCGGTGCGATCCTCGCGATCGTCGGCTGGGCCTTCCTCTCCGGTCGGATGTCCCAGGTCAAAGAGAGCCGGCGCCGGCGCCACGAAGAGAAGCACGGCCCGAAGGAGGAAAAGGAATCGTTGCCGGAACGCCTGCTCGGTCGCGGCTCGATGCGGATCACCTTCGCCGTCGGCGCCCTCCTCTCCCTGCCCGGCGCCTCCTACCTCGTCGCCCTCGACAAGATCGCGAAGCTCGACTGGCCGACGGCCTCCACCGGCCTCGCCGTGATCGTCTTCTGCCTGATCCAGCAGTTGCTCCTCGAGCTACCCCTGATCGGCTTCTACTTCGCCCCCGAGTGGACCGAAGGCGCCGTGGTCCGGTTCCGCGAGTGGATCTCCCACAACGCCGCGACGGCCGGCGGCTACATCGCCCTGACGCTTGGCTGCCTGCTGATCATCAGGGGCACCGTCTACCTCATCGCGGGCTGACGGCGGCGCGGCGTGGCGCTCAGCCCGCGATCCGCCGCGGTTCCGTCGGCCGCGGCAGCGCGACGAGCGCCAGTCCCGCGACTGTCGCTTCCCCTTCGCGGTCAACCGGCGCGCCGCGTCGTCCCCGCCGCCGTGCTCGGCATCACCGTGTCGCAGCAGGTAGATCACCGCTCCAGGTTAGAAGGCGGCCGCCTGGGACCGCCCTGTCGGCATTACCGCCACTTACCTGGCGGATAATCCGCTATTTTGAGGGCGGGAAATCCGCCACATGCTTCCATCCCGATGGACACGGCACTCGAACTGAACCCCTTCAACTTCTCCAAGCCGGCTCCGGCGGCGGAGTTGATCGACCGTGACTCCGAGCTGAAGCTGCTTGTCAGGCTCGCCGAGGAGGGCGGCAACAGCCGCCTCGCGGCTCCGAGGCGGTACGGGAAGACGACCCTCCTACGACGGGTGCGGGAAGAGGTGGAGGCGTTCGGGATGAACACCGTGTACGTCAACCTCTTCGGGCTGCTCTCGGTCGAGGAGGCCGCCGACCGGATCGAGGAGGCCTACCGCCGCAGCCTCCAGGGTGCCCTTCGCGGCTTCGTCGTCGGCCTCATCCGCACGTTGCACCCGACCGTCGCGGTCCCGAAGACGGGGGTGACCTTCGAGCCGACCCTCGACACCGCGGTCGGTCGGCGGCTGTCGTCCCTGCTCGACCTGCCGGTCAGGATCCATGAGCGCACGGGCAAGGCGACCGTCGTCATCTTCGACGAGTTCCAGGATGTCCTCGCCACGAGGCCGCCCCTTGACGGCCTCATCCGCAGTCGCCTCGAGCAGCATGAAGCGCAGGCGAGCTACGTCTTCGCCGGCTCCCAGGTCGGGATGATGAGCCGACTGTTCGACGACCGCAGTCGCCCGTTCTACGGCCAGGCGAGGGCGGTTCGGCTCGGGCCGTTGCCGGATCCGGCGCTTGCCGTCTACGTCTCCGAACGGTTCGAGAGGACGGATCGACGGGTCGACGACGTGATCGAGCTGTTGCTCGCCACGGCCCGCGGACACCCGCAGCGGGCGATGCTGCTGGCGCACTTCCTCTGGGAGGCGACGCCGAAGGGCGAGGCGGCGGACGCGGTCGGCTGGGAGAGCGCCCTCGCCGCCGTCGAGCTGGAGGTCAAGGACGAGTTCGACGCGATCTGGAACGCCCTGTCCGATCCGGAGCGGCGCGTCGTCGTGGCGATCGCCCGGGATGAGCAGCTGTTGCGGAAAAGCGTCCTGGAGAGCCTGCAATTGGCAAGGTCGACCGCCCGGGACGCCCGCGATCGTCTCTTCTCCGGCGGCTACATCGCGGAGATCGACGATCGTCTGACCGTCGTCGATCCACTCTTCGGACTCTGGTTGGCCCGCGGCAGGCGGCACCTCGTCGACGCGCCCGACGCCTGATCCGGGGCGCTACAGCCCCAGCGTCTTGCCGATGATCTCCTTCATCACCTCGTCGGTGCCGCCGCCGATCGGGCCGAGGCGGGCATCGCGGACGGCGCGCTCGATGCCGTACTCGCGGGTGTAGCCGTAGCCGCCGTGGATCTGGAGGGTCTGGTCGGCGATCTCGAGGACGGCGCGCTGGCTGTGGAGCTTGGCCATCGAGACCTGGGGGATGCAGGGTTGGCCGGTGTGGAAGAGGCGGAGGGCGTCGTAGGTGAGGGCGCGGGAGACCTCGGCCTTGGTCGCCATCTCGGCGATCTGGTGGCGGATCTTCTGGAACTTGCCGATCGGGCGGCCGAACGCCTGGCGGTCCCGCGCGTAGGCGACGGCGAGCTCGATCAGGCGCTGCATCGCGCCGACGGCGCCGACCGCCATCAGCAGTCGCTCCCAGGCGAAGTTGGCCATGATCAGGCCGAAGCCGCCGTTCTCCTCGCCCAGCAGGTTCGCGGCGGGCACCTCGACGTCGGTGAAGGACAGCTCGCCGGTGTCGGAGGAGCGCCAGCCGAGCTTCTCCAGCTTCCGTGAGACCTCGTAGCCGGGCATCTCGCGCTCGAGGACCAGGAAGGAGATGCCGCCGTGGCCGCCCGCCTCGGTCGTCTTGCAGGCGCAGACGAGGAAGTCGGCGCGGACGCCGTTGGTGATGAAGGTCTTTGCGCCGTTGACGAGGTACCCACCGTCGATCTTCCGCGCGGTGGTGGAGATGCCGGCGACGTCGGACCCGGCGCCCGGCTCGGTGATCCCCAGCGCGCCGATCTTCTCGCCCGCGATCCCGGGGACCAGCCAGCGCTGGTGCTGCTCCTCGGTGCCGAAGTTGAAGATCGGCGGCAGGGCGATCGAGGCGTGGGCGTTCAGGCCCGCCGCGACGCCGCCCGACCCGCCGGTGCGGGCCAGCTCCTCGACCCAGACCGCGTCATGGAGGTGGTCGCCGCCCTGGCCGCCGTAGCGCTCCGGGAACTTGAGTCCGAGGAAGCCGAGCTCGGCGCAGCGCCGGTACAGCTCGCGGGGGAATTCTTCGGCTTGCTCCCACTCGTCGACGTGCGGCGCGATCTCCGCCGTGACGAAGCGCGCCACCGTCTGGCGGAGCTCCTGGTGCTCGGTGCCGAACGGTGGCAGTACGGCCCGCGTGCCGGTGTCTTTGACTACCTGTGGCCCGCGGTTCATATGCAGAAGTGCAAATTCTCTGTAACGGACCCACAAATCCAGGCGGACGTGGAGTACGGTCGACTCATGGAGCGGACGAGGTGGACCGACGAGCGAGTTGATGACCTGGTGGTGGGCATCGAGCGGAGCTTCGACCAGGTCGACAAGCGCTTCGATCGCGTCGAAGGTGACATCAAGGACATCCGTTCGCTTATGTGGTGGCTCTGGGCGACCACGATTCTGGCCAACTTCGGTCTCTTCGTGACGATCCTGCTGCGGACCTGACGGAGCCGGGTCTAAAGCCCGTAGCTCCGTCCGATCACGTCGAGCATCACCTCGTCGGTCCCCGCGCCGATCCGGTTGAGGCGGACGTCGCGGTAGGCGCGCTCGACCTCGTACTCCTTCATGTAGCCGTAGCCACCGAAGATCTGGATCGTGTCGTCGGCGACCTCGCAGGCGACCCGCGAGGCGTTCAGCTTCGCCATCGTGATCTCGCGCACCGGGTACTCGCCGTTGGCGAAGCGCCAGGCGGTCGCGTAGGTGAGGGCCTTGGCGGCCTCGGTCTTCGTCGCCATCTCGGCGATCTTGTGACGGAGCGCCTGGAACTTGCCGATCGGCCGGCCGAAGGCTTCCCGCTCCTGCGCGTACTCGATCGCCCGCTCGATCATCCGTTCCGCCCCCGCGTGGCAGCCCGCGGCGGCGACCAGGCGCTCGCCCTGGAGCTCCCAGGCGATGTGGTAGAAGCCCTTGCCCTCTTCGCCGAGGATCGAAGCGGCCGGGACGCGGACGTCTTCGAAGGCCAGTTCGCCGGTGTCGGAGGCGTGCATCCCCATCTTCTCCAGCTCCGCCGAGACGCTGAACCCGGGCACCAGGTTCCCGTCGTCGTCCTTGAGGTCGATGACGAAGAGGGTGATGCCGGCGTGGCGCTCCTCCGGGTCGGTCTTGCAGACGAGGACGATGAAGTCGGCACGCGGCCCGTTGGTGATGAACGTCTTCGAGCCGTTGATGACGAATTCGTCACCGTCGCGTATGGCCGTGGTGCGGATTCCCGCGACGTCGGACCCGGCGCCCGGCTCGGTGATCCCCAGCGCGCCGATCTTCTCGCCCTTCAGCCCCGGTTCGAGATAGCGCTTCTTCTGCGCCTCGGTGCCGAGCAGGTGGATCGGCGGCAGCACCATGTCTGACTGCACCGCGAAGGCCATGTTGGTCCCGCCCGAGCCCGAGTAGCTCATGCACTCGGCGCGCACCAGCGAGTAGTAGTAGTCGCCGCCCTGGCCGCCGTACTCCTCGGGGAAGCAGAGGCCGAGGAAGCCGAGCTCGCCGGCCCGTTTCATCGCCGAGGTGGGCCAGTAGGTTTCCTCCCACTCGTTGCGGTGGGGGTAGAGCTCGTTTTTCACCCAGGCCTGCATCGACTCACGCAGGTCTTCGTGCTCCTGGCTGAAGATGAAGTGCTTGCGCCCTGCCGCGTGGTCGGGCTTGATGACGCTGGAGCCGCCTGGGGTCGCGGTAGCCACGGTTCTCTCCTCTGCTCGGTTTGACCGGGGCGCTCCCGTGCCCGCCCCGAAGGCGAGTGGACAGTAGCACTTCCTACTTTCGATAACGCGCTATCGTTCCGGCCGCGATGGGTGCCGGGAGCTTCGACAAAGTCCGCTACGAGGTCGCCGACGGCGTCGCCACGGTGACGCTGAACGACCCCGAGAAGCGCAACATGCTTTCCGGGCAGATGCTCGCGGAGCTCGTCGCCGCGATGGAGATGGCCCGGGCCGCCGAGGAGGTGCGCGCCGTCGTCCTCACCGGGGCGGGGGAGAAGGTCTTCTGCGCGGGCGCCGACCTCGGTGGCTTCGCCGCCGACGCGTCCCTGATCCAGAAACACTTCGCCTCCGACCTCTTCCTCGAGTTCTTCCGCTTGATGCCGAAGCTCGGCAAGCCCTCGCTCTGCGCCGCCAACGGCCACGTGATGGCGGGCGGGTTGGGCCTGGCGCTCTCCTGCGACCTCGTGATCGCCAGGGAGGGCATCTCCTTCGCCACGCCGGAGATCAACGTCGGCGCCTTCCCCTACATGATCATGGCGCTGATCTACCGCGACGTCCCGCGCAAGAAGGTCAACGAGATGATGCTGCTCGGCGACCGGATGAGCGCCGCCGACGCGGTCACCTTCGGCCTCGCCAACAAGGTCGTCCCGGCCGATGAGTTCGACGCCGCGGTCACCGAGTGGGGCAGCCGCCTCGCCTCGAAGTCCCCGCTGCTGATGAAGCTCGGCCACGACGCGATGTACCGGCAGGCCGACATGCCGGTCGACGACGCGCTGGAGTTCCTGCGCTCGCAGCTCTCGCTGACCTTCACCACCGAGGACATCCGCGAGGGCGTCACCGCCTTCTTCGAAAAACGCGAGCCGAAATGGGAGGGACGCTGATGGCCGACCAGGAGACCGAGAAACGTCACTTGTTGCCGGGCACGGCGCCGCTCGCCGACCTGAACGAGCAACTGCACGAGCGGCGGGCGGCGGCGCTCCTCGGCGGCGGCGAGGAGAAGATCGCCAAGCAGCACGAGCGCGGCAAGCTCACCGCCCGCGAGCGCATCGATCTCCTCGTCGACGCGGGCACCTTCGTCGAGCTTGGCCTGCACGGCCGCCCGCACTTCGCCCAGCGGGCGATGGACAACGTCGAGGCGCCCGCCGACGGCGTCGTCACCGGCTGGGGCGACGTCGACGGCCGCCCCTGTTGCGTCGCCGCCTACGACTTCACCGTGATGGCCGGCTCGATGGGGATGACCGGCGAGATCAAGGTCGGCCGCGTGCGCGAGATCGCGCTGCAGAAGCGGATGCCCTTCATCTGGCTGCTCGACTCGGCCGGCGCCCGCATCCAGGAGGCGGCGGGCTCGCTCTTCGCCGGCTCCGGCCAGCTCTTCCGCGAGGAGGTCGAAATGTCGGGCGTGGTGCCGATGGTCGCGGCGATGATGGGTCCCTGCGCCGCCGGCACCGCCTACATCCCGGCGCTCTCGGACTTCGTCCCGATGGTCGCCGGCCAGGGCGCGATGGCACTGGCGGGTCCCCACCTGGTCAAGGCGGTGACCGGGGAGGACATCTCGATGGAGGACCTCGGCGGCGCCCGGGTCCACACCCGCGTCAGCGGCGTCGGCGACCTCGAAGTGAAGAGCGACGAGGACTGCATCGCCGCGGTCAAGTCCTACCTCTCGTTCTTCCCGTCGAGCTGGGAAGAGAAGCCGCCGCTCGCGCCGAGCGCCGACCCCGAGGACCGGATGTCAGAGAAGCTTCTCGAAATCGTCCCCGACTCCTCGCGTAAGCCGTACGACATGTACGACGTGATCAAGGAGATCGTCGACGACGGCGAATATTTCGACCTGAAACCGAAGTTCGCCAAAAGCGTGATCACCTGCTTCGCGCGCTTCGGCGGCCAGCCGGTCGGGATCGTCGCCAACCAGCCGAAGCACCTGGCCGGGATCCTCGACAACGACTCCGCCGACAAGGCCGCCCGCTTCATCAACCTCTGCGACGCCTTCAACATCCCGCTCGTCTTCCTTCAGGACGTGCCCGGCTTCATGGTCGGCTCGAAAGTCGAGCACGCCGGGATCATCCGCCACGGCGCCAAGATGCTCTACGCGGTCTCCCGCGCGACGGTGCCGAAGGTGACGGTGATCGTCCGCAAGGCCTACGGGGCGGGCTACTACGTGATGTGCGGGAAGGCCTACGAGCCGGACCTGATCGTCGCCTGGCCGGGTGCCGAGATCTCGGTGATGGGCGCCGAGGGCGCGGTCAACATCATCGGCCGCTCGGCGATCGAGGCCTCCGACGATCCCGAGGCGACCCGCGAGGCGATGCTGAACGCGGTCAGGGAGAACATCGACCCCTACCTCTCGGCGGGCAACGCGATGATCGACGACGTGATCGATCCGCGCGAGACCCGTCCCACGATCGTCAGGGCCCTGCGCATGGCCCGCAACAAACACGTCACCAAGCCACAGAAACGACACGGGGTGATGCCGGTATGAGCGAAGTGGTCGAGGCAGTGCTCGCCCATCAGGACGGGGCGTACGACGGGGTCGGCGGCCGCGGGCCGATCGGCCACAAAAACGCGATCCGCCCGGATCAAGACGAGGCGTCGGCGCTCGAACGCGTCGTCGCGGCGGTCGAAGCGGCGCGTGCCGGGCTGGCGGTGGCGTGATGAGCCGGTACTCCGACCCCGTGGTCATCAGCTGCTCGATCAGCGGTGTGCTCGCCAACCGCGACCAGTGCCCGGCGATCCCCTACACGCCGGAGGAGTACGCCGCCGAGGCGCGCCGCGCGGTCGAGGAGGGGGCGTCCCAGATCCACATCCACGCGCGCAAGCCGGACGGCATGCCTTCCTATGAGGTAGAGGACTTCAAGGCGATCACCGAGGCGATCCGCGGCGCGGTCGACGACGTGATCATCAACTACTCGACCGGGGCGATCGGCATCTCGATCGAGAAGCGCATCGAGTACCTGCGCGAGTGCCGGCCCGAAGTGGCGGCGCTCAACATGAGCTCGATGAACTACGCGAAGTACTCGCGACGGCGCAAGGACTTCGTCTTCAAGACGGTCTTCGAAAACAGCTTCGACACGATCACCGAGTTCCTCACCGCGATGCGCGACCTCGGGATCAAGCCCGAGCACGAGTGCTTCGACGCCGGGCACGTCGCCAACCTCGACCCCCTCCTCGACATGGGGCTGCTCGAGCCGCCCTTGCAGATCTCCCTGGTGATGGGCGTGACCGGCGGCATCCGCCCGACCCCGCGCAACGTCACCGCGATGTCGGACCAGATCCCCGGCGGCCCGGAAGGACCCAACCAGTGGCAGGTCATCGGCATCTCCCGCGACCAGTGGAAGCTGCTCGGCTCCGCGCTGGTCCTCGGCGGCAACGTCCGCGCCGGGGTCGAGGACAACCTCTACCTGCCCGACGGGACGATGGCGCGCTCGAACGGCGATCTGATCGGCAAAGCCCGCCAGATGGCCGAAGACGTCGGTCGGCGTCCGGCCACCGTCGCCGAGGCGCGGGAGCTGCTCGGTATCGCCGCCCGCGGCGCCGCCCCGGCCTAGGCTCGCTCGCCGATGGCGGCCGACGCGACCGAGACGACCGAGCTGCTGCGGATGGGCGAGCTGGCCGAGGCCAGCGGTGTCCCGGCACCGACGATCAAGCATTACCTGCGCGAGGGCCTCCTTCCGGAAGGCGTGAAGACGAGCCGCAACATGGCGTACTACCCGCCCGAGTTCGTCGACCGGATCCGCCTGATCAAGCGCCTGCAGGAGGAGCGCTTCATGCCGCTGAAGGCGATCAAGGGGGTGCTCGACGAGGGCACCGACCGGGCCGAAGCGCTGCTCGAGCTGGAGGACCAGATCCTCGATCGCGCCCTCGCCCGCGAGCGCACCCGCACCAGCGCCGCCGACGTCCGCAAGCGCTATGGCCTCCCCAAGGACGTGCTCGACCGCCTCGCCGGGATCGGCGTCCTCACCCCGACCCGGCGCGGCTACTCGCCTTCCGACGTGACGATCATCGAGGCGATCGGCCGCTTCCGTGCGGGCGGCTACGACGAGCAGATCGGCTTCACCGTGTACGACACGCTGCGCTACAAGACCGCGCTCGAAGAGCTGGTCCGCGAGGAGGTCGACATCGTGATGGACCGCCTCGCCGGCGAGGTGGCGCCGGAGCGGGTCGTCGCGATGCTCGAAGCGGGCGCCCAGCCGCTGAAGGACCTGATCGCCTCCCTTCACACCAAGCTGCTGATCGCCGAGCTCGAAAGCCGCCGCGGCTGATCGCCGGACCCGGTCGGCGGCCGGCCGCCACCTATACTGTGATCTCCTGATTGACGAGTCAATCAGGCTTCTCCCTCTCAAGAAAGCGCCGTAAAACGCACAAATGCGCGTCGCCGCCGTACAGCTCAACTCTAACGCCGACAAGGCCCGCAACCTGGTGACCGCCGAGCGGCTGGTCCGTGCCGCCGCGGCCGACGGCGCCGAGCTGGTCGCCCTGCCGGAGAAGTGGAACCTGCTGGCCGCGGGCGAGGAGCTGGCCGCGGGGGCGGAGCCGCTGGACGGCCCGAGCCTCGCCGCCGCCCGCGGCTGGGCGCGGGCGCTCGGCATCCACCTGCTGGCGGGCTCGATCTCCGAGCGGGTCGGCGAGGGCGAGAAGCCGTTCAACGCCTCCGTCCTGATCGGCCCGGACGGGGAGGACCTCGCCGTCTACCGGAAGATCCACATGTTCGACGTCGACGCGGGCGGGGTCGCCTACCGCGAGTCGGCCCACGAGCAGGCGGGCACCGAGATCGTCACCGCGCCGGTCGGCGACCTCATCGCCGGGCTCACCGTCTGCTATGACCTGCGCTTCCCCGAGCTGCATCGGATCCTCGCCGTGCGCGGCGCCCGTCTGCTCACCGTCCCCGCCGCCTTCACCAGCGCCACCGGCCGCGATCACTGGGAGGTTCTGCTGCGCGCCCGCGCGATCGAGAACGCGGTCTTCGTCCTCGCCCCCGGCCAGGTCGGCAAGGCGCCGCCGCACTACGACAGCTACGGCCGGTCGATGGTCGTCGACCCCTGGGGCGTGGTGCTGGCGACCGCTCCCGACGAGGAGTGCTTCGTTGTCGCGGACCTCGACCTCGCCGCCCAGGAGCACGTCCGCGAGTCGCTTCCGGCGCTCGCCAACCGGCGCCCGGAGGTGTACGTCTGATGGAGCAGCGCGCCGCCCAGCGCTCCGGTGCCGTGGACAAACGCCGGCAGATCCTTGACGCCGCGGTCACGGTCTTCGCCCGCCAGGGCTTCCATGCCACCCGCGTCTCCGACATCGCCGATGAGGCGGGCGTCGCCTACGGCCTCGTCTACCACTACTTCAACTCCAAGGACCAGGTGCTGAACGAACTCTTCCTCGAGCGCTGGTCGCTGCTGCTCGCCGCGATCGAGGAGGCCGAACGCACCGAGGGCTCGCACCGCGAGAAGCTCGGCGCCGTCGCCGGGTTCATCTTCGAGTCCTACCGCCATGACCCGCAGTTGATGAAGGTGATCATCGTCGAGGTGACGCGGGCCGCGAACTCGTTCGGCCGCACCCACCTGGAGGAGATTCGTCGCGCCTACGAAGGGATCGCGAAGATCGTCGCCGACGGCCAGGCGGCGGGCGAGTTCCGCTCCGACGTCGACCCGCGCTTCGCCTCGCAAGCCTTCTACGGCGCCGTCGAGCAGCTCCTCACCGAGTGGATCTTCGACGACGTGCAGGTTGCCGAGGGCCGCTTCGAGGAAGCAAGGAACCTTTTGGTGACCACCATCTGCGACGGCTTGGAGCCACGGTAACTAGGGTTTGACGCTCACCTCTAGGGGAAAGGTCGTACGGAGTGGACAACGAGTTGGTAAAGAGGCTGGTCTGGAGCGGACTGCTGGCGGCCACCGGTGCCTTGGCCAGCATCGCCGCGGCGCGGGTGGCCGCAGTCGTCTTCCGCCGCATCTACGGTGAGGACCCGCCGGACTAACCCGCCGGACCTGAGAGGGAGAACCCGATGCCCGAGAGCCAGACGCCACCCAGCCAACCGCAGACGCCGCCGCCGGTGCCGCCGCCCGACCCCGGGCCGAAGGACGAGCGCAAGCTCGGCGAGCTCGTCTTCGACGTCAGCGAAGGGATCTCCGGCCTCGTCCGCGAGGAGATCCAGCTCGCCAAGGCCGAGGTCTCCGAGAAAGCGGGCAAGCTCGCCCGCGGCGCGGTCGTCGGGATCGCCGCCGGGGTCTTCGCCTTCCTCGCCTTGATCCTGGTGATGGACGGCATCGCCTGGCTGCTGAACGAAGAGGTCTTCAACGGCAAGACCTGGCCGGGCTTCTTCATCGAGGCCGCCATCTTCCTGCTGATCGCCGCGCTGGCCGCGCTGATCGCCTACAAAGCGGTGAAGGCCGGTGCGCCGCCGGTGCCCGAGCAGGCGATCGAAGAGGCCAAGCTCACCAAGGAGATGCTGACGAAGGAGGACAAATGAGCGTCGACCCGAAACCGGCGCGGCCCTCCACGGCCGGCCAGCCTGGTCGCTCGGCGGCGGAGATCCGCCGCGACATCGACGTCCAGCGCCAGCAGCTGGGTACGAACGTCGAAGCCCTGCGCGGAAAAGTCACCGAAGTGACCGACTGGCGCCGCCAGGTCGAGGAGCACAAACAGCAACTGATCATCGGCGCCGCCGCGGTCGGCTTCCTGCTCGGCATCAAATTGATGCGGGGCAGGCGGAGGCGCAAGCGGGGGTACTGAGGGCGGGGCCCGTGGGCCGGGCGGCCGTCCGAGATGGTCCCGGGAGTCCCGGGCGCCTCATGGGGGTTCTGGCAGGCTGTGACCCCCATGAGGCGCCCAGGACGTGAGGCTTCGCGGGGGAAGACGTCGAGGGTCCGTCACGAAGACGCCGGGGAGGTCACACTTCCCGGCCCCTCCCGGCCCCTGCGGGGTCCCGCCCCGGACCGCGTTCGCAGTTAGCGACACATGTTGTCGCTAACTGCGAACTCACCTCCGGGG
>Ga0153956_1002414_pt1 | contig 13781 bp, 9 predicted proteins | sample TSFL040MetaG_FD_104704 | JGI IMG/M metagenome (GOLD analysis project Ga0153956, IMG submission 104704) | Attine ant fungus gardens microbial communities from Florida, USA - TSFL040 MetaG | ecosystem: Host-associated > Fungi > Mycelium > Unclassified | place: USA: Florida, Wekiwa Springs... | reverse complement strand
TTTCAGATTGGCGATAAGATGTGCGGGTTGGCCGGAAATCTCGATTTGCGAGTCCACCGTGGTGGCGATCGTGCCGGATGCCCTCGCCGCGCCCTCTCCGGTCGCGATCTGGATATTCGCATCGGGCGACACAAGGAATGCGCCGGTGCCTTCGTCGAAGAACGCCAGCCTTGCATGCTTGATCGCAAAACTTTCGAGCGACGACGGTCCGCCCTTCGCTTTGGAGATCGCATCGCGGATACGGTCGAGAACGTCATTGTCGGTGACGTTGCGCTCCACGCCCAGCCGCAGCGATCCGGACTTGGTCCGCACCAACGTAAGCTGCATGCCGACCAGCGATATACGCTTGACCTCGATGCGGCCGTGCAGGAACGGACCCGCCGCCAGATCGACTTCGGCTTTCGGCGCTTGCGCGATGATGCGTTGCTGGCTGTCCAGCACGCGCGCACCCAGAACGACGAGGTTGATGCGGTGTTCTTCGCGCGACCATTCGATCGCCGCCTGATCGTAGCCGACAGCAAGACCCGGAAGGGATTCGGAGATCGCCTGCGCGATTTGGCCGTTGAACGGTCCCAGCGAAACCGGTCCGATCAGAACGCGGATCACGGCACCGACAACGAAGAAGACGATGGCGGTGAACACGCCCGCGATGACGAGCCCCGCAAGCCTGAACTGGCTGCGATAGGGCCGCAGGACACGGCCCGCCGGCTCCAATTGCCTGCGGCAGGCATCGGCCCAGCCTTGTAGGAATGTGAGGACGTCGTCCAATGGGCTTACCTGTTTTGTCACGCCTGCAAGCAAGCTTGCTCCGGCGTGCCCACCTCTTGCGCCGGTTCGCTTATCAGCCTATCGCCTAACGGTTATTTTCGGTAAACGCCAGATCGCGCGCTTGGCTGCAGGCCAGGTTGGGGATTTCACATGGCCAAAGAACTCACCCCAGGGGACAAAGCGCCGGCTTTCCGTGTGCAAACCGACGAGGGCGAAGTCTCCTCCGCGACGCTCAAGGGCAAGCCCTATGTCCTGTATTTCTACCCAAAAGACGATACTTCTGGTTGTACCAAGGAGGCTGTCGGCTTCTCGGAGGCGAAGCGGAAATTCACGGCGGCGGGGATCGAAATTGTGGGCATTTCCAAGGATAGCCCCGAATCCCATGCAAAATTTAGGAAAAAGTATACCTTAAAGATTACGTTAGGTTCCGACTCCGAGTTGAAGGTCGCCAATGCCTATGGTGTCTGGGTCGAGAAATCCCTATACGGCCGCCGATATATGGGAATGGAGCGGGCCACGTTCCTGGTCGATGGCAAGGGCGTCATCCGGCAGGTCTGGCACAAGGTCAAAGTCCCCGGTCATGTGGAGGCCGTGTTGAGCGCGGCGAAATCCTTATGACAAAAGCGCGCGCGCCTTTTCGGCCAACATTAACTGCCAGATCCCTTTTCTGGACTAAGAGCTTGATCGAGCGCTCAGAAGCGGGTGAAATGAAACCTTCTGGGGTAGGCGCGAAAGACGCCCAAAAGGGAAGTTCCGGTATGGCCGATGGTCTCGTCGACCGCGTATGGGCGTGGCTTCATGCTACGTTTCCGGAACGCCAGATCTACATCCGTAGCGACGGCCGTGTTCAGTTCTTTACATTCGGCGCGACGCTGCAGGCCACCCTCTCCGGTCTCGCCCTCATCTTCCTCGGCTGGGTCGCTTTCGCCTCCGTCAACGTGATCTTCAAGGACCGCATCATCGCGGCGAAGGATCATCGTTATCAGTCGATGCAATCGACCTACGAAAACCGCGTCGCCGATCTCCAGCTTTCCTATGACGAGCTGAACAATGCGCTGGTCGGCGCCGAAGACCACTTCAAGAATGTCGCGGACGAACTGCAGAACAAGCAGCGCACCGTCGCGAAGCTTCTGAGCCGCAAGGAACAGGTCGATTCGACCTTCCAGAGCCTGCAGGCCAAAGCGGTCGGCCCCTCCAGTGGCGACGCCGCGGGCAGTGACGACATCGGCGTTGCGCCGAATTCCAATTCCGCCAGCGACAGCATCGGCAGCGATGAGGGCGAAGCCCCCGCCGGCTCGCAGCTCAACGTGATGCCGCAAACGCCGCGCCCGCAGCCGCGCACCGCCAAGCCGGTGAAGGCAAGCTTCCTCGATGGCGCTGTCGGCAAACTGGCCGGCGTATTCTTTCATCCCCAGCAGCAGGCGCGGTTGATGCCGTCAGCCTCCGTGATGAAGAACCCCGCTTTCCGCGCCCTCGCCCAGCAGACCGAGCGCGTTCGCCGCATGAGCGGTAACGAGACGGCCTTGCTCATTGGCGTGGACCATCAGGTCGCCAGCCGCATCGACATGCTGGAAAAAGTGATCCGCCGCGTCGGCATGAACCCGGACCAGTTCGAGCAGGACAAGAACATGGGCGGCCCCGACGTGCCGCTTGGTGAAATGCATATCGACGGCATTTCGGACCAGCGCTTTATCGCGGCCTATGCTTCCGCCGGCGCGCATGGCGAAGAACTGGACGAACTGTTCGCCGGCCTGCGTCACGTCCCGCTGACCACGCCGGTCCATGGCCGTCAGTATGAAATCACCAGCGGCTTCGGCGGACGCGTCGATCCCTTTACGCATCATGTCTCGTTCCATCCGGGCATCGATTATGCCGGTCCCTGGGGCTCGAACATCGCAGCGACAGCGCCGGGAACTGTGGTTTTCGCAGGCCCGCGAGGTGGTTACGGAAATATGGTGGAAATTGACCATGGCTACGGAATTCACACCCGCTACGGCCATATGTCCGCTATCCTCGTTCATGTCGGTCAAAAAGTTTCGAAGGGCTCGTTCGTTGGAAAACTCGGATCCACCGGACGCAGCACCGGGCCCCACGTCCATTACGAAATATGGCTTGCCGACGTCGTAAGAGATCCGAGCAGATTCATCGAGGCTGGCCGCCATGTTCTCCAGTAAGAGTAAAGACGTAGACGCCACTGTTTCTGCTACGTCGCAGACCCGGCGTCCCGCGCGTTCCGCGGCGCCGTCCATTATCAGCGCCGACCTCGTTGTTCAGGGCACCCTGACCTCGACGGGCGACATCCAGATCGATGGCCGCGTGGAAGGCGATGTGCGCAGCGCCGGTCTCGTCATCGGCGACAAGGCTTTCATCCAGGGCGAAATCCTCGCAGACGATGTGACGGTTCGTGGCCGCGTTCAGGGCGGCATCCGCGCGCGCAAGGTTTTGCTGTGCACGACCAGCCATGTCGAAGGAAACATCCTGCACGAAGCATTCGCGGTGGAAGCCGGTGCCTTCTTCGAAGGCAATTGCCGCCACTCCGACAACCCTCTTGCCGATGACGCCGCCCGCCAGGACCAGTCTTACCAGAGCAAGCCCGCCTCCATTCCGCCCGCCGCGCCTGTCGCTGCGCCGGCGCCCGTCGCCGCAGCCGCGCCGATCAACACGATCAAGGCGCCGGAGCCGAGCGTCACCGCCCCGCGCCCCGCGCCCGCAGCGACATTCCAGCCGATCAAAAGCAACGGCTGATCCGTTCGATATTCTCCAGTGAACGCCCCGCCCGGGATACCGCGGCGGGGTTTTCATTTGCGGTTCCGCAAGCTTGGAACGGCCAGCGGGCTGAAGCGTTCTCAGGCTGGCGTGCTACAAAGATTCCGGCGCGTCTCTTGGGGAGATTTCCATGGCTGTCACGACGGTTTTAAGCGACGAGGGAGCTGCGACCATCGTCAGCGGCGGCAATGACAACGAGGGATATTTCGCCCATCGGTTCTCCTGGAGCGCGGCATTCGCCGGCGCGTTTCTCGCCACCGCGGTGACATTCCTTCTGTTGGCGTTGGGATCCGGCTTCGGCCTCGCCCTCACGCCAGCGCAACACGTCGCGACGCCGACCTTCCTCACGCTGGGCGCCATCTATTTTCTCGTCGCGCAGGCCTTCGGTTTCGCCGCCGGAGGACATCTCGCCGGGCGCCTGATCGGCCCCGCGCCTGAGACGGCCAAGGAAGAGGAATTCCGCTCCGCCGCGCACGGTCTTGTTGTCTGGGCGCTCACGGTTGTCGCGACAGCCACATTGATCGCCATCGGCAGCCTTGCCGCCAGTGGTTCTGCCGTCGCCGTTGCGGCATCGTCCAACAAATTCGGCGCACAACCTTCGACCATGACCAGCGACTACGTCGCCTATTGGGTCGATATGCTCTTCCGTCCCGGCGCGAGCCCATCGCAAGCCGCGCTCGATTGGGCGCAATACGCGCAAGCCGACACCGGTAACGCAACCGATGCAGCACCGCAGCCTGCAACGCCACCGGCAGCAACGCCGTCGCCCGATCTTCCCCAATCCACGCAGCCCAGCGGCGGCGACGAATCCGGCGCGCAAAGCGCACCGCCCTCTTCCGTCACCATCGGCTCGGGAAGTTCGGCACCGGCAACACCCGCGCCGTCGAACCGCATGGCGCCCAAGGATACCTTTATCCCGCCTGCGCCCACCGGCTTTACGGCGCCCGCAAGCCTCAACGCCGACAAGGCCGAGGTCACGCGGATCATCAAGATCGGCATGGCGGACGACGGACGTTTGAATCAATACGACAAGGATCGTATCGCCGCGCTGGTCGCACAGGATACCGGCATGGCTCTGCCGACGGCCCAACGCCGCGTCGATAACGCGGAAATGCGCATGCACAACGACACCGTTCAGGCCGCCGAAACCGCGCGCAAGATTGCGAGCTATGCGAGCCTGTGGATCGCAGCATCGCTTCTGTTCGGCGCCCTCGTTGCCGCTGCCGCCGCGATGTCGGCCCGTTGGGAAGACGACAAGATCACCTTCGGCTGGCCGCGCCGCGAACCGGACTAGCTAATCCAGGTCTTCGATCTTCTCTTTCGGCTTGCCGCCGACTTCCTGCGCGAGCGCCGCGGCCATGAAGGGATCGAGATCGCCGTCGAGGACATCCTGCGGCAACCGGCTTTCCACGCCGGTGCGCAGATCCTTCACAAGCTGGTAGGGCTGCAACACATAAGAGCGGATCTGATGGCCCCAGCCGATCTCGCTCTTCTCGCCGATGAACGCGCCGGTTTCGGCTTTCTTCTTCTCAAGCTCGATTTCGTAAAGACGCGAGCGCAGCATGTCCCAGCAGATCGCGCGGTTCTGGTGTTGCGATTTCTCGGTCTGCGACGACACGGCGATACCGGTCGGCAGATGCGTGATGCGCACGGCGCTTTCCGTCTTGTTGACGTGCTGGCCGCCCGCGCCGCTCGCACGGAAGACGTCAATGCGCACGTCTTTTTCCGGAATGTCGATTTCGATGGATTGGTCGATCACCGGATAAACCGTGACGCTGGAAAAGCTGGTGTGGCGGCGCGCGTTGGAATCGAACGGCGATATGCGCACCAGACGGTGCACGCCCGCTTCCGTTTTCAGCCAGCCATAGGCGTTCTCGCCCTTCACCAACAGCGTGGCCGACTTGAGGCCCGCGCCTTCGCCCATGCTCTCTTCGATGAGCTGGAGCTTGTAACCGTGCCGCTCCGCCCAGCGCGTGTACATGCGGAACAACATCTCGGCCCAATCCTGGCTTTCGGTACCGCCCGCGCCCGCATGGACTTCGAGATAGGTGTCGTTGCCGTCTGCTTCGCCCGACAGCATCGATTGCAGGCGCAATCCTTCCGCCCGCTTCGACAATCCCTCGATGGATTTCTCGGCATCCGCGATCATCGCGGCGTCGTTTTCGGCTTCGGCCATTTCCAGCAGGCCGATGCCATCATTCAATTCGGCGTCGAGTGCTTTCACGGACGACGTCGATTGCTCGAGCTTCTGGCGTTCGCGCATGACCTTCTGCGCGGCTTGCGGATCGTTCCAGATGGATGGGTCTTCGGCGCGCGCGTTCAGTTCGTCGAGGCGGCGTAGAGCGTTGTCCCAGTCAAAGATGCCTCCTCAGCAGGTCGATGGCCTGCTTGATGTCGTCGGCGGTGCGCTGGATTTCGGGACGCATGACAGTCTCTTGAGCGGAACGTGGCTGATATAGGGGCGCGGGCTGGCGGCGTAAAGTCCCGTCAGCGGCCCGGCCTCTGGCCCAGCGAGAACAGGTTTTCGTCGCCCAGTTCCGCCGCGCGCCGCCGCTCCAGTTCCTGCGAATAGCGGCGCAGCGCATATGATTCCGTGAGGAAACCCACCACGCGCGGATCGGCACGCGCCGACAGCACGGGCAAGGCTTCGGTCTGCGTCTGCTCGAAACGCGCCAACGCGGTGCGCACATTTTCGGATGGCAGCAGATAGACCGCACCATTGCCAACAAGGTCGGCGACGACGGTGAAATCGATCACATCGTCAATCTGCGGATCATGGACCGCGAGCATGTCGATCACGCCGACATAGCGGCCGTCCGGATCGGTGGCATAGACGCTTTTGACGGCGCCCGGCGGAAACTTGGCGCGCAAGGCGCGCAAGGTCATGTCGCTGCGCACGATCTTGGGATCGCTGCGCATCAGCCGCGCCACGGTCATGTCGCTGATCCAGCCGACATCATGCGCGCCGCGAATACCGATGCCGCGAACATGGAAGCGCCATGTCGCGAAGGAGTAGCCGAATGTCAGGCGCACGATGGTGGACGCGGTGATCACGCCGGTCAGCACGCCCAAGGTCACGGGAAAGTCGCCCGTCGCTTCCAACACCAGGAACACCATCGTCAGCGGCGCGCCGACGATAGCCGCCGCAACCGATCCCATACCGACCAGCAGGAACGCCGGTTCCTGCAATGCGAGGCCATGAACGAACGGCGCGAGGCTTTGCACGAACACGCCGCCGAACAAGCTCCCGAGGAAAAGCGACGAGCTGAACAAGCCGCCGCGAAATCCCGATCCCACCGAAATCGCGGACGCGACAAGTTTCGCAACCAGCAATGCCGCGAGCGGCAGGAGCGCCCAGCGCATGTCGAAGTGATATTGGATCGCGCCGTGCCCGCTTCCCAGCACTTGCGGGAATTCCCAGGCAATCGCGGACAGCACCACGCCGCCCGTGAACGGTCGCATCCATTCGGGCACTTGCAGACGGCGCAATCCGCGCTCCGACCATGTCACCGCCTGCATGGCGACGATGCCGACGCCCGCCGCCACGATGCCCATGATGAGGAACAGGCCGTAGCTGCGCGTGTCCAGAAGCATCGGCCCGCCCATTTCGAAGAGCGGCTGCGGCCGGTTGAGCGTGCGCTGCATCAGCGTGGCGCAAACTGATGCGACGGCGACCGGCGCAAGCGCGCGCGGCATGTAACTGCCCAGGATCAATTCGAAACCGTAAAACGCACCGGCGAGCGGCGCGTTGAACGCGGCCGCAATTGCCGCGGCGGCGCCTGCCGTCACGAAAATGCGCTGGTCCTCGCGCCGCAGACGAAACTCGCGGCCGAAGCGCGAGAACAACGCCGCGCCAAGCTGGCTGTATCCGGCCTCCATGCCCAACGATGCGCCGGACGCGTTGGATACGACCGTCATCAAGGTGAGACGTACCGAATCCAGCAGAGACATGCGCCCGCCAAACAGCGCGTTCGCTTCCACAGGGTCGACGATTTCGCTGGCGCGGTAACGCCGCACGATCCATGCGCCGACGCCGAGGATCAACCCGCCGATCGCGGGCACGAAGATCAACCGCCAATGATCGGTGCCGCTGCCCATGCTGAGCGCGACATGCTTGGGCAGGTTGAAGATCAGCTTGTGCGAGAGATCGACAAAGAGGCGCAGATAGTTCGTGACGGCGCCGACCACCGCGCCGATGAGCGCGCAGAACAAAATCTGCACCACTTCGGTCGATCGGATGTCGCGCTGGACATTGGCGAACAACACACGCCAGCGCCGCTGCAGATAAGCGATCCTGCGCGCCGTGCGCGATGGTGTTTCGGACAGTCCGGCTTGCATGCTGGCTCCGGGGCGACGCAGCCGTCATAGCGCGCCGTCCCGGAAATTGCATGCGCCATGGCGGCGAAAAAAGACCGCGAAGCCGCAGCCCGGTTCGCGCCTGCTGTCAGTTCGGCGGCATAAAGGCGAGCTGAACGACCGCTGGGCCTTCGACCGCCACGCCGTCTTTCGTGGCCGGCACAAACTTCCAGCCGTTGACCGCGTTCATGGCGGCATTATCCAGATCGGGAAACCCGCTGGACTTTTGCAAGGCCACCCGCCGCACCGTGCCGTCTGCTCGTACCAGCGCGGCAACGATCACGGCACCCTGCTCTTTTCCGGCCACGGCGGTCTCCGGATAAGCCGGCTGCATGTTGGCGCCGCTGGCGTCCACATGCGCATTGGTATCGGCTCCAAACGCCGCGGTCATCGGCAACAAAGCCAGCGCCGCAACCATCAGTCCTGCGGAAGCGATATTTCTATGGATCATGGTTTCCTCCCAACCAGCCGGCAAATGTTAGCCGCTTGGGGGGTGAAGCCAAATGAAACCGACTACCCGCCAGTCAAAACTTCGTGCTTGTGGGAAAAAGCTAGTAAAGCCCGCCGGTTCCCTGATCCACGTCGCTGGCCGGTCCTTTGCCCTGCGCACTCAGATTGTTGGTCTCGTCGGTCACGGCGATGCCGGGCTCCGTGCCAGCCTTGAAGGCCTCGAGGATTGCTGTGGGCGAGCTTGGCGAGGCGGGGCCGCCGCTGATCCGGTCGACAGAGACCAGATCGATTCCCGCCGGAACGCGGAATGGAGTCGCCGGCGAATATTCTAACGCACCTTTCATGAAATCGCGGAAAATCGGAGCCGCCGCCGTGGCGCCCTGTTCATAGCGGCCCAGCGTGCGCGGATTGTCGAAGCCCACAAACACGCCGCAAGTCAGATCGGGCGAGAAGCCGATGAACCATGTGTCCTTGGATTCGTTCGAGGTACCCGTCTTGCCGGCGAGCGGCTTGCCGACGGCCTTCACCACCTTGCCGGTGCCGTACTGCACCACGCCTTCCAGCATGGACACGATCTGATAGGCCGTACGCGGATCGATGATCTGCTCGCGCGTGTCGGGCAACAGCGGCTCGGACTGATTGTGCCAGCTCGGCGTGTTGCAGCCCTGGCAATCGCGCGGATCGTGGCGATAGACGTCCTTGCCGTTGCGGTCCTGGATGCGGTCGATCAGCGTCGCGTCGATCTTCTTGCCGCCATTCACGAACTCGGCGTAACCGGTCGTCATCCGCATCAGCGTCGTTTCATACGCGCCGATGGAGTTGGACAGATAAGCTGGCAGCTTGTCGTAAACGCCGAAGCGGATCGGATACTTCACCACCTTGTCCATGCCGACTTGCGCGGCAAGACGGATGGTCATGAGGTTGCGCGACAGCACGATGCCGCGCCGAAGCGTCGCCATGCCGAGGAAATGCTTTTCGAAGTTCTTGGGCGTCCACATCGGAAGCCCCGGGCCTTGCGGCAATGACACGGGACCGTCGAGAACCTTGCTCACCGGCGTGTAGCCATTGTCGAGCGCGGCCGCGTAGACGAACGGCTTGAACGACGATCCCGGTTGGCGCTTGGCCTGCATGGCGCGGTCGAACTGGCTGGAGGCGTAGGAGAACCCGCCCGACATCGCGAGCACGCGTCCCGTATGCGGGTCCATCGCGACGATGGCGCCGTTGATTTCCGGCACCTGCCGCAATCCGTAATTGCCCGCGTTGTCGGTGGGCTCGACATAGATCACGTCGCCGATCTTCAGCACGTCATGCGGCGTGGTAGGCGCGGCGCCGACGGTTGCATTCTTCTTGATCTCCGGCCGCGCCCAGGCGAGTTCGCTGAACGGAATGGTGCCGCGTGATCCGTTCTCCAGGCCGATTTCGGTGGAGCGGTCATCGCCATAGCCCAGCACGATCGCGACATGCCATGTGTCGATGCCCGACTGGTTGCCGGCGCTCTTCAGCGCGCTCTTCCAATCGCCGTTGACGCTGATGTTGCTGACGGCGCCGCGCCATCCATGGCGGCGGTCGTAACGCACGAGGCCCGCGCGCAACGCATTCACCGCATAGTTCTGCAGCCGCGTGTCGAGCGTGGAGCGGACTTGAAGGCCGCCGTCGTAAAGTCCCTGTTCGCCATATTTGGAATAGAGAATGCGCCGCACTTCTTCGACGAAGTAGTCCGCATCTTCCGCCTGGATTCCGAGCGGACGCATCTGCGTGTCGAGCGGCTCGGCGAGCGCGGCCTGTTCTTCGTCGCGGCTGATATAGCCGTTCTCGCGCATCTGGCCGATCACCCAGTTGCGGCGGTCGAGCGCGGCCTGCTTGTGATAACGCGGATCGTAATTGCTGGGCGCCTTGGGCAGCGATGCAAGGAAAGCAACCTCGGCCACATCGAGCTGATCGAGCGACTTGCCGAAATAGTTCAGCGCCGCGGCGGCAACGCCATAGGAGTTCTCGCCGAGGAAGATTTCGTTGAGATACAGCTCCAGGATTTTCGACTTCGAATAAGTCGCGTCGATGCGGACCGCGAGGATCGCTTCCTTGATCTTGCGCGAGAATTTCACCTGGCTGTTGAGCAGCATGTTCTTGGCGACTTGCTGCGTGATCGTGGATGCGCCTTCCAGGCGCTTGTGCTGCAGGACGTTGATCACGTCCTTACCGGCCGCACGCATGATGCCCGACGGATCGATGCCCGGGTGGCTGTAGAAATTCTTGTCCTCGGCGGAGGTGAACGCTTCGATGATGAGCTTCGGCACGAAAGCGATCGGCACGAAGATGCGCCGTTCGCGCGCATACTCGCCCAGCAAGTCGCCATTGCCCGCATAAACGCGCGTCGTGACGGGAGGCTGATAGTTCTGGAGCGCCTCGACACTCGGAAGATCGCGGCTCAGCGAATAGATGTAGCCGACGAGCACCAGGACGCCCAAAAGCGCCAGAGCGCCGAGCCCGAGCCCCCCATAAACCAGAAAACGCCGAAACATAGCCTAAACGGCCCTTCCCCAAAGCCCGGTCAAATGACTACCCATATTATGACGCCAGCATGGCGGCCCGTCACTCCGCGGCATTGCTTCTTCCGGAAGGAACTTGCCCAGCCGAAAGGCGACCGAAGTTCTGGTCTACCGCATCGGCAATGGCCTTTGCCACACCATTCCGCCAGCGGTCGCCATGCATCTGGCTGCAATCCTGCGTATTGGACAGATAACCCAGTTCTACCAGCACGGCGGGCACGTCCGGCGCCTTGAGAACCACCAGCGCGCCGGAGCGGTGCGGCGTTCTGGGCAGGATGTCCGTCGCTTCCGAGAGTTTGGAGACCACCGTTTCGGCGAACCGTGACGAACGGTTCATGGTGTCGCGCTGCGCGAGGTCGATGAGGATGTGCGACACGGAGTCGTCCTGTCCCGTCAGGTCCACGCCCGCGATGATGTCGGACTGGTTTTCCTTCCGCGCCAGCGCGGCGGCTTCCTTGTCGGAACCTTTTTCGGAAAGCGTGTAGACCGAAGCACCCGTCACGTCCGGATTGGGATTGGAATCGGCGTGCAGCGAGATGAAGAGGTCCGCGCCATAGCCGCGCGCGATGTTCACGCGCTCGCGCAGCGGGATGTAGATGTCGGTATCGCGCGTAAGATGCACGATGTAACCACGCTTCTTCAGTGCCGCGCCCAGACGCTTGGCCTCGTCGAGCACCAGATCCTTTTCCTGCATTCCATCGATGCCGACGGTGCCGGAATCGATGCCGCCATGCCCCGCATCCACGACAACGACTTTGCGCGCGGTGTTTTTGGGGCCTAACGGAACATCTTGCGCGACCGCCGGTGGTTTCAGGTCAGCGGGCCAGCCGGCCGTTTGTTCAAACTTGGCTTGCGGCACGGGAAACAGATCGATCACCACGCGATAACCGAAGCCGTCGGACGGTGGGAGAATAAGCGGTTCGGCCGCCGTCACCGCCATGTTGAGGTCGATAACGAAGCGCGCGTTCCCCGGCCGGAACAATCCGTAGCGATAGCTCTTGATGGCGCCATTGCTTGTCGGCTTTTGCGGGCCGTTCAATCGCCACAGCACTTCGGGCATGTCGATGACGACGCGATTGGGGTTCACCAGAGTGAAGACGCGCAGCTTCACCGGATCGGAAAGCTCGATGACGAAACGGGTGCGGTCCTGATGTTCGCCGATACGCACATTCATCACGACTGGTTCGGCAGCGGTGCCGGCTTTTGCGGGCGCGGTCAGGCTCGCGGGCTGCCCGGCCGGGTACCAGGTCTGCTGGGGTGGCGGAGCGGTGGCGGTGTCGGGCGACAGCCGGACCGCCTCATCCATCGTTTTGGGCGCCGGTGAATCCGGTACGGAATTAAGCCTGTTTGGAGCATAAGCACGGTTTTTGACGGGTGGCGGCAGGTTTCCCTGGCCGAAGGCCATCCCGGCCCAGCCCAGCAAAACAACCCCGAAAATAGCCCCAAAACGCCTCATACCGGCCTTTCGCCGCGCAAACACAGGCCTAATCAAGCCCAAGTGAAACTGCCTTCAAACCATTTAGGGTTCGTTAGCTGATTCGGAATTTACAATGATTCCGAACCTAACCCTTGCCGGATCGGCACGGGATACCTAAAAGGAAAACAACCTGCTTCGCCGGATTTCAGGCGATTCCGCACTCGGCCCCGGGCCGAGCCTGCAGGGCGATAGGCGCCCGCAGACCCCCAGATCCGCAACCAGCAGGCGCCCCCAGGCAAGCGGCCAAGCCGCAAGCCACAAAGTGAATTGATTATGACCAGCTTCGCCAGAGCCCAATCGCCAGTCCCTGCGGCCCAGCCGCCGGTGGCGACGCTCCGGCTTTCCACCCATCACAGAACAACGCGGTTCCTCTCGATCGCGCGTGCCCATGTGGCGCGCCGCGGAGCGCCGCCCGGAGATTTCCATGAAGCGCATGTTGATAGACGCCAGCCACCGGGAAGAGACCCGCGTGGTTGTTCTCGACGGTTCGAAGGTCGAGGAATTTGATTTCGAGGCCGCATCCAAGCGGCCGCTCAAGGGAAACATCTATCTCGCCAAGGTGACGCGCGTTGAGCCGTCGCTGCAAGCGGCGTTCGTTGAATATGGCGGCAACCGCCAGGGCTTCCTCGCCTTCAACGAAATCCATCCCGATTATTATCAGATCCCGATCGCAGATCGTCAGGCGTTGCTGGAAGAGCAACAGCGCGAAGCGCGCCGTCACGCCGAGGAAGAAGGCTTCGAATCCGTCGAGACCGGCACCGCCGTCGTCTCCGACGAAGAACTGGAAGCCGAAGACCAGGCCGAAGCCGCGGCCGGCGCGACCGAGGAAATCCCCTCCGAGAATGGCGGCGAGCCGGTGGAGGATGAAGCCCACGCCGAATCCGAACACCACGACGACGAAGAATTCTTCGATAACAAAGGCGGCGACCACATCGCTGAAAGCGAAGTCGAATCCGGCTTCGATGCCGAGCAGGCCGACCTGGCCGCAACGGACGAAGATGACGAGGAGCGCGACGACGAGCATCCTCATCACGACGGCGAACACGATCACGACGACGAAAACCCGCTCGAACATCTGGCCGATGAAGAAGCCGATGAAGGCATCGTCGATCAGCAGACCCTCTCCGAAGCCGGCGACGCGCCCCAGGCCGAAGCGCATGGCGAAGAGCATCACTACCCTTACGACATCGAACCGTCCCACATCGTCGATCCCGGCGTCGAATCCGATCAGGGAATCGTGGACGAACAGGCTGCCGCGGAGCCTTTCGCGGATGGCGAACAGCCCGCGGAGAATGGCGATCATCCCGCCCAACCGTTGCAGAGCAAGCGCGCAGGCCAGCGTTTCCTGCGCCGCCGCCATTACAAGATCCAGGAAGTCATCAAGCGCCGTCAGGTGATGCTGGTTCAGGTCGTGAAGG
>Ga0153956_1002413_pt1 | contig 13782 bp, 8 predicted proteins | sample TSFL040MetaG_FD_104704 | JGI IMG/M metagenome (GOLD analysis project Ga0153956, IMG submission 104704) | Attine ant fungus gardens microbial communities from Florida, USA - TSFL040 MetaG | ecosystem: Host-associated > Fungi > Mycelium > Unclassified | place: USA: Florida, Wekiwa Springs... | reverse complement strand
CCAGGTCGAACTGGATGGTGACGCTGGTGGTGCCCGACGAGGATTGCGACGTCATCGAGGAGACGCCGGCGATGGTGGAGAATTGCGATTCCAGCGGCGTCGCCACCGCGCTGGCCATGGTCTGGGGATCGGCGCCGGGCAGGCTGGCGGAGACGCTGATGGTGGGGAAATCCACCGCCGGCAATTCGCTGACCGGCAGTGCGGCATAGCCGAACAGGCCGAACGCGACCAGCGCGACCATCAGCAGCACGGTCATCACCGGCTGCTCGATGAAGGGTCTTGAAAGGTTCTTCATGGCGTGGCGCCGCCGGATCTGGGCGCCGCCTTTGCGGGCATGATCCGTACCTTCTGTCCCGACGCGACGCGCAGTTGCCCATCGGTCACCACCTTGTCGCCGGGCTTGACGTCGCCCTGGATGGCATCGTCGGCGCCGTCATCGTTCAGGACCTTGACGGTCCTGGATATGACCTTGCCGTCCTTGCCGACCACCAGGACGAAGCTGGATGCGGGGCCCTGGTTGACGGCATCGCGCGGCACTACGATGGCGCGGGGAATCCGGTTGATGGCGGCCGAGACCGTGACGGTCTGGCCCGGCACCAGCCGCAGGTCGGCGTTGGGAAAATCGGCGCGCAGTTCGATGGTGCCGGTGGAGGCGCTGACCATGTTGCTGACGAAATCGACCGGCGCCTTCTCCACGCCGTTGGGCGCCCCCGCGATGGGGACCGAGGCGACAAGCCGGCCCCGGCCATACTGGTTCTGGATCTGCGCCAGCCCGTTCTGCGGCAGCATGAACGAGACCTTGATCGGCTGGATCTGGGTGATGGTGACCAGCGGCTGCGCCGCATTGGCGGCGGCGGTGATCACATTGCCGGGCTGGATGAAGATGGCGCCGGTCTTGCCGTCGATCGGCGAAACGATGCGGGTATAGCCCAGGTTGATCCGCGCCGCCTGCACGCTGGCCTGGTCCGACACCACCACGCCGGCGTCGGATTTCAGCTTGGCGGCCTGGGTCACCAGTTGCTGGTTGGAAATGGCGTTCTGTCGCGCCAGTGACTGATAGCGCGCCAGGTCCACCCGGTCATTGGCCAGCGTGGCCTGGTCGCGGGCCAACTGGCCCTGGGCCTGCTCCAGCGCCGCCTGATAGGGCGCGGGATCGATCTGGAACAGCAGGTCGCCCTTGTGGACGATGTCGCCTTCCTTGAAATTGGCGGCCAGCAGCTCGCCGCCGACCTGTGCCGTCACCTGCACCGTGGCGGGCGACACCACGGTGCCGATCGTGTTCTGGGCGACCGTCACATCCTGGCGGGTGGCGATGCCGATCTTCACGGGCGGCGCGGGCGGCGGCTTTTTCGCCGGCGCAAGCAGCGGGGCGACGACATGCCAGGCGAGCGCCGCCAGAACGATTGCGCCAATTCCGTACGGAATCCATCGGCCGCGCCGGCCAAGGCGATGGAACCGGTCCGCCGGTTGCCGGGCTTCCGCCGGACGAACGGTCTCATCCAATGCCATTGGAAAAGCTCAAAAAAGCACTCCGCACCGGAAGCGCAGTAAAGCAACTTCGTCCCACAAGCATCTTGGGAACGTCACTACCTGTCGTGGAAAAATTACGCGCCGGTCATGATCGGCGTGTGTTGCCGGGTGCGACGGACCGGATGGCGGAACGGGACAATTTCGTCTCCACTGCGATCGGTACACTGGTCCAGGGTTCCAGCTTGCTGTCGAACCGCCTGGCGGCGAACACCTATACGAAGCACGCAGTGGCGGCTAGGTGGAGAAACCTGAAGGAGTGAATATGGATCGCAGACAGTGTGGTTGCAGAGGAATAATCTACCCAGTGAATAAATGACGTGCTCAGAAAGTGTCCTGCTTTTCAGCCAGCAATGATGCATCTGGCAAGTTGCATCATTGTGTAGCGAAAAACTGAATTTACTCAATAGCTTCCAGCGATGCTGGCGTACCGCAGCAACAGTGGGGCGCCCATTGAGACTTAATTTGAGAGTCCGTTGGCCACCGATGTGGATGTCGGGCTTATGGCCGGCGTGTCTCGATCGGGAAAATCCTGAAGCGCAAGTATATATGTCGAACGAAGCTGCCACTTCCCTATGCGAAAGCCGCATTATTTTTTTGAGAGCCGCTCTGGCGTGAGGTGGCCGCCCTCCAATAGGCTTTTGCCCGGCAAAGTGATTTCGGCATGTCGCAGGATTTTCGAGAACGCGGACGGTGGCTGGCGCGCCATGTGCTCCCCCATGAGGCGTTGATACGGGTCCGGCTTCGGGACATGAATCTCTATGATCTCGACGTGGAAGACGTAATCCAGGAGATGTATGCCAAGTTTCTGACCTTACCTTCGCTGGAAGCTATCCGCTACCCCAGGCAATATGCCCTGTTGACCGCGCGAGGCATCGTGATTGATCACGTGCGCCATTCCCGCGTGGTTTCCATTACCTCCACCGGCAATATCGAGATGCTTGAGATCGCCGAGCTGGAAGCCAGCACAGAGCAACGCATCGAATTTCGGCAGGAAATACAAGCAGTAAGAGCGGCTCTGGAGCAGTTGCCACGGATGTGCAGGGAGACGCTAATATTGCGACGTGTGGAGGGCCTGCCGCAGAAGGAAGTTGCACGGCGGCTGCGGATTAGCGAAAAGACCGTCGAAAAGCATATGGCGAACGGCGTGCGACTGCTGATTAAGATGTTCGGCAGGGGAGGGAAAACCCGACTCCGTACGTCGACTACACCAGAAACGATATCGATCGAAAATGTCATCGGCAAACCACGAGATTGACCGCATCGCGGCCGGTTGGGCCGCCAGGAGGGATCTTGGCAGTCTGTCCGCCGAGGCGCAGGCCGAGTTTGAGTCTTGGTTGGCTGCTGACATTCGGCATCTGGGCGCCTATGGGCGTGCGGAGGCCGTGCTTTGCCGCCTGGAGCGCCTGAACGCCGGTGCTCTTGAGCCCGTTAAATACGAACCGGCTTGCGAGGCAAGATGGACCCGCAGGGGCGTTTTGCTGGCAGGCGGTGCCGCTGCCGGCGTTGCCGCCACTGTGGGTTTTTACCTGGTGCGGGAAGGGGCGCCCGAAGCGACGGTATCGACCCAGATAGGGCAGATGCGCGAGGTCCTGCTGCCGGACAACTCCATCGTTTCGCTGAACACCAACTCAGAGATATCCGTCCGGTTCAGCAGGGAGGCCCGCAACATCATTTTGTTGAAGGGCGAAGCGCTTTTCGATGTCGCCAAGGACCGTGTCCGTCCTTTCGTCGTCTGCGCGGGGGACACCAGCGTTCGGGCAGTCGGTACGAGCTTTACCGTTTCGCACCTGCCACAAAAGCCAATCCAGGTCCTGGTCAAGGAGGGTGTTGTCGAGTTGCAGCGGATCGACACGCCGCAAGCGCTTCCCGTTCGTGCCAGCGCCAATATCCAGGCGGTTGCTCCGCCCGGCGCACCGATCGTCACGGTAGCCGTGCCGGAAAACAGGCTGGTCCGCGATCTGGAATGGCAGAATGGCAGGATCGCGCTGGACAATGAAACCCTGAAGAATGCGGCATCCGAGTTTGCGCGCTACAGTGAAGTCCATATCGTGGTGGATGTTTCGATATCGAATCGTACCGTAACCGGGCTCTTCGCCGCGAACGATCCGGTGGGATTTGCCAGGGCGGCTGCATCCGTCCTGAAGCTGCAAACAGAGGTGAAAGGCGACGAAGTCAGAATTTTTGAAGAATGACCTAACCAGCCATAGGGAATTGCCGCTCTCAATCGTCACCTGATTGGGCTTCAGGAGAGGGCGCGAAAGACATCCAATAGGATGCATAATAATCAGAGGGGCGTGCACAGGAGTAGTATCCGGGGCTTAGCTTGCGGAGCAATCGTCATTGCTTCGCTAGGTTATGTCGCGCCTGCGTCCGCTCAAGTCCGGGTTTTCAATGTTCCATCCTCGGATGCTGGAAAGTCCATACCTGAATTTGCGCGCCAGGCTCAAATACAGGTCATCGCTCCCGGCGATCAACTTCATGGCTTGATCACCCCTCCGATCAAAGGCACCTACGACGTTTTCGCCGCTCTCGACCTGATGCTGAAAGGTACTGGCCTGCAGGTCAGGCGTTCAGCTGGGGGGATTGTGACCATCTCTCTGCTCGAAAAAGCAAAAAACGAGGAGAGGGAAGACATGTCGCCAAAGAATTCCACGTCCATACTGGCCTTGGTGCTCGGCATCCTGGCCGGAAATTCCGCGAACGCGCAGGCACCGGTGGTGCAGTCGGTACAGGCCTCTGCTCCAGACGATGTGGAAGCCGTTACTGTCACCGGCACCAGCATACGCGGCCAGGCGCCGGTCGGTTCCAACCTCATCTCCGTCGGCCAGCAGGAAATCCAGGCGATTGCGCCCGCGACCGTGCAGGACGTCCTGGTGAACATTCCTTCCCTGACCGGCATGGGCAATGTGAACCAGGGCACGACGAACAGTTCCTCCTATGCGCCGGTGGTCCATCAGCTTGGCGCCAGTGCCAGCAACTCCACGCTCGTGCTTATTGACGGTCACCGCATGCCGTCCGACGGCCAGAACCATGGCCTCACCGACCCCAACATGATCCCGATCCTGGCGCTGCAGGAAGTGGATGTATTGCCGGACGGCGCGTCTTCCATCTACGGTTCCGATGCGGTGGCCGGCGTGGTGAACTTCATAACCCGCCGGCATTACGACGGCTTGATGTTCACCGCGCAAAAGGGCCTGGCCAACGCCTATGAAAGCACCGAGGCGAGCATCCTGGCCGGCAAGGAATGGGAAGGCGGCGGGGTGATGTTTGCCGGCACTTGGTCGGCGAAAGGTGCGCTGCACAACGCCTCGCGCCTGGACTTGGCGAACAAGGACCAGACGGCCAAAGGTGGCACCAATTTCAACTCCTTCAACTGCTATCCGGCGTCCATCCAGCCGAACGGCGCTGGCAACATCTATCTTTCTGCCACCGCGACGAACTCGGTCGCCAACACAGCGGCCAACTCGCCCTGCTATCGCACCGACGGCGATTTCCTGGCGCCGGAAGGGCGGGTGTCGCTGATGGTGAAAGGCGAGCAGCAGATCGGCCGCGTCAACTTCAAGCTTGATCTTCTCTATGCGACCCGTTCCAGCAACACTACCAGTGGGCTGGGAGTCGCCACTGCGACGGTCTTCGGCGCCGGCGCGCAGGCCAATCCCTTCTATCTCAACCCGCCCGGTGTCACCGCGACCAAGCAGACGGTTCGCGTCGATCTATCCGGACTGCTGCCGCAGGCTCAGTATCCGGTCGTGTTGCAGAGCGGCAACCAGGTCGGGTACGTCAATTTTGCGGCGGACTATAATATCGATGACAACTTCCACCTGAGCGCGACCGCGGTCGTGGGATCGGATCGCCTTTACGGCAACAGCTATGGCGCACTGTGCACGGGCTGCCTGAATCTGGCGCTGAACGGAACCACCAATTCCGGCGGCAGCACCGCGCCGACAGTGTCGATCACCCAGCCGACTTCGTCCACAAGCGTGAGGATGCTGCCGCTGACGACGACCAATGCGCTGGATATCTGGAATCCGGCCGCGAGCAATCGCACCTCCAAGGAGGTGCTGGCAAGCCTGACACAGGGCGTCACCTCCTCCAATACCTATGACCAACTCTCCGACTATCGCGTGCAACTGGACGGTACGATCTTCGAACTGCCCGGCGGCCCCGTGCGCGTGGCCGTCGGCGGCGAGTCCACCGCCACCGGCGAAAAGGTCCTGAGCGAAGGCGCCGGCGTGCTGGGCCCATCGGCCAGCTTCTCGACCGCCCAGCACTTCGAATATCCCCGAACGGTCTACGCGGCCTATGCCGAAATCGCTATTCCGATCATCGGCCAGGCGAATGCGCTGCCGTTCGTCCAGGGTTTCGATATCGATCTGTCGGGCCGCTATGACGACTATAGTGATGTCGGCACCACCTCCAATCCGAAATTCGCCGCCAATTGGAAGGTGAATGACGATCTCAAATTCCGGGGCACTTATTCGACATCGTTTGTCGCGCCGGCGCTGGACAGTATTGGCAAGCCCCCCGGCTATCAGGGCAACTCGGCGGCCTTCAATGTCCCGGTGGCGACATATCCCAATGTCGTGCAGTTGGGCGTGCCCGGTTGCGCCGCCGGGGCGACAACCTGCGCGATCCCGTCGTCCTTCCAGGGCATCATCCTGTCGGGTGCGACGGACCTGGTGCCGGCAAAAGGCCGCAGTTGGTCGGTGGGCGCGGACTTCACGCCGGATTTCCTTCCCGGCCTGGTGTTCAACACCACGTTGTTCCACGCCAAGTTCATCGGTGGCGTGACTTCGCCCAACATGTCGGCGGCGACGGGTGCCGCCTCGCTGAATTCGCTGCTGACTTTCTATCCCGGCGGTGCGACGCCTGCGCAAGTTCAGGACTTCATCAGCAATTCCGGTGGCAACACCGCAAATGCGCCCGTCACCGGCGCGCTGCCGTCCCCGGTCTACTACACCTGGGATTTCCGGCAGCGTAACGTGCTGAACCTGGCCATCGAAGGATTGGATGTCTTTGCGCAATACACCTTCGATACCGATGTCGGTACGTTCACGGTGAGCGACTCGCTGACTCAGTTCCTGAGCTACGACCAGCAACTCGGCACCGGCGGCAAGACGTTCAGCGTCCTGAACACGGTTGGTTTCAACCAGACCTTCCCGTCCATCGCTCTGACCAGCCGGGCGGCGGTCAACTGGGTCTATAACGGGATCACGGCGCAGATTGCCGCTAATTTCACGGGATCCTACAAGAACTGGTCTTCCACGGCACTGGTGCCCATCACCTCCGACCAGTTCGGCAATCCCAATGGCGGCGGCGGAGACAAGGTGGCGGCGAGCACCCTGATCGACCTGAACCTGGGATATGAATTCAACACCAGCAATCCGCTGCTGGGCGACGACGAGGTTTATGTCAACGTCAAGAACCTTTTTGACAGTTCGGCGCCTTTCTACAATTCCGCCAATGGCTACAACAACTATAACTGGAATCCGATCGGCCGCCTGGTCTCCATCGGCTTCCGCACGAAGTGGTGATCGACATGAAAAACTCTATCGACAAGCGCGCTTTTCTTGCGGCCGGTATCGGCGTTGGTATGATGGCGACGGCGGCATCGGCGCAGCAGGCATCGGGCACTGATGATCTTGGCCGCCGCGGCGGTGGAGGGGAGCGACGTGCACCCGTCCCACGCGTGAAGGCCAGGGCCACCAAAATGTTTCTCACGCCGCCCTGTTGGCCCAACTGCATTTCGGTGCAGGATGGCACGGGGTTCTGGGTGCATGAACAACGTCACGACCGTCAGCCCGAGAAAGCATGGCTGCTGAATTTCAACACCGGCAAAGTGCTGCACGAGGTTTCGACGCACTGCGAGGACACTAGCGGCGCAACCTGGGGTGACGGCTATATCTGGAGCGGCGCTAACGGCGCGTCGGTGAAGAACCCACCCAACCCGCCGGTCAATGGTATCTTCCAGACCGATATGAATTCCAAACAGGTCAGCCATCGCCAGCTTCCGTTCGGGCCGAAGGAGGATGGCGGTTCCTGCCATGGCATGGGCTGGGAAGACGGCAAAATCTGGATCTATGCCAACCGCATGGAGGCCATTATCCGTATCGATCCCAAAAGCTGGGCGGTCGACACGCTGTTTCCCGTCACACGCGCCATCGGCCGGTTGCATGGCATCAGCTTCGACCCGCGTGAGGGCGGTATCATCTGGCAGGTTTGCGGTACCCAGGCGGCGGGTAGCATTGGCTATGAGGGCTATACGCCCGGTCTGGTGAAATACAATGCGCGCACCGGCAAGGTGCTGCAAATCGTGGATTTTGTGCCGGGCTCCTGTGACATGCATGACGTCACGGTGTGGAACGGCGAGTTGTACGGCATCGATGCGGGTGAGCATCCGGGCTGGCCCATCGACGAGAAGTACGCCCGTCCCGGATTCCCGGAGCTGAACAGCCCATCAGGCGGATATGTCTTCAAGATCGATTTGATCTGAAATTTCTTGCCCAACAGACCTGCAGATGCTCCCGATCTGCTGACCGCACTCCCGAAATATGAAAATCAGCCGCCGTCTCAAAGCGCTTCTCGGTGAGATATCGATCTGTCAGTTCCCGCTGCGGCCATTCATCCAATTAAATTGGTGACGGTGCAGAACCCCAATCATACGTCACCGTCATTCAAATTAGGCGCAAGGCAGGTAGTAATGGCCGTCGTCGCCACAAGATGTTCCAGTAGGAGTGTGAAGCCCAAGGACTGCGCAGGATGATTCATCGATTTTCATCTGAATAGCCGGCGATCAGTGCAGCATGGGATGTTTCCCGACTCCGTAGCGTTAGGCACCGGCACGCGACTTGTTGATATCTGCCTGAAAGACGAGTTGCAGTAATAACGGGCGGGCGCAACCGGCAAGCCCTTGGAAAGGGCGATCCTTTACCAGACTTCTAGGTGCAACTTTTGACCGCCTTTATGATAGATCGTTTCCGTGTCTGCTGCGTGGCGCAGGGCTGTGGCGATGTTGCCGTAATAAGGGAAAATGCTTCCGGACAGTATCAGCGAGCGCATTGTCAGTGCATGTAGGTATTGCTCCCTGGTCGAAGACGGAAGGCATCAGCAGCCGTAAATCGATTTCCGCGAGCATGAGTGCATGAGGCCAGATTCGCTGTCCTTCAGAACTTGCTTCTCAAGCGACAGATCCGCCACAAGCCGCTGCAGCCGGCCATTTTCCTTTTCCAGCGTCTTCGTTCGGCGCGTCTGATCTAAGTCAAGGCCGCCATACTCTTTGCGCCAACAGCAAAACTCTGCTTCGAGATTCCCCTTCCGGCAGGCAATCGCTGCAGAATTTCCTGATCCATCATCGCTTCAATCTGCCGTGATGCCGATCTTTTCGTGGCATTGAGCAATCCAATTCCTAATCACGTCCTTTCCGGTGCGCCAAGGTTCGGGCGATGCGCGGGTTTGCGAATATCTCGGAAGGGAGCGGTAACGCTCTTTTAAAACGCTTGTCCGGTCGGCGATAAAATTCGCGGTGGGTGAGGGCTCGCTGCGCCCTCAATCGCAAGTGTGCGCCATACGAACATTTGTATTATTTTTTTATGTTGTACCACTTGTTATTGCTGCGCGGGGACATGTAGGGTGCCGACAGAGCGTCCGATACAAGGTCGCGCCGACAGGGGAGTGGCATGCAGCGAATTTTTTGTGCGCTAATTTTCTTTTTGGCTTTCACATTCGCCTTTGCGGGGCAGTCTTCCGCGCAGGAAGCTTCATCCGCGATTACGCAATCGGCGTCTTCCGCGGCGCTGCATTCGCAGGATTATGGGATTGCCGCCAAGCGGCCCGTATTTGCCGGCGCTTGCAAGGCGTGTCCCTGGGGCATCCTTGCCTCCATAACAGCCGCGGCGCTCAAGCATTACGGCTACGATGTGCAGATCTGCTGGGTTTGTGCGGCCAGGAGCGGTCCGCGCTACATGGGCGACAAGACCAAGCCCGTAATGCCCAAGGACAACGACGCGACCTCAATTTATGTGGAGCCGCCGCCGGATGCCGTACCGGACATCAGTGCCACCACCGAATACAATTTGCTCAATGCGTGGAACTGGACCGGTCAATTCGCAACGGACGGGAAAGATAGCAAGCCGACCTGGCGCCGCAATTTCAAGGTCATAGCGGTTGTGCAGCAACCTAATTATCTGCTTGCAGCGGCGAACAGGCGTGCGGGTATCACAAGCTTGTCGCAGATAAAGGACCGGGAGAGGCCCACATGGATCGTTCTTGACCGGATAGATGGCCGGGCCGCCCAGGTTCTTGCTTATTACGGCGTCACGGAAGAAGCGCTGAAGGCCCATGGCGGCGGTATAATGCCCGCGAGCGCTTCCCGTGAAATGCTGGCGTCCGCCGATGTGTGGATCGGGAACGGACTCCTGGTTAACACGCCGGAGCAGCGCCTGTGGTATGAGATCAGCCAGCTTTCCGATTTGGTCTTTCTCGATTTCGACGAGGCGTTGCTCAACAAGCTTGCTGAACAGCCCGGCTATACAAGGGGAACGCTGCCTCTGGCGATGTTCCGCGGCGTCGACCGGCCGATTCCGACTGTGATCCGCTCGGCAAACTACATTTACGTTCGCGACGATGCGGCGGAAAGCTTCACCTATCTCGTGGCCAAGGCGCTGGATGAGCACCAGGATCTGTTCGCAATGCAGATGGATCCTTTTTGGTACGACCCAAAACGCGTCGCCACCACCATCAGCGTCCCGATGGCTTCTGGTGCCCTGAAGTACTACCGCGAGCGTGGCTACATAAAATAGAAAAATCGGCCGTTCTGCCGGAACATATCGAGTAGAGGGAATAATGAAAAAATATCAGCATATCGCAACGATGAAGGCTGTCCTGTTGGCGTCATGCGGTGTCATCGCGTCGGCGGCTCACGCCCAAGACGGCAACGTAGAGGCGGTCACCGTTACCGGCACGCACATTTCGCGTCCGGGATTTGAAGCACCGACACCTGTTACTGCCGTCAGCGCGACGGACGTCGAGAAAGTCGCACCGACCACCATTAGCGACCTGCTCAACACCCTTCCCCAGTTCGGAACAGGCGATACGGCGCATGGCGGTTTCAGTGGGGGCAGTGGCGGCGCGTCGTTCCTGAATTTGCGCGATCTTGGCGCAGACCGGACGCTGGTGCTGTTGAACGGCGAGCGGGTGGTTTCGTCGACCTTGACGGGAACGGTCGACATGAATCTGCTGCCGACGGCATTGCTCCAGCGGGTTGATGTAGTTACAGGTGGCGCTTCGGCGGCCTATGGCTCCGATGCCGTGGCCGGCGTCGTCAATCTTGTGCTGGATACGAATTTCACCGGCTTCAAGGCGAATGCCCAGTATGGGAACAACTACCAGCAAGCTTATGAAGGCTTTTCCGGCAATATCGCGGGCGGCATGGGCTTCGATAATGACCGCGGGCATATCGTTGCGAGCGTTTCCTATTTCAATAATCCGCAATTCTATCAGCTCGGCCAGGCGCAATGGAATACCAAGTCCATGCTGATGCCGAATCCGGCCTACACGCCGACGAATGGTCAGCCCAAATGGGCGCCTTACAAGAATGTCGGTATGAGCCAGTCGACTGAGGGGGGCGTGATTTTGAGCGGGCCGCTCGCCAACACCCAGTTCGTTGGGCCGAACGCGACGCCTGCCGTTTTCTACCCCGGTATCGTCGGCGGCGTCATGTCCGCCAATGGAAGCGGTGAAACCTCCCTGAGGGATCGCGTGCCGCTGGCTCAGCCGCAGCGTGGTACGAACTTTTTCACCAATATAAAGTATCGTCTCACGGACGACATTTCCGCTCACGTCTCACTCGATTATGGCCAAGACTCCGGAGCGACCAGTTCCGGGGCCTACCAGCGTAACGGCAATGTCCTTATCCATGGCGACAATCCATTCATTCCGGCGCAGACCAAGGCCGAAATGACCAGGCTTGGTATCACCTCGTTCAACCTTGGCGTCAACGAGCCGCAGCTGGGTAATCCCAAGACCAACAGCCTGTCCTATTATAGCAATCGCAGCCAGCTTCGTACTGGTGTCGGATTTGACGGCGACATCGACGGTTGGGCCTGGAGCGCCTATTACGGACACGGCGAGACTCACTTTAAGGAGACTTGGGTTGGTGCCGTTTACGTCGACTATTTCAATCTGGCTACCGATGCAGTGCTGGCCCCGGTCGGTAATGCGGCCGGTATTGTGCCCAACACGATCGTATGCCGTTCGACGCTCACCAATCCTGACAACGGGTGCGCGCCTCTGAATGTCTTTGGCATTGGCAATGCCTCCAATGCTGCCAAGTCGTATGTCACCCCGCCGCAATGGACACAGATCAACAACAAGCAAGACGTCGTCTCGCTGTCCATCGAAGGTGAGCCGTTCTCGGATTGGGCGGGGCCTGTTTCGCTGGCGGGCGGCGGCTCGTACCGCAGCGAGAGCGCGGTTTCCTATTCGAATCCGCTTGCCTATACGCAGGGTTATCAGGCCGGAAACAGTCTGCCGTTCCGCGGCGCTGTCAATGTCTATGAAGCCTATATCGAGACGGTGGTTCCCCTTGTAAAAGGCCAGGCTTGGGCCCAATCTATGGAGTTCAATGGCGCAGGCCGTATCACCGACTACAGCACCAGCGGTGTCGTGGAGACCTGGAAGCTCGGTATCAGCAATCAGGTCAACGACGAGGTTCGCCTCCGGGCAACATGGTCAAACGATATTCGGGCGCCCAACCTTGCCGAATTGTTTACGGTCGGAACCTCGGGCGGGCGTCCGATTCCGGATCCGTTCAATGGCGGACATACATCGCAGGTGCTCGCCACCTCGACGGGCAATTTGAATCTGAAGCCGGAAGTCGCCACTACCTATTCGGGCGGCGTCGTGTATACGCCGGAATGGCTGCCGAATTTCACGGCTTCCGTGGATTGGTATTCGATCACGCTTAAGGGCGCGATCTCGACGACGTCCGCCGAGAATGAGCTGGCCTACTGCTACGCCGGCCGGCAGGTCTATTGCCCGCTTATCCACCGCAATTCATCCGGCGTGATCACCCAGATATTCTCGAGCCCGGCGAACACGGACTTGGAGACTACATCGGGACTGGACGTGGAGATCGCGTATTCCCACGATCTGTGGGATGGCCTTCTGGACCTGCGCGCTCTGGCGAATTACACGGATCAGAGCACGACCAACCAGAACGGTATTATCATCGACAATGCGGGTTCGCTTAATCCCGACATCGGAGGCGACGGTCAGCCGAAGTTCAAAGGCACGGTGACGGCATCCTATAGCAAGGGGCCGTACTCCCTCACCGCCCAGACGCGGCTGATCGGCACCGGCCATCTGAACAACCGCTATACCAGCGCGGATGTGGCGGATAACAGCGTGCCGTTCGTCGGATACTTGGATCTGCGCGGTTCCTACACCCTCGACTCCAGCATTGGTGGTGAATTCTACTTTGCCGTGGACAATGTACTGAACACGCCTCCGCCGAACATTATGGAACCCTATTCCGCGCCGAGCGTGTATCTCTATTTGGGCGCGCCAGGCAATATTTATGACCTGCTTGGCCGTCAGTATCGCACAGGCGTAAGGGTCCGGCTTTGATGCCACGGAAGTATCCCAGCCGGCTGATCGTCAGCGAAAGCACGACGATCAGCCGCTCGGGGTTCCCGGCCTTGCATAAGGCGTCATCCTCGATCACGGCGCTGATATGGATGCAGATGGCGCCCCACTTTGTTTGTTGCCATTCATGGAATGTGGAACGGTCCGCCGTTGTCGGCCGATCCAGGCGCACGGTGCGGTCATGATTGGCCGGACGTGCATCGACAGCGTTACATTACGTCGTCTCCCGGCATTGTTCCACGACATCGGCGATGATCACTATCACGACGATGACGATTACAGTCAGGATTACGATCCCCAAAACGACGGGCTGTGGCGGGCCGATAACGTAGAATTAATCAGTGTCGGCATCGATATCGGATCCTCAGGCACCCAGATCGTATTCTCACGTATCACGCTACGCAGGTTGGGTAACCAGCTGTCTAGCCGTTATTACGTTGTGGCGCGGGAGCAGCTTTACCAGTCTCCGGTGTCCCTGACGCCCTATGCCGAAGGTCTCAAGATCGACAAGGAGGCCCTGTCCGCCATCATCGACGACGCCTATCTCAATGCTGGAATTATGCCGGTTTCGGTTGATACTGGCGCGGTCATCTTGACCGGCGAAGCGCT
>Ga0153956_1002412_pt1 | contig 13784 bp, 13 predicted proteins | sample TSFL040MetaG_FD_104704 | JGI IMG/M metagenome (GOLD analysis project Ga0153956, IMG submission 104704) | Attine ant fungus gardens microbial communities from Florida, USA - TSFL040 MetaG | ecosystem: Host-associated > Fungi > Mycelium > Unclassified | place: USA: Florida, Wekiwa Springs... | reverse complement strand
GACAGCTCGATCGATCCGGTCGGCGCGTGCGTCGGCATGAAGGGCAGCCGCGTGCAGGCTGTCGTGCAGGAAATGCAGGGCGAAAAGATCGACATCATCCCCTGGTCACCCGACACCGCGACCTTCGTCGTCAACGCGCTGCAGCCGGCTTCGGTCAGCCGCGTCGTGATCGACGAGGAAGAGGACCGCATCGAGGTGGTCGTCCCCGACGATCAGTTGAGCCTGGCGATCGGCCGCCGCGGCCAGAACGTGCGCCTCGCCTCGCAGCTCACCGCCAAGGCGATCGACATCCTGACCGAGCAGGATGCGAGCGAGAAGCGCCAGAAGGAATTCACCGAGCGCACCGAGATGTTCCAGACCGAGCTCGACGTCGACGAGACGCTGGCGCAGCTGCTCGTTGCCGAAGGCTTCGGCAGCCTCGAGGAAGTCGCCTATGTCGAGGCAGAGGAAATCTCCTCGATCGAGGGGTTCGACGAGGATCTCGCCGCCGAGCTGCAGAGCCGCGCGCAGGAAGCGCTCGAGCGCCGCGAAGCCGCCAATCGCGACGAGCGCCGCGCGCTCGGCGTCGAGGACGCGCTGGCCGACATTCCTTACCTGACCGAGGCGATGCTGGTCACGCTCGGCAAGGCGGGAATCAAGACGCTCGACGATCTCGCCGATCTGGCGACCGACGAGCTGATCCAGAAGAAGCGCCAGGAACCGCGCCGCCGCAGCGAGGACGCGCCCAAGCGCCCCGAAGGGCGCAGCGAGGATCGCGGCGGCGTGCTCGCCGAATATGGCCTCAGCGAGGAGCAGGGCAACGAGATCATCATGGCCGCCCGCGCCCATTGGTTCGAGGACGAAGAGCCGGCCGCCGACGCCGGCACCGATGATGCCGGCTCCGCCGGTGGGGAGGACGCGCATGCGGACTCCGGACAATGAGCGCGTAACCGCCCAACCAGCATCAAACCGTCACCCCGGACTTGTTCCGGGGCCCACGGTGCGTTCAGCGCAGCGGTGGCAAGCCGAGCGCCACGGCAAGATCGTCCCATCGGGGATTGTCGCGCTCGATGGCGTTCTTCTTCCAGTCGCGGCGCCATTTCTTGATGCGCTTCTCGGCGGAGATGGCGGCATCCATGGTATCGGCCATTTCGTACCAGACGAGGCGCTTGATGTTGTGGCGCTTGGTGAAGCCGTCGAATGTGCCGTCCCGATGCTGAACGATGCGGGCCAGCAGGTTCGACGTCACGCCGGTGTAGAGCGCGCCGTTGAAGCCGTTGGTCATGATGTAGACGCAGGGATTGCGCTCCGACATGCGTTGGAGGGTGCTGGACCATGGGCCCCGGAACAAGTCCGGGGTGACGAGAAAAGCAACCGATATGGCTGATCCCATCCGCACCTGCATCCTGTCGCGCGAGGAAGCCCCCCGCGAGGGGCTGATCCGCCTCGCTTTGTCCCCCGATGGCCAGGTGCTGCCCGATGTGCGCGCCAAGGCGCCGGGGCGTGGCGCGTGGATCGGTGTCGATCGCGCCGCGCTCGACACCGCCATCGCCAAGGGCAAGCTGCGCGGCGCGCTCGCCCGCGCGTTCAAGACCAACGCGATCGACGTGCCCGCCGATCTCTCTTCGCGGATCGCAGCCGCGCTGGAGCGGAATGCGCTCGACCGGATCGGACTGGAGGCGCGCACGGGGCATGTGCTGGTCGGCTTCGACCGGATCGAGACCGCAGCGCGTCAAGGTAAATTGCAGCTGCTCGCGCACGCCGCCGATGCCGGCGAGGACGGCAACCGCAAGCTCGATCAGGCGTGGCGCGTCGGATCGGACGAGGAAGGCTCGGACAAAAGAGGCTTGGTATTGCCGGTATCGCGCACCATATTGTCCTTGGCGTTGGGCCGCGAAAATGTGGTACATATCGGCCTGACCGACTCCCAAGCCGCCAATCGGGTGCGCGATGCGCTTGCCCGCTGGTTGCATTTTATCGGCCCTGACCCGGACTCCGTGCCTTGCGAAACGGCCTCGCAGGGCGCATCGGCGTCCGGCCCTAGCAAGGCCAATACCGGGGCCAAGACCAAGACCGACAAAGTCGAGACTATTACGCACGAGGAATTCGAGTGAGCGATACGGACAACGAAAAGCCGAAACTGGGCATGCGCGCGCCGCTGGGGCTGAAGCGCACGGTCGAGACCGGCAAGGTGAAGCAGAGCTTCAGCCACGGGCGCTCGAACACCGTCGTGGTCGAGGTCAAGCGCCGCCGCGTGCTCGGCCCGGGCGGCGCCGTCACCGAGCAGCCGGTTCAGGAAACCGCCGCGCCCGCACCGGCGCCGGCTCCCGCGCCGACCCCCGCCCCGCGTCCCGCCGCGAGCAACGAGACGCCGCGCGAGCGCCAGGAGCGCATGCTGCGCGAGGCCGAAGAGCAGCGCATGAACGCCCTCGAGGAAGCGCGCCATCGCGAGGAGCGCGAGCGCGCCGAGGCGGCCGAAGCCGAGAAGCGTCGTGCCGAGGAAAAGGCCAAGGCCCCGGCCGCTCCGGCCGAGCCCGAAGCGCCGCAGGCCGAGCCCGAGACGGCGGCGCCTGCCGCTCCGGCCCCCGCGCCTGCTCCGGCTCCGGCACCCGAGCCGGTCGCGCTGCAGCTCGATCCGTCGATGCCCGCGCCGCGCCGCTTCTCGCCGGTCGCGCGCCCGGAAATCCCCAAGCCGCAGCCCAAGCCCGAGCCGAAGCAGGAGTCCGCTCCCGCATCGACGTCGGGTTCGGCATCCGCGCCGCGCACCTTCACCTCGGGCGCGGCGACTCCGCGCCGCGACGCGCCGGCCCAGCCCGCGCGTCCCGCCCAGCGTGACCGCAAGGGCGAGGAGCGCCGCGGCGGCAAGCTGACCGTCAACCGCGCGCTCGGCGGCGAGGACGGCGCCCGCGCCCGCTCGCTCGCCGCGCTGAAGCGTGCGCGCGAGAAGGAGCATCGCCGCATGGGCGGCCCGCGCGAGGCGCAGGCCAAGCAGGTCCGCGACGTGCAGGTGCCCGAGGCGATCACCGTGCAGGAACTCGCCAACCGCATGGCCGAGAAGGGCGCCGACCTCGTCAAGACGCTGTTCAAGATGGGCATGCCCGTCACCATGACGCAGACGATCGACCAGGATACCGCCGAGTTGCTGGTCACCGAGTTCGGCCACAATATCGTCCGCGTCTCGGATTCCGACGTCGATCTGGCGGTCGACACCGCGCCGGATTCGGATGCGGACCTGAAGCCGCGTCCGCCTGTCGTCACGATCATGGGCCATGTCGATCACGGCAAGACCAGCCTGCTCGACGCCCTCCGGGGCACCGACGTGGTGCGCGGCGAGGCCGGCGGCATCACCCAGCATATCGGCGCCTATCAGGTCACGCTGAAGGACAAGTCGAAGATCACCTTCCTCGACACGCCGGGCCACGAGGCCTTCACCGAGATGCGCGCGCGCGGCGCCAACGTCACCGACATCGTGGTGCTGGTGGTGGCGGCGGACGATGGGCTGATGCCGCAGACGATCGAGGCGATCAACCACACCAAGGCGGCCGGCGTGCCGATGATCGTGGCGATCAACAAGGTCGACAAGCCCGAGGCGAACCCGCAGCGCATCCGCGAGCGCCTGCTCGAGCACGACGTGCAGGTCGAGGAGATGGGCGGCGAGACGCAGGACGTCGAAGTCTCCGCGCTCAGGAAGACCGGTCTCGACCAGCTGATCGAGAAGATCCAGCTGCAGGCCGAACTGCTCGAGCTGAAGGCCAATCCGGATCGTCCAGGCGAAGGCACGGTGATCGAGGCCAAGCTCGACAAGGGCCGCGGCCCGGTCGCGACCGTGCTCGTCACGCGCGGCACGCTGAAGGTCGGCGACGTGTTCGTGATCGGCGCCGAGAGCGGCAAGGTCCGCGCGCTCGTCGACGACAAGGGTCGTCAGATGAAGGAAGCCGGCCCGTCGATGCCGGTCGAGGTGCTCGGCATGTCCGGCGTGCCCGGCGCGGGCGATCCGCTCCAGGTGGTCGAGAACGAGGCGCGCGCGCGCGAAGTGGCGGAATATCGCCGCGGCGTGCTTCTCCAGAAGCGCACCACCGCGGCGCCTGCCAGCCTGGAGAGCATGTTCTCCGCGCTGAAGGACAAGCAGGCGATCGAATATCCGCTGGTGGTGAAGGCCGACACGCAAGGCTCGGTCGAGGCGATCGTCGCGTCGATCAACAAGATCTCGACCGACGAGATCCGCGCCCGCGTGCTGCATTCGGGCGTCGGCGGCATCACCGAGAGCGACGTGACGCTGGCAGGTGCCAGCGGCGCACCGATCATCGGCTTCCACGTCCGCGCCAACGCCAAGGCGCGCGAGATTGCCGAGCGGCAGAAGGTCGCGCTCAAATATTACGACGTGATCTACGACCTGATCGACGAGATCCGCGCCGGCATGGCAGGCGAGCTCGGGCCGGAAGCGTTCGAAACCGTGGTCGGCCGCGCCGAAATCCGCGAGGTCTTCTCGGCGGGCAAGCACGGCAAGGCGGCGGGTCTGCTGGTGGTCGACGGCGTCATCCGCAAGGCGCTCAAGGCGCGTATCACGCGTGACGACGTCATCATCTACAATGGCGAGATCGCGTCGCTGCGGCGCTTCAAGGACGACGTGGCCGAAGTCCGCGCCGGCCTGGAATGCGGCGTGACGTTCACGCAGAACTTCACCGACATCAAGCCGGGCGACTTCCTCGAAACCTTCGAGGTCGAAATGCGCGAGCGGACGCTGTAAGGCGCCGCTCGCCATGTTCGGCGCCCCTGTCCCGATTCTGCGCAGCTTCGACGAGACGCGGACCAAGGATTTCTACCTGAACTTCCTCGGTTTCGAACTGGAGTTCGAGCATCGTTTCGACCCGACGGCGCCGCTCTACATGGGCGTGCGCCGCGGCGATTGCGTGCTGCATCTGTCGGAGCATTACGGCGATGCCACGCCGGGCGGCGCGGTGCGGATTCCGGTCGAAGACGTCTCGGCCTATATGGCGCAGTTGCGCGCGAAAAAGCACGGCAACGCCCGCCCGGGCGAGCCGCAACTGATGCCGTGGGGCAGCTACGAGATCACCATTCAGGATCCGGCGAGCAACAGGCTGACTTTCTTCACCCCGGGCCCCGATAATGGCCAGGGCTAGCACCGGCCCCGAGCAACGCTCGGTCCGCACGCTGCGCGTCGGCGAGCAGGTGCGGCACGTGTTGTCGGAAATCCTGCAGCGCGGCGACGTGCATGACGAGACGCTCGCCAGTCATCTGGTGAGCATCACCGAGGTGCGCATGTCGCCCGATCTGCGCCATGCGACGGTGTTCGTGAAGCCGTTGCTCGGCAAGGACGAGGAAGTGGTGCTGAAGGCCCTCAGGACCAACACCGCCTATCTCCAGCGCGAGGTCGCCCACCGCGTGAAGATGAAATACGCGGCGAAGCTCAAGTTCCTCGCCGACGAAAGCTTCGACGAAGGGTCGCATATCGACGCGCTCTTGCGCCGCAAGGATGTGGCGCGCGATCTGGGTGGCGATTGACATTGGGTGCGGTAAGACACATCTTACCGAAGTGAACGCCGAAACCACCCTATCGGCCAAAGGTCAGGTCGTCATCCCCAAGGATGTCCGCGAGCGGCTGCGTCTGGCGGCCGGCGACAAGCTGGACGTGATCGCTCGGCCCGATGGCGTGCTGCTGCGCAAGCGTGCGACCAAATCGGGTGAGAGCTTCGAGGAGATTACGGCGCGAATCCGGTCGATCATCAACTACAAGGGCCCGCCGGTTTCTCTCGAAGAGATGGATCAGGCGATCGCGGATATGTGGGCGTCGGGCGGGCCGCGTTACGACAAGTGAGAGCGGTCGATACGAATATCCTGGCGCGATATCTCGTTCGGGACGATCCGGCACAAGTTGCGTTGGCCGACGCCGCTCTTGCCGAATCGTGCTTCCTGCCGATCACCGTGCTGCTGGAAATCACCTGGCTGCTCGCTTCCCGATATGCCACGCCCCGCGCGAAAATCGCTGAGGCGCTCGAGGCGGTGCTTCAGTTGCCCACGGTGGCGACGGAGGACGATAGCCTCGTCACATGGGCAATCGAGCGCTTTCGCGCTGGCGCGGATTTTGCCGACATGATTCACATCATGGTTTCGCGCCGCGCGGACAGCTTTATTTCGTTCGATAAGCGCCTCGCCCGACAGGCCGGCCCAGACGCCCCCCTTCCCATCGAAACGCTCGCCTGATGGCCAAGCTCTATTTCTACTACGCCTCGATGAACGCGGGCAAATCCACCACCCTGCTGCAGGCCGATTTCAATTATCGCGAGCGCGGCATGCACACGATGCTGTTCACCGCCGCGATCGACGATCGCTATGCGGCGGGCACGATCACCTCGCGGATCGGGCTGGAGGCGGAAGCGACGGCGTTTGATAACGCGACCGATATCGCGGAACTCGTCGCGGCCGAGCAGGCGCACGACAAGGTGGCCTGCGTGCTGGTCGATGAGGCGCAGTTCCTGACCGAGGCGCAGGTCGATCAGCTCGCGCATATCTGCGACGTGCTGTGCATACCCGTGCTCGCCTACGGCCTGCGCACCGATTTCCAGGGGCGGCTCTTTCCCGGCTCGGCGCGGCTGCTCGCGCTCGCCGACTCGCTGGTCGAGATCAAGTCGGTCTGCGAATGCGGACGCAAGGCGACGATGAACCTGCGCGTCGACGAGCAGGGCCATGCGGTCCGCGAGGGCGCGCAGACCGAGATCGGCGGCAACGATCGCTACGTCGCACTGTGCCGGAAGCATTTCGTCGCGGCCAAGGAGGAACGCCGATAGTCAGTGCGCATTCATGCCATATGTAAGATTATCGAATCTCGAGGAGACGGGTCATGCGCATAGCTTCGGCCATTTTTCTGGCATTTGCCTTTGCGGGTGCGACGAGCATCGCCCAGGCGGCCGATCATCGCCCGATCGGCAAGACAACCACGATCCCGTTCGCCGCAGGCGGCGGCCTCCGGAACTGGCAGGTCGGGGCACCTGGCACGAATATCGTCTACGTGCAGGACCGGCGGTCGCAATGGTATCGCGTGCAACTGACCGGGCCCTGCGCCGAAAGCGGCGACCCCGGCACGCTGACATACACGACAGACACCAACGGCACCTTCGACAGGTTTTCGCATGTAAGCGCGCCGAGAACCTCACCCGACGGATCGTGCGGCGTCGTCAGTATCGAAAGCAGCCTGCCGCCGCGCGGGCAACCCGGTCACAAGCCCTGACCGGCGCTTGACGGCGTGCCCTCGCTTCGCGAGGGCCGCGCCATGCATGGCTGGATCATTCTCGACAAGCCTCTCGGGCTTGGCTCGACGCAAGCGGTGAGCGCCGTCAAGCGCGCGCTCCGGGAGAGCCGTTACGGCAAGGCGAAGGTCGGTCACGGCGGTACGCTCGATCCGCTTGCCTCGGGTGTGCTGCCGGTCGCGATCGGCGAGGCGACCAAGCTCGCCGGGCGGATGCTCGACAGCGACAAGGTATACGAGTTCACGATTGGCTTCGGCGAGGAGACCGATACGCTCGACGCCGAGGGCAAGGTGATCGCGACGAGCGAGGTGCGGCCACGACGCGAGCAGGTGGAGGCAGTGCTATCGCACTTCACTGGGCCGATCGAGCAGATGCCGCCTGCCTATTCCGCACTCAAGGTGGACGGCGAGCGGGCTTATGATCTCGCGCGGGCGGGGGAAGAAGTGGTCCTCGCGAAGCGCGCGGTGACGGTGCGTTCGCTGACTTTATCCTCCCCCGCCAGGGGGAAGTGGCAGCCGCAGGCTGACGGAGGGGGCGGACACGCGACAGACGTAATCGCATCCTCCCCCTCCGGCGCTTCGCGCCACCTCCCCCTGGCGGGGGAGGATTTGGCGGACATCACCCTCACCGCCCACGTCTCCAAGGGCACCTATATTCGCAGCCTTGCCCGCGACATCGCGCATGCCCTTGGTACGGTCGGCCACGTCACCTGGCTCCGCCGCATCAAGGCGGGCCCGTTCGGCCTGCAATCCGCGATATCGCTGGACAAACTGGCGGAACACGCTAAGGCGCGCACCCTTGAACACATACTCCTGCCGCTGAGGGCGGGGCTGGACGACATCCCGGCTCTATCCCTCGACCCCGACCAGGCAGGAGCGCTCCGGCAGGGGCGCGTTCTGGCCGGGATCGCCGAAGACGACGGTTTGCACTTCGCGATGCTGGGCGAAATCCCGGTGGCATTGGTGGAAATCGCAAGCGGGGAAGCCCGCGTCGTCCGCGGCTTCAACATTTGACGCGATGTCGAAGGAAAACACATGTCGATTACCGCCGAGCGCAAGGACGCGCTGATCAAGGAACACGCCCGCGAGAAGGGCGATACCGGTTCCCCCGAAGTCCAGGTCGCGATCCTCACCGAGCGCATCCGCAACCTGACCGAGCACTTCAAGGGCCACGCCAAGGACAATCACTCGCGCCGCGGGCTGCTGATGATGGTCAACAAGCGCCGCTCGCTGCTCGATTATCTGCGTCACAAGGATGGCGATCGCTATCTGGCGCTCATCGCGAAGCTCGGTCTTCGCAAGTGACGTGAACGTTCGGCCCGCCCTCGGCGGGCCGTTTACGTTTCACGTCATCCCCGCGAAAGCGGGAATCCAGGGTAACAGAGCAAACCGCTTGTGACCCTGGGCTCCTGCCTTCGCAGGAGCACATGGAGGGAGGCAATCCGGCCATCCTCCAGAGCCGCTACCGGCTCACTCATAGGCCCCGGACGGCATCTGGCCGCCGGAGTTGAAGGAAACATAATGTTCGATACCAAGAAGGTAAGCATCGAGTGGGGTGGACAGACCCTCACGCTCGAAACGGGCAAGGTTGCCCGCCAGGCCGACGGCGCCATCATGGCGACGCTCGGCGAGACCGTCGTGCTGTGCGCGGTCACCGCCGCCAAGTCGGTCAAGGACGGGCAGGACTTCTTCCCGCTCACCGTCCATTATCAGGAGAAGTATTCGGCCGCCGGGCGCATCCCGGGCGGCTTCTTCAAGCGCGAGCGCGGCGCGACCGAGAAGGAGACCCTGGTCTCGCGTCTCATCGACCGCCCGATCCGCCCGCTCTTCCCCGAGGGCTTCTACAACGAGATCAACGCCATCGCTCAGGTGCTGAGCTATGACGGCCATAACGAGCCGGACATCCTCGCGATGGTCGCCGCCTCGGCCGCGCTGACCATTTCGGGCGTGCCGTTCATGGGCCCGATCGGCGCCGCGCGCGTCGGTTACCTGAACGGCGAATACATCCTGAACCCGACCGACGAGCAGGTTGCCGAGGGCGATCTCGATCTCGTCGTCGCCGCGACGCACGACGCGGTGATGATGGTCGAATCCGAAGCCAACGAGCTGTCGGAAGAGGTCATGCTCGGCGCCGTGATGTTCGCGCACGACGCGTGCCGTGAAGTGGTCAAGGCGATCATCAAGCTCGCCGAACAGGCCGCCAAGGAGCCGTGGGAGATGGCGTCGTCCGACGACAATGCCGCGCTCAAGGACAAGCTCAAGAAGCTGATCGGCAAGGACATCGCCGCCGCCTACAAGCTGACCGACAAGTCGGCCCGCTCGAACGCGCTGAACGAGGCGCGCGCCAAGGCCAAGGCGCAGTTCACCGCCGACGGCCTCGACCCGCAGCAGGTGATGGCCGGCATCAAGCTGACCAAGAAGCTGGAAGCCGAGATCGTCCGCGGCGCCATCCTGAAGGACGGCAAGCGCATCGACGGCCGCACCACCACGCAGATCCGCCCGATCCAGGCGGAGACGCACTTCCTCCCGCGCGCGCACGGCTCGACGCTGTTCACGCGCGGCGAGACCCAGACCATCGCCACCTGCACGCTGGGCACCAAGGATGCCGAGCAGATGATCGATGGGCTGAACGGGCTCAGCTATCAGCATTTCATGCTGCACTATAACTTCCCGCCTTATTCGGTCGGCGAAGTGGGCCGCTTCGGCGCGCCGGGCCGCCGCGAAGTCGGCCACGGCAAGCTGGCGTGGCGCGCGCTGCACCCGGTGCTGCCGACCAAGGACGAGTTCCCCTACACGATCCGCCTGACCAGCGACATCACCGAGTCGAACGGCTCGTCTTCGATGGCGTCGGTGTGTGGCGGTTCGCTGGCGATGATGGACGCCGGCGTGCCGATCAAGCGCCCGGTCTCGGGCATCGCGATGGGCCTGATCCTGGAAGGCAAGGAGTTCGCGATCCTGAGCGACATCCTGGGCGACGAGGATCACCTCGGCGACATGGACTTCAAGGTCGCGGGCACCAGCCAGGGCATCACCACGATGCAGATGGACATCAAGATCGCGGGCATCACGCGCGAGATCTTCGAGAAGGCGCTCAACCAGGCCAAGGACGGCCGCGCGCACATCCTCGGCGAGATGAACAAGGCGCTCGACCACACGCGTGAAGAGCTCAGCGCCCACGCGCCGCGCATCGAGACGATGCAGATCGACAAGGCGAAGATCCGCGACGTCATCGGCACCGGCGGCAAGGTGATCCGCGAGATCGTCGCCACCACCGGCGCCAAGGTCGACATCGACGACGAGGGCCTGATCAAGGTCTCCTCGTCCGATCTGACGCAGATCGAGGCGGCGATGAACTGGATCAAGGGCATCGTCGAGGAGCCCGAGGTCGGCAAGATCTACAACGGCAAGGTCGTCAACATCGTCGATTTCGGCGCGTTCGTGAACTTCATGGGCGGCAAGGACGGCCTCGTCCACGTCTCCGAGATGAAGAACGAGCGGGTCGAGAAGCCGACCGACGTCGTCTCCGAGGGCCAGGAAGTGAAGGTCAAGGTCCTCGAGATCGATCCGCGCGGCAAGGTCCGCCTGTCGATGCGCGTCGTCGATCAGGAAACCGGCGAGGAGTTGCCCGACACTCGCCCGCCGCGCGAGCCGCGTGAGGGTGGCGATCGTGGCCCGCGTGGCGATCGCGGTCCGCGCCGTGACGGCGGTGGCCGTGGCGGCGATCGTGGTCCCCGTCGTGATGGCGGTGATCGTGGTCCGCGTCGTGACGGTGGCGGCGAGCGCTCCGATCGCGGCCCGCGCCGCGAGCGCGGCGAAGGCGGCAACGACGACGGCCCCGCGCCCGAGTTCGCCCCCGCGTTCCTGACCGGCGACCGCGACTGAGCGATCTTCGTTCCGCAAGGACGAAAACAAGGCCCCGGCAGCAATGCCGGGGTTTTTTCGTACGTGCGCCCTAAAAGCGTCGGCGATCGCTTCCCATATCCTGGCTGACGACCCGATCGGGCCGCCGCCTGCTCACAATCGATAAAGAGGGATCCGTCATGCCGAGCCCAGCCCGCGCCTTCGCCGCGCAATCCGCTACCACGCCGCTTGCCCCGTTCGCCTTCGAGCGCCGCGATCTGCGGCCCGACGACGTCTCGATCGACATCCTCTATTGCGGCGTGTGCCATTCGGACCTGCACACCGCGCGCGCCGAGTGGGACGGCACGCTCTTTCCCTGCGTGCCGGGCCACGAGATCGTCGGACGCGTCACCGCGGTGGGCGATCAGGTGACCAAGCTGAAGGTCGGCGATCTCGCCGGCGTCGGCTGCATGGTCGACAGCTGCGGCCATTGCCCGTCCTGCGAGGCGAGCGAGGAGCAATTCTGCGAGACGACCGGGATGGTCGGCACCTACAACGCGGCCGACACGGTGATGGGCGGCCACACCTTCGGCGGCTATTCCGATCATATCGTCGTGAAGCAGGCCTTCGCGCTCAAGATCAACCAGGACGAGAAGGATCTCGCAGCCGTCGCGCCCCTGCTCTGCGCGGGCATCACCACCTATTCACCGCTGCGCCACTGGAAGGCCGGGCCGGGCAAGAAGGTCGGCGTGGTCGGGATCGGCGGGCTCGGCCATATGGGCGTGAAGCTGGCCGCGGCGATGGGTGCGCATGTCGTCGCCTTCACCACCTCTCCCGACAAGATCGCGGACGCCAGGAAGCTCGGCGCGCACGAAGTGGTCGTCTCGAAGGACGCCGATCAGATGGAGGCGCACCGTGCGAGCTTCGACTTCATCCTCAATACCGTCGCCGCGAGCCATGATCTCGACCAGTTCCTGGTGCTGCTGCGCCGCGACGGCGTGATGTGCCTGGTCGGCGCGCCCGAGCATCCGCATCCCTCGCCGCATGTCTTCAACCTGCTGATGAACCGCCGCGCGATTGCCGGCTCGCCGATCGGCGGCATCGCCGAGACTCAGGAGATGCTGGATTTCTGCAACGAGAAAGGCATCACCGCTGACATCGAAATGATCCCGATCCAGCAGATCGACGCCGCCTATGAGCGGATGCTGAAGGGCGACATCAAGTACCGCTTCGTGATCGACATGGAGTCGCTGAAGGCAGGGTGAAGCGTAATTCCCTCCCCTGAAGGGGAGAGGGAATTTCTCAGGCCAGCCGCCAGATCGTCGCGAGGATCGTCACGACGACGAGCGGCGCCAGCGCGATCACAAAGGCGTCCTTGCGCGGATGCAAACCTTCTTGTTCTCCCGCGAAAGCGGGGATCCGGAACCACGAACGCCATCGCTCGTGACTCTGGACTCCCGCCTTCGCGGGAGAACTGATCAGGTCGTTCATCACCACCAACCCCGCGATGCACGCGCCCAGCATCGTCCAGAGGTGATAGCGCAACTCCTCGGCGACGCTCGCCGGGAGGTAGCCCAGGCCGTAGAGCAAGGCCGACAGCGCAACCGGCACCGCGAGCCGCCGCGACGGCAGGCCGGGCGAGAGCGCCAAAGCGGCGAGCGCCACCGTCATCCACCAGATCGGCCAGCCGAGCGGCGTATGCCCCGTCAGGAACGCCGCGCGCTCCATGAAACTCAGCGCCCCATTCGGCGCGACTTCGTAGTGCCACGGATTGGGTGCGCTCTCGATCAGGCCGGGCGCATCCACTTCGTCATGTACCAGGAACCGCGTGTTGATGTTGAAATGCGCGAGGCGATGCTCGGCATAGGCGATCGGATGCGCGGCGATCGCTTTCGCCAGATGGACATAGGGGCTCTCGCCCGAGGCGGCGAACGCGGCCTGGATGTCGTTGAACTGGATCGGGCACGGTGTCGGCGACCAGAAGGCGTAATGGTCCCACTTCACCGGCGTGTAGCAGCGCGCATTGACCGCGACGCGGTTCTTCACGGCAATGTCCGGGAAGACGTCGACATGGCTGTGATAAGTGATGCCGGAAAGATCGAAGATCACCAGCGACAGCCCCACCCCGCTCGGCTCGGCACGGAGCAGGCGATTGGCGACTGGTAGCGCCGCGCCGATCACCAGCGCGCAGGCGAGTGTCGCGATCGTCAGCCGCTTCCAGCCATGCCGCCACGCCTCGGGCAACAAGGCGACGGCGAGCGGCAGGCAGGCGGGGAGCGCATTGAAGCGCAATGTCGCCGCGCCGACCAGCAGCGCCAGCGCGGGCACCCTCACCCACCAGCTATGCCGTTGCGGCATCAGCGCGAGCAGAGCGGTCGCCGCCATCAGCGCGCCGGCCATCTGACAATCCTTGAGCACAGCGCCCATCATCGCCAGCGGCAGCGGCAGCATCGCCGCGACCGCCAGCGCGACCGCCAGCCCGCGTTGCCCTTCACCGATCCTCCCCCGCGAGGGGGAGGTGTCAGGCGCATGCCTGACGGAGGGGGCGGATGGGAGCGCACTCTCGATAGGACATTCCCATCCTCCCCCTCCGTCGCCTTCGGCGCCACCTCCCCCTGGCGGAGGAGGATTATGGGAGCCGGAGCGCAGCGCCCACACGACCAGCCCCGCGAACCCGGCCCAATAGAGGCCAAGCTGCAAT
>Ga0153956_1002411_pt1 | contig 13789 bp, 12 predicted proteins | sample TSFL040MetaG_FD_104704 | JGI IMG/M metagenome (GOLD analysis project Ga0153956, IMG submission 104704) | Attine ant fungus gardens microbial communities from Florida, USA - TSFL040 MetaG | ecosystem: Host-associated > Fungi > Mycelium > Unclassified | place: USA: Florida, Wekiwa Springs... | reverse complement strand
TGTTTTCGGTCAGGAATTTAGATTGCACATTAGGAACAATGGTGATGCTCTTAACTTGCTCAACCGATAACTGGCTTTCAATTTCAAAGGTTCGGATTGATTCAATGTCGTCGCCAAAAAATTCAACCCGGTAAGGTAAGTCGTGCGAGAAAGAAAAGATATCAACAATACCCCCACGGATAGAGAACTGCCCCGGCTCATATACAAAATCAACGCGCTCAAAATCATAATCAACCAAAAACTCATTGATAAAATCAATGCTTAGTTTATTGCCTACAGAAATTTCAAGGGTATTTTTCTCCAGCGATGCGCGGTCGATCACCTTTTCGGCCAAAGCCTCGGGGTAGGTAACTATGAGCTGGCCAAACTCTGTGGAGTGGTTTAACTCATTCAATACTTCGGCACGAGCCAAAACATTGCTGCTGTCGGGCTGGGTAAACTCAAACGGTTTGCGGTATGACGATGGGAAAAGCAGTACTTCTTTGCCGGTCAGATTTTCCAGATCTGCCTGAAAATAGCCGGCCTCCTCACGCTCAGGCAGCACAAAAACCATGTGTTTGTGCTGCAAAAAGTACAAAGCTATCGCCACGGTTGCATCGCCCGATCCAACCAAACCACGAAGCTGTATCCTCGGATTTTTTGACGCGTTTAAAGCCGTAGCCAGCGCCTTTATCCTGTCATCAGCTTTATATCTTTCTAATATATCACGGATGTTCAAAACAGTACAAAGATAGATAAAAAGGCGGTTTATTTAACCGGTATCTTATTTACAGCAACAGGGTGGTTTTATTTGGTACACTAAAGCCTGACATCATATATAAGAAAGCATTCAGATACTAAAAATATCGAACCCGCAAAAACAAAAACCGCTTATCAACACTTTTTATGATAGTTTAAACAGCGTGCCGGTATTATGGCACGTATTTAAATTAAACTCACAACTTTTAACCTAATACTTAATAAGATGAAAAACGCATTGATATGGGGATTTGTAATTGGTGTGCTAAGCGCAGCCTGGCTGTTTATTACCCATGCCCTGGGTTATGATACTTACAATGACAAAGCCGCCCCTTTTGAGTACCTGTCCATTTTAATACCTATTATAGGCTTATTACTAGGCATAAAAAGCTATCGCGATAGCGAATGCAGGGGCCAGATGGGTTTTTTAGAAGCGCTGGTGCAAAGCTTTAAAATATTATTGTTTGGCGGTATACTGGCCGTGTTTGTAGCTATTGTGTATATTAACTACATACAACCAAACGGCGGTAACTTTATGGCTTTCTCGGGCCGTATGTTTGGCGCCCTGCTTGTTGGGTTATTGTCGGCTTTAGGTGTATCTTTGATACTGGCCAACAAATCAAACAAGATTGATTAAATTCATCAAAAACAATTTCGAACTTATTTTTTGGATAGCCGCCGTCATTGCCCTGGCGGCTGCCAACCCTGCTACAGCGTCGCAGTACACATTATGCCCGTTAAAGCTTATGGGTATAACATGGTGCCCGGGTTGCGGCATTGGCCACGCTATTTCCTGGTTGTTACATGGTAATATTTCTCGCTCGTGGCAGGCGCATTGGCTGGGAGTGCCTGCGCTAATTATTATAGCCTACCGGATATTTAACCTGGCAGCCCCCTCTAAATCTCCCCCGGTAGGGGAGACTTTTTAATTTCTTTCAAGATAACTACGATACATCATCAAGTCCTCCCTTTCGGGGAGGATTTAGGAGGGGCTTTCACCGCCATATTTCCACACCTTACCGATTTGTTAAGGTTACCGGCCCATTTTGCGTTGGCTGGTTTTTAGTTCTATATTAGTTTTGAATCATAAACAATAAGCAATCACTAAAAACTAAACGTCATGGACTTTCAAAACAACCCTTACATGAGCCTTTCAGGTATAAGCAACGAAGAGCTTATGATATTACAACAAGGCACCGCCGGTTTAACAGAAGAGCAAAAAAAATATTTCTTTATGATTTATTCTGGTAAACGCAAAAGCCCGCAGGATATGTTGATTTACTGTTTAATCGGGATGTTTGCCATCCCGGGGTTTCAACGCTTTATTACGGGACAGATCGGTATGGGCATCCTTTATCTGTTCACCGTCGGTTTATGTTTTATTGGTTCAATTGTCGACTTGGTTAACCATAAAAAAATGGCTTTAGAGTACAACCAAAAAATGGCCTTTGAAAGCTTTAATATAGCCAAATTTAGCCACTAACATTACGTAGAGGCACAACTAATTGCCTCGACCCATCATACATCATTCAAGAGTGTGAAGACGCAAAAGGCATTTGCGTCTTTGCGCGTTTACAGGTTTTTGATACTTTTATACAGCCATAAAAATGGCCGGCCGCAAATCGGTGAAATCAAATCAAATCAGTGTAATCATTACCAAATGAAATTATCGCAGCTTACCGCCTATCTTGAAACCATAGCCCCGCTGGCTTACCAGGAAGATTATGATAATGCCGGCCTTATAGTAGGCAACCCAAACCAGGAAATACACCAGGCACTGATATCGCTTGATTGTGTAGAGGCGGTTGTTGACGAAGCGATAGCCGCCAATTGCCAGGTGATCATTTCGCACCACCCTATAGTTTTTAAGGGATTGAAACGTTTTAATGGAAAAACGTATGTGGAGCGGGTGGTCGAAAAGGCAATCAGGCATAACATAGCGCTTTACGCCATTCACACTAACCTGGACAGCGTGCTGCCCGGCGTTAATGCCAGGATCTGTGAAATTTTAGGATTGGAAAACCCGCGTATCTTGTCGCCTAAGCATGGTATCCTTAAAAAACTGGTAACCTATGCGCCAACCCGCCATGCAGACCAGGTGCGTAATGCCTTATTTCATGCCGGCGCAGGCAACATAGGCAACTACAGCGAGTGCAGCTTTAATTCCGAGGGCAGCGGCACGTTTAAAGGAAACGAAAACAGCGACCCATACGCGGGCCAACCCGGCCTGCGCCACACCGAACCCGAAACCCGTATTGAAACCGTATATCCGGCAAACCTGGAAAGTAAAATATTGATGGCGCTGATGCTGGCGCATCCGTACGAAGAAGTTGCTTATGACCTTTACGCCCTGACCAACCAGCACCAGCAGGTGGGCTCAGGTATGATCGGCGAATTGGAGCAGGCCATGGATGCCGGTGAGTTTCTATATCATCTTAAAGATAAAATGCAGACGCAGGTGATACGCCACACCGCCTTAACCGGCAAACCTGTTAAAAAGGTAGCCGTGTGTGGCGGCGCGGGTGGCTTTTTATTAAAACAAGCTATTGGCGCCGGTGCTGATATTTTTATTACGGCCGATTACAAATACCACGAATTTTTTGATGCCGATGGCAAGATTATCATTGCCGATATCGGCCATTTTGAAAGCGAGCAGTTTACCCAGCAGTTGCTGCATGATTTGATTAAAAAGCGTTTTGCTGATTTTCCGCTACGCTTGACGAGCGTGAATACTAACCCCGTAAAGTATTTTGTGTAAGCCCCCTCTAAATCTCCCCCGGTAGGGGAGACTTTTTTGATGACTTGTTAAGCCCTCTCTACCGAGGATGGTTTGGGTGGGGCTGCCTGTAAAACAGCAAATTACATTTGCATTATAAAATAATTTAATTTTTTTGTATCTTTGCCATCCGTTTATTAAAAATAAAACAGTATAAATCCCGTCAAAATAATGGAACAAACCGTAGAACAAAAGCTTAAAGCGTTATACGAACTACAAACAATCCACACCAAAATCGACAGAATAAGACAAGTAAGAGGCGAATTACCTATGGAAGTTGCCGACCTTGAGGATGATGTTGCCGGTTTAGAAACTCGTATACAAAAAATAAAAAGCGAGCTTGATGATCTGGAGGATGATATCGTTACCCGTAAAAACCTGATCAAAGATGCTCAGGCCAATATAAAAAAATACGAAACCCAATTAAGCGAAGTAAAAAACAACCGCGAGTATGATGCAATCTCAAAAGAGATCGAGATCCAGGGTTTAGATATACAGGTAAGCGAGAAAAAAATTCGTGAGTTTGGTTTCGAGATCACTTCAAAAACCCAGGTTTATGAAAAAGCCGTTGCTGATTTAGACGCCCGCAAAAGCGACTTGGATGCTAAAAAAGACGAGCTGGATACCATTACCGCCGAAACTGAAAAAGACGAGAACGAGCTGACAACCCAAGCCGACGCCGCTATCAAAAACATCGACGAACGTTTATTGATAGCGTACAACCGCCTGCGCAAAAACGCTAAAAACGGTTTAGCCGTAGTAACCATTCAGCGCGATTCTTGCTCTGGTTGCTTTAACCAGATACCGCCACAGCGCCAGTCTGATATACGTCAACGTAAAAAAGTTATTGTTTGCGAACATTGCGGCCGCATACTTATTGATGAGCAAATGGCTTTAGAGGCCGAAACTGCAACTGCTTAATAATAAAGCACTCAAAATATAAAGCGCCCTCAAGGCGCTTTTTTTATGCGCGTAGGTTTACAACTATAATATCTGCTATATTTAAACTATGCTAAAGGTCCATTAATTTATCTGTTTATCCTGATGTCGCTGCGTAAATTTGTTAATACAATGTACTCTTAAACAGATAGTATCAATGCATATTCCTATACCTCATAATTTAAGAGCGTCTTTCGCATTTTCAATTATCCTGATTTTTGCAGCTATTTGGCTTATCAAAAAAAACTCAGGTAGCAAGAATGATTATTCGCACGTAACGGGTAAACTGACTTATTTAAGTAAGCGCCTGGGCCATTTACCGAATCGCGATTTGGGTATGTACAGGTATTTTAAGATTGAGAATTATGCTTATCCTTTTGAAGTTTATGCAGACGAACAAGGTGCCCGCATGGATAGCCTTAAAACCGGCGAGCTGGTTACCGCTTATTTTTACGAAACCGATAACACGCATGAAGAACAGGTTAATCGCTTTTTGCAATTTTTGCAAAAAGATAATAAGATGTACTTCACACAACGAGTTTTTAATAAACAAATAGGTTATGTGTTAATTTTATTAGCAATTGTGTTTGCCTACTTTTGCTATTTAGCTTACACATCCGGTAAAATTGAATACTAACTCTCAAAACAAACTGGTCTGCTTGCCGCCTTTAGGAGTAAACAAGCTATAATCATATTCCTGCATTTCTCGGCCGGACAGGAAGCGATTGCAGGCCATGCGAAACAGTTGGTGGATGGATTGCGCCACCGCGCCTTCGCCGCTCATTCGGCGGCCAAACTCGCTGTCGTTTAGGTGTCCTCCGTGACACTCCCGGATCATGTTCAGTACCTTTTCTGCACGGTTAGGGTACGCTTTGTGCACCCAATCGGTAAATATCTCGCCAATGCTGCCGTTAAGGCGTACAATGGTGAACCCCGCCGACGACGCCCCCCGGTCGGCGGCCGCCCTGATAATGTCCGGAATTTCATTGCTGTTTAACCCGGGGATGATCGGCGCGGCCATCACCCGCACCGGCACGCCCATTTCTGCCATGCGCTGAATAACGCCCAGGCGGCCTGTTGCCGTTACCGTCCGTGGTTCCAGCTTTTGGCGAAGCGACTCATTAAGCGAGGTGATGGAAACATTAACGTGCACCAGGTTAAGTTTGGCCAGCTGGCCAATGATATCCATGTCACGCAATATTACGTTGTTTTTAGTAATGATGCTTACCGGGTTGCGATACCTTAAAAACACCTCGAGCAAGCTGCGGGTAATTTTGAGTTTTCGCTCAATGGGTTGATAACAATCTGTATTGCCCGACAGCAGCATGGCCACCGGCTGGTAATTCCTTTTATTAAAATATTTTTCGAGCAGCTCTGCGGCGTTTTGTTTTACAATGATCTTGCGCTCAAAATCAAGCCCTGCACTAAAGCCGTAGTACTCGTGCGAGTTGCGGGCATAACAATAAATGCAGCCATGCTCGCAACCTTGGTAAGGGTTAATGGAGTACATATGGCTCAGGTCGGGACTGTTTGATTCACTAACTATTTTTTTCGGTGTTTCAATAAACAGTTGTGTGCCGCAGTTTTCCAGGAGCGGCTCGTCAAGCCCCTCAATGTGGTCTAATACATATTTGCGTTGCAGGAATTTGTTATCGGTGTTAACCTGTGCCCCACGCCCCTTAAAAAATTCCGAATTTTCCTGATGACTCATTTGGTAAAATTGCTAATATTTTTAGCAATACGCAAGTGTTGCCGATATTTTCAATGCAGATCAGATAATAGCTTATCTAAAAACGATAACAAAACTATCGGGCTAAAAAGCAACTAAGCATATTCTGTTTTTTACGCTCAATTTTTACCAACCCATGATAAATCCGCAAATTTGCTGCACTATATTTGTAAGGTAAACTTATTAGTTTATCTTACAAAATATGGATAATCTTGAATTTGTATCTGATTTGCGCGCTACAGTTGGGAGGCTGATCAAAAAACTAAGGAAAGAGTCAAGCACCGGCAGGCAATTGTCATTGACTGAGCGCTCGACGCTGGGGCTGTTATACCAGCACAAAACTATGCTGCCCAGCGAGCTGGCCGCGTCCGAAAAGATCACCAATCAATCTATGTCTGATATTTTACGGCATTTGGCCGAGCTGGGTTTTATTACCCGCACAGCGTCTGAGCAGGATAAGCGAAAGGTGAATATCAGCCTGTCTGCCGAAGGCGAAAAAACATTATTACAGGTACGCAGCGAACGCGACCAATGGTTAACCAAAGCCATTACCGCTACCTGCACACCACATGAACAGGAGTTATTAAAAAAATCAATCGGTATACTTACCAAAATTGTTGAGTTTGAGTAAGTAAGCCGATTGGCAGAGCGATAAGAAGAGAACGAAATGGACATTACTACCTTCAGAGCATTTAAAAGCCGCAACTACAGGCTTTACTTTAGCGGCCAGTCTGTATCACTGATTGGCACCTGGATGCAAAAAACCGCTGTAAGCTGGGTTATTTATACACTTACACACTCAACCTTTATGCTGGGGCTTACGCTGTTTGCCAGCCAGTTTCCGTCGTTTTTATTTTCGCTGATGGGGGGCGTGGTATCAGACCGGTATAACCGTTACCGGGTGTTGCTGGCTACGCAGGTGGCGTCAATGATACAGGCAGTATTGCTGGCGGCGCTTATCCTGCTAAACCATTACGAGGTTTGGGAAATATTAGGACTAAGCATATTGCTGGGTATAATTAACGCGTTTGATGTCCCGGCGCGGCAGTCGTTGGTTTTTGAGATGGTTGAAGATAAGAACGATCTGCCCAACGCACTGGCGTTAAACTCTTCGATGGTTAATTTGTCCCGGTTAATTGGCCCGGCGATAGCCGGTATCATCCTGGAAGCCTTTGGCGACGGCGCCTGTTTTGTGGGCAATGCATTAAGCTTTGTGGCGGTTATTGGTTCATTGCTGATGATGCGCCTGCCCAAATACGAGAAAAAAAAGCATACCAAAAATGTTTTCGGCGAGCTGCGCGAAGGATTTTCCTACATCAAACGCACGCCGTCTATCCTATTCATTTTGATCATGCTGGCGCTTATGAGCCTGATGGTGCTGCCATACACTACGCTGATACCTTACTATGCCCGCGATGTGTTTAAAGGCACCGCCCGCACCTTTGGCGTTATTGACAGCTTTATTGGTTTGGGTGCTTTTTCGGGCGCGATATTCCTGGCTTCGCAAAAAACCGGAGCCAACCTGAAAAAAATATTATTCATTAATACACTGGTATTTGGTATCGGGCTGGTGCTGTTTTCGCACGAACATAATTACTACCTCGCACTGTTGTTTGTAACCATAGCGGGCTTTGGCATGATGTCGCAGATTACGGTAAGCAACACGTTGATCCAGACAACGGTAGACCCCAACATGCGCGGCCGGGTTATAAGCTTTTATGCCATGGCCTTTTTTGGCATGCAGCCTTTGGGCGGCTTGCTGATAGGCGGTATATCCAAATGGATTGGTACACCTAACACTTTATTGTGCGAGGGGCTTGCCGCCCTGCTGGTTGGTGCGCTGCACTGGCGTTACCTGCGTCGCGAAAAATTAAAGGCCCGCCGCAAAAAACCAGTGGTGGATGCGGCTGTTGTAGAGGCAGCGCAGGCATAATTAATTGGCGTTAAAATATGTTAAACTTGCCCGGCTTGCGTTTATTAGTATTAATTTGGTAAGCCGTTGTAATAATGAGTTATAAAGTAAAATATATCATACTGCTGGCTATTGGCCTCATGGCCTTTGGCAAAATCAATGCGCAGGATATGCTCAAAGGCCGCGTGCAGGAGTTGCACAATGAGGTATTACTGTCGGGCATTAAAATTGAAAATACCACCCAGCGCCAAACCGTTTACACCGACCCGCATGGCAATTTCATGATTCGCGCTAAGAAAGGCGACATACTGTATTTTACCGGCATGAATTACGTGCCCGATACCATTTACGTGGCCGATTTGAAATACCAGGTAGTATCGATGGTATTGCGCCAAAATGAGCTTAAAGAAGTTAAGGTAAAAAACAGCGAGCTGCGCCTGGGTAATTTAACGGCAGCGCCTGAAACCGGCCCGCTGGGAAGCAAGACGGTTGTATATCAACCGGGCGGCGGGTTAAAGGTAAAACTCTTTGATTCGCACAGCGACCAGAAAAAACGCGAGAAACTGCAGAAGCTTGAAGAGCAGGACGAACAATATCATGAGATCAAGGCGGCCTTTAATGAAGATGCGGTAAAAAAATATATCCCCGTTAGCGGCCAGGAACTTAAAAACTTTATTGCCCGGTACACGCCGGATAGCAAGACCTACTTTAGCGATAAATTTAATATGGCGGCTTACATTAATGAAAGCTACAAGGAATTTATGAAGCTGCCTGAAGATAGCCGGAAATCAACCACATACTTTCAGCTAAATGGTGACCAATAGCCGGGACAGAATTAAAAAAAAACCGCCCGATAACTCAGAGCGGTTTTTTATATAACTAACCGGGCAAATTTTAATTAATTTTCCAAAGGTTAAAAAAGGGCCGAAATACTCTCGCAGTCTCCGGACCCTTACATCTACCTATGAAAACAGCCCTTTGGGAAGAGCTGTAAATACAAAGGCAAATAGCTTGCCAATGCAACAAAAGTATTACACACAGCAGGGCCTGTGCTTTACAGCATACCGGGAAATTAACTGCGGAGAAAATCTTCCCCAACAAGGGTAATGTTTACTCAATTGCCGCGGCATTGGTTTAATGAAGCAATTGTATATAAAAACCTCAAACTATCCGCAAGCCGCGTTGTTAAGCTATTAATATGGAGTACAACGTATATCTGTTAGCTACCGATCCGAACAATCCTTGCCGCGACGTCATCCACTCAAGGGATACAGAGTTAAAAATAAGGGTATATTGCTTGGATACAGATACTTTTGTGCCCGATACCAATGAGATACAGCTGTATGGCTATGCTAACGGAAAGTTATACGCTTTTGAAACGATTGATATATCTGCCGAAGATGCCCTGGATGTAGTAGGAGCCATTCAGTGGTATGCCGATTATATCGACTTCTCCCAGATGGAAATATTGCCCGAGGACCCACGCCCCGGGCAAAGTGTAGCTATGTAAGTTATACGCTTACTTTTGATAAGTAATCCATATTGATTTTCATACTTGCCAATGGCGAACCGGCCGGATATTCTTCCTGTTCAATAAAGAAGTATTCCAAGCCTGCTTGTTTTGCTTGTTTAAATAAACCGGCAATATCCAGTTTACCCTTACCAAACTCAACGCTGTTTTTGCCATTCATATCTTTTAAGTGCCATAGTTTAAAGCGGCCCTCGTTGTTTTTAAAGTACTCCAGCGGGTCTTTACCAGAGGCAACCACCCACCCCAGGTCCAATTCCATGGTCACCAATTCGGGGTCGGTATTTACCAACAGAACATCGTAAAGGGTTAAGCCTTTGTCTTGTTTAAATTCAAAATCATGGTTATGGTACCCAAATTTCAAACCTGCCTCACGGCATTCTTCGCCGGCTTTATTAAAACGCTCTGCTACCCGTTGATAGTTTTCTACAGTATCGCCGGCAAATGGCAATGAAGAGCAAACTAAATATTCCTGGCCGGCCTCTGCAGCCTGCTCAATGGTTTTCTGCCAGTTTGCGTCAATGCCAGTGTGCGCACTACGCAAAGTCATGCCCAGATCTCTACAGGTCTGTTTCATTTCTTTTGGCGTTAAACCATAGTATAAGCCCTTACCGCTCGATGCAGATTCAATTTGTTTGATACCCAGATCGGCAATAGTTTTAAGCGTACCCTGAGCATCTTTCAGCATCTCATCGCGAAATGTGTATAGCTGTATACCCGGGTCGCTGCTTGCTTTTTTTGGTGCAAACTTAAATGAAGGCAACAGTACCGATCCGACGGCCAGTGCGCCCATGTTTTTCAAGAAATCCCTACGCTTGTTCATAAATATGTGTGTTAGTGTGTTGAGTATATGAGTGTGTGTTAATTACTGTCTAAAAAGTTGACTTTGCTGACAACAATCCCCGGCGTGTCAAATACAAAGAATATATCAGCAACTCCCTGTCCCGCTGGTATACTTATACCGGCCTGGCAACTGCCTTTAGCTATTAATTTACCCTTAGTTGGCGAGCCGGCGTAAACTTCAACTTTGCCGTCGCTGCCGCCTTCTATATTAAAAGTTACCTTTTTAATTCCGTTCAGGTCTGTTTGTTTAAACAGCAACCATGAGCCGGCGGCCTCAACCTTGGCCTTATCATCAAAATAGTTAAACCCCCATGAGCCGTTTGATCTTGATACCGGCATCGTTGCCGCATTCAGTACTATTGATTGTGCGCCGGTTTGTGCGGGCAGGCCTTTGGCACCGCGGTCTGTGTAAGCGGCACGCAGTATAAAGCTGCCGTCTGCGTTTTTTGTTCCGGCGGGGATGCTGGTGGTATAGCTGCCACTAACGGGTAATGATTTTGCTGCGGGCTTCGGATAAGCCAGACTCAACACATATTTCACAATGGCTTTAGCGTCGCCTTCTGCAAGCGCAGGGTGTGCAGGCATCATAGCGTCGCCCCAGTTGCCTGAGCCGCCAGAGATTATTTTTTTAGCCAGGCGGTCGGTAGCACCCGGATCGCCTTTATACTTAGTGGCCACTTGCGTAAATGATGGGCCCAAGATCTTTTCGGTAACCGAGTGGCAGGCCTTACAATCATTTTTAGCTATCAGCGCCATGCCGCCGGCAAACTCTGCGTTGGCATCTACTGCGCCCTGTTTAGAGGCTATAGCTGTCATGTTATAACCTTCAGACAAATAGTTTACGCTCACTGAAACCCGTGATGCCGGGATGCGTTTGTTTGCCAAACTGCCATCCTCTTTATCGCTCACACTAACATTATACCGAATAGCTTTACCTGGGAAGAAAAAGCTTGAATTACCTTCAGTTATATTAAACTTAACCACCGGGGGCTCATTGCCAGCATTGATCTGTACCGACTGGCTGTTCTTAGCGCCATGCGAATCGGTAACGGTTAATAACGCTTTATAAATGCCCGGCGTAGTTAATTGCAATGTTGGGTTTGCCAGCGCGATGGTTTTAAATGGCGCACCATTTCGAGTGATCTTCCATGAATAGCTCAGTTTATCGCCGGTATCAGCGTCCCTGGTCCCGTTTGATGACAGGCTAACTTTCATCGGTACGGCGCCGGCAGCCTTATCAACCGATGCCTGTACCTGAGGTTTACGGTTGCCGCCATTATATTCAATGCGTATCAGTTCAGCTTCAGGATTATCCTTAAAATAACCATTACCATATTCAAGCACATACAAATCGCCGCTTGGGCCAAATTTCATGTCGATGGGGCCGCGCAATTTAAAGTCGGTCAGGAAACGTTCCATACCCCCATAATTGCCTTCGGCATCAATAGATACAACGTTTATCCAGCCGCGCACCCAATCAGTAATAAACCACTTGCCTTCATAGTATGCGGGCCAGGGGCGTACCGCGCCTTTAAAATCATCTTCGTGAAAAATGGGGCCGCCAACTGCGCTGTCGCCACCGCTTTCCAGCAATGGGAATTGTTTGCTCTGTTGTTTCGAATAGTAAATGAAAGCCGGAGTTGCCGGTGGCAGATCTGTTATACCGGTATTATTTGGCGAAGTATTTTTAGGATGCGCAGCATCAAACCACTCGCCCGATTTTTTAGTTTCGAAATTATAGTGATTGTAAGCAAAGTTGTTACCTACAAAATAAGGCCATCCATAAAAGCCTGGCTTTTTGGCCTGGTTAAATTCGTCGTACGATTGCGGGCCGCGATGCTCAAAATCGTCTGTACTGCCATCCGGCCCTACCTCGCCCCAATATAGCCAGCCGGTTTTGCTGTCAATAGTTGGGCGCCAGGGGTTACGGTTACCCATGGTATAAATTTCAGGTCGTGTTTTTGGCGTTCCGGGAGGAAAAAGATTTCCTTTCGGGATGGTATAAGTGCCGTTTGCTTCCGGGTGTATTCTCAATATCTTTCCGCGCAGGTCATTACTGTTTGACGCACCTTTTTGCGAATCTTCCGGCGACATGCCCGGGCGCTCATCCAGCGGCGTAAAACCGTCAGACGCACGCGAGAAAGTATTATCGCCGGTAGTTAAATAAAGGTTTTTGTCTTTATCAAACACCATTCCACCGCCAACGTGGCAGCATTCATAGCGTTGTACAACAACGTCAAGCAAATGTTTGCGGGTCGAAACATCCAGCGGCCCCTTGCCGCCCCAGGTATAACGTTCTAAGCTGTTTTTGGGATCATTACCCGCCGGCGACAAGTAAATGTATATCCAATGGTTTTTGTCGAAATCCGGATCAAGGATAACGCCTTGCAGACCGTCTTCGGCATCGCTTACCTCGCCGGTTTGGCTAACGTATTTGGTGCTTACCGCAAATTCATGAATTACTGATGTTTTTTGCGTAGCCGGATCGTACAGTTTAAGTTTACCCTTGCGCTCGGCAAAGATAACTTTACCGTCTTTCAGTACCTGGAACTGCATAGGTTCCTGGACGTCCTGCGCCAATACTACTTTGGTAAAACGGTTGTCTTCCGGCTTTACATTTGACTGAGCCGAGGCATTTAAAAGTACGGTGGCTGTTAACAAGCCTGTGAATAAAATACGTTTACGCATAATTTCGTTGTTAAGATAGCAATGGAAGTTGGTTTTTGTTGAGAATAAGCCCGCTATATCGCCTATTTTTTACAAAAGACTAAATTTGTTACACAAATCAGACAATAAACAGACAAAATTGGCAACCACAAACATATTCAAAATTATGCGGATGCTGGCAGGTCGGTGTATTTTTAACACAATGAGGGATGATTTTGCGGGATTTTGGGATGAGGCTTTAGCAGAGATCAATCACACTCACACCTCACGATGACGGCGCCAGAGGCGTTGCCTCGACCTGTTTTTTTTGAACGGATTAAAATCCGTTCAAAGAATAACAATAGCGATGGGTTTGAAACCCATCGCTAAACGAAATCTGATTTACAGAGCATCACATCGCCTTACCATTTAAATATTTTTCAATAAGTTTGAGAAGCCTATTATAAATCAACCTTAATACCCGTAATATCTACCATGAATAGAAAACATTTATTCATTGCTGCTGCTATCTGTTTAGCTGCTATCTGTTTATTTTCCGGCCCTGCTTTAGCGCAGCTTCCTAAAAGTATCAATGCCACCTCAAACCTGGCCGACCCGCAAATGCAGGCAAATTTTAAAACCCCGCCGCCTGAGGCCCGGCCCTGGGTGTTCTGGATG
>Ga0153956_1002410_pt1 | contig 13792 bp, 8 predicted proteins | sample TSFL040MetaG_FD_104704 | JGI IMG/M metagenome (GOLD analysis project Ga0153956, IMG submission 104704) | Attine ant fungus gardens microbial communities from Florida, USA - TSFL040 MetaG | ecosystem: Host-associated > Fungi > Mycelium > Unclassified | place: USA: Florida, Wekiwa Springs... | reverse complement strand
CGAGGAGGAGTGCATCTTCTGCGCGAAGCCCGCGCAGGATGACGACGAGGGCAACCTGATCGTCCACCGCGGCGAGCGCGCCTTCGTGATCCTCAACCTCTACCCGTACACGAACGGGCACCTGATGGTGGCGCCTTACGAGCACATCGGCGCGATCCAGGAGATCCCGGTGGAGACGACCGCCGAGATGATGGCGCTGGCCCAGACCGCGATCCGCCGGCTCGACGACGTCTACTCGCCCCACGGCTACAACGTCGGCTTCAACCAGGGGCGGATCGCGGGCGCCGGGGTCGCCCACCACATCCACATGCACGTGGTGCCGCGCTGGTCCGGCGACAACAACTTCATGCCGGTGATCGCCGACACCAAAGTGATGCCGCAGACGATCGAGCAGAGCTACGCCGTGCTGAAGGGAGCTTCATGGAGCTGAACCCGGGGATCTTCAAGGCCTACGACATCCGCGGCATCTACGGGCAGGAGATGGACGAGGGCACCGCGCACGACATCGGCCGGGCTTTCGTGCGCGTCCTGTCACGCCTGCGCGCCAAGCCCGCCGGCGACCTCCGCGTCGGCCTCGGCCGCGACATGCGCCTCACCGCGCCGACGATGGCGGCGGAGCTGCGGGACGGGATGATCTTCGAGGGCGCGCAGGTGGTCGACGCGGGCATGGTCGCCACCGAGATGCTCTACCACCTGGTCGGCTCGCGCGAGCTGGACGGCGGCGCGATGGTCACCGCGTCCCACAACCCCAAGGCCTACACCGGCGTGAAGCTCGTCCGCGAGGGCGCGCTGCCGCTCTCCGGCGACGCCGGGATCGCCGAAGTCAGGGCCGCGATCGAGGCGGGGCTGGGCGCGGCGCCGGGCGGCGGCGAGCTGGAGGAGGTCGACATCTGGGACGAGTTCCGCGCCCACGCGCTCGGCTTCATCGACCGGGCCGCGGTCAAGCCGATGAAGGTCGTGGTCGACGGCGGCAACGGGATGGGCGGGCCGATGATCGGGCCGATCCTGGAGAAGCTGCCGCTGGAGCTGGAGGAGATGTACTTCGAGCCGAACGGCGAGTTCCCCGACCACGAGCCGAACCCGCTGCTGGAGGAGAACCGGCGGCTGATCATGGACCGGGTGCGCGCGACCGGCGCCGACCTCGGCATCGCCTGGGACGGTGACGCCGACCGCTGCTTCTTCATCGACGGCTCCGGCGAGTTCTGCGATGGCGACTTCGTTTGTGCGCTGCTGGCGCGGTCGGTCCTGGCCAAGAACCCGGGGGCGACGATCCTCTACGACCCGCGCTCGAGCCGCGCCGTCCCCGACCTGGTCGCCGCCGAGGGCGGTCGGTCGGACCTCTCGCGGGTCGGCCACGCGTTCTTCAAGGCGCGGATGCGCGAGGAGGACGCGGCGTTCGGCGGCGAGGTCTCCGGCCACTATTACTTCCGCGATTTCTGGAACGCCGATTCGGGGACGATCCCGGCGCTGCTGATGCTGGAGCTGCTCTCCAAGGAGGGGCGCACGATCGGCGACCTGATGGCGGGATTCCGGGCGAGATACTTCATCTCCGGGGAGATCAACTCGGAGGTGGCCGACCAGGCGGCGAAGCTCGACGAGATCCGCGCGCGCTACGCCGACGGGAAGATCGCCGAGCTCGACGGCGTCTCGGTCGATTACGAGGACTGGCACTTCAACGTGCGGCCGTCGAACACCGAGCCGTTGTTGCGACTGAACCTCGAGTCGCTGGTCTCCCGCGAGGACATGGAACGGCGCCGCGACGAGGTCCTGGGACTGATCCGCGGATGACGACGACGCCCGAGGAGGCGCTCGAGCAGGCGGCGCTGGCGGGCGTCCACCGGATCGCGGTCCCGACCCCGTTCGCGGTCGGCAAGGTCAACGCCTACCTGATCGAGGACGACCCGCTGACGCTGATCGACAGCGGGCCCAACTCCGGCCGCGGCCTCGACGTCCTGAGCGAGTCGATCGCCGCCCACGGTCACTCGATCGAGGACCTCGGCCTGATCCTGCTCACCCACAACCACTCCGACCACATCGGCCTGGCGGAGATCCTGGTCGAGCACTCCGGCGCCGAGGTGGGGGCGCTCGGCGCGGCGACCGAGCGCCTCGCCGATTACGACGCCGAAGCCGAGGCCGAAGACGAGTTCGCGGTCGAGCTGATGCTGCGCAGCGGCATCCCCGAGGAGATCGCCCTCGCCCTGCAGTCGCTCTCCTCCACCTTCCGCGGCTGGGGCGCGCCGGTCCAGGTCACCCGGCCGCTGGCCGACGGCGACGTGATCGAGCTGGCGGGCCGCAAGCTCGAAGTCCTCGCCCGCCCCGGCCACAGCGTCATGGACACCGTCTTCTGGGACGCCGAGCGCCAGTTCGGCTTCGTCGGTGACCACCTCCTCCCCCACATCTCCTCGAATCCCCTGATCAGCCGCCCGCTCGACGGCTCACCCGGCCGCACCCGCTCCCTCGTCGCCTATCTCGACTCGATGGCGAAGACGCGCGAACTGCCCGAGGGCAGCCTCCTCTTCGGCGGCCACGGCGAGCCGATCGACGACCACCGCTCCCTGATCGACACCCGCTTCTCCTCCACCGACCGCCGCAAGGAGAAACTCCTGCGGCTGCTCGCCGGGGGCCCTCGCTCCGGCTACGAGCTGGCCCAGTCGATGTGGGGCAACATCGCCGTCACCCAGGCCTTCCTCACCCTCTCCGAGGTGATCGGCCACATGGACCTGCTCGAGGCGGAAGGCCGCGTGCGCGAGGTCTCCGACGGCACCGTGATCCGCTACGAAGCGGTCGCGTAGTCTCTCCCGCAGATGGTCTCGTTCGGCGCGCGAAGGTCGGGAAAACCGACGAAGAAACGGATGCTGATCATCGTCAATCCGTACGCGACGACGGTGTCGGACCGGCTGCGGAACCTGGTCGTCTACGCGCTGCAAGGGCGCTATGAGGTCGAGGCGGTGGCAACGGAGGCGCAGAACCACGCGACCGAGATCGGGCGCGAGGCGCGTGACGGGGGCTATGACGTGGTCGTCTCCTTCGGCGGCGACGGGACGCTGAACGAGGTGGCGAACGGGCTGGCCGGGACCGAGATGCCGATGGCGATCCTGCCGGGCGGCTCGGCCAACGTGGTGGCGCGGAGCCTCGGCATCCCCAACGACGTGGTCGACGCGACCGAGCACCTGCTCTCGCTGGCCGACGAGTGGGAGCCGCGCAAGGTCGACCTCGGCCGGGTCGACGATCGCCACTTCGTCTTCGCCTGCGGGGTCGGGATCGACGCGACCGTGGTCAAGCGGGTCGACGCCCATCCCAAGCTGAAGGCGAAGGCGGGGCCCTGGTACTACAGCTGGGCCGGCGTCTCGGCCTTCTACCGGCGCTATCTCGTGAACCCGGTGCGCCTGCGGGTCACGGTCGACGGCCACGCGCCAGTCGAGGGCGTCACCGCGATCACCCAGAACTCCGACCCCTTCACCTACTTCTCCACCAAACCGGTCTACGTCAACGAGAACGTCGCGATCGACAGCGGCACCCTTTCGCTGGCGGTCCTCAAGCGCGCCGCCCAGCGCGACATGCCCACCCTGCTGCCGAAGCTCTTCTCCCAACGCAAGCCGGCCGTCCGCCACCGTCAGATCGTCGGCTTCGAGGGAGCCACCAAAGCCGTGGTCGAGTCGATCTCCGAGGACCGCTCCGGCGCCCCCCGCCCCTTCCAGCTCCAGGTCGACGGCGACTACATCGGCGAGCGCAGCAAGGTCGAGCTCGGGATCGAGCCTGGGGCGCTGACAATCATCGCCTGAGGGCGCCCCCGGCCCCGCCTGGCTGTTCCTTATGCGCCTATGAGGCGCATAAGGAACAGCCGGAGGGACGACGACGGACGCCGGGAAGATCACCCTTCCGCCTGCCTTTCCTCAGGGATCGAGGTCACGCGAGGAGGCGCGTTCGCAGTTAGCCACACATGTTGTCGCTAACTGCGAACTCGCTCCGGGCCGGGACCCCGCAGGGGCCGGGAGGTGTGTCGCCCCCGGCGTCTTCGTCACGGACCCTTGACGTCTTCCCGCACGAAGCCTCGCGTCCTGGGCTCCTCATGGGGGTCACAGCCTGCCAGGACCCCCATGAGGCGCCCAGGACGCATCTCGGACGGCCGCCCGCCCCCCGAGCCCTCGCCCGTCCCTAATCCAGCAACCCGGTTTCCCGCGCCGCGACCGCCGTCTGCGTCAGCGTTTCCGAAGCATCGAAGCGCGGCGACCAGCCGAGCTCCTCGCGCGCCTTCGTCGTGTCCATGATCACCGGAGTGGTCAGTGCCGTCGCCCACTCGAGCTGGGGGTTGATGAAGGCGAGGCGGCCGGCGAGGGTGGTGCCGATGTCGAGGGCCGGGCGGGGGACTCGGACCGAGCGCCAGTCGAGGGCGCGGGCGATGTCAGCGATCAGGATCTCGCCGTCGCCCGCCAGGTTGTAGGCGCCCGGCGAGCCTTTACCCTCGACCGCGGCGACCAGGGCCGTGGCGACGTCGTCGTGGTGGACGAGCTGCAACGGAACGCCGGCGTCGGGGAGGATCGGGCGCAGGAGGGGGATGCGGTCGAGGAGGTGGCGGCGCAGGCGCGGGGTGGGATCGCCGAGGCGGACCGCGTCGACCGTCTGCTCGATCAGCATCGTCGCCCGCGGCCCGGCGACGATGCAGGGGCGGAAGACGTAGGCGCCCAGCTCGGTGCCGGCGAGGATCTCGTCGAGCGACTCCTCCAGCTCCGCCTTCTGGGCCGAGTAGTAGAAGCGGGATGAGCCGATCGCGGGGGTCTCCTCGGTGAGCGGTTGTGGGTTCTCCGGGTGGAAGCCGTAGGCGGCGGCCGAGGAGGCGTAGACGAGGCGCCCGACCCCCGCCTCGACCGCCGCTTCGAAGACGTTGCGGCTTCCCTCGAGGTTGATCCGCCGCGTCTCCTCGCGGTCGCCGAAGATCGCGAAGGCGAGGTGGACGGCGACATCGGCGCCGGCGAAGAGCTCCGCCAGGTGGCCGCGGTCGAGGATGTCGCCGCGCTGATAGGTCGCCTTGCGCCAGCCCGCCGCGGCCGGGTCGAACGGCCGCCGCGCCATCCCCCGCACCGCGCCGACCTCCTCGCTCAGCTCGAGCGCATCGACCAGCGAGCCGCCGATCTCGCCGGTGGGACCGGTGACGGCGACGGTCAGCGCCATCGGGTCAGTCACTCAGGCGGTCGGCGTGATGCGATAGGCGTCGAAGACCGACTCGACGTTGCGCAGGCGCGTGATGCAGTGTTTGAGCTGCTCGGTGTCGCCGACCTCGACCACGAACTTGTTCTTCACCATCGGGTGGTTGGTGATGCAGGAGGCGCCGATGATGTTGATGCCACCCTCCGAGAAGGTCCGCGAGAGGTCCTCGAGAAGACGGGTCCGGTCGTAGGCGTCGATCTGGATCTCGACCCGGTAGGACGCCTCGTTGTCGCCCTCCCAGCCGACGTCGACAAAGCGCTCCGGCGCCCGTTTCAGCGCCTTCACGTTCTTGCAGTCGGTGCGGTGGATGGTGATTCCACGGCCGAGGCTGACGTACCCCGCGATCTCGTCGCCGGGGACCGGGCGGCAGCACTTGGCGAGCCGCACCGCGACGTCCTCGACGCCCTTCACCACGATCCCGTAGTTGGAGGCGTCCTTGGTCCGGCGGGCGCGGTCGGCGTGCGCGGCCGCCGGCCGCATGTCGTCCTCGACCGACTCCCCCGCTTTCAGCCGCTGCAGGACTTTGTTGACGACGGTCTTGGTCGAGATTTTGCCCTGGCCGAGCGCGATGTAGAACTCGCTCGCTTTGCGGAAGCCCATCTCGCGGATCACGTCGGCAAGCAGCGCCGAGCCGGCGACTTTCTGCATCGGCACGCCGCGCTTTTTCAGCGCCTCTTCGAGCCCCTCGCGGCCGTCGCGCTCGGCGTCCTCACGGCGCTCCTCTTTGAACCAAGCGCGGATCTTGTTGCGGGCGCGGCTGGTCCGGACCAGTTTCAGCCAGTCCAGCGACGGTGCCCGTTTCTGCTTCGCCGTCAGCACCTCGACGATGTCGCCCGAGCGCAGCTGGTAATGGAGCGGCACGATCGCCCCGTTCACCTTGGCGCCGACGCAGCTGTGACCGACGTCGGTGTGGACCGCGTAGGCGAAGTCCAGCGGGGTCGAGCCCGCCGAGAGGCTCTTCACTTCGCCCTTCGGGGTGAAGACGAAGACCTCGTCCTCGAAGAGGTCGACCTTCAGCGATTCGAGGAACTCGGCCGGGTCCTGTTCGCCCTCGGCCTCGACCAGCTGGCGCAGCCAGGTCATCTTCTCGCGCTGCGGGTCGCCGCGGCCGCCCTCTTTGTAGGCGACGTGGGCGGCGATCCCGTACTCGGCCAGCTTGTGCATCTCCTCGGTCCGGATCTGGATCTCGAGCGGCTTGCCCTCCGGACCGATCACCGTCGTGTGGAGCGCCTGGTACATGTTGGCCTTCGGCATCGCAACGAAGTCCTTGAAGCGCCCGGGCAGAGGCTTCCAGAGCGAGTGGATGACGCCGACCGCGCCGTAGCAGTCCTTGACCGAGCCGACGATCACCCGCATCGCGGTCAGGTCGAAGATCTCGTTGAACTCGCGGCCCTTTTTCGCCATCTTCGTGTAGATCGAGTAGAAGTGCTTGGCCCGACCGGAGATCTCGGCGCGGATGCCGACCTCCCCCAGCTCCTCGGCGAGGAATTCGCCCGCCTCGGTGACGTAGTTCTCGCGCTCGTCGCGTTGCTGGGCGACCAGTTGCTTGATTTCCGCGTACTTGCGCGGGTGGAGCGTGGCGAAGGCGAGGTCCTCGAGCTCCCACTTGATCGCGTGGATCCCGAGGCGGTGCGCGAGCGGCGCGTAGATCTCCAGCGTCTCGTGCGACTTCAGCGTCTGTTTCTGCTTCGGCAACGCACCGAGCGTGCGCATGTTGTGGAGGCGGTCGGCCAGCTTGATCAGGATCACCCTGACGTCGGTGGCCATCGCCACCATCATCTTGCGGTAGTTCTCGGCCTGCCGCTCGTCGCGGCTCTCGAAGTTCATCCCGGTCAACTTGGTGACGCCGTCGACCAGCTGGGCGATCTCCTCGCCGAATTCCTCGCGGACCTCCTCCAGGGTCGCGCTGGTGTCCTCGACCGTGTCGTGGAGCAGCGCCGCGCAGAGCGTGTCGGTGTCGAGGCGCATCCCGGCGCAGATCTGGGCGACGCCCACCGGATGGGTGATGAACTCGTCGCCGGAATACCGCTTCTGGTCGCCGTGGTGATCGCAGGCGAAGTCGAAGGCCCGCTCCACCTTCTCGCGGTCGATCGTCGCCACCGCCACCGCGGTGCCGCCGGGCGCCGCCGGAGCCGCCTCGTCATGGGCGGAGTCGAACTCCTCGATGACCGCGAACAGGTCGCCGAGCAGCTCTTTGCGCTCTACCGAAATTTTTGGCTCTGCAGAAATGAACGTGCCTCCGAAAGCTCTTGGCCGTAGGCCCGGAACGCGGCTGAGCGCTCCAAGTCCGTCCCTTCAGAGGATACGACGCCGACCAAGCCCGCGCCTGCGTTCGTGTCACCGGCAACGAGACTCAAATCCCGCAGCACGCGGAAGCAGCGGGCCGCGGTCTCGGGGGCGAGGCCGTGCGGGCCGGGCCCGGCGAGCGCCGCGCGCAGCTCGCCGCCGGAGGCCTGCCCGGCGCCGCGCAGCGCCCGGAAGACGCCGGCGATCGTCTCCCGCGAGGGCGCCTGCCGGTCGAGGACCCCGAGCGCGAAATCCTGCTCGGCGTCGGAGAACAGCGGGTGGAGGAAGCCGGCGCCGGTTGGCGCCGCGGCGTCCTCACCGAACATCGCCGCGCGGGCGATGTCCAAGAGGGCGGCCTTGTCGGTGGCGGCGCGGCGCGGCGCGGTCACCCGCTCGAGATCGAGCCGCGTGGATGGGGCGTCGACGAGGACGACGTGCTCGAAGGAGGCGGCCAGGTCAGGGGCCATCGCCAGCGCCGCGTAATCGACGAGGGCGAGGCCGCTGTCCGCCCGGGTCGCGAGGCCGGCAACCGTCCCGGCACCACAACGATGGCAGGCGATCAGCGCCGCGCCGCCGTTGAAGCGCGCCAGCCCGGTGGCCCCGTTGGCGAGCGCCGCCCGCCGCGAGGCGTCGGCGGCGACCGCGAGCACCCCCGCGCCGCTCGACACCAACTCCGCGATCGTGGCGGTAGGTGACGAACCCGTGCCGTGAACCACCTGCCGCGCCGAGCCCTCAGCGCTGCTGTGGAGCTTTACTCCCGCATGGCGAGAGCTTCGCTCCACGGCATTTCCCTGAGCGGTCAGATCACGCACCAGCTCCGCCTCGAAGCGCGCCCACCACTGCGCTTCCTCGCAATCGCACGGGTGCGGGGACAGGGCATCGGGGCCGGCCGCGAGCGGGTAGACCTCGCGCAGCACCACCCGTGGCTCGACCGCGCCGTTCCAGTGGTTGACCTCGAGGCGGACCGCGGCGTCGAGCATGTCCTCCTCGTCGACCCCGAGGCTGGAGCGGCCGAAGGCGACGCCGAGGGCGCGGTGCGAGCCGCTGTGCAGGCTGAAGCGGGAGTGCTTGCCCTCCTCGCCCATCGTCCGCACGTCGGTCACCCGCGCGGAGGGCACCATCAGCCGCACCCCGGGGTTGCCCATCCCGAACGGCGCCAGTTGGCCGAGCTCTTCGGCGAGATCGAGGCCGAGGCCCACCCCACCGACCATCGCGTCGATCCGCTCGGTCCGCTTCAGGTCCTCCGGGCCGAGAACCTCGCCCGCGTGGGTGGCAAACGCCGCGCGGAACGCCTCCACGTTCGCGGCCCGAAGCGACAACCCCGCGGCGGCCTTGTGGCCACCGAAGCTCTCCAGGTGCTCGGCGCACGCCTCGAGCGCCGCGTGCAGATCGAAGCCGGGGATGCTGCGGCCCGAGCCGCGCCCTCCCCCCTCCCCGTCGAGGGAGATCACGACGACCGGGCGGTGGTGGCGCTCGACCAGCCGCGAGGCGACGATCCCGACCACGCCGGGATGCCAGCCCTCCCCCGCCAGCACCAGCCCGTCGGCTGCCTTCAGCTCGTCGGGCAGCTCCCGCCGCGCCGCTTCCGCGGCCGCGTCGACCTCGCGCTCGGTCGCCCGCCGCTCCGAGTTGGCGCGTCCGAGCTCGGCGGCGATCTGCTTCGCCCGCTCCTCGTCCTCGGTGAGCAGCAGCTCGACCCCGGCGTCGGCCCGGTAGAGCCGCCCGGCGGCGTTGATCCGCGGCGCGAGCCGGAACCCGAGGTCCCCCTCGTCGAGCCGGCTCGGATCGCATTTCGAGGCCTCCATCAGCGCCCGCAGGCCGACCCGCCGCGTGCGTCGCATCTGCGCCAGGCCGCGCTTCACCAGCGACCGGTTCTCACCGACCAGCGGCACCACGTCGGCGACGGTCGCGAGGGCGACGAGGTCGAGGTCTAGATCGGCGTCGGTCGGCGTGGCCGCGGCGGCGGCGGCCGCCTCCCGCAAGGCGCGGGACAGCTTCCAGGCCACCGCGGTCCCACAGAGCGCCTCGAAGGGATACGCGGAGACTTCCGGGTGGAGGATCAGGCAGGCCGGCAGCTGCTCGTCGCGCTGGTGATGATCGGTGACGATCACTTCCATGCCCAGCTCCTGCGCCTGGCGGACCTGCTCCACCGCGGTGATGCCGCAGTCGACGGTGATCAAGAGCCCGGTCCCGCGCTCCGCCAGCTTCACCACGTTCTCCGCGCCGAGTCCGTAGCCGTCGGCGATCCGGTCGGGGATCAGCCAGTCGCAATCGGCGCCGAGCTCGCGCAGCGTCGAGATCATCAAGGCGGTGGCGCTCACGCCGTCGACGTCGAAGTCCCCGTGGACGGTGATCCGCTCGCCGGCTTCGATCGCCGCCCAGACCAGGCCGACGACCTCGTCCATGCCCTGGAAGGCCCCCGGCGGATGCGACTCGTCCGCGGCGAGGAAGGCCCGCGCCTCGGCGGGGGTCCGATAGCCCCGCCGCACCAGCGTCACGGCGACGGGCTGGCTCAGGCCGAGCTCGTCGGCGACGGCCCGGGCATCGGCAAAGTCATAGGGGTCGGCGGCGAACGCCTTGGCGGATTCCGGCACGCTCCCAGGCTAAGAAGACAAGCGGCGGCAAAAGTCGCCGATCCGTCCCGCAAAATGCCTGGAAACGACGCTCAGTCGTAGTGCGGTTCGCGGCTGCCGAGCAGCCAGACGACGGCGAGGCCCAGCGCGACGCCGGGGATCGCCGAGAGGGCGGTGACGATCGTCGTGTTGCCGACCGACTGGCCGTCGATCGCCAGGAAGATCGCGCCGACCACGATGGCGCCGATCACCGAGCCGACGAAGGCGCCGACGATCCCCTGCCAGAAGCGATCCGGCAGGAAGACCGTGAAGTGCCAAAGGGCGATGCCCATCGTCACCCAGACCAGGATCGCCATCAGTCGGTCACCTCGCTCATCGCCGCCGCCCTTTGCGCCGCTGGGCACGTTTCGCCCGCCGCTCCTCGTTCCGTTTGCGCCGCTCGAGCGACTCCGGGTTGGCGCTGTCGCCTTTGCCGCCGCCGGCGCGGGCGGGAGCCTTCTCCGCGACCTCCGCGGCGCCCTCCGCTTCCTGCGGCTCCGCCGCTCCGCGCGCCTCGACCGCCTCGTACGCCGGCGCTTCCCGTTCGATGTCGGCGGCGATCTCAGCTTCGGTCTCGCTGTCGTCGGCCAGCTTCGCGACCTGGACGTCGTCGGCGAAGGCCGGGACAAACCCACCCTCGACCTCGGCGATCCGCTGGCGCCGGCGGATGTACTGAGGCTCGCGTTCCTTCCACGCGGTCAATACCGGCGTGGCGATGAAGATCGACGAGTAGGTACCGGACGCGATCCCGATCAACATCGCGAAGGCGAAGTCCTGCAGGGTGGCGGTGCCGAAGATCAGCAGCGCCAGCACCGCGAGCAGGGTCGAGAAGCTGGTCGCCAGCGATCGGGTCATCACCTCGCTCATCGAGCGGTTGGCGATCTGCGAGAAGGCCGCGCGTGGCATGCGCGGCATGTTCTCTCGTATTCGGTCGAAGACGATGATCGTGTCGTAGAGCGAGTACCCCAAGATGGTCAGGAACGCCGCCACCGTCCCGCTCGACACTTCTTTGCCGAGCAGCGCGTAGACGCCGCCGGTGATCAGGATGTCGTGCGTCAGGGCGATCAGGACCGGCACCGCGAATTTCGGCTCGAACCGCAGCGCCACGTAGACCAGGATCACCAGCAGCGAGAAGATCAACGCCTTCACCGCCGATTCCGCCACCTGGTTGCCGAAGGTCGGCCCGACGCTGGTGCTTTCGAAGCCTTCGCTGGCGATCCCGTAGTCGGCGGCGAGCTCTTTTTCGACGTTGTGGACCTCGCCCGGCTGCAGCTGCGCCGACTCGATCTGGAAGACGTTGGAGCCGAAGTGCGGAATCGTGACCTGCTGCACCTCGGCGTTGTTGACGCCCGCTTCTTCGAGGCTTTCGTGAACCTGGGCCTCGTCGGTCGGTTTTTCGAGCGCCGCCGTGATCCGGGTGCCGGACTCGAAGTCGATGCCGAAGTTCAGCTCGTTGGTCGAGAGCGCCACCGCGCCGATGATCAGGATGATCCCGGAGAAGGTGAAGAACCAGCGGCTGGCACCCATGAAGTCGAGGTGCCATTTGCGCCCCTCGCCGCCGGCGCCGAGCGCGCTCCGCGAGCGGAGCAGTTTCGAGTTGCCCATCGTCCCGAGCAGCGCCTGGGTGAAGACGACCGCGGTGAGCAGAGAGGTGAGCGTGCCGACGCCGAGCGTGAAGGCGAAGCCCTTGACCCCGGCGGTCGCCAGGACGAAGAGGATGAAGGCGGTGAGAATGGTGACGACGTTCGCGTCGACGATCGTCGAGATCCCGCGTTTGTAGCCGACGGCGATCGCGCTCTGCATCGACCTGCCGGCGCGTATCTCCTCCTTTATTCGCTCGAAGATGACGATGTTCGCGTCGGCCGCGACACCGATCGTCAGCACCAGCCCGGCGATCCCCGGCAGCGTCAGGGTGATCGGGATCAGTTTGATCAGGGCGAAGAAGATCACCCCGTAGGCGGCCAGCGCGGTGACCGCGATGAAGCCGAGGAAGCGGTAGTAGAGCAGCAGGAAGATGACGACGAGGGCGAGACCGATGATCCCGGCCTTGATGCCGTCGTGAAGGGCCTGCGAGCCGAGCGTCGCCGAGACCTGCGTCTCCGAGATCAGGTGCAGTTCGATCGGCAGCGCGCCGATCTGCAGGGTCGTCGCCAGTTCCTGCGCCTGTTCGAGCCCGTGTTCACCGGAGAACCCGCCGGAGATCTGGGCTCCCTGACGGCCGTCGATGCCGTCCGGGTTTTCGGCGAAGTTGATGATCGGCCGGCTCTGGACTTCGTTGTCGAGGATGACCGCGAAGTGGCCGGAGAGGGCCGCTGCCTGTTCGGCGTTGACCGGGCCGATCGCCTGCGACTGGCCGCGCTGGGCGATCCGCCGGGTGATGTTCTGGAAGTTTTCCCGCCCCTGGTCGGTGAATTTGAAGGCGACGTTCGGTTCGCCGGTGCCTTCCGAGTATTCCTGCTTCGGTTCGGTGATTTCGTTGCCCGACAGCGCGTATTCGTCGTTCAGCGCGAACCAGCCGGGCTGGGCGGTTTCGTCGACTTTGCCGGTTTCGTCGGTCGGCAGTTCGGAGACGAGGACGGTTCCGGCCGGGATCTCGACGACCGTGGTCCCGTTTTTCGACAGCGTTTCGCCGGTCGGGGTTTCGTAGAGGTCTTTTTCGTTCAGCTCGGGGCCGGCGAGGAGCTTGTGTTTCGCGTTGTCCTCGAAGAGGTAGTAGCGCGGCTTGGCGACCGAGCATTTTTCGCATTCTTCTTTGGATTTCGGCGGCTGTTTCTCCGCCAGCAGGGCCGCCTGGTAGGCGTTCGGGTAAGCGCCCGCGGCCATCAGCACCTGGCTCTCGTAGCTGTCGGTGTTGCGCCCTGCTTCTTCCCATTCTTTTTCGAGTCTTTTGACCGCCGCGGGGTCGGCCCGCTGGCCGGGTTTGCTGCTGATCGCCCGCTCCTGGCCGAGCAGGTTCGGCTCCCAGTCGTAGAAGAAGAGCTGCGCGGTCGTCCCTACCTGTTCGGCGGCGCGGTTCGCGTCGGTGACGCCCGGCAGGCCGATGGTGATGTTTTTGTTGCCGAGTCGCGCGACTTCCGCCTCGGACACGCCGAGGTTGTTGATCCGCTTTTCGATGATGTTGATCGAGTCTTCGATGTCTTCACCGGAGACTTCGGTCGCCGTGCCGGTCGGCTGGCCTTCGTAGACGAGCTGGAGCCCGCCCTGCAGGTCGAGGCCGAGCTTCGTTTCCTTGGACGCGATGACGATCGCCGAGACCGCCACCAAGGCGATGACGAAGAGCAGGACGAAGACATGCTGCCGCCTGGAACCCATGACGCGCCTACCCCTCCGGGGTCAGGACAAGCAAGAGCCCGCCGTCGTCGTCATAGGCGGGGAAGACATCGGCGACCGCCTTAGCCGGCAGATCGCCCTCGGCGTTGACCGAGACGCGCTTGCCGAGGGAGCGCACGCCCCACTCGAGCGACGTCTCGATCGGATCCGTCTTGCCGTTGCCGTCGGTGTCGGCCTCGGGGCCCCCGTCGCCCGGGTCGATCCAGTCGAGTCCCAGCACCTCGCGCACCGGACGCCCGATCACGTCCTCATCGGTCAAACCCGTCAACTCGTAGCTCCCCTTGCCCGCATCGATAACCCGTTCCTGCTGATCGCAGACGAAGAACGCCGCGTTCGGTGCCGGATAATAATCGTCGAGT
>Ga0153956_1002409_pt1 | contig 13802 bp, 12 predicted proteins | sample TSFL040MetaG_FD_104704 | JGI IMG/M metagenome (GOLD analysis project Ga0153956, IMG submission 104704) | Attine ant fungus gardens microbial communities from Florida, USA - TSFL040 MetaG | ecosystem: Host-associated > Fungi > Mycelium > Unclassified | place: USA: Florida, Wekiwa Springs... | reverse complement strand
GGGGAGATCATCGCCGAGATGTGGAACGGCTGCCGCGAGGTCTTGATCGCGACCGCGGATCGCCTGTCCGCTACCGCATTCCGGCAATGACGGTATCGGCGAACCGTTCGATGTGACGTCGGAAGCGTTCGGTCTCGGTGCGTTCGGCGTCATCGGCCAAGGGAGCGCCAAGCCACGGGGCGCACATCACCTGGGTGATCCCCATATCCTCGGCCCGCTTGTAGGTGTCCACGGTCTGCGGTTCCAGCAGCGCCAACATGATGTCGAACGGTTCGCCAGCCCTCCCGTATTCGCGCCGTAGTTCCGTCAGCTTCTCCACATAGGGACGCGCCTGCTCGAGTGTGTAAGCAGTGCCGACCCAGCCGTCGCACAGGCGGGCCGCGCGCCGCAGCGCCACCGACGTCTCGCCGCCACACATGATGGGTATCGGATTCTTCGGGTGTGGCTCGAGCATCAATTCGGGTACCTGGTAGTGCTCACCGGACCAGGACACCCAGCCGCCCCGCCAGAGCGCGCGCAGCGCCGGGATCATCTCGTCCAGTCGTCTACCGCGGGTGCCGAAGTCCTGACCCATCAGGTCGAATTCTTCTTTCATCCACCCCGCACCGAGGCTGAGGATCACCCGGTCGTCGGATAGGACGGCCGCGGTGGCCACCTGCTTGGCGATCTGGATGAGCGGGCGCGACGGGCCCACGTATATCGCGTTGGTGAATTTGAGCCGGCGGGTGACTGCGGCCATGGCTCCGATCAGCACCCAGGAGTCGGGCCACGCGGTTTCCGGCTGCCATGGCACCTTGCCGTCCTTCGACGGGTAGGGCGATGCCAGCTCACGCGGGTAGATCATGTGGTCGGCGCTGATGACACCGTCGAACCCGTTCTCATCGAGCATCTGAGCCAGCGGCAATGCCATATGCGTATCCAAAAATGCTGTGCCGGACCAGAATTGCACCGATTCACCCTCCTGTATCGGGACACCGATCCCGCTTCCGCAACAGACGCCCCTGTGCTTTACTGACAACCCTACGGTAAGCATAACTAGAGAAGGTCAGAACGGTGCCACCTGTGTTGCAGAAGGACGAGACCCTGACGGCCCACGTCGATGTCCACGCCACCCCGGCCCAGCTCCATGCACTGATTTCCGATGTCGCCCGCTTCCCCGAATGGAGCCCCGAGGTGGTGCGGGTTCGGCAGATCGAGGCGATTGCCGAATCCAACACCGCCACCTCCAACACCGCTGCATCCAACACCGCTGCATCCAACACCGCTGCATCCAACACCGAGGAGAACCAGTGAACTATCGAGACCGCATCGCAGTGGTGACCGGTGCCGGATCGGGCATCGGTCGGGCCCTGACCGTCGCGTTGACCCGACACGGGGCGCAGGTCGCCGGCTGGGATCTCGATCCGGTGGGACTGGAGAAGACCAAGGCGATGTGTCCGCACGGCCACGTCAGCACCTATCAGGTCGACGTAGCCTCCCGCGAAGCGGTGTTCGACGCCGCCGCACGGGTCCGGGACGAACTCGGACCGGCTTCGATGGTTTTCAACAACGCCGGCGTCGACCTGATGGCCAGCGTCGAGGACATGTCGCTCGATGACTTCGACTGGGTGACTTCGATCAACATCGGGGGAGTCATCAACGGCACCAAGGCCTTTCTTCCGCAACTCATCGAATCCGGCAGCGCAGCCCGCCCGGCCACGCTGGTCAACATTTCGAGTGCCTTCGGTCTCATCGCCATGCCTTACCAAAGCGCCTACAGCACAGCAAAATTCGCAGTGCGCGGATTCACCGAGTCGCTGCGCCAGGAGATGATCATCAACCGCCACGCCGTCAATGTGCATTGCGTACATCCCGGGGTCATCCGCACCAACTTCGGTACCAGCATGCGCAGCACCGGAGACGTGGACGCGGGCAAGTACTTCGACAAGGTCGCACTCACCAGTGCCGACAAAGCAGCGCGGGTCATCTTGCGCGGTGTCGACAAGAACCGGCCCCGGATCATCGTCGGCCCCGATGGCTGGGCCATGGCCGCGGTGCCACGACTGTTCGGTGTCCGGTACACCGGCGCACTGGCCCTGGCGACGCGAATCGCCAACCCGGCCACGAGGTAGCCGCAGCAGCGCCAGCCCGGCCAGGCCTCACTGTTTAGTTTTCAAGGTGCGCAAGGTGTTTTGGCGAACACTCGCTATGCTGCTGCGTCGAGTCGCATGGTGCGGCGGTTGTGGGCGGGGATCGGGGTGCGGTGCTTATCGACGCTGGCCGGTGGGATGAGCCAGGGGTGTTTGTCCAGGCCCATCACGACGTCCCAGCCATCGTGGTGGATATTGGCGTGACACGCTGGGCAGAGCAGCGCGCCGTTGTTCAAGCTGGTGTCACCACCGTGGGTCCAGTGCACGATGTGATGGGCGTGGGTGCGTCCGGGTGGCGCACCGCATTTGATGCAACCCTGATCGCGTAGGTACAGGGCTTTGCGCAGATGGGCGGGGAACAGCCGTTTGTCGCGTCCGATGTCCAGCGGTACCTGTTCGCCGTCCACGATCACGGTGGTGACGATCGTGTCGCACGACAAACGCGCCAGGGTGGCGGTGCTGATCGGCCCGATGAATTCCAGTTCGGCCGCCTCGGGTGTGTCGGCGGGCACGGTCAGCAGCAACTGTGTGCGTGGTGCGGACGCGGTGTCGCTGCCGCGGGCGGCGATATCCAGCAATGCCTCCAGCGCGTCGGCGCGGCGCCGAGTGGCGGCGCGGGTGTCGGGGGTGCCGTCGGGTTCGGGCCGTGGTGCGGAGAGTTCTTCGATGGCGGCGATGTATTTGGCGCCGACTTCGGCATCCAGATCCGCCTGCACCCGCACTCGCCCGTCACTGGTCAACCGGTGATCAACGGTGTTGATCGAGCGGTCCTCCGAGGCCGGCAGTCCACTGGTGGTTCCAGCATGTCGGTTGCCCAGTCGCCGTGCGCGATCGGTGATCTCGGTCGGTGTCGCTCCGGAAAAGAACTGCCCCAACAGGTCTGTCACCTGCCCGAAGCGGGCTTGCTCGCTCACGGGTTCTGCTGAGCGGGTAGCGATGTGGTTGATACCTTTGACGATCGCATCGACATGCTCGCCGGAGATGGCGCCATCGGCGGCGTGTGCGGCCAACGTTGGCAATGTCGGCAGAGCGACACTGATCCGGGTCAGGCGCACCGCCACCGCCGGTGCGCATCCGAGCGTGATCAGCAGTTCGCGCAGACTGCGGCCTTGAGTTCGGGCTACCCTGCCTCGGTCCAGGGCGCCGACCGCGCACGCGGTGAGGTGATCGATGAGGTTACTAAAGGTCAATAACGCTCGCAGCGTGTCCACGCCCTGATCCCCAACCAGGGTGTCGGGGATGCGCAGCTCTCGGGCGCGGTCGAGAACTGCGTCAAGATCTGGTGGGTGCTCCGGCGGTGCGTTCATAGGTTGAATTTATCGCACATTTGTTCGAATAACAAGGGTGGATGTGCACGTGCCTGTGTGATGTCTCAGGACATCGGTGACAGTTCTGGGCGAGCCCATAACGCGGCCGGCTGACCGGTTCCGATCATGCCGACCGGTTGCGATCACGCTGATCGGCTGCCTATCGCGGCGGGCACCCGGTCAATATCTTCACTGCCATGACGTCGAGCATCGACAAGGCCCCGGCGCCCGCCCTCACCACGACGAACCCCACCTTCCGGCAGGCGCTATTCATCGCTGTCACAGCGGGCCTGGGCTACGGCTTCGACTCCTACGCGGTCAACATCTACGGCCTGGTGTTGCCGGAGATCAAGAAAACTTTGCACATCACCGATACCCAGGCCGGCTACATCGGATCGATCTTCCTGCTGGGCTACACGATCGGCACCATCGGCTTCGGGCTGGCCGCCGACCGATGGGGCCGTAAGACGACCCTCGGTGCGTCAATCCTGTTGTACGGCATCACCACATCGCTTGCCGGCCTCACCACCAATATTGCCGCATTCACCGGACTCCGGTTCCTGACCGGTGTCGGCGGAGCCGGCGAGTTGGCAGTCGGGGCACCGTACACCGCCGAAGTCTGGCCGACAAAAACCCGGGCGATCGGCGTCGGCGGCGTCATCTTCTCACTGTTCTCACTCGGTTATGTGCTGGCCGCCGCCGTCGCACTTGTCCTGGTGCCGCGCTTCGGCTGGCAGGCGGCATTCATCGTCGCCGTCATCCCGGCCGTTCTGTTATTCATTGTGCGGCAAGGAATCACCGAGTCCCATCGGCACCTCGCGGTGCAGGAACACGCCAAGACAACAGCCCCCAAGCCGAAACTTTGGCACCTGCCCGGGGTCCGGCGCCGGTTGGCGGTCGGGTGGCTGATCTACACCGCCAACGCAGTCGGCTATTGGGGCATGACCCTGTTCCTGACCACCTACATCGTCACCAAATTCCACGCCACCGCCCTCGACGCGATCCGGTACGGCTTGGTGTTCTTCCTACTGCAAGTGGTGTTCGTCTACGCCGGCACAGCATTGGCCGACTGGGTGGGGCGCCGGCCATCGGCGATCCTGGCCGCGCTGATCGAGATCGTCTCGGCCACCCTGGCGGCAACCTCCGAAACCCTTGCCGATTACCAGATCTACGCAGCCATCTCGATCGCCACCCTGGGCTGGCTGTGGGGTGTCGGCGACACCTACATCGCCGAATTGTTCCCAACGGTGCTACGCGGCACCGGGTTCGGTATCGCGGTCGGTGGTGGACGCATCGTGTCGATCGCTGCACCGACCGTCGTCGGTTGGGGCATCACCCACTACGGTCTGCAGACCCCGTACCTGGTGCTGGCCGGTCTGTGGGTGCTGACCATCATCGGATATTTGCTCGGCCCCGAGACCAAGGGCAAGGAACTCGAAGATCTTGCGGGAGAAGCCCTTACCGAGGATCTCGTGGCAAAGACTGCCTGAGGAAGTCTTTGACGTCGGGGGTGACCGGATCGAGGATGTCGTCGAAGTCGTGGTGTTTGGCCACGTAGGCGACGACCATCGGACAGACGGCGACGATGCGTTTGCCATGCGCGCGGGTCATCGTCAGCGCCTCTGAAATGAGTACGGTGGCCAGGCCGCGGCCGCCGTACGCCTCATCGATCTCGGTGTGATAGAACACCCGCTGCTCGCCGTTGTCGAGAAAAGCGGTGAGTCCCACCGTTTTTCCTTCTACGGCGATAGAAAAGCGGTCAGCGCCGGGAATAACCTCGACCGGCGCACCCGTCTTGTCGACCAGATTGGACACGGCACGCACCCTACCCGGCGCGGGCCTCGGCTTGAGTCGCGTTCCCGGTAACGGTGGTGCCGGGAGACGCTGCGGGGTGCCCTGGTAACCGACCACTGAGCCGAATCGATCCGACTCTTCCTGCCATTGATCGCGAAACGCCACGATCTCCTCGTGGCTGCGCCCCACGAAGTTCCACCACATCAACAGCTCCTCGGTGAACGGCTCACCACCGAGCACGATCGCCCGAACGGGACCGGTGCCGGTGTTGGCCAAGGTCAATCGCGTGGATCCGATGCCCTGGTACGCCATTTCGCCGATTCCGACCGCAGTTCCGGCGACGCTCAAGGCCCCTTGGTCCAGTAGCACCGCATGCTCAAACGTCGGGTCGACCTCGAAATCGACCACGACGCCCGCGGGCAGATCCACCTGCGCCCCCAGCAGGGGGGTGTGCGTGCGCACCGGCGAGTGCTGTCCCGCGAGCGCGCCGAGAAACACCGCAACCGTCGCCCCGCCGTACGACGCAAAGGGGGGCGCGTAGTGGTCAAAGCCCCGCGGTCCGTTGCGCACTGAATCCGGCAGCGCCACCCACAGTTGCACACCGTGCAAGATCGTGGTCGACGGCGTCGATACCTCGGAATGGCAGATGCCGGCACCCGCCGTCATCAAGTTCAGCTCACCGGGCCGCACCATGGCGTGCACTCCAGCCGAGTCACGGTGCTCGATCTCCCCGGCGAACAACCAACTCACCGTCTGCAGACCGGTGTGCGGGTGCGGCGGAACATCCATGCCGGCGGCGACACGGACATCCTCGGGCCCGTAGTGATCGGCGAAGCACCATGCCCCGACCAGAGAACGGTCCCGTTGCGGCAGGGTGCGTCGTACCAGCATGGCCCGCGGGCCACCGAGTGGCACTTCGCGAGTCTGAAGAATCTCGATGCCGACCGATGACGCAGCTGCACAATCGAATTCGACGGGCGCCTCCTCGAGATTGCTCACGTGTTGCCTCCCTAGCCGGGACCGCCGCCCGGTTCATTGATCTTCACCAGCATCTTCCCGATATTGGCGCCGGTGAACAGTCCGTTGAGTGCGTCGATACTGGACTCAAGTCCGTCATACACGGTTTCGCGATGCACCAACAGGCCCTGTTGCTCCCAATCGCGCAGCGCCGCGAAGGCCTCGTCGAAATGCGCCCACTCGTCCAGCGCGTTGAAGCCGGCCATCGTCGCGGTCCTGGACAGCAGGTTGACGTAGTTGGACGGACCGGGGTGCTCGCCGGTCAGATAGCTCGAGATCACCCCACACAACACCACACGGGCCTTCGACGCCAGCCGCCCGAGCACCGCATTGAGGATCTCGCCGCCGACGTTGTCGAAGTAGACGTCGACGCCCTTACGACAGTGCTCCTTGAGTGCGGCGGGCAGGTCGCCGGCCTTGTAGTCGATGCAGGCGTCGAAGCCGAAATCCTCGACCACGGCGCGGCATTTCTCCGGCCCGCCCGCGATGCCGACCACCCTCGCTCCGGCGATCTTGGCGATCTGCCCGGCCACCGAACCGGTCGCGCCGGCCGCCGCCGACACCACCACGGTCTCACCAGGTTTCGGCTTGCCGACGCCGGTCATGCCGAAATATGCGGTGGCGCCGGTCGGCCCGTAGATCGACATCACCGCGAGTTGGTCGGTGTAGTCGGTCACCGGCGTGCTGAACAGATCGTCACGGATGATGACGTAATCCTGCAGACCGGTCAACGAAGTGACCACATCACCGACTGCAAAAGCAGGACAACGTGATTCGACAACCTCACCGATACCGGCCACCCGGATCACATCACCGATTTCCACCGGCGGCAGGTATCCGGGCTGGCCGTCGAGCCAGGTCCGCGCGGCGGCGTCCAGGCCCGCGTAGGTGGTGCGCAGCAACGCTTCACCTTCGGCAAGCGATGGTGCCGGCACCGTCACCAACTCGGTGTCCTCCGGACGGACCAGACCGTCTGGGCGACGGCGAAGGCGGATCTGGCGGTTCTGACGGGTCACTGCGGTGCTCATTTCTGGGGCAGGCCGAGGATCATGGACGCGATGATGGTGAGTTGAATTTCTGCGGTACCGCCACCGATGAGTTCGGCGGGCGCGTCGAAGTAGGGCTGGAAGATGGCCGGCTCGGACTCCTCCAGCATGGCCAGCCGCCCGGTGACCGCCAGGGTGGACGCCGAGGCCAGCCGCAGCAGCGACACCATGGCGTACTTGGCCATGCTCGACGTCGGCCCGGGTTGTTGGCCCTGGACCTGGCGCAGCGTCTCGCGCAGCACCATCATCTTGATCGCCGTGGTGTACGCCTCGACATCACCCAATGCCTGCAGTGCCGAATCTTGTTCCGGACCAATGGTTTCGGCAACATGACGCAGCGCGCCGGTGCGGTCGTGCTCGACATAGTTGCCGATCGCGGTCCGCTCGACGGCCATGGTGGACAACGCCAGCGTCCACCCGTCACCCGGACCGGCCACCAGCATGTCGTCGGGGATGAACACGTCGGTCAGCAGGACCTCGTTGAATTCGCTACGGCCGCTGGCTTGTTTGATCGGGGTGACCTCGACTCCCGGCCAGCTCATGTCGACCAGGAAGTAGCTGATGCCTTGATGCTTTCGGGCATCTGGGTCGGTGCGGGCCAGCAGTGCGCCGAACTGCGCCCGGTCGGCCAACGAGGTCCAGATCTTGCGGCCGTTGACCTGCCAACCGCCGTCGACCTTGACCGCACGGGTGGTCAGGGACGCCAGATCCGAACCCGCTCCCGGTTCGCTGAACAGCTGGCACCAGCGCACCTCGCCGCGCAGGATGGATCCAGCGAACCGCTCGCGTTGCGCATCGGTTCCGAAGGTCAGGATGGTCGGCAGAATCCACTCGGCGATCCCCAGCGATGGACGGGTCACCCCGGGGCGTTTGGCGAATTCTTCGCTGAGGATCACCTGCTGGATGGCGTTGGCGCCGACGCCCCATGGCGCCGGCAGTTGGGCGGCGACCAGGCCCGCCTCAGCGATGACGTTGCGCTGGGTGCCTCTGGCCAGGCCGACTTCGCGCCGGTCCTCCGCCGGGAATTCGTTGGTCACCATGGCAGCCTGGTCCAGTACCCGCGCCACCCGGTTCCGGAAGTCGGCCTCGATGTCGCCGAGTTCCACTGTGGTGGAACGCTTGTGGGTGAGCGATAGCTGGCCGGCCGCACGGCTCCACTGGGTGTAGGGCCCCAATGACGCCGACAGGCTGGTGGCGCGGCGCCAATACAGATGCGCGTCGTGCTCCCAGGTGTAGCCGACGGCGCCGAACATCAGCAGCGCGTCCAGGGCCAACTCCGGGCTGGGGGACAGGGCCATCCGAGCGGCGACAGCCGCGGCCAACCAATGTTGTTCGATGGACTCGTCCTCGGCCCGCACGGCGTCCCAGGCCGCGGCGGCGGCCAATTCCGCATTGACCCGCAGCGCCGCTGCCTTGTGCTGCAGGGCCTGAAACGCGCCGATCGGCCGACCGAACTGCTCGCGGGTGCGGATGTAGTCGGTGGCCGCTTCGGCGCAGCGGCGTACCGTGCCTGCTGCGGCGCACGCCGCCAAGCCCACCACGATGCAGCGAGCCCGGTCGGTGTCGATGCCATCGAGTACCGAATCATCGGATACCGCAACATCTTCGAGCCTCAAGACGCCGACGTCGGTACACAGATCGGTGCCGCGCTGCGCCGTGAGCGTTGCACCGGGTTGGGTGGCGTCGACCACGAACCAGTGGCTCCCGTCCGATGAGGCCACCAGAAGGTGACGTGCCGCGCACAGGCCCAGTACCGATCCGGTGGTACCCGACAGTCGCCACTGCCCGCCGGTGCGGGCGGCCCGGATGTCACTGTGTTCGGGCAGCACCACCACGCCGGTGGCACCGGCGACCAGTTTGGCGAGCACCGTCGAGGTTGTCATCCGGGCCACCGCGATGGCGGTGACGGTGCTCAGCAGCGGCCCGGGCAGCAGCGCCGCGGCGGCCGCCTCGATGACACAGCCCACATCGGCCAGCGTCCCGCCCTGTCCGCCCGCGGCCTCGGCGACGTGCACGGCATGGAAGCCGTTATCGGTGAACTCACCCCACCACGCGGGCAGTTCGCCGGCGGCGATCGCGTCGAAGGAAGCTCGGGTCTTGTCGATCGGCGCGTGGCGAGCGGCGAATTGGCTCACCGCATCGGTCAGTTGTTCTTGTTCGGCAGTGATGGCCAATGGCATGGAGCTATTTCATCACGATTCATAGAACCCTCGTTGATATTCGTCGGGCCGGCGTCCTCGGCGACCCCGCTATTGCAGGTGTGCAGTGCGAACGGGAAGATGAAACGATGCCTGACACCCGGACCGCGCTGCGCATCTGCCCGCTGTGCGAGGCCACCTGCGGATTGACGTTGACCATCACCGACGGGCAGGTCACCGGAGCCCGCGGCGACCGGAACGACGTGTTCAGCGCCGGGTTCATCTGCCCCAAAGGGGCCAGTTTCGCCGAACTCGACAACGACCCCGATCGATTGACCCGACCGATGGTCCGCCGGGACGGGGTGCTGACCGAAACCACCTGGGACGAGGCCTACGCCGTCGTCGCCGAACGCCTGCGCCGGGTCATCGATGAGCACGGCGGGCCGTCGGTCGGGGTGTACTTCGGCAATCCCAGCGCGCACACCATCGCCGGCAGCCTCTACGCGCCGCTGATCATCAAGGGCCTGGGGACCCGGCAGGTGTTCAGCGCCAGCACGCTGGATCAGATGCCCAAACACGTGTCGCTGGGCATGATGTTCGGCAGCCCCGTTGCCTTCACCGTGCCAGACCTGGACCGCACCGATTTTCTGGTCATCATCGGCGCAAATCCGTTGGTATCCAACGGAAGTCTGACCACTGCCGCCGATTTCCCAGGTAAACTCCGGGCGCTGCGCAAGCGCGGCGGCAAGCTGATCGTCATCGACCCGGCCCGCACCCGGACCGCCGACGTCGCCGACCGGCACCTGGCACCGCGGCCGGGCACCGATGCCGCGCTGTTGTTCGCCGTCGTGCACGTGCTGTTCGACGAGGCTCTGGTGTCGCTGGGCAGTCTGGCTGATCACGTCAACGGGCTGCATGAGATCCAAACGCTGGCCGACGATTTCGCGCCCGAAGCGGTCGCGGGCCATTGCGGTGTCCCGGCCGAGGACATCCGGACCCTGGCACGCGAGATCGCGGCCGCACCCAGCGCCGCGGTGTATGGCCGGATGGGCACGTCCACTGTCGAATTCGGCACCCTCGGTAGTTGGCTGGTGGACGTCATCAACGTGCTGACCGGAAACCTCGACAAACCCGGGGGAGCGATGTTCCCGTTGGGCGCAACCGGTCCCGCGCCCCGACCGGCCGGTCCGGGCCGGGGCTTTCGAACCGGACGCTGGCACAGTCGGGTGTCGGGCTACCCGGAGGTGCTCTCGGAGGTTCCGGCCGCCGCGCTGGCCGAGGAGATCGACACACCGGGCAACGGCCAGATCAAGGCCATGATCACTATCGCCGGCAACCCGGTGCTCTCCGCACCCGACGGCGATCGCCTGGACAGCGCCCTGGACAGCGTCGACTTCATGGTGTCGATCGATCCCTATCTCAACGAGACCACCCGGCATGCCGACGTCATCCTGCCACCGCCTCCGCCCGCGCAGACCGCTCATTACGACTTCGCACTGAACAACCTTGCCGTGCGCAACAATTCGCGGTATTCGCGACCCGCGGTAGAGCTGGACAATCGGCCCAACGAAATGGAGATCCTGTCCCGTATCGCACTGATCCTGTACGGCCTGCCGCCCACCGGGGATCCGATGCTGGTCGATCAGCAGGTTATCTCCATGACGCTCGGTAAGGAGACCGCGGACCCGAATTCTCCGGTGGCCGGCCGTGATGTCGCCGAGTTGACCTCCATGCTGTACCCGGGGCCTGGTTACGAACAGCGCCTGGACATGATGCTGCGACTCGGCCCGTACGGCGACGGGTTCGGCGCCTGCCCCGACGGCCTCAGCCTGAGGAAACTGCTCGCCAATCCTCATGGCATCGACCTGGGCCCGTTGCAGCCGCGGGTTCCTGAGGTGATCCGAACCCCCACGGGCCGAATCGAACTCGCACCCGAACCACTGGTCGCCGACGTGGCGCGGCTGCGCGAATCGCTCGGTCACGACGACGACCGATTCATGTTGATCGGCCGGCGTCATTTGCGCTCCAACAACAGCTGGATGCACAACGTCCCGGCGCTGTCGGGCGGCAGCAATCGCTGCACCCTGCAGATCCACCCGGACGATGCGGCCGAGCTCGGTCTGACTGACACCGCCGTCATCAAGGGGCCTGGTGGGGAGTTACTCGCCCCGGTCGAGCTGACCGACGCCATGCGACGCGGCGTGGTGTCGCTGCCGCACGGCTGGGGCCATGACCGTAGTGGCACCGGCCAGGAGCTGGCGGCCAGTCAGCCCGGGGTCAACGTCAATCAGCTCAACGACGGCAGCGTGCTCGATCCGCTGTCGGGTACCGCGGTGCTCAACGGCATCCCGGTGGACATCGCGCCGGCGGGCTGAACAGCTCAGCGGCCGGCCGACAGCGCCGCGGCATTGACGCGGGTCAGCACCGCCCGCAGGTGTTCGAGCTCGGCCAGGTCGACGCCGAGTGCCTTGACCACCGCGGGCGGGATCTTCAGGGCACGCTTACGCAGCGCGGCACCCGAGGAGGTCAAGCTGACGCAGGTGGTGCGCTCATCGGTGGCGCTGCGGGTACGGGTGATGTAGCCCAATGCTTCAAGGCGCTTGAGCATGGGCGAGGTGGTGGCCGGATCCATCTGTAACAACGCGGCAATATCCTTGACCGACAACGGCTCTCGATCCGCCTTGGCGTGATCCCAGAGTGCCAACATGACCAGATATTGCGGGTGGGTGAGCCCCAGCGGTTCCAGCAGTGGCCGGTAGATCGCCAGCACGGCTCGGTTGGTGACGGCAAGGGCGAAGCACACCTGGTGTTCCAGCGCCAGGGGATCGATCTCCGGGGATACCGCGGTCATGTTCCTCACCCTAACTGTTAGTTAGTGCACACATCATCCCATTGATATCGAGTTCACTAATGATTAGTGTACTAATTATGAGTACAGCCCGTCCCACCGTCATGCAGTACATCGCATACTCCTACGGGCGCGTCCTTCCCGACTCAATGCGGGAATGGGTCACCACCGATCTGACCGGTAAGGGCGCCCTGCGCCGCCACATCATCCGATGCGCCATACCGCCACTGTTCGTCCTGGCGCCGTTCTGGCTGCTACCGGCGACCCTGTACATGCACATGGAGATGACGGTGCCGATCTACGCGTGGGCCGTCATCATGTCGGTCGCCTTGAACAAGGTGTGGCGACGGCACCGCCTCGCCCAACACGGCCTGGACCCCAACCTGGTTGATGCGATGAAATCGCCTCGGGCACAAGCCCTTCGAGACGACTACGTCAGGCGTTACGGACCTCGCCCGGAGTCCGCGAAGTGGCAGGCCAACAGTCGCCCGTTCTAGGCGGACACCGAACGGTCGGATCGGTTCAGTCCGATCAGCACCACCAGCACGAGACCGATGCCGAGCAGTCCGACGTCCAGTGTCATCGCCGCGGCGATCACCAGGCCCGCAATACCCGGGACGACGGTCGCGGCAGCAATTCCCGCGGCCGCCAACACCAATCCGATGATCATGCCGGTCCGGTCGCGCAGTTTGCCGTCATCACGGGCACGCCCAATGCGCGGCTGGATCAACGCGGCGGCCGCGGCCAGCACGGACACGATCGCTCCGGTAGCCAGCGCGCTGAGGCCGTCGCGGGCGCCGATCAACGGCAGGAATCCGACACCGACGGCCAATGCCGCGGTGGCGCCGGCCAACGCCGCGGTGGGCCGCAGGAACGATCCGCCGGACAGACGGCGTACCAGGTCGACGACGGTCTGACGCTTCTTGGGCAAGACCGCCACCGCGGCCCAGATCGCCATCCCGGCCGCTGCCTCGCTCAGGGTTCGAGCAGGACCTTGATCGCCCGCCGTTCATCCATCGCGGTATAGGCCTCGGCGACCCGCTCGAGCGGCAGCGTCAGGTCGAAGACCAGTCCGGGCTCGATGACGCCGGACAACACGTCGGGCAGCAGTTCGTCCAGATACGGCCGTACCGTCGCCATGCCACCGGCGACGTGGATGTTGGTGTTGAACAGTTGCCGCATGGGCAGTTCCGGCGCGCCGGCCGGCACGCCGACGAATCCGAGATGACCGCCCGGCCGCACGGCGCCGAGGGCCTGATGCATCGAGTCCTTGGTGCCCACGCACTCCAGCACCGAGTCCGCACCGATGCCGCCGAGCAGTTCCTCGATGGCGGCGATGCCCTCGTCACCGCGCTCGGCGACGATGTCGGTGGCACCGAACGTCTGCGCCATCCGTTGCCGGTCCTCATGGCGGGACATCACGATGATCCGTTCGGCACCAAGACGTTTCGACGCGAGCACCGCACACAAGCCCACGGCGCCGTCGCCGACGACCACAACCGTCGCACCGGGGCGAACGTTTC
>Ga0153956_1002408_pt1 | contig 13810 bp, 8 predicted proteins | sample TSFL040MetaG_FD_104704 | JGI IMG/M metagenome (GOLD analysis project Ga0153956, IMG submission 104704) | Attine ant fungus gardens microbial communities from Florida, USA - TSFL040 MetaG | ecosystem: Host-associated > Fungi > Mycelium > Unclassified | place: USA: Florida, Wekiwa Springs... | reverse complement strand
GCGGCCGTTCGATTTACCTCGACACCCTCGGCGTCATCGACAACAACGGCCACGATGTCACGTTATCCGGCGATATCGGCGGCGACGGCGGCCTGCGTTTGAACGGCAGCGGCACCACCACGCTGTCCGGCGACAACACCTATGGCGGCGGCACCGGCGTCGAAGGCGGCACGCTGGCGGTCAGCCGCGACAGCAACCTCGGCGATGCCGCCGGCATCCTCGCCCTGTCCAGCGCCACGTTGCGGACCGACGCCGATTTCAGCAGCGGCCGTTCGATTTACCTCGACACCCTCGGCTTCATCGACAACAACGGCCACGCGGTCACGCTGTCCGGCGATATCGGCGGCGACGGCGCGCTGCGCCTGACCGGCGCCGGCAGCACCGCGCTGTCCGGCAACAACAGCTATCTGGGCGGCACCGCCGTTGCCGATGGCACGGTGATCGTCAGCGACGACGCCAACCTCGGCGACGCCGCCGGCCTGGTGGCGCTGTCCAACGCCACGCTGCTGACCGCGGCGGATTTCGACAGCGCCCGCACGTTCTACATCGACAGCGCCGCCACGCTGGACAACGGCGGCCATCGCGGCACCTTTTCGGGCGGCATCAACGGCAACGGCATGCTGATCCTGGCCGGCTCCGGCACCACTACTTTGTCCGGCGCCAACGGCTATGAAGGCGGCACCATCATCCAGGACGGCACGCTGTCGGTCAGCGAGGACGCCAATCTCGGCGACGCCGCCGGCGCGGTCACGCTGTCCAACGGCACCCTGCTGACCACGGCGGATTTCGACAGCGCGCGCGCATTTCATATCGACACCGCCGGCACGCTGGATAACGGCGCCCACGACAACGTCTTTTCCGGAACCATCGACGGCGACGGCATGCTGACCGTGGCCGGTACCGGCACCACCACCTTGTCCGGCACCAACACCTATGCCGGCGGAACGAGGGTCGACAACGCCACGCTGGTCATCGGCGACGACGCCAACCTCGGCGATGCCGCCGGCGCGGTCAGCCTGGTCGGCGGCACCTTGCGGACCACGGCGGATTTCAGCAGCGCCCGCGACTTCACGCTCGGCGAAGGCAGCGTGGATAACGACGGCCACGACGTAACCTTATCCGGCGTCATCGGCGGCAACGGACTCACGCTGCTGGGCGGCGGCACCACCACGCTGTCCGGAACCAATACTTACCAGGGCGGCACGACGGTCCAGGGCGGCACGCTGCAGATTGCCGCCGACGCCAACCTCGGCGCCGCGGGCGGCCCGCTCAGCCTCGACAACGCCACGCTGCGCACCACCGACGCCATCAGCAGCAACCGCGCCATCGCGCTGGCCGGCGCCGTGTACCTGGACAACGACGGCCACAACGACACCTTCACCGGCGTCATCTCCGGCGACAGCGCGCTGAACCTGACCGGCTCGGGCATCACCGTGCTGACCGGGACCAATACCTACACCGGTGGGACCTTCGTCAACGGAGGCACGGTGGGTATCCTCAACGACCGCAACCTCGGCGCGGCCGACGCGGCACTGACCCTGACCGACGCGACGCTGAAGATCGGCAGTTATATCGAAAGCGGCCGCACCATCCATCTCAACGGCGATAACACCATCGATAACAACGGCACCGATCTGGTGCTTTCCGGCACGATCGACGGCGCCGGCTCGCTGACCTTCTCCGGCTCCGGCCTCACCAACCTGAAAGGCGTCAACAGCTTCACCGGCGGCGCCACCGTCGCGGCGGGCACGCTGGCACTGCTGGACGACGCCGCGCTGACCGGCGCCCTCACCGTGCTGGAGGACGGAGCGCTGTACGCCGGCAACATCACCACCAACGCCATCGCCAGCGCCGGCGAGGTGACCGTCGCCGAGGGCAGGACGCTGACCGTCAACGGCGATTTCAACACCAGCGGCACCTTCCGCACCGTCGTGACCGGCAACACCAGTTACGGACAACTGAACGCCAGCGGCACCGCCACCCTGGGCGGCACGCTGGACGTCTATGTCGACGGCGCCGTGAAACTGCGCCTGCCCGGCGCGCTGACCGACGTGATACACGCGTCCCACATCGGCGGCACCTTCGACGCGGTGACCGACAACAGCCTGCTGTTCAACTTCGATCCGGTCTACAGCGACACCGGCGTGAGCCTCAATATCCGGCTGGAAGACAATCTGCCATCGATGCAGGTCGAGGCGATCGTGGCCCGCCACGGCAACAGCGCCGCGCGCAACGCCGCCCATGCGCTGGCCCAGGTCTTCGCGCGGGATCCCACCAGCGACCTGTCGCTGGAGTTCCTGCCGCTCAGCGACGAAACCCAGGTCAACGACGCGGTCACCCAGTCGCTGCCGCTGCTGACCGGCGCGTCCCAGGCCGTCATCGGCGCGGCGCTGGACAGCATCAGCCAGGTGGTGCAATCGCGCATCGACAGCGGCCGCGGCATCGCCTCCGGCGGCGACTTTCTCAGCGACGGCAAAGTCTGGCTGAAAGGTTTCGGCAGCCGCATCAACCAGGACGAGCGCAACGGCGTATCCGGCTATGACGCCGACATCGGCGGCGTAACCGTCGGTTTCGACGGCGATTACAACAGCCAGACCCGCCTCGGCCTGGCCTTCGCCTACGCCAAAGCCAACGTCGACAGCGATTCCAGCGTCGCGCCCAACAGCGCCGACGTGGATATCTACCAGTTGCTCGGTTACGGCAGCCACCACCTCGACCGCGACACCCTGATCGGCTTCCAGGCCGGCGTCGGCCTCGACAAGAACGAGGGCGAGCGCCGCATGCGCAGCTTCGGCCTCACCGCCAAGTCGGACTACGACAGCCTGACCGCCTCGCTCGGCGCGAGCCTGTCGCGCAACTTCAAACTCGGCCAGGACACGCGCCTCACGCCGTCGCTGCGCGCCGACTACACCTGGGTCAAGGACAAGGCCTACACCGAGCGCGGCGCCGACGCGCTCAACCTGAAAGTGGACGACCGCACCGCCGACCAGCTCATCCTGGGCGTGGACGCGCGCCTGAGCCACGACATCGGCGGCCCCCGCAGCACCTCGGTCAGCATCAATATCGGCGGCGGCTACGACGTGCTGAACGACCGGTCGAGCATCACGGCGGCTTACGCGGGAGCGCCGGGCGCGGCCTTCACCACCCACGGCATCGATCCCAGTCCCTGGCTGCTGCGCGGCGGCGTCGGCCTGGTCCACAACCTGGGTGGAGAAGCGGAAATCACGCTGCGCTACGACATCGAACAGCGCAGCAGTTTCAGCAACCAGACCGCCTCCGTGAAATTCCACTGGGCGTTTTGAGGCGCGCCGCCAGCAAAAAGGCCACGACGGTTTCCGTCGTGGCCTTTTGTTTTTCCTTCCGCGAGCCAATCGGCCCGCGCGAAAAAATAAAAAACTCCGGCTCGATTTTTCGATGAAAACCCGCGTTTTCGCTCGCCGCGATTCGGCTACCAGCGGCGCGCTTAACAAGAACGTAATCGAATCGCGCGCGCGGGCATGGCAAATTACGCCTCGATAATCATCAAAACGGACTTGCCATCATGACCCGCCTTCCCCTGCGGCAGCGCCCGCTCGATATCCTGCTCATCGCCTTCTACGGTATTTCCGTGCTCTACGGACTGCTGTTCAGCCTGCCCGAAGCGCTCGGCATCGCGGTCAGCGCCGACAGTCCCTGGCCGCCGCTGCGCCTGCTCCACGACTGGGCCGTGAAAGAGGAGCCCACGCATCTGCTGCAACCGTTGCCGCTGTTCCTGCGCAGCGCCACCGCCATCGACGGTTTCGCGCATTCGCCGTTTCTGCTGGTGATGATTTTCGCGCTGGCGACGGGGAAAAACTGGATAAGGCTGTGGGCGATCCTGTTCGCGGGATCGTCGATCACCAACATGTATTACTACTTCATGCACACCCTGCTGGGCGATCATCCGCCGCCCAACACCGTGTACTACCTGGTCTTCAATCTGCCCTGGCTGCTGATGCCGATGCTGCTGGCCTGGCGCATGTGGAAGCCGGAGCCGTTCGCGGCGCGTTGATGGCCCCGACACGCGTGCGCATCATCGCGAATAAAAGGGAGGCGTTCGCACACTCAATGAGTCGCGCTTTTTTCAAAAGACATATCGAGCACCTCCTGATCGCTGAAGCGCCCATATTTACGCAGGGCCGGCAGCAGCACATCGTCGGCGTAAGTACATCCCGTCATGCCGGGACCCGTTTGCCTGTCTTTTTTTGCCGGCTTCGGCGTATGCCCGTGGCCGCGCAGCAACCTGCCGAGTAAAGGCGCATACCCCGGCTGCCATGCGCGCAATGCCGGAAACCGCAGACGCAGCACCGCGAGAATCGACAGGCCGGCAAAATCGAGATCGCCCCAAAACCAGGCTGGCAGCTGTTGCCAATGGCTTAAGGAACCTCTGAAAAACGACTGCGCTTGCCGAACAGATGATTGAGCAGCGGCTCGCGCCCTTCGAGGAATTTCGAGTCATCGCCAAAACAACGGGCCGACAATTTACGCAACTTCGCAGGCTTTTCGAGCTGCTCGGCCAGGGCCGCGAAGCCTTCGATAATCGCTGACGGATCGCAATCCGGCACCTCGATGGGAGCCGCGCGCAATGCCCGGCCGCCATCCTCGAAGCGATCCGCATAGCGGTCGACGATTTCGCGCCACAGCGCAAGCGCGGGATCGATCAGAGGGCGATCGAGCCAGAGGCGCAACAAATCGCCGGCGCCTTCGCGCAAATACAAGCCGGCTTCCAGATAAAGCGGCTCATGCGGGCGCACGGGCTCGGGTTTGATCTCGAAGATCGGATATTCCGTGGTCCCCAGTTGCTGCAGCCGGTGCCAACGGTAATCGCAATCCTCTTGAAAGCGGAACAGGGCGGGAATGTTTTTTTCGTTGACGCGCCGGCCTCACCCGAGGATTCCTGTCGAGCCGATCGACAATCCTGTTGAGCAAATCGCAAAGCCCAGTTGCCTCCTCGATCCAACGCGGCGCCGTCATCCAATATCCTCCATGAAATCCAGCGCCGCCTGCTGGCGGATCGTGCGGCGGTGGTTCGCCCACAACTGCGCGATGCGTTCGCGATTCAACACCTGGCGGTCGACCAGCACGCGGGTATTGAGTTCGCCCACGGCCTGGGCGGACGGCACCTTGCTGAAAATAAACTGGTTGCTGATCAAATCCATGAACGGGCCGGACTTGCTGGTCGGCATGATGAAAATCAATTGCAGGCCCAGCGTTTCGGTGAGGTAGTGAATCACTTCGCGCGAACGGGTTTCATCCATATGCATGAACGCCTCGTCCACGATCACCATGCGCAGGTGACTGTCGCCTTCGTTGAAACGGAAGGCGCTGGTCACGGCGGCGGCGCGAATGATGTAGGCGGGCGTTTCCAGTTGTCCCCCCGAACCGGTTCCGTATTCGGATAAACGAATCGGCGCCTTGTTTTCAGGGTGCTTCAGAATGTCGTAGCGACGATAGTGGCGATAATCGCTGATACGCTCCAGTTCGCGCAGCGCCTGTTGCTCGGCGCCGTCGAGCAGCATGCCCAGCAATTTGTCGCGCACCGCCTGGGCCTGCGCCGAAAGTTCGGCATTGAACAAGGTCGTGCCGTCGCCCAGGTTCGGCAGCTTCACCACTTCCTGGAAAAAACTCCAGTATTCCTTGTACTCGGGCATCCAGTCCCAATCGAATTCGAAGCGCTCGCGGTCGGTGCCGAAGCGATGGTTCTGCAGTTCCTCGTTCAACTCCCTGAGAATGCGTTCGCCGCCGCGAATCGCATGATAAATCTCGTGGCACAGATCGCTGACGAACGCGGTGTTGAACGTATCGCGCAACACGACGAGTTGTTCGCGCTTTTCCAGCAACACGTTATTGCGCAGGCGGTTGTGCAGGTTGTCGAGCTGCGCGCGCAATCCGGCGATGCGCCCGAAATGATCCAGGCTGTGCGGCGCGTCGATGCCGACGTCGTACACGACCGTGTCCGCGCTGCGCACCCGCTGGTTGTGGTCCATGATCGCCTGGCTCAATGAACGCTCCTGCTGCACCAGTGCTTGCTCCAGCAGTTTTTGCTCGTCGGCGAAATCGATCTCGGCGCTGGCGGCTTCGAGGCGGCCATCGATGTCGACAAGAATCTGCTCCGCATCGCGCGCGCAACGCTGCGCCGCCTGACGCACGGTTTGCTCGGCGTCGTCGCGCGCCCGCGCCAGCTGATCCATCGCCTGCGCCAGACGTTCGATCGCCGCGTCGCTGGCGCCCAGCTGTTCGCCGACGCCGCCGAATTCCGCCGCCATCGCCCGGATTTTTCCGCTCAGCTCCCGATGACGCGCATTCAACAGCGCCAGTTGTTCTTCCAGATAGTGATGCTCGCTGAGATCCAGGTTTTCCAGCTGCTTGTCGATATCGTGCAGCCGGCGCTGCGCGCTCAACATTTCCTCGACCACGGCGACATAGTTCAGCGGCCGGATGCGCTCCGCCTCCTTGCACAGCTGCTGCGCCGCCTGATAGTCCAGAGTCGCCGCCTGGCCCGCCGCGTACAACGCCTCCAGGTTCTGGCGCTCCGCCGCCAGCGCGCGCGTCCTGGCGCCCTGGCCGAACACCAGCTCCTCGTCGCGCAGATCGCAGCGCCACATGCTGTAGTTGCCGGAGCCGATGCCGTCGGGCGTGATGCCGCGCGCGGTCTGGCGCAGCGTTTGCGCGTCTTTCACCCGCAACACGGAGCCATAGGAAGCGCGCAGATAATATTCGGCGATCTTGTGATCGCAGCGCATGACCTCCATGATCGAATCCGCCGGCAGACTGAGGCGCTCCGCATCGCGGCGCGCGCGTTCGCCCTGAATGACGCGCGCGCGATTGTTGTTTTTGCCGGACAGCGAACGCACGATGCGAACCGCTTCCGCCTCGTATTCCGGTTCGACCAGAATCGAAAACCGCGCGCCGCCGATGTAACCCTCGATGGCCATCTGCCAGAGCGGATCGCTCACTTCGACGTGATCGCACAGCACGCGCGGATCGGCCTGCGGACAGTGCTGGCGTATCGCCGCGAGCGCCGCGTCCACGTAGGCGGGATAAGTAACGCGCCGCGATTCCAGCAGCGCGATGCGCTGTTCGCTCTGTTCGATGACGCGGCGCGACTCCTCGATATGACGCGCGCGCGCATCGGCCAGTTGCTCGATCTGGCGGAACAGGCTTTTCGCCTGTCCTTCCGCGGCGTGAATGCGCTCGGCCACGCGGTTGTGCAGACGCTCCTGCCCGATCAGGCCGTTCAATCCTTCTTCGAGCGGATTCAAATCCACCCAGTCCTTGGCCAGCAACTGCTGCAAGTCGGGACGCGGCGCATTGCGCAGCGCCAGCAGGGCCTGGCTGTCCTCCTGCCAGCCCCGATTCTCCAGCGCCGGCAGCGCCTGCCCGAGCGAATGCCGGCGCAGCAGCGGAGCGATATTCGCCAGCGCCGTTACGTTGTGGTCCGCCTGCTGGTTTTCCTGCAATAAACGCGGCGCCGCGCGGCGCAGGTTATCCATCAATGCGTGTTGCTGCTGTTCGAGTTCGTCCTTGGTTTTCAGCACCGCCACACCCTGGCGTCTCGCTTCCAGCTGCACCAGTTCCTGGTGCGTCAGACGCAGGCGCTCTTCATCCAGTTGCTGCTGAAGACGCAACTCCTCCAGCTTGCCGCGCTGGCGCGCCTGTTGATCCTTGGCGCCGAGATAACGGCGCTGATTGACGCGCCCCTCCTGCGCGGCCGCGCCGTAAATCGCCGCCGCGCGTTGCAGCCAATCGTCGATATAACGGTCGGCATGGCCGCGCGATCGCTCCAGCACGGCGACGGACTCGGCCACCGAGCGCGCTTCCTCCTCCATGCCGTGCACGGTGCGCAGCAGATCGCCAACCTTGCGAATCGTGTCGCCCAATTCTTTTTTCTCGAGCACCTCCTCCGCGACGAACTGATCGATCGAGCTGACCGGCTTGTAGGCCATGAACGACGCGAAACTGCGCGCGGCATGGCGCGCCTCGCGATAGGATACCGCGTCGCGCCGTCCGCGCAGCGCTCCGTACAAGCGCCCCAGGTAAGCGCGCTTCTTGTCGTAAATTTCAACGTTTTGCGCGCCGAATTCCTGCTTCAGCAAAGCCGGCAAGGTGGACAACGGCACCACGTGGCGGCCGTCGGAATAACTGCGCACGAAATGCGAGAGCGACAGCATTTCCCCGGGAACGATGAAAAACAGCAGATCGTCCTGGCGCGCCTGGCGCGCGCTGCCGGCCACGTCGAGATGCGCGCGCACGCCGATGATCGCGGTGAACGGCTCGGCGCTTTCGCCGCGCGTCGGATGAAACACGCCGGCCAGATAGCCGTCGGTGTCGTGCGGGCGCGCGTAGGCGCCGTCGTCGCAACCCAGCACGTACGACGCCAGTGTCCGCACCTGTTTGCCGCCGCGGCCGCGCTGCGTGGTTTCGTCCTGGCCCGGGTTGTAGGTGAACAGCGTGTCGTGGGCGGCGGTCATCAGCGTCTGCAGCGCATCCGCGCTGGTGGTTTTACCGGAGCCGTTGCCGCCCGACAGCAGATTGACCGGGCCGAATTCGAACTCCTGCGCCGGCAGATTTCCCCAGTTGACGGTAATCGAACGTTTCAAATACATCAGTGTTCTCCGGCCTCGCCGTCGTTGTCCCGCGCACCGGCCTGCGCCGGCGCGTGATCGCCGCCGAGCAGACCGTTCAGCACGGAATCCGTCACCAGGCTGGTGATGCCCGGACGAATGATCAGCCAGGCTTCCGCGTCATCCAGCATTTCTTCCTGGTTCACGCGTATCAGGCGCAACTGGCGCAAACGCCGGAACAGGGCCAGGCGTTCGGTCGCCGTTTCCGGCAGGTTGCGGCCCAGCACGTTTTTCATGGAAAGATTGAGCGCCTCCAGCGACAACAACACGCAGCCGTGCTCGTCGACATCGCCTTCGCGCAGCGCCTTGTCGTATTCCGCGCGCAACACCAGGATCACCGCGACTTCCTGGTGATTCAGCCGTTCGCGCAAACCCGTGTTGAAGGCTTCATCGGTGTCGGCCAGTCCCGGCACTTCCGCGCCGGGAGGAAACAGGCGCAGCGACTGGAAGCGGCGCTCGTGCAACAGGCGGATGCCCAACACCGCCAGATAATCCTCCACCAGGCTTTCCAGTTGCACGTAGCGGTCGTACAGCTCCGCTTCTTTTTTGCTTTCGTCGCGGCACAAAACGCCGTAGTCGAGCAGACGTATCATCAGCTCGGAAAAAGCTTGCCAATCGCTGCCGCGTTCGGCGAGCGCTTGTTCCAGATAATTACGCATGGCCGTCGTCGGACTCCAGTTCAATCATGAATTCGTCGCGGCGCTCGAAATACAATTCGCCGCCGATGCTCTCGCCCGTGGCCCGCAGGCGTATGCGAAATCCGCGCGCCGATTGTTCCGCGCCGCCCAGTTCGATGATGTGGCTCAAGGCCAGCAGATCCTGCGCGCTGTCGATCGGCAGGTCGCGGCTGCTGATGCGCGACTCGCTGCCCAGAGCGGCGCGCAGGTATTCGCGCAGCTGCCCGCCGTTCACCGTGAAGGCGCGCTCCAGCAATTGTTGTATCGCGATATCGCGCAGCGCGGCCGGATCCGGCGCGGGCAATTCGGCGATATGGGTTTTCACCGGCGGACGCCGCTGGCGCTCGCGCAGTTTCACCTGGGCCGGATCGATCAGCCCGACATGCACGGCGGCGATCGCCTCGCCGGCTTCGTGCAGGCGCGCCTCGCGCTCATCCGGCGCCAGGCTGGCCAGGGCGCGGCACACGGCGAGCACGTCGTTGTGGCGCTGGCTGTGCAGATAGCTGAGCTGGCGGATGATGATGTCCGCGCGCTTGGTGAAGCTCTGCAAGGTTCGCCGCAGCGCCGGCAGCATGATATCCGCCGCGTTGCGCATGCGGGTTTCGATGCTGTCGAGGATCAGCCACAGCACCGACGCCTCCGCCGCGCCGACCAGCTCCGGCGCCATGCCGCGCAACTCGCGCTCGGCGCGCGCTTTCCAATCCCTGGGCTTGCGCCGGATCCGGTCGATCACCGCGTGAATCTGCTCGCGGTGTTTTTCCACGCTGTCGGCGGACAGGCGTATCGCCACGTCGGGCTGAAAGCGTTGCTCCATGAATTGGAAAAACTGATCGCTGGCATGTTGCACCAGCTGGCGCGCTTCCACATCGCGCACCAGCTCGCGCTTGCGCTCCTCCAGCTCCGCGATCACGTCGGTGAAATCGGCGATGATGCGCTCGGAAAACTCGTAGGCATCGAGCAGATCGTAAGCCTGCCCGCGCTCCGCGTAGGCCGACAGCGCGTTGAGCGTATTGCGCGTGTTGCGGTGGCGCGTGCGCACGCGGCGGTTGTCCGCCTCGACCAGCGGTTGCGTGAAGAGACGGCCGCCGCGGCTGAACGGATAGGTCGATTGAAAGGTGACCTGATCGACCTGGCGTTCGAGCCAGCCGTGATCGACCAGCAGATTGAGAATCCAGGCGGCCTGTTCGCGCGGCGATCTGAAGCGGCCGCCGTCCTCGTCGTCCGCCTCCAGCAGCGGAGCCCGCGCCAGGGCTTCGGAAAACACCTCGATGACCTGATCGCGCTTGAGCGATTCGCCGTAATCCGCGGCGGCGCTGTACAGACGCTGGTGCAGCAGGCGCAGGCACTCGACGATCTGTTCCCGGTACTTGCCCGTCAGAGGACGAAAAAAATGCAGACGTTGATCGGTGAAAAACATGGAGCGCTTGCCGTCCCTGAGCCGGGAAACCTGATGAGCAAAAAGGGCGGCAGTTTAACATTCCCAGGAGCGGGACAGGGCGAATCGGCGCACGCGCCGCGCGGCGCCGACAAGCTGCGATTGTTTATAAATCGGTCATTCGGCGCCGTCGTTTGCCCAGGAGTGGCGGGTGCCGGTCTGGACCAGGGAAGCGCCCGCGCCCAGTTCCACCACATCGCCGCCGTCCAGAAAGCACTTGATGCCCCCCGAAACAATGGTGATGTAATCGATGCTATCCGTGGCATGCATGCCCGCTGGAATACCGCCAGCGGGCGCCCACCGCGGCGGCCATTTGAACAGGCGACACGAAGACTCGCCGATTGCCAGCGGCCCGTTGAATACGGCATTGGCGCCATCCGCATGACGATCGGTGTGAGGAATGGTGTCGCTCGCGCCGCAGCGCCACAGACCGGCGATTTCGATTCCCATGATGTCTTTTCGGTTTTCGGCCGGAGCGTCCCACAACACGCCCGCCGCGCCATTGTCGTCACGCGCGGTGACCACGCGCCGGAATAACCGGTCGTCACCGATATCGTTGCCGCCGTTTTCCCTGCGCCGCGTCATGGCTCTTCTCCATGATTCATTGTCATTGCCCGAATCGTTAGGGAACCTCTGAAAAACGACTGCGCTTGCAAATACGGCGTTAAAAACAGGCTCAAAATCCTCATTGATTCCGTATAAACTCCGGTTTTTCGCCCGTTTTTCCTTGTCTTTGCTGCGCTCGCTACGTTTTTCAGAGGTTCCTTAGCTCCGGATCCTGGCCGCCACGGCCAGAGAAAAAATATTGCAATGCGCCAAACCAGCAGCGGTCTCATTGCAAATCCCCTGTCCGGCCTGCCAGAAGGATACGCAGGCCGTCGATCTCACTACATAGGAAAACTGTCCATTGCAGCCAACAGCGGCTGCCGCGCCAGTTTCCTTCACGCGTATATCGCCCCGAAAAACTTTCCGCACAAGGTACGAAGCGCGCACCGATAAAATTGGCATTCGTGAAACCATTGAGCCCATTTGGCGAGCGCTGGACCATTGGCTCCGCAGTAAATTTCGCACTCATGCTTCACGTATCGGCATCTGTCAAAAATTTCCGCACCCGACAGCCTCTCGTCATTCGAGTCGGACAACAACATGGACAGCCTGACTTGACGACCGGGACACCGAAGTCAAAACAGAAAACCCAACGCTCTTCTGCGAGGATATGAACATGTGGAATTACCGTGCAGCCATTGCGGCAATCACCGGATTTTTCTTCAGCGCGGCGCTCTTTGGATCGGAGTCCGCATCCGGCACTATTCCAGATGATGCGCTGAAAAAAATAGAACCGATCATGAAATCCTATATCGATGGCAAGCGCGCGCCTGGCTTCGTCGTATTGATTTCGCAAAATGGAAAATTGGTTTACCGGAATGTCGCCGGGTGGCGCGACATCGAAGCGAAAAAACCAATGACGATGGATACACAATTCATCCTGGCCTCGATGACAAAACCGATTACCACAGTGGCGGCCTTGCAGCTCATCGAACAGGGAAAATTAAAGCTGGATACACCTGTCGGGCAGTGTGTGCCACAGCTCGGAAAAATGCAGGTATACAAAACCGATGCGGAAGGCAAAGTTTATTATGCCAACCCTGATCGCCCGGCTACCATTCACGACCTTCTTACTCATACCGCCGGCCTTAAATATGGCGTCGGCCATTTTCAAAAAGACCCGGTCGGCCGCATGTATCATGATGCTGAACTGGTCGCCTCGCCGTTTGATGAAGACCAACCCTCCAGCAAAAGCCTGGAAGATCTGGCAAACAGACTCTCCAGGCTTCCTCTGGCGAACGACCCCGGCAAAGTCTGGGAATACAGTGTCGCGACCGACGTTCTGTCCCACTGTGTAGAAAATATTTCTGGCGAGCGCTTCGACCATTACCTGGAGAGTCATATCTTCAAGCCCTTGCAGATGACGGATACCCGTTTCTCGGTGGTTCCAGGCCAGCAAGATCGGCTCGCCATGTTCTATACCACCGCGCAAGACGGCACGCCCCACCTCATTCCGAACACCTTTCGAAAAAAATATCTGACGGAACCCACATTACTCTCCGGTGGCGGTGGTCTGATATCCACCGCAACGGACTACATGAAATTTGCGCAGATGCTCGCTAATGGCGGTGTCCTGAACGGGCAGCGCATACTCCAGGAAGATACCGTCACCTTGATGCGAACCAACAAGCTTCCGCCTGAAATTTTGAACAAGGAGCCCATTGCAAAGCTTGCTCCCAGTTTCAAAGGATACGGTTTTGGCTACGGTGTCGCGGTGCTCATGCATCCGGAGGAACTGCAATACGCCGCCGAGGAAGGTGAATATTTCTGGCCGGGGGCCAGCGGCTCAAAATTCTGGATCGATCCCAAAAACCATATTGTCGGAGTCATTCTGACCCATGTTCTTGGCGACATCACCATTGACAACGACATTAAAGATGCCATTTACCAATCCATGAAAAGTTCACAGAAGCTGTCTGCAAGGAATCACTAAATTTCCCACCCCAAATGGGCCGGCCTTTCCATGCAGGCTGTACAGACCGGAGACATGGGTAACAGGTGTGCCAGGACATGGGTTACACAATGGAGCAGCGGATCAGAGGAGCTGCCCATGCCCTGGCGAGAGCACACCATCATGTCGGAACGGATCGAATTTATTCAGCAGGCAGAGCAAGCGGCGAAGGCGGTCGTTATCAGCGCTTCGAACACGAGGCGCCGAATCATTTATGGCAAATGGATTTCAAAGGCGATTTCGCCCTGATGCGCTGCCGCTGTTATCCGCTGACCGTGCTGGACGACCGCTCGCGCTTCAACGTGGTGTTGCAGGCCCGCCACGCGGCTGCCCTGCCTGGTGTCGCCTCCGGCCAACACACTACAAAGATAATCATCTCTTCAGCCAGCCACTCATGCGTCCACATGAATAAAGCGCCATCACCCACAACGAGTATGGCACTCCTATTTTCCATCCCGATAATTAGAGTCGATTTGAATTCTTTGTTGGCGATCCATCT
>Ga0153956_1002407_pt1 | contig 13818 bp, 11 predicted proteins | sample TSFL040MetaG_FD_104704 | JGI IMG/M metagenome (GOLD analysis project Ga0153956, IMG submission 104704) | Attine ant fungus gardens microbial communities from Florida, USA - TSFL040 MetaG | ecosystem: Host-associated > Fungi > Mycelium > Unclassified | place: USA: Florida, Wekiwa Springs... | reverse complement strand
GCAAGAAGCCCTCGCCGTGAGAATGTGACAGAAAGTCGGGCGGGGCAGCGTTTGTTTCGACTGCAGCCCGATCAAGATATCGCGCGACGGAAAAGAAACTCTCGGCTTTGAAGAACCATCCACGCGTAATCTTGGGCAACCAACTGGCCCGAAGCGCCGCGGACAAACTGCCGCCGCTGATTTCGACGGACTGCGAGTGATCGACGGGCATATAGCCTTTGCCGCCTCCCGCATCGTCATAGCCGGCCAGCGCGGCGATTCCTTCCAGAAGGGTCGATTTGCCCGTTCCGTTTTCGCCGACGATGATCGTTATTGGCTTGTCGAAATCGAGTTCAAAGCCCTTCGTGAACAAGGGCAGTACGAAGGGATATTGATCCGGCTTCGACACCTTATCCAGATCAAGCCATATGCGCTTCAAATAAGGCGCGGGTAGCCGAATGTCGCGCTTCATACCCGCCAAGGTTAGCGTTTCCTAGCTCTCGGCTTTTCGAACACGCTGATCTTGGTGAGATAGGCGACGTCGCCTCCCACCTGTGTGAGCGGCGCGAACAGTCCGGCGAGATCGGTCTTCGCGTAGGTCTTGTAATAAGGCTCGTGAAGCAGTTCGGGGAAAACGTCGATCAGTCCGTCGAACTCCGGCGCATCGCCGTACTGGATCGTATCGGCAAGAATGAAGATGCCGCCGGGCTTTAGAACGCGCGCAATCTCCTTCGCGGCGGCAGCGCGCACCTTCGGCGGCAGTTCATGGAAGAGATAGATGCTGACCGCGATGTCCACGCTCGCATCTTTCAGCGGCATGTCCTCCGCCGCCGCTTCAATGAATTTTACGCCTTTTGCATGTCGTAGCGCGCGTTTGGCGCGGGCGAGATAAGGTTCGGACAGATCGAGCGCCGTCACCTTCAGCTCCGGCTGCACGGATTTCACGAAAGACAGGAAACGGCCCGTGCCCGCGCCGACATCGAGCAGCGTGGTCCTGGCCGGATCGCGGTTCTCCACATATTTCGCAATCGGCACATAAGCGCGGCGACGCATGGCCTCTGCGGTGCCGGCGAACAATGCCTCGACCTGGAAGTCGTAGATCTTCGCGGAGTCTTCGCTGAGATAGCCGTCGGTCTGGTAGTGGAAGTTCTGGCGATAATAGCGCGGCTTGCCCTCGCCTTTCGGCATCGCCTCGCTGTGGCCGTGACGCTTCTGGCGGTTCACCACCTTCGGAATGTCGCGCAGATAGTCGATGCTCGCCATCGCGCGCCGTGCTTCCTTCAGGATGTTGAGCGGCGCGGGGTAAAGCCCGGCTTCCACATTGCGCCAATCCCGCGCGAACAATTCCGCCATCGCCCGCGCCATGGAGGCCAGAGACGGGACCGGATGCTCCGTCTTTTCCAATGCGCCGAAGCTGTCGCGTGCCGCCAGCCGCGCGGCGAGATAATGCGCGCCGTAAAACGCGACGCGCGCCGTCTGCAATCCGGCGAAGGCGAGTTGCTGGGTGCGCGATGCGGCCATGACGCGATTATGCGCCCGACTTACGCCGCTACCAAGTGGGGAGATTGTCCGCCACGCGGCTGCCGATGGAAATCTGCGGTTCCGATGGCGGCGAAACGCCGGTGTCCTGCTCGCGTTTTTCGACACAGGCTTTCACCTTGTCCGCAAGATCGGGGAAGTCATGCGCGCCGGGCAGATCCTGCACCACGCAGGTGTCGAAATAGGGATAGCGCGCATCCTGCGTGCAGCCGAACGAGGTGCGGTCGGCACGCGCGGCGGTGAGCACCATGCGGTTGTCGCCTTCCAGCGCCGGGACGAACGCGCCGGAAAAACAGGCGGAGATGATGACGACCGTGGGCCGGTTGCCGCAGGTGCCGTCCACGATGCCCGCGAGCTTGTTCGGCGTGAGCAGCGTGTTGCCCAGGATCATGCCCTGCGGCGCGCCGTGCGAGCTGAAATAGACGATGCAACCATCCGGCGTTTCGCTCGTGAGCAGCGACAGCTCTTGCGATATTCCATCTGCGGTGGACGGCATGGGATGTGTCGTCGTGTCGAGGTCGGGACGCGCCGAGAACTGCATCATATAGGCGTCATTGAAGCCGATCTGGCGAAGCTCGGCGGAAACGTCGCGGCGGGAATTGTCGAACGCCTCGCTGGGGCCGCCGTCATGCGCATGCCAGTCGCCCGCGACGACGACCACCGCCCAGTTGTAGTGACGATGCGAGAGCGCATACCAGCTTGCGCCCGCGAGCAGCATGAATCCGATGACGCCGACGGCAATGACGCGGAGCGATCGCCCTGTCTGCGACCATGCATCTTGCCGCAAAGGTTCCGGCGTCGTGGTGGGCTCGTCGTCTTTTCCCGTACTGCGTCGTATCCAGGATTGAAGCCAGCCCCCCATTGCCGCCCCTCACCAGGTTGGGAAACTTGGCAAGTCGTCGCCAAGCGCCGCCTGCGGATCGGAGGGCGGCGACACGTTCTCCTTCTTCTCCCGTGCGGCGACGCAGCGGCGCGCTTCGATCGCAAGATCGCGAAAGTCGTGCGTCATTGCGATGGAAGAGAGGAAGCATTCGTCGAAGAAAGTGTAGCGGTCCGCCTGGCCGCAGCCGAACGACGTGCGGTCCGGGCGCGCCGCCGTGAGCACGAAGCGGTCCGCACCCGCGAGCGCGGGGATGAACACGCCGGAGAAGCAGGACGAAACGACAATGGCGGTCGGCCGGTCGCCGCAGGAGTTGTTCACCATGCGCGACAGGTCTTTGGGCGACAGCATGTCGTCGCCCAGCACGATGCCATCGGGCGAGCCGTGCGACGTGAGATAAAGAAGACATCCGCCCGTGGCGCGATTGGAGAGATCCCACAACGCGCCGGCAACGGAGTCCGGATCGGAATGCAGCGGCGCGGGCGCGCGGTAATTCTGCGGCTGGGTGGAGAATTCCAGGATATTCGCCGGCTTGAAGCCGATCCGCTGCAGCGCCGCGCCGATATCGTGACGGCCGTTGTCGAAGACTTCGCTGTCGCCGCCGTCATGCGCGCGGTGATCGCCCGCGACGACAATGGCGGCCCAATTCGAGAAATCCGCGGCGGCGGCCGGAGCGGCCAGCAGCAACGCAAACAGAAAAACGACAAACCGCATCCGAGCCCCCGGCCGCATCATCTCGCGAAGACGGCCAACAGTTCAATATGCGACGACCACAGGAACTGGTCCACCGGGGTGACGGCGCCGAGCTTGTAGCCGCCATCGACCAGCACGCGCGCATCTCGGGCGAAGCTCTCGGCATTGCATGACACATAGGCAATGCGGCGGACGGACGATGCGGCGAGCGCCCTCGCCTGTGCCAACGCCCCCGCACGCGGCGGATCGAGCACCACAGCGTCGAACGGCTTGAGTTCGTCGCCGGAGAGCGGAATCTTGAACAGGTCGCGCGCCTCGGTGGTGATGGGCTTCAGACCTTGCGTCGCGCGCGCGGCAGCGGCGATGGACGCCAGCGCCGGCTTGTCGAGCTCGACGGCATGGACCTTCGCCTTCTCCGCCAGCGGGAACGTGAAGGTGCCGCAACCGGCAAAAAGATCGGCTACATTCTTCGCGCTTTTCACGCCGGCGAGAACCTTGGCCCGCAAGGCCGCCTCTCCTTCTTGTGTCGGCTGGAGAAAGGACTCGGGCGACAGCGCAACCTTCGCCTTGCCGAATGTCACCGCGGGCGTTGCGAATTCGGTGGCAATGTTGCCGTTCAGCGTGACGCGCGCGATCTTGTGTTTCTGCGCCCAGCGCGCGAGGTCGGCGGAGATCGCGGTGGTGAGCTTGCGCGACCAGCGCAAGGCGATATCCGGTCCCGCATCCGTGTCGGTCGCATGCGCTTCGACATCCTCGCCGTCGTTCAGCAATACCGCGAACAACTCACGCAACTGTCCCACCAGCGCGAACAGGCGCGGGGTGAGGACGAGACATTCGCGCATATCCACGATGGCGTGGCTTTGCGCGGCGTGGAAGCCGGCGAGCACGTCGCCATGGCGTTTGGCGACCTTGAACACGGCGCGGCGGCGCGTGGCGGGGCTTACTTCCACGACGCTGTCGACTTCGACGCTTTCGAGGCCCTGCTGCGCCAGCGCGTCGACGACGAAGCTGCGTTTGAGCGCGCGATAGGCGTCGTCCGGCATGTCCTGGAACGAACAGCCGCCGCAGGTGCCGAAATGGCGGCAGATGGTCATGGCTTTCTTGCCGCGATGAGAAACTCGCGGTTGCCGTCGCCGCCCGCGATGGGGCTTGGCGTCGTGCCGATGACGCTCCAGCGTTGATCTTCCGACAGCCAGCGCGAAATTTCGGCAAGCGCCGCGTCCTGCGCGGCTTCATCCTTCACGATGCCGCCCTTGCCGACATTCTCCTTGCCGACTTCGAATTGCGGCTTCACCAGCGCGATGAGCCAGGCACCGCTTTGCGCCATCGCCAATGCGTTCGGCAGCGCAAGCTTGAGCGAAATGAAGCTGACATCGGCGACGATCGCCTGCGGCCGCTTCGGAATCTGCCTGGCAGAAAGATCGCGCGCGTTCACGCCCTCGAGCGAAACCACGCGGGGATCGTTTGCGATCTTCGGCACGAGCTGGCCATGGCCGACATCCACGGCATAGACTTTCACGGCACCGCGCAGGAGAAGGATCTCCGTGAACCCGCCGGTGGACGCGCCGATGTCGAGGCAGACAAGGCCGTGCGGGTCGAGCTTGAAGTGGTTGATCGCCGCGCCGAGCTTCAAGGCGCCGCGCGAGACATAAGGGTGCGCGCGCTCATATTTGATCGGGCCGGTTTCGTTCATCAGTTGCGACGGCTTCGTCACGCGACGCCCGGCGAAGAAAACCTTGCCGGCTTCGATCGCTTCCTGCGCTTCGGCGCGCGTCCGCGCGTAACCGTGCTCGACGAGAAACACATCCGCGCGATTGGAGGGAGACGGCATCGCCGCCGTCAGGCGCTCTCGCCCGCGGCGAGCGCTTCCTTCTCGCGGCCCAGCGCATTGAGCGCCGTGGCGACGATGGAACGGGCGTCCAGATGCGCCGCGGCATACATCTTCTCCGGCGTGTCCTGATCGAGGAAACGGTCGGGAAGAGTCATCGGACGGATCTTCAGGCCCTTGTCGAACGCGCCTTCCAGCGCAAGGAACTGCATCACATGCGATGCGAAGCCGCCGATAGCGCCTTCCTCGATGGTGATGAGGACTTCATGCTCGCGCGCCAGGCGGCGGATCAGATCCTCGTCCAGCGGCTTTGCGAAGCGCGCATCGGCGACCGTGGCCGATAGTCCGTAGCCGGACAATTTGTCGGCGGCGATCAGACATTCCTGCAGGCGCGTGCCGAGGCTGAGGATCGCGATGGACGTACCTTCGCGCAGCACACGCCCCTTGCCGATTTCCAGAATGCTTCCGGTCTTCGGGCGCTCCAGCCCCCAGCCCTCGCCACGCGGATAGCGGAACGCGGACGGACGATCGTCGATCGCGGCGGACGTCGCCACCATGTTCATCAGCTCGACTTCATCGGCCGCCGCCATCACGACAAAATTCGGCAGCGTCGCCAGATAGGTGATGTCGAACGATCCGGCATGCGTCGGACCGTCGGCGCCGACAAGGCCCGCGCGGTCCATGGCAAAGCGCACCGGCAGCGACTGGATCGCGACATCGTGGACCACCTGATCGTAGGCGCGCTGCAGGAAGGTGGAATAGATCGCGCAAAACGGTTTCATGCCTTCCGACGCAAGGCCTGCCGCGAATGTCACGCCATGCTGCTCGGCAATGCCGACATCGAAGCAGCGGTCCGGAAACTTCTTCGCGAAGAGATCGAGCCCCGTGCCGCTCGGCATCGCGGCGGTGACGGCGACGATGCGCTTGTCCTTCTCCGCTTCGGCGATCAGCGCCTCCGCAAACACCTTCGTGTAGCTCGGCGCCTTGGCGGAAGACTTGTTCTGCTCGCCGGTGAGGACGTTGAACTTGACCACGCCGTGATATTTGTCGGCACTGGCTTCGGCGGGCGCGTAGCCCTTGCCCTTCTGCGTCACGACATGGATGAGGATGGGGCCGCTGTTCGCATCGTTGCGCGCGTTCTCGAGCACCGGGATCAGGTGACCGAGATTATGCCCGTCGATAGGACCGACATAGTAGAAGCCCAGCTCTTCGAACAGCGTGCCACCGGTGAAGAAACCGCGCGTATATTCTTCCCAGCGCTTGGCAAGTTTCTCCGCATTGCCGGAGAAGCGGCCGATCAGGGATTTCCAGAAGCGACGGAAGCCGCGATAGGACTTGCTGGAGACGACGCGCGCCAGATAAGCGCTCATGGCGCCGACCGGCGGCGCGATGGACATGTCGTTGTCGTTCAGGATGACAATGAGACGCTCGTTGCGCGCGCCGGCATTGTTCATCGCTTCATAGGCCATGCCCGCGCTCATCGCGCCATCGCCGATCACGGCGATCACATTGCGCTTCTCGCCTTTCAGATCGCGCGCCACCGCCATGCCGAGACCGGCGGAGATCGACGTCGAAGAATGCGCGGCACCGAACGGATCGTATTCGCTCTCCGCGCGCTTGGTGAAACCGGAAAGCCCGCCGCCCTGGCGCAAGGTGCGCATGCGATCGCGGCGGCCGGTGAGAATCTTGTGCGGATAGGCCTGATGGCCCACGTCCCAGATCAAGCGGTCATACGGCGTATCGAAAACATAATGCAGCGCAACGGTGAGCTCGACCACGCCGAGGCCCGCGCCGAGATGACCGCCGGTGACGGACACGACGTCGATCAATTCCTGCCGCAGTTCATCGGCGAGCTTGCGCAGATCCTCGCGCGGAAGCTGGCGAAGATCGGACGGCGTATGGATGCGATCGAGAAGCGTGTATTTGCTGGGCAAACCCATAAAAAATCCACTCGCGACTATGCGCGCCTTTCCACGACGAACTCGGCGGCGGCGCGCAGAAAATCGGCCTTCTCACCGAACAAATCAAGGTGACGAACCGCTTGTTCCGCCAACGCTTTCGCCTGCATCCGGGCGCGTTCCACGCCGAGAACCGAAACCACGGTGGTTTTGCCGCGGCCCGCATCCTTGCCCGCGGCTTTGCCCATTTCGCCCGCGTCGCCTTCCGCGTCCAGAAGATCGTCCGCGATCTGGAAGGCCAATCCGAGTTCCTGACCATATGCCAGCAACGCATTGCGCATCGGCTGCGATGCCTTGCCGAGGATCGCGCCCGCTTCGCAGGAGAAGTTGATCAGCGCCGCCGTCTTCATGCGCTGCATGCGCGTGATCTCGGCAAGCGAGGGTTCCTTGCCTTCGAACGCCATGTCCATCATCTGCCCGCCGACCATGCCGGCATGACCGGAGGCGTGTGCAAGACGGATGACAAGTTCGCAGCGCACGAACGGATCGCCATGCGCCTCGGGCGATCCGATCAACGCGAACGCGTGGGTGAGCAGCGCGTCGCCCGCGAGGATCGCCGTCGCTTCGTCGAAAGCCTTGTGGACTGTGGGTTTGCCGCGCCGCAGATCGTCGTCATCCATCGCGGGAAGATCGTCATGCACGAGCGAATAGGCGTGGACACATTCCACCGCCGCCGCGACGCGACCGAGCGAGCGTCGGTCCACGCCGAACAACGATCCCGACTGGATGACAAGGAAAGCGCGCAATCTTTTGCCGCCACCCAAAGCGGCATAACGCATGGCTTCCAGAACACGCGCTTCCGGCCCAGCGACGGGCGGCAACAAAGCTTCGAGGCTTTGTTCCGCCAGAAGCACCGCATCGGCCAGGGCCGGTTCAAATAAGGAGACGTATGAATTCATCTGTCAGCCGAGATCGGCAGGCTCGACACCTTCCGGCCCCTTGGCCCCTTGGACGATCTTCTCCAGCCGTCCTTCGGCCGCCTTCAGCTTCTTCTCGCAATGGGCCTTGAGCGCCTGCCCGCGTTCATAAAGAGCAATAGAGTCTTCGAGGTCGACCTCGCCCTGCTCCAGCCGGCCGACGATGTCTTCCAGTTCCTTCAGCGCGGATTCGAAGGAAAGCTGCTCCACCGGCGTGGCGTCGGGCTTTGATTTTGCTGCCATTTGAGCCTCCATCGGCGCAGGGGCCTCAAGGGCCAAGGCCAATGGTCATAGCCAGCCACAAGGCGCGAAACAACAATGGAGACGTGTCAGATCGTGACCGGGCTATCCAGGTAGAAACGCGGGAAAAGAATCTTAAGCGCCTTCATCTTCGGACCGTCCACTTGGACAATGTAGGGCAGGTCCGGGTGCTTCAGATAGAAATCCTGCTGGGAGTCGGGAACACGCTTGAATTTGCGAAGCGGCGTGACGAGCGTGGCGATGTCGCTGGAATAAGCGTGCGCCTTCGCAAGCTGCGCGATGTAGGCCTCCGCGATCTTCTGCTGCTGGCCGTCCGCATAGAAGATGTTCGAGCGATATTCCTCGCCAACATCTGGCGTCTGACGGTCGCGCTGCGTCGGATCGTGCGCGGCGGAGAAATAGATCTGCAGAATCTGTCCGTAGGAAATCTGCGCGGGATCGAAGGTGATCTGCACCGACTCCGCAGGCTTGGGTTCGCGGCTCGCAATGCTGCTCGCGTCCGAACTGTCCTGTGTCTTGCCGGAGAAGCCGGCGACGACCTGCTTCACGCCTTTCACATGTTCGAAGACTTCCTGCATGCCCCAGTAGCAGCCGCCGGCCAAGGTCGCGGTCTGTGCATCGCCCGCCGCCAGGGGATTGTCGAGCGCCGGCGCCGGAATGGCGTGCGGCGCTTCATCGGCGCGCGCGACGGCGGAAAAGGCGATCAGCGATGAAAGAAGGCAAAGTGCGGGAAAAGCATGGCGCATCGTATCTTCCTGTCATGCGGTTGCGCGCGGGACGAAATTGAGCGCGGCGGAATTCATGCAATAGCGCAAGCCCGTGGGGCGCGGCCCGTCATTAAAGACGTGTCCGAGATGCGCGTCGCACAAGGTGCAGGAAATGGCGGTGCGGCGCATGTTCATGCTGAGATCGGTCGAGCGCTCGACATTGCGGTTGGATATCGCGCGATAGAAACTCGGCCACCCGGTTCCGGAATCGAATTTCGTTCGGGAATCGAACAGCGCGTTGTCGCAACAGATGCAGCGATAGAGTCCGTCCGCGTGGTTTTCGTCATACGGATTCTTGAACGGCACTTCGGTGCCAGCCTGCCGCGCGATGGCGTATTGCAGTGGCGTGAGTTGCGCGCGCCATTGCGCGTCCGTCTTCACGACCTTCGGCTTGGTTGCACTGCCGAGATTGTCGCCGGATGCCGAGAACACATCGATGGTGACGGTCTGAACGTCGTCCGCCAGCGCGGCGGCCGGCGCGACGATCAGCAAGCCGGCCATGCCTGAGAGAATATGGCGGCGATGCGGCACTTGTCGGAATCCCGGGAACACGTCTGGCGCCTCCGAAGCAACCGCATTGTCCTTAAAGGCGCTGCGGCAACAACCCAGCATCGCGGCCATGAGCTTCAACTGTTTGCGAGCGCCCGCACATGGGCTGCTGCGGACCGGCCCAAAGCGCCCAGATCGTAACCACCCTCCAGGGTTGAAACCACCCGACCGCTGCAGGCCTTTTTCGCCAGTTTGCAAATTTCGGTTGTAGCCCAGCCGAAGTCCGCCTCGGTCAATTCGAGCTGCGCGAGCGGGTCATCCCTGTGCGCATCGAAGCCGGCGGAGATGAACAGAAAGTCGGGCCGGAAGGATTCCACCGCGGGCAAGATCGCGTTCGTCATCGCCGCTCGAAACGCCTCGCTGCCCGCATACGGCGTAAGCGGAGCATTGAGAATGTTTTGCGCGACACCGCGTTCGCCGGGCGCGCCGGTTCCCGGATAAAGCGGCATCTGATGTGTCGACGCGTAGAAGAAGTCTGGATGATTCCAGAAGATGTCTTCGGTGCCGTTGCCGTGATGCACGTCGAAATCGATCACCGCGATGCGCTCGAAAAGCCTTATTTTATGGGCATGAAACGCACCAATGGCGACGTTGTTGAAAAGACAGAATCCCATCGCGCGATCTCGCGGCGCGTGATGGCCCGGCGGGCGCACGGCGCAGAACGCGTTCTTCATTTCTCCGTTTGCGACGCGATCGACGGCCCTAATGACGGCGCCGGCCGCGCGCAATGCCGCCTCCGCAGAACCCGGCGACATGATCGTGTCCGCATCGATCGGCGCGTATCCGTTTTGATGCGCCTGGTCGTTGAGCGCGCCCAGCACCGCATCGACATGGGCGGTGTCATGGACGGCCAGGAGCGAGTCACGGCCCGCACGCGGCGCCTCTTCCCGGACGAGATCGCGAAAATCGGGGGCTGCCAGAGCGGTCAGGACGGCCTGCAACCTGTCGGGGCTTTCCGGGTGCCCCTCCGGCGGGACGTGCCCGAGGCAGGCGGTGTGAGAAATTAGTCCTGTTTCCATGGCTCCTGCCTGTCCGGTCGCGGGACTTCGGAAGCGGTCCGAGACTTCCCGGTGCCCGACTCACCCACCCGATCGGGAGGGGTGAAAACGCCGGTATTTTACCCGACCCTGCGCCCTCAAAGCTTTATGTCCCCAAGCCGGGCAATTGCCGCAATAACCCGATTAATCAGTCACAAAATAGATGCAGAAAAGCCACATAGCAGTTGGGAATGTTGCACTTTTCGCGATTCCGTTTTGACCCAAGGTATTTGCGACCGTAACTTCCCCATCCAAACGGGCATTGCTGCGCAAACTGTCTTTGCGCAAGGCCATAGCTGCCATCCGGCAACTGTCCGTTGATGGCAGTGTCGTTACGACCGAACCAAGGGGGTTCCCAAGTGTATAAAGCCAACCTGAATAACCGTAGCCTGCGCTCGGCTCTGCTCCTCGGAGCAGCTTCGGCCGCAGCCTTGGGCCTTGCCGCTCCGGCAATGGCGCAAGACCAATCCGTCGAAACCGTGGTCGTCACGGGTTCGCGCATTCCGCAGACCGGCCTGTACTCGACTTCGCCCGTTACCGTCGTCGGTAGCCAGGAAGTTCAGCTGCAGAACGCCGTCAACACCGAGCAGCTCTTGAACCAGCTGCCGCAGAACATCGGCGGCATGAACTCCGGCCTCGACATCTCGTCGGACGGCACGGCGAACGTCTCGCTTCGTGGTCTGGGCGCACGCCGCACCCTGGTTCTCGTCGATGGCAAGCGCTACGTCCCGTCGGGCGTCGGCGGCGCGGTCGACCTGGACGCGATCCCGTCCGGCATGATCGATCACGTCGAAGTCGTGACCGGCGGTGCATCCGCCGTGTACGGTTCTGACGCGGTCGCCGGCGTCGTCAACATCCTTCTGAAGCACGACTTCGAAGGCGTTGAGATGAGCGGCAGCTACTCGGCCTATCCGGACTATCACATGGATGGCCAGACCGTGGACCTGAACGGCCTCATGGGCTTCTCGTCGGGCGACGGCAAAGGCAACGTCACGATGTGGGGCGGTTACACCCACCGTCAGTCGATCCCGCAGGGCACGCGCAAGTTCGGCGCCGCTCCGCTGCTCTCTGACGGCACGGGCGGCTTCTTCGTCGGCGGCAGCCAGACGATCCCGCAGGGCGGCTTCTACATCCTGAACGGCCCGCACGGCTATCCGGTGTACAACGCCGATCACACCGTCCGTACCGGCGGTGGCGATGGCGGCTTCTGCTACAACTACGATCCGACCGGCAATGCATCCAACCCGGGCATCTACAAGTTCAGCACAACCGGTAACGCCGAGTGCGATACCGTCGCCCAGAACCGCCCGGCTGCGGACGACACGTTCAACTATAACCCGCAGCAGCTGAACCAGACCGAACAGGTCCGTTACAACTTCGGCGCCAACGGTCACTACGAAGTGAGCAAGGCACTCGATCTGTACACCCGCGTGATGTACTCGAACACGCGCGTGAACACGCAGATCGCGTCCACGCCGGTTGCGACGACGTTGAAGGTGAACGCCGACAACCCGTTCCTCTCCGCGCAGGAAAAGGATCTTCTGTTCGGAACGCCGACGCCGACGGCTGCGACGCCCGACGCACTGCTCTTCCTCTTCAAGCGCGGCTTGGACTTCGGTCCCCGCCGCACGGAGTTCACCTTCGACAGCTTTGAAATGGTCGTCGGTGCGAAGGGCGATCTCGGCAGCGGCTGGAACTATGACGTCTCCGCGCAATACGGAAAGACGGAAAGCCAGCAGTGGAGCACGGGTTACATCTCCAACCAGCACTTCCGCGATTCCATCCGCGTCGTCGACGACGGCTCGGGCGGCTATGCGTGTAAGGACCCGACGGGTACTGGTTGTACGCCTTACAACATCTTCAACCTCGACCCGGCTGCTCCTGGTCAGATCAGCCCCGGTGTTCTCGCCTATGACGGCGTGAACTTCGCGGAACTGACCCAGGTCATCGAAACCGACATTCAAGGTTCGGTGGCGGGCGATCTCGGTTCGTGGGGCGTCCAGAGCCCGTGGGCCAAGGATCCGGTCGCGATCTCGGTCGGCGCCGAATACCGCCAGGAGCAGGGCTACGTCCGTCCGGACGCGACCCTGTCGCAGGGCGATGCTGCCGGTCTTTCCGGCTCGGTGCCGCCGGTCTCCGGTGCGTTCAACGTCAAGGAAGGCTTCGCGGAAGTGAAGATTCCTGTGATCGAGGGCATGCCGTTCGCCGAAGATGTGGAACTCGAAGGCGCGTATCGTTATTCGAGCTACAGCAACGCGGGAACGACCAGCACCTACAAGTACGGCGGTTCGTGGGCACCCACGGACGACTTCAAGCTCCGTGCTCTGTGGCAGCGCGCTGTCCGTGCGCCGAACATCGGCGAACTGTTCAGCCCGCAGTCGATCGGTTTGGACTCCGGCGACGACCCGTGTAAGGCCTCGAACAACCCGACCGGCAACGTGGAAGCGCTTTGCGTCGCCACCGGTGCTCACCCGGGCCAGGGCCAGACCTGTAACTCCGGTCAGTGTAACGTCCTGATCGGCGGTAACCCGAACCTGAAGCCGGAAGTGGCCGACACGAAGACCTTCGGCGTCGTGTTCACGCCGACCTTCATTGACGGCCTCACCGCGACGGTCGACTACTACGACATCAAGGTGACCGGTGCGGTCGGTGTTGCCGGCGGCAGCCCGCAGGGCGTGCTGGACTCCTGCTACAAGCCGCTTGGTGGCATCACCAACGTGGCGGCGCAGGCGGCTTCGGCGGCGTGTCAGGCCGTCCATCGTGACAGCCTGGGTGCGTTCCGTCTGCAGGATGGCTACATCTCGCAGATCAACGCGAACACCTCGCTCCTGCACCCGACGGGTATCGACGTCGACGTCAACTACCAGATGGACCTGTCCTCTGTGGGTTGGAATGACGCCGGCGGCCTGTCGTTCAACCTGAACGGCACCTACCAGGATAGCTACAAGCAGCAGGGCGCCTCGAACCTTCCGGTCGAGGATTGCGCTGGCTACTACGGCAACACCTGCGGCGTGCCGGATCCGAAGTATCGCTTCAACTTCCGCGTCAACTGGACGTCCCCGTCGGGCGACTGGCTGATTTCGGGCCGTTGGCGCTACATCGGTTCGGTCAAGTTCGACGACGACTACTGCCTCGGCAAGACCACGACGGGCGCTGGCGCTTGCGTTGTCTCGCCGGCGAACTTCGATCTGTCCGACCATCAGATCGATTCGGTGTCCTACTTCGACCTGACGGGCGTCTGGAACATCCGCGAAGGCATCAGCCTCACGGCCGGTCTCCAGAACCTGTTCAACAAGAAGCCGCCGATCGTCGACAACACGATCGACGCCAACGAGAACAACTCCAACACCTTCCCGGGCGTCTACGACATCCAGGGCCGGATGTTGTTCGTCTCCGGTTCGGTCAAGTTC
>Ga0153956_1002406_pt1 | contig 13822 bp, 14 predicted proteins | sample TSFL040MetaG_FD_104704 | JGI IMG/M metagenome (GOLD analysis project Ga0153956, IMG submission 104704) | Attine ant fungus gardens microbial communities from Florida, USA - TSFL040 MetaG | ecosystem: Host-associated > Fungi > Mycelium > Unclassified | place: USA: Florida, Wekiwa Springs... | reverse complement strand
TCCATGGCGGCGCCGGCCGATACCCGCAGGCTGTTACGGCCGACAACATTGCTCATGGCGGCAGTGCCGTCTTGGTCCTCCAGGCTGTCCGCGTAGCCGCCGTAGCCATCGGCCGCGTTGTCGAGGGCCTCAGCGAACTGCGAGCAGGCCTCGGCAGCGGCCGGGTCGGCATCCGGCGACGACACCGCGGCCGCCTGCGGTCCGGGTCCGGTCGCGACCGACCCGGCGGCGGATCCGTCGGCAGCGGTGGACACCGGGGCGGAATTGTCCGTCGGGTCCGCGGTCGCCGTGGGCGACCACAGCGTTGCGGCTCCACAGACCATCACGGACGCGATGAGCAGCCGTACAGATGCATGTGAAGACTTCAACGTTTCCTCCAAATCAGTTGGAATTTCCTACGGTCAGCGGTTCATGTGTCGGGAAGGTGAATGAAAGACAAAGTTCACATTTCCACTAGCGATCGGTTGCATGGATCGGCCTGCTCGACATGGCGTGAATCACACCAAAATATGCGGCCGTGTACAAAACACTGGTCAGGGATCGCCACTGGTAAAGCCGTGCTCAAAGGCATGCGGAGAGTATCAATCCCACTGGTCAAAAATCTGGTCTGAAGTATTTCCAATCCGTTCACTGTTTGGAAACCCGACCATTGGATGCTGCGACGCGACAGATGCCGGGTTTTATTCCGAATCTGTGAATTCAGCTGACACCTGGATACCAACCACGAGAGGCGCGCTCAGAACCATGTCGAACCGCTATGCCATGTTGGCCGCTATGTGCGTGCTGCTCCCCCTGGGTACCGCGCCTGGCGCGCTGGCGGATCCGCCGGTCGACCCGGCCGCTCCTGCGCAGCCCGCCGCCGCCCCGCTTCCCCCGCCCCCTCCTCCGGGCGACGGCGCCGTCCCGTCCGGCCCTCCCGGAATCCTGAGCACCCCGGACGGGTGGACCCTGAAGGTCGTTGGCAGCAACGAGACCCAGCTGCCGGTTGCCCCCTTGACCACAGCGATCACCTCGCGTGAGTACTGGGTCGCCGGCACCTTCACCGGCACCGTCTCCGGCGGCGGCAAGTCCAAGCTGACCGGCGGCACGCTGGAGGCCGGTGAGCAGATCGGCTGCGGCATCATCAACGACGAAGAAGAAATCAACCCCGGTGCGAGCCTCACCCCGGGCCTCAGTTTGGTCGCCCTCCCCACCCTCGGTGTGGGTGCGAGCTTGCAGGGCAAGGTGTACCTCAAGCCCGGCACCGTGACCACGGTCGCGATCGACAAGAAGTCGTTCAAGGGCACCACCGCTCGGGTCAGCATCACCGGCGTGCGGATCAAGACCGACTACTGCGCCGGTCAGTCGTTCATCCGGTCCTACGCCACGCTGACCAGCTCGACCGATAACACCGACGACGTCGTCACCTATCTCGGCGTGACCAAGGCCGTCTAAAAAACGCCATATCTAGTTGCAGTCCAACATCTTTCAGGCCAACCCACAGTCTTATCCCACGAAGGGCGTTGCCACCACCATGTTGAAACCTTTCGCCGTTTTGGTCGCAGCGTGTCTGCTGCTCCCGGCCGCTGCCGCACCGGCGCTGGCCCAGCCGGCACCCGATGGTCCCGATGGCCCCCCGCCCGACAACGGCATCGTCGCCTCCTCGGAGCCGGCGACCATCACCTCGCCTGACGGCTGGGTGTTGACGGCCAAGGCCGATAACGAGACCCAGCTGCCCGTTGCCCCGCTGACCACCGCCACCTCGTCGCGCGAGTACCTGGTCGGCGGCACCTTCACCGGCACCGTCACCGGTGGCGGCGCGACCAAGCTGGCCGGCGGCACCCTGGAGGTCGGCTACCAGATCGGCTGCGGCATCGAACTCAACCAGATCCGTTTGATCGGACAGGTCGGCGTTTCGGCCACGACGTCGTTCGTGGCACCCATCCCGACCGGTGTCTCCTTCCCGCTCTCGGGCACCCTGGAGATCCACCCCAAGCCGGGTCAGGTCACTCAGGTCCCGGTGGACAAGAAAAGCTTCAAGTCTGCCCCGGTCCGCGTGACGCTCAGGGACACTCACATCAAGGTCGACGGTTGCGTCGGTCAGTCGTTCCTGCGTTCGTACGCGACGCTGACCAGCTCCACCACCGACACCGATGACATCGTGGCCTACTACGGCGTCACCAAGACGGTCTGATGTTCGGCAGCACCGTGATGGCAAAGGCCGCGGCGGCGGGGGTAGTCGCCGCCGCGGCTGTCATCGCTTCTGCCGGTACGGCCTGCGCCGACCCGGACGCGCCACCACCGGCGCCCGCACCTTCGGCACCGGGAAGCATCCCGATGCCCGGTGCGCAGTCGGATGAGCTGAACGCCAAGGCTGCCGAGGTGCTGGGCCCGACGCCGTTGGCCGGCGCGCCGGTACCGGTGATGGGGGGCACCTCGTTGGGCCCCGAGGGGATCAACCTCCTCGCGCAGCGGGGAGCCGACCCCTCGGCGCCGACCGGCCTGCTCGGCGTCCCGCTGGGGGTCCCCGGCTTGACCCACGACACCGTGCTGGGCCAGAACTCCGTGCCTTCGGCGCCCGGTGCCGGTCCGGGCACCGTGCCGCACCTGAGCGTGTTCAACAATCAGTACGGCATGGCGCAGTGTCTCGTTCCGTCCGCACCGGGCCAATGCCATCAGTTCGACGTCGAACCCGGCCAGGAAAACGCCGACATCACCCCGCACGACTGGCTGCACCGGTACATCGACATGTACCACGATGGCCGGCTGCGGGGCGGCTCGCTGAGTCAGTGGAATCAGCAGCAACTGGGTGAACCGCTGCCCGGTACCGCTCCCCCACCGGGAACCAATATTCCGCCCGGACTGGGGCAGTACTACGAGCCGCCGGAGCCCGCGGCCGCACCGCCGCCACCGGGTGCAGCTGTTGCCCCGCCGGCACCGCCCGCCCCGTAGGCACCCTTCACACCGAGGCCGCCGAATCGTCTGACGACGATTCGGCGGCCTCGGTTTTTCGTCGGCAAAAGCGCTCCGGCGACCTGCCCCGATCCCGTATATCTGAGTTATGAACGCAGCTGCATATATCGGTCGTATCGGCGGGTTGGCGGTTGCCCTGGGTATCGGCGTTGCTCTCACGTCCGGCTCCGCGGTCGCCTGGGCCGACAAGGACGGTTCGTCCGGTGGCCACCACTCGGCATCATCGGCCACCAATGACAGCGGCACACACCGGCATGGCAAACGGCCGGCGCGCTCCCAGGCGGCCGAGGCCGGAACACCAGCGGCGTCCAAGGCCACGCCAGAGAGCACGTCCGATAGGAAGAAGACGCGGCACAAGTCGTCCGCCGCGCGGCCGGATGGCGCTACGCCGGAAACCACGGTCACTGCGGCCAAACACCGCCAACCGATCGGCGTAGCCGGCGCGGTGACCACGGATCGCGCCGCACCGGCGGCCAAAACAGTCGTCAACACCCCCGCCAGCGCTGCCGCGGTGAACACCGCCGCACTGGACAATCCGGTCGCTTCGGCGACCTCTGTCGGCGCCACCCGGACCGCGGCGATCACAACCGTTCACAGCACCGAGAACGCCCCGAAGATCTCCTTGCCGACAAATCTCACGGGTTGGTTCCGCGCCCTGGTCTACACGCCGCTGCACGCCCTCGGACAGTTGTGGATCATGAGCGCCATCGGGGTCGAGGTCGACAACCTGATCAACCGGCTTGCGGGGTTCTATGTCATCGGAAATGGCAAGGTGGGCACCGAAACTCACCCGGACGGCGGTGCGGGTGGTTGGCTGATCGGCGACGGCGGGGCCGGCTGGAACTCGACCACGGACGGCACCGCGGGAGGCCGTGGCGGGGCCGGCGGACTGCTCGGCAACGGCGGCACGGGCGGCACAGGCGGTGCCGGCGCGGCCGGCGGTAGCGGCGGTGCGGGTGGACGACTGCTGGGCGTCGGCGGCACGGGCGGCGCCGGCGGTTCCGACACCGACGGTGGTGTCGGTGGCAACGGTGGTGCCGGTGGATCGGCTCGCGGCTTGGTGTTCGGCGTCGGTGGTGCGGGCGGCGCCGGCGGTGACGGTTCCGACGGGGGGCGCGGCGGCAACGGCGGCAACGGGGCGCGCTGGCTGGGCAGCGGAGGCGCCGGCGGCGCGGCCGGGGCCAGTGGCATCGGCGGCGCCGCGACCAAGTTGACCGCATTGGGTGGGGCCGGCGGCGTTGCCGGCCTCTTCGGCAGCCACGGCAGAGTCGGCGCCTCGGGCACCGGCGGTATCGGCGTCGCCGGTGGTTCGACCTCGGGCCTGCTGACCATCACCCCCACCGGAATGACGCTGACCAACAGCGACGGCCAGGTCGTCATCCTGCACGGGTTCAACGAGGTCTACAAACTGGATCCCTTCGACCCCGCAGCCGACGGTTTCGGCGACGACGATGCGGCATTCTTGGCGGCCAATGGCTTCAATGTGGTGCGCCTGGGCGTGATCTGGGCGGGAGTGGAACCTGCGCCAGGGGTTTACAACACCGACTATCTGCAGTCCATCCGGCAGACCGTTCAGACGTTGGCCGCGCATGGCATCTACAGCATCATCGATATGCACCAGGATCTGTACGGCGGGATGCTCGGGGGTGAGGGCGCGCCGGATTGGGCGACGTTGATCGGCGGAGTACCCAACAAGAGCTTCGGTTTTCCCGGCAGCTACTTCCTGAATCCCGCCGAATGGAAAGCCTGGAATTCGTTCTGGAACAACGCATCTGCGCCCAACGGGATCGGACTCCAAGACAATTACGCCGAGGCATGGGAGCAGGTGGCCAGCATCCTCGGCGGCGACAGCGCCGTCATCGGGTACGACATCATGAACGAGCCTTTCGCCGGATCATCTTGGCTGGCAACACTTCTGGGTGGCCCGTTCTTCGGCACTCAACAACTGACACCGATGTACAACCAAGTCGCCGCCGCGATCCGGGCCGTCGACCCGAATACCTCTCTGATGATCGAACCGGCCAACCCGGCCACCTCAGAGATCGGCGCAATTCTGGGATTGCCGGTGAGCCTGGGCAAGATCTACGACGCGAACGTCGTCCTGGCGTTCCACAACTACTGCGCCGGATCGGCCACCAGCGGCATCTGCAGTTTCTTGGCCAGCCAGCAGGCCAAGACCGCCTATGCGTACGGCAAGGCCCACAACATGCCGGTGATCATGGATGAGTTCGGCGCCAGCGACGCCGCGTACGACCAGAACTCCCAGCGGAACGCGGCCAACGCGTACCTGATGAGCTGGGCCGAGTGGGCGTACTCGGGATCCGGCGATATCACCACGAGCGGATCGTTGAAGCCGGAGTCGCTGGTGTACGACCCCAGCCTGCCGCCGACCGGCGACAACGTCAACACCACCACATTGCTGAATCTCGCGGCGCCGTATCCGCAGGCGGTGTCCGGCACACCGAAATCCTGGTCCTGGAAGAACGGCACCTTCACGTTCAGTTATTCAACCCAAAAAGCTTATGGCTCAGGAAGTTTCGGAGTGGGTTCACAGACCGTGATCTCGGTTCCACAGGTCGAGTTCCCCGCCGGATACCAGGTGAGCGTGGTCGGCGGTCAGGTGATCTCGGATGCCGATGCACCGGTTCTGGTGATCGCGGCGGACGGTACGTCGAGCAAGATCTCCGTGGTGGTGACCGCGAACACCGTGTAGCGCATTCGCCCTCAGGCTCTCTCGGACAGCGGTGCGATATCCCAGAGTCGATGGTGGCGATGTCGTTTGTCTCGCTGCCACGTCGAAGTCGGGAAACGCAGCCGTATCGGCGATCACTCTCCGCTACCGGAGAAATATTCACGGCGCGACCAATTCACCTGGAACGCAGAACTTCTCGTGTCCATCACCCCGATCCGGTGACGTCGGCGAAAAACGTCCCGCGGACCGGAAGGTGCGGGCGTCCATTGAGAATATGGGTCGATTTCAAAAATTGAATTATCTTTCAGCACACGCCCCTGCGTGAAACCATCAGCGCGCCCGCCGGCGCCGCACTCGACCGCAACCGTTCGCCTCCGGCGATGTCACCGAGCAAGGGTATGCCATCAACTGCCCTCGGCCAGAGCCAACAATCGTCGGATCCGTCCTGCCACAGCATCCTTGGACATCGGCGGCGTTGCCATCTGCCCCAGCTCCGCCAACGAGGCCGAAGGGTACTGCAGGCGTAACCGTCCCGCCTCGGCCAGATTGCCCGACGCCGTCTCCCCGAGGACTACCAGGGCATCGTGCACACGCGAAACCATCACCGCCGCCGCGGCCGAACACCTTCGCGCATTGGCGGTTTCGAAGTTACGCCGGGCCATGGGTGGAGGCGCCGGGCGAAGGTGACGCTCCGCCCACGCACTACCGGCCTGCGGTGCACCCATTCTGCACAGCAGAGCCTTCACTTCCTGACCGTCACGCACCCGCACCCGGTCCATCCCCCGGACCACGCGCGGCCTCGCCGATACCCCCAATCGGCCAGCGGCGTCGATCAACACCGAACCGACCTCGGGCCCAGGGCAATTGATGTCCAAGCCGGCACCGGGACCACGGCAGTTCAGCGATCCACCTGCCAGGAAGGCACCCCGCCACAGGCCTTCGGCATCGTCGCTGCAGTCCTGGACGAGGTCACTGAGCAATCCGAATATCGGCCGCCCGCATGGATCGATCAGACCGATCTGCCGAGCCAAGCCTTCGGCGTCCCTGACCACGTGTACGTACGTCTGGCCCCTCCGCCGCGGCCCCGGATGCGTGGACTGTTGGACCTGTGCCGCACAGCCGTAGAGGTCGTGAAGGTCCCGTTGGAGTCGTTGGGCGATGCTCAGATGATCGGCAGCAGCCGATACGACCACACGACCACCGACCACACGCAACCCTCCGGCGAACCGCACGAAAGCCGCGACCTCTGCCTTGCGCACTGCGGTCGAGCGTTCGACAACGCGGCTCAATTCCAGTTTCGCTTCGGCCGTCATGGCGGTGGCCACCGATCCTGCTGCCGATTCCGTCACCGGCGCCACCGAACCCGACGCTCCGCAATCGTCCCCACGGCAAAGCTACCCCCGTCTTCGACCGCTCCCTCCCCTGGGAACGCGCCAGCAGTTGCCGGCACTGTCGACAGAAAATGAATCAACTTCCAAATTTGACCTTGCATGGATTCAAGGTCGACCCGGCGCGGCTGTCAAGTCGATGCCCGGATCAGCACCGCGGCCGCTATCCCGGGGCCTGACACAGCGCACCAAAACTGCGAGTTCACTGTGAGGTGAAATGATCAGACTGCGCGAAAATCCAAACTGCTCAATCGTTGTGATGACACGGGTGTCTGCAGCCGAGCTCGGCTCCGCAGACACGGACCGACGCGGTTGAAAGTCAACGGCTCCACACTGTTTGGTGGATAGGCGGTGCGGTAGCCATCCCGAACACGTGACGCGGCGGCGAAGCCTGGACCTGTTGGCCTACGGCCGCGACAGCCATGTCCTCATCGTGGCGCCGGGTGGGAGCGGAAAATCCACGCTGGCAGCACAATTGGCATCCGCGGCCGATTCGGCGGCCTGGGCATCGCCGGCGCCGGCCGACAACGAACCCGGTTGTTTCTGGACGGCGGCGCTCATCGCGTTTCGCACGGCGCTGCCGGACTTCGGTGACGATCTGCTGGCCGAGGTCATCGGCGGCAGTGATGTCGACCGACTCCTGGTCCGGATGCCCGACCGGCTCATGGCCGCAGGCCGGCCCGTGCCGTTGATCCTCGACGATCTGCACGACATCACCGATGACGTCATCCTGCGCCAAATCGATTGGCTGCTGGACAGATTGGATCCCACCACTTGCCGGATCGTGATGTGCTCACGCAGCCGCCCGACGCTGGCGACCGCACAGCTGGTGATGACCGGCCGTTTGATCGTGCTGGAGACCGGTGATGTCAGCTTCGACGATGCCGATTGCTCTTGGAAAAATTGGGCGTCACCGTCAGCCAGGAAGAATCGCACGAGATCACCACCGGTACCGATGGCTGACCGGCCGCCATCTATCTGTGCGGGCTGTCGCTGCGCACTGGCATATCAATCCGGTCGGTGATCGAGTCACTGTCCACACCGGACCGCCACGTTCAGGGCAGTCACCGCAGCTGCCAGATGAGGCGGCCGAGGGACTGTGAGCCCTGGCCAGAGGTTTGGTCCTCTCAAGGCTCATGACCGGCGTTTAGTGTGCCAAATTAGGCAAGAAGGACCCCTTCCGAATCGTTATTTCTCCGAGTTAACAATTCGGACGGACCAATGATGCGCGGTAGGACGACTCAATTGCAGAACCATAAATATTGCTACTCACAACAGGAAGCTTCCTTGGTGGAGGAAAACCGTTCGGCCAGATCGTAGAATCGTCGTAAATCGCACCGTCCAGACGATTAACACGAGAGTCAGTCGGCCCCAGTGAGAAGGCCCAAGCCGAGGTGAAACTACGCGGATCCAACGTTGATCCCATCAAGTTCGCCCCTCGCAAATCGGCACCAGCCAAACTCGCCACCGTAAAATTAGCACCACTAAAATTACCCATCGACATGTTCGTCTCCGCAAGTCGTGCGCCTGTGAAATCCGCGCGGCATGCCTTAACGGCAACAAGATTCGTCTCATGCCCAATCGGATTGAGATACTTGGTCTGCGGATCGTCTGGATCTACGTGTTCAAGACCCATCTCGAGCAGAGTAAACCTGAAACGGGCACCAACAAGATTGGCGCTCGTCAAGTCCGCACCTCGAAGGTCGAGACCACCCATGTCTTGCTCGGAAAGATCGAGTCCCGCGAAAGGGCGAGCTTCGTATTTCTGCGAGGACCGATCACGGACAAACCGAAGATTCTCAAGGCGTTCTGCCCGATTTGATCGGAGATTTTCTAGCCTCTCGGACGATTCAGTAAGTCGCTGCGCTGCCCGCTGTTCCCGATCCGACCGACTGTCATCGATAACCCATTGAGCCGAGAGAATTAAAACACCGACCAGGATTGCGGCCAGAATGCTTTCCACCCACCACACATCGAGGTTGTGAAACCTCAACGCACACTGCTTCGTTTTGAACCACAGGTTCGAACCGACAGACAATCAGGTCTCCTCATCTCCAATGGACCCTCAATACATGCCGACGATTATCACGCATCAGTTTCCACTACGAGCGTGATGTTCAACGCGTCCAGCTGGTCGCAACATCGACGCCATCGAAAGACAAGCACCCTCGAACCCGCAAGGCCGGGAGAAGGCTCCAGGTCGCGGACAACAAACCGCCGGCCGAGTGGGTCACAGTACGAGATTCAGAAGGCGTGGAACAACTCCTGAGCCCGTACGGCAACAATCAGTTGCTAATTTCAGGCGTACAGACCGACGGCACCAATGCCACGCGTGGTATTTGGATCACTCCAGCCCAAGCCGCTCCCGGCGATTATCATTTCCTTGACCCAAAGACATGGACGCCCCTGGGCAATATTCCAACGCAACCGCGCCTCGACGCTGAACCAACTGCCGGACTGTTCCACGTAGACACCCTGCCGTGGCGCCACGAACAGCGGTGCGGCTGGTTCCGCGCGTCGATCACGAGACCGGTGTCGTCGCCCGTCGGCGAGTTCGGCGGCGACGAACGCTATGCAGCCAAGGTGGACTGGCCGGTGGATACGCACTTGTTAACGATGGGCCTGTGTTCGGCGCACAGCTCGCCGCTGCGTTGCAGGCCGACCGCACATAGCCTGACGCCGCATCCTTTCGTAATTTTCGTAACTCCGCTACGCTAGGTCGAGCTTCGGAGTGGGATGAAGGGAAGTGAAACCCATGAGCAGCGCCTCCGCGGAGATTCTTAACCCGGTTCCGGCCGATGCCAATGGGCTTGCCGATGTCCTCAGCTTCATGGAGGCGCACGAGGCCCGTCACGGGACCTCTCCCGAGCCTGCCTTCTTCCTGTCCGGTGCGAGCGAACACGACCGCGTCGAACTGACCGAACAGCTTCACGAGGTCCTCAAACGCGCCGCCCACGCCCTTAGCCACGGCCAGTCGATCAGCATTCTGACCCGCGACCAGGAAATCTCCACCCAGCAGGCCGCCGAGATCCTCGGCCTGAGCCGCCCCACGGTGGTTCGCCTTATCGATGACGGCGAGTTAGACGCCCACGTACCCGGCACGGTCCGACGCAAGCTGCGGCTTGCCGATGTCCTCGCCTACCGCGAGGAGCTTCACGCCCGGCGCAACCGGTTCATCGCCGACAGCTCGGAGGAGTTCGCGGATGCCGACGCCGACGAGGTCGCCGAGTTGCTCGCCGAGGCGAAACGTAAGCGCTGACCGTCCGCGGCGCCTGAAAGACTCGCCCACGTGTATCGCGCTGTCCTCGACACCTGTGCCCTCGTGCCGAGCCTTCAGCGTGACTTCCTCCTGCAGTTGGCCACCGAGGAGGCTTACGCGCCCGTCTGGGGATCTGGGATTCTCTTCGAGCTGGATTACGTACTCGCCGGACTACACGACAAGCGCGGGATTAACGACAGCGCCACACGCCGCCAGTACCTCTTCGATCAACTGAGGCAAGCGTTTCCGGGCGCAGAGGTTCACGCGCCCAAAGACCGCGAGTACAGCTACGGGCTCAACGACCCCGATGACGGTCACGTGGCCCACGCGGCAATCATCGGCAAAGCCGACGCCATCGTCACCGACGATCGCCGTGCGGGCTTCAAGGCCGCGACCTCCCTCGTGGAGGCCGGCATCGAGACGGTGCACCCACATCAGTTCGCTGCCAACACCGTCGCAGCGCACCCGCAGGCAGGAGTGCGCGCCTTGCGAGAGATGTCGAATCGCCGAATGAACCCGCCGCAGACCCCGGAACAGATCCTTGAACTGCTGGGGACGCGGCACAACATGACCGAGGTCGCCGAAATCCTGCTGCAGCTGCTGCCAGACGGCAACCGGCGACCTGGCTGACCAAGCGGCTGCAGCCCAGTTCGCCCGCGCCCGTCACCCGAGACCCCAGCATGATTCCTCGTCGAAATCAGTGTCGGAGCGCAGCGTGAATTGCGCATATTCTGGACAAAAAGCCGTGCGGGGGCTCGGCATGATGGCGAGGGGGTGCGCATGACGGAACTGAACGTGAATCCAGAAGGGTTACGCGCGACCGCGGGAATCCTCGGCGAACTCACCGCGCAATCCACCACGACGCACTCCGGTGACTGTGGTCCCGGGTCCCAGGTGAGCATCACCGCAGCGCAGCATGCCGGGACATACACCGCTGCCTGGGATACCGATGAGCGCGGCTATTACGCAGACATGGCGGACGCTCTGACCGCAGCATCAGCCGGTTTCGAAACCACCGACGAACAAGGCGGCCACAAGATCGACGGTGCCGTGTGACCGTCCCGTCGCGCGATGAGTACGCGCAGTGGACCACCGCCCATTTCGACGCCCTGGCCGATCAGCTGTGCGGGCAGATTGACCGTTCCCGCGCCTGGTCGACCAACCATGTGGCGTCCATCAAAAATCCCGGCGGCACCGAATGGACCGGAACTTCCAACGACGCCGCCGTCGATCTCGCCGAACACGCCGTGCGCGTGACCAACGCCCGTATATGGATTGCCGAAGACCTCATCAAGATCGCCCGACGCGGCAGCGACTCGGTACACACAGGGATGGCCAAAGTAGACGACGCCGTGGATACCGCCGAACAAGAAGGCTTCCAGGTCAGGTCAGATTGCGTGGCCCTACCGACCGGACGATGGGACCCTGACAAAATGGTGGCCGCCAACGGCCACACCGAGATGATCCAGTACCACCTCAAGTCGTTGGTGGACACCGACACCGCCATTCACGGCGAACTCACGAAGAAGGCCGCCGAGTTCGACGGACTCAAACTTCCCCGCTCCAAAGCCAAAGGTGACACCCAGCCGCTCGACAACAAATTAAAGAAGGCGGTGGCGACAAGCCCAGCCTCGTCAGTCCCTTCCAAAAGGACGGCGTGGAAGAAGGCGGGCCGCCGGGACCTGCGGACGCAGCACACAATGCTCAGGGAATTCGCGGCGACGAGGGTGTGCTGATCAATCGGGGCCGGATCCTCTTCGGCGACACCGCGCGGCTCACCCCTGATGGGAAGCTCGAATACGAGGGTGCGCCGATGTACCACTATCACCTCGACCCCACCGGCAAACCGATCCTCGACGGTCCTCCCGTCACCGGTGACGCGCTCGAACAGGGCGTCCAGCCGGGACACAGGCTCATTCCGACCGGCAGCACCGGACCCGACGGCATGCCCAACGGCACCAACTTGATGTTCGGCAAAGAATGGAAGTGGAGCAAGGACCAAACATTCCCCACAGACACGCAGGTCTATGACACCAGCGGCGTCGGACCATTCCCGAAAGTGACGACACTCCACGGTCTACGTGACGTGGCGTCGTTGCCGTACGGCAACAACCAGCTACTGATCTCCGGGGTTACCGGTTCCGGGGCCGACTCGGTTCGACAGGCCTGGGTCACCCCGGCACAGTCGACCCCGGGAAACTATGACTTTCTGGACCAACACACTTGGAAGCCCGTGGCAGGAGCACTTCCGGCAAATATCGCACCTGACGGCGAATCGACCGCGTCGCTGTTCAACGTGAAAACTCCGAACGGTCCGGAATACGGGCTCCTCAGCACCAACCCCAACAACAGCGCGGTGGAGATGCGGGTAGCACCGACACCAGATGGGTTGATGTCCGCACCGGCAACTACGCTCGCCGAAGGCAATGGCCACTACCTGTATTCACCCAACGTGACGCAGGTCGTCCCGCAACCAGGTGGCGGTTATCGAGTCGACATGACCTACAGCGAGCGATTCAACCCGCAGCCCGACCCGGGCAAACCTGGTTACGTTGAGCCAGGCAACCTCGGCGGGCAGGTCTACCAAAATACGTTCGGGCACGTAACAGTTCCTCCGCCTCCCGCGAAATGACAAGCAGGGCAAACCACAGGAAGCGAGTTTGAAATGATGACCGGCAACCGGCTCTCAGCAGCAGTCTGCCTAGTCACCGGATTGATCGTTGTTGCACCCGGGTGTGCCTCCGCGCAGCCACCACGGTTTCCTGATCTGTCCCAGTTCACGGAGACTGATGTGTCCGGGATCAAGCGCAACGATCAGACCGGCGCTCTCACCCTGGCCTCGTTCAGTACCCCAGACGGTCTGCATTGCGACCTCTCGACCTCGACCGCCGGATGTTGGGCGGCCCCACCCGCAACGATCCCGGGATTCCCAGCGAACGCACCCGTCTGGCCACCCGGCGGTGCACAACAGTGCCCGGATCAAGCAGTGGCATTCGACAGTAACCCGGGCCGGTTCCGAGCCCAATCAAACTGCAACGGTGGAGGAAACCCCGTCCTCCCCGCCGGACAAAAGGTGACGATCGGTTCTTCCACTTGTGCAGTGGGCAACGGACTGACTGCTTGCACGAACGGCCCGCATGGGTTCGTAGTTCAGTCGTCGGGTAGCTGGACGTTCTAACGTCAACGGGTGGCGCTGCGCACCACGTGGACGCCCGCCGCCTATCGGGGATACGCGTTCGGGACAACAGTGCGGGACATAGCCGCCCAGCTTGCAGGTATGACCGCGAAAATCGCACGCGCACATGCGGATCTGCTCGGGCGCTTCGGCTCGATATTCCCAGTTCACGTAACCGCCTGGATTCCGCGCGCGATCTGATCCAGGAGAGCACCAAGGCATCTTCGACCTACGCCATACCTATGCCAGCCTGGCCCGCAGTCCGGCGCCGATCTCCGCTACGTCCAGAAGACAATGGGCCACTCCACACCGACCGTGACCGCGAACATCTACAGCGACCTCTACTCCGACGAGCT
>Ga0153956_1002405_pt1 | contig 13823 bp, 10 predicted proteins | sample TSFL040MetaG_FD_104704 | JGI IMG/M metagenome (GOLD analysis project Ga0153956, IMG submission 104704) | Attine ant fungus gardens microbial communities from Florida, USA - TSFL040 MetaG | ecosystem: Host-associated > Fungi > Mycelium > Unclassified | place: USA: Florida, Wekiwa Springs... | reverse complement strand
TTCATACAATTGATCCGGGGGGGTAAAGTAAGAAAAATTTCTCATTGCTAATACCAAAAAACACCCTTAAATTTAAACATAAAAAAACTACCTAGTTATTTAATATAAATTTATGGACACAACTTCTCTGAGATACACCCCCCCCCGAATAGACTAAAATTAAAAAACGCGAATTTACATAAGAACCAATTTTCGTAAAACACGTCTTTTCACACCCCAACTTCATTAACTGCACCAATTGTCGGAAAACCACCAGATGCTTCACGGGCATTTTACATATCTATGTTCCAGCATTAAATTATATGAGTACTATCATGTTTTATATTAACAATAACTACCTAAATATTAAGTCGTCTAGAGTCTCTTGTTATAAACTACATACCTTACCTCGTCAACATTAAATTGTGTAGAACTTTATTACAAAATGATAAGCACTTTTTCAATTTTTAAGGTAGCTAGAATAATAATCTGAATTATATTTGTTATTATAGTGCCCATAACATCTTATGTTGTATGATTAAATACCACTATCTTATTAGAGTGAATTTTTTATAGATCTATTACTCCAATTAGTATGGTGCTAGTAGTTGATCCTACAGGAATACTATTTTCTTCCGTTGTCTTATTTATTTCAGCAAATGTATTAAGTTTTTCAACAGTCTATATAGCTGAAGAAAAATTTAAATTACGGTTTACTTGACTGGTACTAATATTTATTTTATCAATAAATCTGTTAATTTATATTCCCCATTTTATGGTCCTACTTCTAGGGTGGGATGGCTTAGGCTTAGTATCTTTTGTTTTAGTTATTTACTATCAAAATGCTAAATCCCTGGGGGCCGGTATAATTACCGCACTAACCAATCGCATCGGTGATGTTTTACTACTAGTATCAATTGGCTGAACCTTAAACCAAGGTCACTGATTAACAATAAATATATGAGAGTCTTCATTTTTAAAGTGCCAAGTACTATTTATTATGTTTGCGGCAATAACTAAAAGTGCCCAAATGCCATTTTCAAGTTGGTTACCAGCTGCAATAGCAGCACCTACTCCAGTATCTGCGCTAGTTCATTCTTCAACACTCGTTACGGCGGGCGTATTTTTAATGATTCGGTTCTATCCCTTCTTAAAATTATTTTACCTGTTTAACAGCTTACTATTAATATTTGCGGTAACAACTATATTTATAGCGGGCCTGAGAGCAACAACTGAGTGTGATGCTAAAAAAATTATTGCTTTATCTACTCTAAGCCAGTTAGGAATAATAATAACTAGTTTAGGACTTGGTTTGCCCCATTTAGCCTATTATCACATACTAACACATGCACTGTTCAAGGCTCTGTTATTTGTTTGTGCCGGATCATTTATTAATTATCATCTTCATGCCCAAGATCTTCGTTGAATGGGAAATGTTTCTAATCAAATGCCTGTAGCAGCTAGATGCATTACTCTAGCAAATATAGCTTTAATAGGATTTCCATTTATAGCCGGATTTTATTCAAAAGATATAATTATAGAGGCAGCAACCTTTTCTTCATATAATATATTTATACTAATTATGGCCTTCATTAGGCTAGGCTTAACAGCATTTTACTCAATACGATTCTCTGTGGCAGTCTTATGGTCACCTAAATTAATTTCTCCTTGAAACAAATTAAATGAAGAAATAAATATTATTATTCCAATAATTATGTTGTCATTCATATCAATTATTACTGGAAGACTTATAAGATGACTAAATCCTGTTAGTTCATCGGTTTACATTGTACCTTTTATTTTAAAAATTATGCCAATTACACTAGTATTAATTGGGCTAACAATTGGATCTTATTTTTGTAGATATATAAGATCAACATCTAATGAGAGAATATTTATAATTTCACATCAAGCCTCTTGTTTTATATGATTTCTAGTGCCACTATCTACCCAATTTATACTAAAAGCTCCTATAATTTCGAGTCACTTTATATTAAAATATATTGATCATGGATGATTAGAATCAGTTTCTGGTATAAACATCAACTTATTTTTATCTCAAATAAGAACATCTATAATTGTAAAGTTTCCAAAACTAGTTAACCAATATATTATAACTACCTTTATTATTGTATGTATATTTATATTAGTATGGTTTTAAGGTAGCTTAATATAAAGTATGTCGCTGAAGATGACAGGATGAATAAATTTCCCTTCTATATGTGGTGTAATTAAACACATAAGCTTTTCATGCTTAAATTATATTTAAATATCATATAATCACAGTTTATAGTTTATATAAAACAAAAACTTTGGGTGTTTTAAATCTTTCATAAAGTAAACTGATAAGGGTTTAATAGCTTAACACAAAGCATTGATCTTGTAAATCAAAGAGTGAAATTTTCTTAAACCAATGAGCATGATAATATATCTCCTTCAACTTTCTTACTTTATAGTAATTTTAGCTTTACTACATCAACACACCCACTTTCTCATAATATTAATATGTTTTGAGGGTATAATGTTAACTCTTGTTATATTAATTCCCGCAGTATTATACGGATCAAATATAATTAATATGCCAGTGCTTGCACTATTAATATTAACCTTAGGGGCTTGTGAAGCCAGCCTAGGATTAAGGCTACTAGTGAACATGTCTCGAACCTATGGATCTGACATAGTAAAACTTATCCACTTAAATAAATGTTAAAATTAATATTGCCAATTATTAGAATGGTTATTATATCTTCAAGTTTTAAAAACAATAAGTTATTATGGTGATCTAGAACTATGAGTTTAATTATACTAGTAGTAGCTTCACTCCCTAGAATTTTTGTATGTACTTCTATATCCTTAACATCCTTTTCTATGGTGGATGTAATATCATCAACACTTGTCTCTTTATCTATCTTAATTGCCGCACTAATATTTATAGCAAGCACAAAGATTATTATTACAAATCAAAGAACTACAGTGTTCGTTATAATAAACCTATTATTGTTGATAATTTTAATTAATGCATTTACCTCATCATCAATACTATATTTCTATATTTGATTTGAAGCATCGTTAATCCCAACCATAATTATTATTATATTATGAGGTTATCAGCCTGAGCGTGTTCAAGCTAGAATATATCTAATAATATATACTGTAAGGGCTTCACTGCCTATATTAATTATATTAATCTTAGTAATTAAAAGTACATGTCATACACTATTATCTTTACCCTACTTTTGATCTTACGATTCAGAAATAACAAAAATTTCATTGTTTGGATTTATTATAATTGCTGGATTTTTAGTTAAACTCCCTATATTTACAACACATCTGTGACTACCAAAAGCACATGTTGAGGCCCCAATTGCTGGCTCAATAGTCCTAGCAGCAATCCTACTAAAACTGGGGGGATATGGGATTATACGACTAGTTTATATATTTCCTAATATCATATTAACAAGTATAACCAGATTTGTTATAAGTCTTTCACTAATTGGAGCAATTGTAACCGGAATAATTTGTATACGCCAACCCGATATAAAATCCTTAATTGCCTATTCAAGAGTTGGGCATATGGGATTAATACTAGCAGCTATTATATTAAATAACTCTTGAGCATTATGAGGAGGATTAATAATTATAATTGCCCATGGTCTGTGTTCGTCTGGAATATTTGTATTAGCAAATATTACCTATGAGGTGTCTCACACACGCAGAATATATTTAACTAAGGGCTTATTAACATTTTCCCCAGTCTTAGCACTATGATGATTTATGTTTTCCATCTGAAATATGGCCGCACCACCATCTATTAATTTATTAAGGGAAATTATATTAATTACATCTATTATTAGAAGATCATCACTCTGTATCTTATTTTTAATACTCATTAGATTTATCTCTGCCGTTTATTCTCTAAACTTATATGTAGTAATAAACCATGGACATATTCCATCATTTTCTAATCCATTACATTCATTTAAACCAAAAGACTGTGTGTTAATACTTATTCATATAATGCCACTAATTACATTAATTTTAAATCCAGAATTAATTTCTATATGAATTTAAGCCAGTAAAATAGTTGAGATCAACATTAAATTGCAGATTTAAAAACGTATATAATACTTTTACTTAGTAAGATAAGCTATATAAGCTAGTGGGTTCATACCCCAACAAAGAGATAATCTCTCTTACTAATTAATTTGATTCTAGTTATTCTATTAATTTAAAGAACATAGTACATGCATGACTTAATTAAATAATTTTAAGCAGTACTTAAATCTAATTATTTTACAATAAAGAACTGGTGATTCTTTTAAAGGTTAGCAAAATTCGTGCCAGCAGCTGCGGTTAGACGACAATCCTAAATTAATAGACTTAGGATAAATCAAGATGAATTAAATTCAAATAAAAGTAAAATTTATAATAATATAGAACCATATTTCATCATATGATAAAATAAAAATTTGGCCTAAAACAAGGATTAGATACCCTTCTATTCAAATCATATAAATATTCCGATAAATACTATCAATAGATAAAAATTCAAAGAATTTGGCGGTGTCTTATATACTCAGGGGAACCTGTTTCTTAATTCGATAGTCCACGAATATCAAATCTAAACTCGAACAAATCAGCCTGTGTACTGCTGTCGTAAATAAACCTCTGAAAGAAAGTTTATAAATACAAATTATTTTGCATACGTCAAGTCAAAGTGCAGCTTATGTTTAGACGCTAATGGGTTACAATCTAAATAAAGACATAGATCTTCAATTAATATAAAAGTGAAAGTGGACTTGACAGTAATGACTAAACAATATTATTATAAACTATATATCTAAGACATGCACACATCGCCCGTCACTCTCATTCAAAATGAGATAAGTCGTAACAAAGTAGTTGTAACGGAAGTTGCAACTAGAAATATAGCATAATTAATGCAATTTACTTACACTAAATAAATGATAATATATCTATTTCTAAATGTACTAAACATTCAACCCTAAATAAATTCATATAAACATATAAATTTTAATAAAATAAGTACTATAAAGGAAATTATAATATAAATAAAGTAGTTATATCGTACCTTTTGCATAATGGTTTTACAAAACAAATATTTAAAATTTAATCCCGAATTTCTAAGAGCTTAAATTATTCTAGTTTCGAACTCAATACATATTGTTTCATCAATATTATAAAAGAAAATTTAAGAGGCTACATACCAACCGCGTAGAAATATAGCTGGTTTTCATCAAAATAAATATATTTTAATTAATAAGCATATTATTAAATAAAATAATAGAGGATAAGCCCTATTATACAAATCCTAAGTTAAATTGTAAACACTTTTGTATGACTAAAAACATCCAACATTAAATTACGTTATAGTTAATTAAATAAAAATAAATACAAACTACAGAATCAATTAGATGAATAAATATTTCAATATACAAATATTATAATAGTGTAAAAACAAGTATTTTTAATAAATAGTATGGAAAAAACTCGGCAAAATTCTATTTCGACTGTTTAACAAAAACATTGCTTTATGACTTAATATTTAAAGTAATCTCCTGCCCAATGAATAATTTAAATGGCCGCGGTATCCTAACCGTGCAAAGGTAGCATAATAACTTGCCTATTAATTGTAGGCTAGAATGAAAGGGGTAACGAAATAAGTACTGTTTCCCATTCTATATTAAAAACTAATATTTAAGTGAAGAAGCTTAAATAAAATAAGAGGACAAGAAGACCCTATAGAGCTTAAATATAAATTCTTCACGAGTAACCATTATTTCGGTTGGGGCGACCCAGGATAAATCATCCTAATATTAATAGAAATATTATTCACTAAAATGAACCTTAATAGATCAAAGAATAAGCTACCTTAGGGATAACAGGCTAATTTTACTAAAGAGTTCATATCGAGAGTAAAGATTGGCACCTCGATGTTGGCTTAGAAAATCTAATTGGCGCAGAAGTCAATAAAAGAGGGTTTGTTCAACCCTTAATTTTCTACAAGAGCTGAGTTCAGACCGGCGTGAGCCAGGTTAGTTTCTATCCTTTATTTAATCAAAATGTTCTAGTACGAAAGGACCTAACATTTTTAATAATTAATATTTTAAAATTAATATATTAATTAAAATATAAAATAATTATACAAATTATAGAGTTGGCAGATTAATGTACTTGACTTAGAATCAAATTATGGGGACCTCCCACTCTATACTGTAATTTAGTTTAAATAGAACAGCTAATTTGCACTTAGCAAGTGAAGATATTCAAATACAAAAGTTCTTAGTTTAGGAAACACAGGATTTTGAATGTCCTTTTAAAATGTTCGATTCATTTAAGAACTTATTAAGATGGCAGATTAGTGCACTAGATTTAAACTCTAAATATGAAATATATTCTCTTAATAATGATATCATTTTCAATTTCAATAATTTTAAGGTACTTAATAGCAGTTTTAGCTATAGCATTTTATACCTTAATAGAGCGAAAATTATTAGGCTATATACAACTACGAAAGGGGCCCAACAAAATCATATTAGCCGGAATTCCACAACCAATTGCTGATGCAATAAAACTATTTTTTAAAGAACAGTCATATCCAACAATATCCAACTATATGTTATTTACAGTAGCCCCAATTATAAGATTAATTTTAGCACTTCTACTGTGAGCGATCTATCCACACTCTAATTCATCATTATACTTAACATTTGGTATCCTATACTTCTTATGCGTATCAAGTATAAATGTGTATGCAACATTTCTATCAGGTTGATGCTCAAATTCTAAATACTCCCTTCTCGGAGCTCTCCGTGGAGTAGCACAAACTATTTCATATGAAGTATCTATATCTCTAATCTTAATCTCTATGTTGTTCCTTCATAAAAAAATAGATATATCCCTAATAACCACAAATATAATAACTTGACCAATAATTTTAATTCCCATTATATTCTTTTTATGGTTTGTGACAAACCTAGCAGAAACCAATCGCGCCCCATTCGACTTTGCCGAAGGAGAATCTGAGCTAGTATCAGGATTTAATACAGAATATAGTGGGGGACTATTTGCACTAATTTTTATAGCTGAATATGCAAGCATCTTAATAATAAGAGTTTTAACTATGGTTTTTTTTTCAGGTTCTCTTATAATATTCCCTAGAACAGAGTTAATCCTTAAATCTCTAATAATAGCAGCTATTTTTATTTGAGTCCGTGCATCATTTCCACGAATACGTTATGATAATTTAATAAATTTAACATGAAAGAGATTCTTACCTATTAGATTATCTATAATAATATTATTAATTATTATTATATAGATATTGCGCCGGAAGAACGGATAACTCTGATGACGTTAAACACGGAACAAACATTCCCAATATCTAAATTAGAGAGCTTGAACAAGCACTTAACTTTTAATTAAGAGATAGTATAAACTTCTAATTAATGAATAATTTAGTCATGTCCTCAACTAGAGCCTTATTAATTGTTATTATTTTATATATGCTAACATGAGTACTTATAACACGCCCACACTATTCTTCACGAGAAAAAATATCCCCCTTTGAGTGCGGGTTTGACCCAAACCACATAGCCCGAATTCCATTCTCTATACGATTTTTTTTATTAGCAATTATTTTTATTGTCTTTGACATTGAAATTGTTTTATTAATCCCGCTCCCTATTATCATAATATCATCTAATATCTCAATTATTATAGCAGGAGGAGCAATATTTCTTGTTATTTTATTAGTAGGTTTATTTCACGAATGAAATCAAGGATCACTCGAATGGTCAAGATAAAGATTATTACCGGGTAAAACTTAAGCTTCTAACTTAATTTTGATGGTTCAACTCCAATCATAATCTTATGAGCATACTACCTTTTACACTTATATCTTATTTAACCCTATTCATAAGAACAATAATAGTAATATCATCAACAAATTGAATTATACTATGAACAGGACTAGAGCTAAATATATTATCATTTATTCCACTAATAAACACAACAAATCAGTATCAAGAAACAGAGGCCAGAGTAAAATACTTTCTAGTTCAAGCACTAGGATCTAGATTACTTCTATTTGCAAGAATATCTTCATATATGTCATCAAACCTCCACATATTTATAATAACAGTCTTACTTACCTCACTAATTTTAAAATTAGGAATGTTCCCACTTCATTACTGATATCCATCCGTAATAACATCAATCTCATGAATCTCCGCACTAACACTTACATCCTGACAAAAACTAGCACCCTTAATAATCATCAGATTCTATTTTACTAATAATCTCACAACTATACTAATAACTTTATCAACCCTCAATGCTATTATAGGAGGAGTACTAGGATTAAACCAAGTTCACATACGAGCCATTTTATCATACTCATCAATTACCCATATAGGATGAATAATATCCTTAATTAGAATAGAGTACCCTGTGCCAGCAATAACATACTTTATATTTTATGTAGTTATTATTAGTCCAATCTTCCTACAAATAAACAAAATAAACCTGACATCATCAACCCACATTAAAACATTCAACACAAATACATCCTACATTATTTTACCCATCCTAATATTATCATTAGGTGGTTTACCTCCTTTACTGGGCTTTGTTCCAAAACTATTAACTATTATAATTCTGAGCTGTACATCAATTAGTGTGTTAATTATCCTAATTTTAGGTTCACTAATAAATTTATACTTTTATCTAAATATCCTGTTTTCACTAATAACTGGATTGACTACAAACTACACCCCAATTACTACTAAAATAAACCTATTATCCTACGGGTCAGTATTCATCTCCCTATTACTACCTGTACTAATTATATAATATGCGCTGATTGTATTCAACAAATCACAAAGATATTGGCACCCTTTACTTCATTTTGGGTGTTTGAGCCGGAATAATAGGAGCTGCAATGAGCTTGTTAATTCGAGTAGAATTGAGACAACCAGGATCATTCCTAGGTAGAGACCAACTATATAATACTATTGTTACAGCCCATGCTTTCTTAATAATTTTTTTCTTAGTCATACCAGTATTTATTGGGGGGTTTGGTAATTGACTCCTTCCTCTAATATTGGGAGCTCCAGACATAGCCTTCCCTCGTCTTAATAATATAAGATTCTGATTACTACCACCTGCCCTAATTCTTCTAGTTTCATCAGGGTTAGTAGAAAAAGGAGCTGGAACAGGATGAACAGTTTATCCTCCTCTCGCCAGTAATATTGCCCACGCAGGACCATCAGTAGATCTTGCTATTTTTTCTCTACACTTAGCTGGTGCCTCATCAATCCTAGGGGCTGTAAACTTTATTACAACTGTAATTAATATACGATGACAAGGATTAACTTTAGAGCGAATCCCCCTATTCGTATGAGCAGTAACAATTACAGTAGTACTATTATTATTATCTTTACCAGTATTAGCAGGAGCCATCACAATATTATTAACAGACCGTAATCTAAATACATCTTTCTTCGACCCGGCTGGTGGGGGGGATCCTATTCTTTATCAACATTTATTTTGATTTTTTGGTCATCCAGAAGTATATATTTTAATTATTCCTGGATTTGGAGCCATCTCCCACATTGTTGCTCACTACAGGGCTAAACTTGAACCTTTTGGTACCTTAGGAATAATTTATGCCATATTAGGTATTGCAGTACTTGGATTTATCGTATGAGCTCACCACATATTTACAGTAGGTATAGATGTAGATACACGAGCATATTTTACCGCAGCAACAATAATTATTGCGGTACCCACAGGAATTAAGGTATTCAGATGATTAGCAACTCTACATGGATCAAAAATTAAATATACAGCTCCCATGTTATGGGCCTTAGGATTTATTTTCTTATTCACAACGGGGGGAGTAACAGGGATTATTTTATCTAATTCAGCTCTCGATATTATCCTCCACGATACATATTATGTAGTTGCCCACTTCCACTACGTCTTAAGAATGGGAGCAGTATTTGCAATTTTTGCAGCATTTACCCACTGATTTCCATTATTTACAGGATTAACTATACATGCACGATGAACGAAAGTTCAATTCTTTATAATATTTATTGGGGTAAATTTAACATTTTTTCCTCAACACTTCTTAGGATTAAGGGGTATACCACGCCGCTACTCAGACTATCCAGATGCACTAATAAAATGAAATGTAATTTCATCTATGGGGTCTCTCCTATCGTTTACAGCCCTCTTATTTTTTATCTTTATCCTTTGAGAGGCCTTTGCTTCCCAGCGAAATGTTGTATCAAGACCACATATACCTACATCAATAGAATGAAATGATATTCTCCCTCTAGATTTTCATAATTTAAGAGAAACGGGAATTATTATTTCTTCCTATAAGTGATAGCTTATATTTAAAGCCCCTATCTGTTAATTAGGCCCATGTAATAATTACTCACTTAACAAATGTACTGAGGTCAACTTCTACTTCAAGACGCCGCATCACCTATTATACTTCAATTAATCTCATTTCACGATCATACCCTAATCATTCTAACCCTAGTTATATCAGTTGTATCATATGCTATATATATTATCATAACAAATAGCCTTACAAATCGCTACTTAATAGAAGCTCAACAAATTGAAACAATCTGAACAATTGTTCCAGCTATTATTCTAGTATTTCTTGCTCTACCCTCATTACGCCTTCTCTACCTAACCGATGAAGTAAGAAATCCATCTATTACATTAAAAGCCATTGGTCATCAATGATATTGAAGATATGAATATTCTGACTTTTTAAATGTAGAATTTGATTCATATATAATTCCAACAACAGATCTATTATCAGGAGAATATCGTTTACTAGAGGTAGATAACCGAATTGTATTACCAATAAATAGAGAGACACGAGTATTAGTAACAGCAGCTGATGTAATTCACTCATGAACAGTCCCAGCACTAGGAGTAAAGGTTGATGCAGTCCCAGGCCGACTAAATCAACTAGGATTTACCTCAAATATTCCTGGAATCTTCTATGGTCAATGCTCAGAAATCTGTGGAGCTAATCACTCATTTATGCCAATTGCTATCGAAATTATTAATTTATCTTCATTTATCAACTGAATTAAATCATTTTATAAAATCTAGTTAATTAATAACATGTACTTGTCAAGTACAAATAACCTTTATGGTGATTTTATTTATGCCTCATTTATCACCAATAAATTGAATTATAGCAATTATAATAACTTGATTTACTCTCATATTACTCACTACAAACACATGATGAAATAAAATCACTTCAATACCCTTTAAACTACAATCAACTCCTAAGTCTAAAACATTTAGAGCTCAATGATATTGACATTAATAAGGTGGCTGAACACCAAGCAATAAACTGTAAATTTATTTATGGAAATATATTCCCCTTATTAATATCAATGATTTTAGTATAATAAGTACACTTACCTTCCAAGTAAAAAGTTTAATAATTAAAAGTCATAAATGGTTCGTCAACCCTTCCACTTAGTTGAATATAGGCCGTGACCTCTAACAGCATCTGTAGGTGCATTCTCTCTAGCAATTGGTCTTGCATCGTGATTTCATGGGTATGGCCTATCAGGAATTATTCTAGCCTTTATATTAATTATTTTATCAATAATTCAATGATGACGAGATGTAATTCGAGAAGCAACTTTCCTAGGACATCATACCTCTTACGTGACTAAAGGATTACGATGAGGAATAATTCTATTTATTACATCAGAAGTATTGTTCTTTTTTGCATTCTTTTGAGCATTCTTTCATAGTAGACTCTCCCCAACTCCAGAACTAGGTTGTTGCTGACCTCCAAAGGGAATTTCACCTCTAAATCCTTTTAGTGTTCCCCTACTAAACACTGCTGTTTTACTTGCATCAGGAGTTACTGTTACCTGAGCACATCATAGATTACTCGAAAAGAATCGACAAAATACTATTCAAGCATTAATACTAACTGTATTGCTTGGAGCATACTTCACCTTACTTCAAGCAGGTGAATATATAGAAGCATCATTCTCAATTGCAGATAGTGTTTATGGATCTACATTTTTCGTAGCAACAGGATTTCATGGCGCACATGTACTAATTGGTTCATCATTTTTATTAGTGTGCCTATACCGTACATTTCTTCACCACTTTAGCTCAGGCCACCACTTTGGTTTCGAAGCCGCAGCATGATACTGACACTTTGTTGATGTCGTATGAATTTGTCTTTACTTATGTATTTATTGATGAAGATCATTATAAAATCAGTGTTAGGCGCACACAGATCTTTGACATCTGAAGAATGATTTCATAATCATAATTATAATATGCATCATGCAATTATTCTATCTCTTATACTTACATCAACCATAACTATAATATTAATATTAACTCCACTAACAATAGGAATAAACATCTTATTAATATCACTTCTACTTGCCACGATATATGCATCTTCAATATCATCTTGAATTGCATTCCTAATTTTTCTAATTTATGTTGGAGGTATATTAGTAATATTTGCCTATTTTGTAGCCCTAAATCCTAACCAACAATCAAATAAACTAGTTATTCCAACATATATTATCTCCTTCTTTCTCACATCTCTAGTCATCACTAAATATTATAAGTTACCTATAAATTCAATTACAGAAAATAAATCATTAAACGTATTATACACAATTAACAACATTTCAATACTATTAATTTTAGCAATAATCCTTTTATTTACTATAGTAGTTGTAGTAAAATTAGTAACAAATAATAAAGGTCCACTTCGCCCATTTATATAAAATGTTTAAACCAATTCGTTCAACTCACCCAGCAATTAAAATAATTAACAGAGCCCTAATTGACTTACCAGCTCCTAACAATATCTCCATTTGATGAAACTATGGATCTCTCTTAGGTCTATGTTTAGTAATTCAAATTATTACAGGTCTATTCTTAGCTATACACTATGTACCAAACATTGAGCTAGCATTTTCATCAGTCAGACATATCTCACGAGATGTAAATTACGGCTGATTAATACGATCTATTCATGCAAACGGGGCATCTATATTCTTCTTATTTTTATATCTACATACAGGACGCGGCATCTACTATAATTCCTTCTATTTTATAGAAACATGAAATACAGGAGTAATCCTATTTATTTTAACTATAGCAACAGCATTTTTCGGGTACGTTTTACCCTGAGGACAAATAAGGTTCTGAGGTGCCACAGTAATTACAAATTTATTCTCAGCAATTCCATATATCGGAAAAACCCTAGTAGAATGAATATGAGGAGGGTTCGCAGTAGACAATGCAACCCTAAACCGATTTTTTGCACTACACTTCATTCTACCATTTGCCATCGCAGCAGTAGTATTACTTCACTTTATATTTCTTCACCAAACAGGATCAAATAACCCCTTAGGCGTAAATTCTGATAGGGACCGAATCCCCTTCCACTTCTATTATTCAGCAAAAGACGCACTCGGATATATTACCGCACTAACAACATTTATAATTATTATTATATACTTACCCAGCTTACTTACAGATCCCGAAAACTTTATCATAGCAAACCCACTAGTTACCCCAATTCACATTAAGCCAGAATGATACTTCTTGTGAGTTTATGCAATTCTTCGATCAATTCCAAATAAATTAGGTGGAGTTCTAGCATTAGCAGCAGCCCTATTAATCCTATTTACATTGCCCTTCACAACCGTAAATACAAAACGAGGATTAGAATTTTATCCACTAAACCAATTAATATTTTGATTACTAGTAGCATCATGAATTATTCT
>Ga0153956_1002404_pt1 | contig 13823 bp, 14 predicted proteins | sample TSFL040MetaG_FD_104704 | JGI IMG/M metagenome (GOLD analysis project Ga0153956, IMG submission 104704) | Attine ant fungus gardens microbial communities from Florida, USA - TSFL040 MetaG | ecosystem: Host-associated > Fungi > Mycelium > Unclassified | place: USA: Florida, Wekiwa Springs... | reverse complement strand
GGTGGGACACCGAAAACCACAGGCGCGTGTACCCGAAGGTGCAGACCGCCCTGCAGGACGCACAACGCACGATCGGGCTGGTACGCCAGCATGCTGCGGAATGGGGCGTGGATGCGCACAGGATCGGCGTCATCGGCTTCTCCGCCGGCGGCCATCTCGCGGCCGCCGCAAGCACGCATTTCGACCAGCGCACGTATCCGCGCGTGGATGCCGCCGACGACCAGAGCAGCCGCCCGGATTTCGCCATCGTGATGTATCCCGGCCACCTGTGGCTGCATGAGGACGAGCCCCGGGAAACGCGCGACCCGACCGACCTGAAGCTGCGCCCCGACATCGTCGTGCGGGCCGGCACGCCCCCCACCTTCATCCTGCAGGCCGAGGACGACCACGTGGACGGCATCCACCAGTCACTGGCCTATTACGTCGCCCTCGCCAACGCGGGCATACCAACGGAAATGCACCTGTATGCCCAGGGCGGCCATGCGTTCGGCCTGCGCCCCAACGGCATGCCGGTCTCGCAATGGCCCGGGCTGGTGGAAACCTGGCTGGAAACCATCCACATCACCGACGCCAGCCGGTGACGCCGGCCCCGGGCGAGGCATCACCGGCCCGCCCAGCGCTGGATGATGGCCGCGATCGCCTGCACGCCCTCGGTGAGCGCGGCCGGGCCCGGCTGCAGGATCAGCGGCGACTTGATCTCGTGCAGTTCGCCGTCGCGCACGGCATTGATCGCCCCCCAGCCCGGGCGCGCGGCAACCCGCTCGGGACGGAACTTCTTGCCGCACCAGGAAGCGATGAGGATGTCCGGGTTGCGCTCGATCACCGGATCGCCATCGGCCAGGATGCGCGCCTTGGCCAGCGGCTGCCGCGACAGCTCGGGAAACACGTCGATGCCGCCGGCGATTTCCACCAGCTCCGCGCCCCACTGGATGCCGGTGATGATCGGCTCGTCCCATTCCTCCACGTAGACGCGCGGCCGCTGCGGCAACCTTGCCGCCTGTGCGGCGATGGCGTCCAGGCCGCGCTGCAGTTCGTCGGCGTAGGCATTGGCGCGCGCGGCCACGCCGACCAGGCCGCCCAGCCGGCGGATGTAATCGAGAATGCCGGCCACGCTGCGGTGGTTGGCGATCCACACTTCCACGCCGTGCCGGATCAGTTCGGCGGCGATGTCGGCCTGGATGTCGGAAAAGCCGATCGCCAGGTCTGGCTTGAGCTTGAGGATCTCGCCGACCTTGGCGCTGGTGAAGGCGCTGACCTTGGGCTTTTCGCGGCGCGCCTGCGGCGGGCGCACGGTGAAACCGCTGATGCCGACGATGCGCTCCTGCTCGCCCAGCGCGTACAGGGTCTCGGTGGGCTCTTCGGTCAGGCAGACGATGCGGCGCGGGCCATTCATGGGGCGGCGAACTCCGTGCTGTCGACGAAGATCGCCGGGGTGCTCCAGGGGTGGTGCGCGGCGATGCCGGCTTCGAGCAGGCGCTGCAACCGCGCCCGGTCGTCGGCCGTGCCGCGTGCGATGCAGAACTCCAGGCGCACGCTGGGTTCGCGTACCAATTCGCCGACCTCGCCGGTCATGCCTGCCGTACCGGCCTGCACGCGGAACTGCTCGCATCCCGGCGCCGACTCCCACATGCCGTGCATATAGCCGCCGGCGGCCAGGTCGTCCACGGCGAGGATGCCGCGCTTGAGCGGTTCCAGGTGCGACGGCGGCACATACACGCTGATGCGGTAGACCGGGTACAGGCGCAACCCGCTCACGGGTACAGCAGCCGCTTGCTCCAGCTGCCGGCGGCATCGGCTTCGTAGCACCAGCGCTCGTGCAGGCGGTAATCGGCGCCGTACCAGAACTCGATGCGCCGCGGCACCACGCGGATGCCGCTCCAGCCGTCCGGGCGCGGCACGTCGCGGCCCTCGAACCGCGTCTCGAAATTGCGCAGGCGCTGCTCGAATTCCTCGCGCGAGGCCAGCGGCTGCGACTGCGCCGACGCCCACGCGCCGATCTGGCTCATGCGCGGGCGGCTGGCGAAATAGGCATCGGCCTCGGCCGCCGCCACCAATTGCGCATCGCCTTCCACGCGTACCTGGATGCCGGCCTCGCGCAGGCTGCGCCACAGGAACAGCAGCGCGACCTGGCGGTTGGCGTGCAGTTCGCGGCCCTTGCGGCTGTCCAGGTGGGTGTAGAACACGAAGCCGCGCTCGTCGAAGGCCTTGAGCAGCACGGTGCGCGCCGACGGGCGCCCGTCCACGTCGGCGGTGGCCACGGTCATCGCGGTGGCATCGATTTCCCTGCCGGCCCTGGCCTCATCAAACAATGCGGCGAAAGTCGAAAGCGCTTCTGCGTACAAATCGGTCATGGCTCACGTCGGGCAACACGGGTTGGGGCTATTGTGGCGCCATGTCTTCCGTTCCGCACCGCTTCTCCGCGCGCCGCTTCCCGCAGGCGCTGGTCGCGCAGGCACTGGAGGAAGCATTGGCCACCCGGCAACCAGTGCCGGTACTGGCGATCAGCGGCCTGCAGGGCAGCGGCAAATCCACCCTGGCCGCACAGGTGGTGGAACTGGCGCGCACGCGCGGGCTGCGCGCCGCCGCGCTGTCGATCGACGATGTCTACCTGACCCGCGCGCAGCGCCAGCGCCTGGCCGACCGCGTCCATCCGCTGCTCGCCACGCGCGGCCCGCCGGGCACGCACGACCTGCCGCTGGCGTTGGCGACGCTGGACGCGGCGCGTTCCGGGCAACCGTTCGCGCTGCCGCGCTTCGACAAGCTCGCCGACGAGCGCGTGCCCGAAGCGCAGTGGGAACGGATCGACGGACTGGACCTGCTGGTGTTCGAGGGCTGGTTCCTCGGCACGCCCGCCGAGGAAGAAGACGCCCTGCGCGAGCCCCTCAACGCGCTGGAACGCGACGCCGATCCGGAAGGCATCTGGCGCCGCTGGTGCAACCGGGCGCTGGCCGACGGCTATCCGGCGCTGTGGCGGCGCTGCGACCGGCTGTGGTTCCTGCAGCCGCCGGGCTTCTCGGTGGTGCCGCACTGGCGCTGGCAGCAGGAACAGGGGCTGCAGCAGGCCGCGCCGGGGCGCACCGGCATGAACCGCGCGCAGGTCGAGCGTTTCGTGCAGTTCTACGAGCGGGTCAGCCGGCAGGCGCTGCGCGCCTTGCCCGGCCTTGCCGACCGCTGCATCGCGCTGGATGCGCAACGGCGGCCATTGCCATGACAGCGGCGCTGCCGCCGGTTTTTCCCGCGTCAATGCGCGTTGGTGCCACACCGCGACCCTGCCGCCCCCGCCCACGAACAGGAGCCGTTGCCGGCCTCACCGACTGCGGATTTCCTGCAGCGCCTCGTTGATCTTGAACAGCACGATCATGATTTCGCAGTAGATGCGCGCCACCAGCATGCCCAGCAGAACCACGAAGGGCGAGACCACCAGCATGCCGAAACCGGCCCAGCCGTTGTAACGGAACATGCCGAAGGCGGTGACCATCGTGCTCAATCCGCCCAGTACGGCCGCGGCCAGCAACAGCCAGTAGATGAAAGTGATGATCTTCGGCGTGACCATCGATTCGAAGAAAAACCATTGGCGCGTGTTCATGGCGGCATCCCCGGTGATCGTTGCGGCGTTCAGGGCTTCTTGCACAGCGTGCCGAACAGCATGCCCCCGTCGATGCAGCCCTTGTCGTCGATGCGGAAGGCCTGCGCCTGCCCGCCCTTGCCGCCGGTGATGTAGACCTTGCCGTCCTTTACCTCGTACTGGCCCACCATCACGTTGCCCATCAGTTCCAGTTCCACTTCGCCGCCGCCCTTGAAGGTCATGATGGGAACCCAGGTGCCGCCGACGAAATGCCCGTACTCGCCGGAGAGCCCACCGCCGCACGCGGCCAACAACAGGACCAGCAGACAGATGGCGGCAGTTCTCGCAGTGCTTGCAATCTTCATCGGGATGCTCCGTTGGGATAGAGGAATCAGGGGTGCGCGGGACGGGCGTGCTGCTCCAGCGCCCGCACCACGTCGACCAGACCGTGGCGCACGGCCAGATCGCGCAGGGTCACCTGGCGTCCGTCCCATGCCAGGGGCGCGTTGACGTCGGCGCCAGCCGCCGTCAGCTGCGGCAGCATCCCGGCGACGAAATCGCCGGCGATGGCGTAGCGGTTGGGTTCGTCCAGAAACACCCAATGCACCGCCTGCGTGCCGCCGGGACCGGGGCCGTCGGCGCGCGCGCCGGCGGCCAGGGCTGCCTTGGCCAGATCGGCGCGGCGCGACTTCAGCGCCAATACCAGGGGCGTCCAGCCCTCGGCGTCGGCGGCGTTGATGTCCGCACCGGCCTTGACCAGCCGTTCCAGCGCGTCCACGCGCGCCTGCTGCGCCTCGGCGACGCCGCGCCCGAAGACATCGCCCCTGTCGTCGAAGGAACCGATGTCCAGCAGGTGGTGCAGCGCGTTGCGGCCCTTGAGGTCGCTGACGTCCGCCTTCGCGCCCTTGTCCAGCAGCGCCTGCAGATCGGCCGGCAGGCAGCGGCTGTTCATGCTGTCCTGGCGATCGCGGAATTTTTGTGCGCAGCGCAGCAGCCGGGTGGCGCCGCCGCTGTCGGCCTGGTTGATGTCGGCGCCTTTTTCCAGCAGCAGCGGCAGCAGCGTGGCATCGGCCACGATGACCGGGTAGGTCCAGCTGTACACCGGGAACCGGTAGTTGCCGACGACCGGGCCGCCGTCGTAGCTGGTCGGCAACGCGTCGGCCGGCTTCACCCCGCCTTCGTCGAGATAGAAAGCCAGCTTGCGCGCGTCGGCGCGAGGCGGCAGCAGCGCACCAGCGTAGGCGGCAACCAGTTCCACCGGCACGAAGCCGCCCGGCCCATAGTGCAGGCGGCTGCTGGTGTCGCCGTGCTGCTCCAGCCACATGCCGGTCTTGTTGCCGTCGGCGGCGTAGCTGCCGGCCTCCACTGGCCTGCCGTCCTCGGCCCAGGCTTCGTGGCGGCCGACCGGCTTGTCGTCGGCGTATTCGCCGCGGCTGGCCGGCTTGCCGCTGGCGTACCACGCCTCCTGCAGGCCCTGCCGCTTGCCGCCACGGTAGCGCGCATGCTCCACCCGTATGCCTTCCGGTGTCCATGCCTGCTTGTCGCCGTCCAACGCATCGGCCTTCCACGACGCCTGCTCGATCAGCTTGCCTTCCGGCGTCCACTTCTTCTGTTCGCCGTCGCGCCGGCCTTCGGCGTCGAACTTCGCCTCGGTCACCAGCTTGCCAGTTTCGCAGTTCCATTCCCTCGCCAGCCGCCGCTCGCCGCCGCTGTACTCGGTCAGCGACCTGCGCTCGCCGTTCTCGCACCAGCTTTCGGAATCGCCGGTGTGGCGCATGCCGTCCTTTTCGTTCCAGGCCACCTTTTCGCGGCTGCGCGGCCTGCCGTTGTCGTAGAACCATTCCTCTACGCCGTGCCGACGCCCCTCGCGCATCTGCGCACGGAACACCACCTGCTCGCCCCTGCGCCCCACCACCACCCCGGAAAACGGCTCGCCATCCACCAGATAGGGGCGGTCGGCCATGTGCGATGTGTTGATCCGGTAAACCTCGTCGCTGACCCCGCCGTTGACCGGCAGGGTGATCTGATGCTCCTTGGCGCAGGCGCACAGCAGCGACGCCAGGGCGACGGCGACGAGGGCTCTTGCAGCGTTCATGCGTGGATCTCTTCACAGTGCCGGGATGGGCCGATGCTGGCTGCCGGCGGCGATCCAAGTCCTCATGCAACCTTCAAGAAACCTTCAAGGCATTCGTCACGGCCTGCGCTCCTCCTTTAAAATCAATCACTTGCATTAAAAGCAATCGGCACGATGGCTCGCGTCGGACATGACACGGGCAGCGGGACATGGCTGTCCGGCGGCCGAGGCAAGGATTCCAGGAGAGCGTGCACGAGGCCGCGCTGGCGGAGCCGCGGGACTCCGGGCGATGGCCTGACTGCAGGAAGACGGACGCCCGCAGACAGCCGAGCATCGCAGCACGCCGGACGTGATTACGGCCCGCGGCACGTCGGCCTCGATCCCATGCCGGGGGCCTACCTCGCCGCCGTTCCCGCTCTGGCGGGCGCCCGCTCCAGCACGGCACCGAACGCCGCCGCGGCCGGATTGTCGTGGCCGAAATCCGCGCGCAGGCCGGCCTGCGCCTGTCGCAGGTGCGCGATGCCGGCATCGCGCTGGCCGCACGCCAGTTCCACGTTCCCCAGGTTGCCGGTTTCGATCAGCGTGGCCTGCATGTCGCCACCGAAGCGCCGGGCCATGCGCTCGTGCACGTCGCGGGCCAGCGGCAGCGCCTGGGTACAATCGCCCAGCGCGGCATGGATGCCGGCCAGGGAGGAATGCTGGGTCAAGGTGAGGTAGTCGTCGGTACCGAGGAATTTCGCGCTTTCCTCCGCGGCAGCCTGCGCCAGCGGCAACGCCTCGGCATGCCGCCCCAGGTCGTGCAGCGCGTTGGCCGCGGCCGCCTGCAACAGCGCGGCACTGACCTTGCCGATGCGCCCGGGGGCGAGCAGCGGATCGGCCTGCGCGGCCCGCAGCCAGTCGAGCGATTCCTGCGGCCGGCCGGAATGCCGCTGCGCATCGGCCAGGTCGGCGCGGATCAGCGCCGCCAGCACCCCGTCGTCCGGTGCGATCGCGCGTTGCAGGCGGTCGGCGCGGCGCAGCGCCTGTAACGCCGGCGCGGCCTGCAGCCGGTTCAGGTGGTAGATGCCGCGCTCCAGCGCCGACTTCAGCGCCAGCCCGTTGTCCGCATGCAGGCGCACGCCGGCCATCCGGTCGGTTTCGTCCAGCAGCGTGCGGGCTTCGGCGAAGGCCGGTGCGGTCTTGGTGTAGGACAGCGTGCGCACCAGCGCGTAGCGGGTTTCCAGTGTTGTTTCATGGTCCTGGCCGAAGGCCTGCGCGTAGTCGCGCACCGCCGCGCGGTATTCGGCGGCACCATGCACCGGCTCCCCCAGCAGCCGCCAGGACCGCCCCAGCAACGCATGGATGCGGCCCCGCACCTGCGGATCCTGCGGCAGTTGCCCATTGCCGGGGATCGACACGTATTCCAGCATTTCGCGGATGGTCGGGTCGTGGCTGTAGCCGCTGGTGCCGGTGCTGAGCGTGCCCAGCGCACGATCGAAAAACCGCATCGACGCTTCGGCCCGGGCAGCCTGCTGCTGGGCGCTGTGCCGTTGCTGCTCGCTGTGCCACCACAGCAGGCTGCTGCCGGCCGCACCCAGCGCCAACACCACCATCGCCGTAACCAGCCACGGCCGCCGCGCCCGGCTGCGCTCCAGCGCATGGCGCAGGGCCTCGGCGGCGCGTTCGTCCGCCGCGCGGCGCTCGCGCTCGGCGTGGCGCTGCGGCAGGCCGCGCAGGCGTTCGGCCAGTTCCGACGCGCTGCCGATGCGCCGCGCCGGATCGACGTCGGTGGCCTGGGCGATGTCCTCCCGCAACAGCGCGTCATCGATATCACGCTCCCAACCCGGGGCCAGCGGGCGCTGCAGGTCTCCGGCCAGCCATTGGTACAGCATCACGCCAAGCGCATGAACGTCGCTGCGCACGCTGGGCGGTTGCCCCGCGATCAGTTCCGGGGCCAGGTACAGCGGCGTGCCCGAGCCATCGCTGTCGTCCACCGTCAGGCCCAGACCGGTAATGCCCAGTTCGGCCAACCGTTCCGGCTGCAACAGGCGGCTGTTGCCGAAATCGCCCAGCTTCATCTGCCAGCCATCGCCGTAGACGGCCGCCAGCACATTGGACGGCTTGATGTCCCGGTGCAGCACGCCCACGCCGTGGGCGGCGGCCACTGCATCGACGATCTGCAGGAACAGTTCGATCCGCGCCTGCCGTCCCAGCGCCGCCAACCGCCCCTGCCCGGCCCATTCCGGCAACGGCTGGCCGCCGTACTCGCATTCGAGGAAGAACGGCGGCCGTTCGAAATTCCAGTCCAGCACGCGCACCAGGTCGGCTCGCTCGCCCAGGCTGTCGCGCAATACGCGCGCCAGCGTGGCTTCGCGCTTGAGCGAGGAAAGGTGGTCGCCGTCGAGGGCGAACTTGAATACCCGCGGCTCGCGGCTGCGCGGCTGCCGCGCCAGCCAGACCTCGTGGCCGCGCGTGCGCCCCAGTCGCCGTTCCAGAACCAGGCTGGCGCGTCCCGGCACAGGCTGGCCGGCCTCCAACCGCAAGGTGCCGGCGGATTGCTGGCCCACTGCCATTTTTTCCAGCGCGCCGTCAAAGTCGAAGCGGTAGCCCACCCGCGGCACGGTGGTGACGCCGCCATCCGCCGCCTCCAGCGCCCTGCGCAATTTCCCCACCGCGGTGGACAGCACATGATCCACCGTCGGCCGTCCGGCCCAGACCTGCTCGAACAGTTCCTGCTTGGTCACCACCTCCCCGACGTGGCGCAGCAGCAGCGAAAGCACTTCCAGCGGCCGGTTCTCCATCTCCACCACCAGCCCGGCCACGCACAGCTCGCGACGCGCTTCGTCGTACTCGACGGCGCCGAAGCGCCAGCGGAAAAGCGGACCGTTCATGTACGGCAGGCGATGACCGGCGTAGCCAGAGACAGGCCAATCATCGCGAAGTTGGCCTCTGAAGGGAAACCAGCCGGCCAATCACGCCGCCGTTGCGGCACGGCATGACGCCGAGCGGATAACGGACACGGCACACCGGTATGCGCTGGTAGGCAGGGCAGCACAACGCACCGCTCCGATGCCGCGCCCCCTTGGAGGCGGCAACAACGCCGCCGTGGAATCAGGGCGCGGCCTGGAGCAGCCGCAGTGCTCGCCGCGCATGCCCCGCCGAAAGCGCGCGGCGCATGCCCTGCATCTACTCCACCAGGAACGTCACCCGCAGGTTGACCCGCCACTCGGTGATGTTGCCGTCGCCGTCGGTGACCACCTTGGTTTCGTTGATCCAGGCGCCCTGGATGCCCTTGACCGTCTCGGCGACCTTCTTCAGGCCGCTGCGCACCGCGTCCTCGACGCTGGCGCCGGACGACGCGCTGACTTCGATGATCTTCGCCACTGCCATGACCGCCTCCATTGGTTGCGCCACGAACCACTCGTGGCGGGGTCGAGCTTGGCTGCTACCGTGTTAAGGCACCGACACGAGGTGCTAGCATCGGGCGGCAATGAATCCCGCCCCCAACCTCATCCTGGTCGGCCCCATGGGCGCCGGCAAAACCTGCATCGGCCGGCGCCTGGCCGAGCGCTTCGGGCTGGAATTCGTCGATGCCGACCAGGCCATCGTCGAGGACGTGGGCTCGGCCATTCCGGTCATTTTCGAGAACCTCGGCGAAGCCGGCTTCCGCGCCCATGAAAAGCGCGTGCTGGCGCAGCTGCTGGAACGCGGCGGGCAACTGGTTTCCACCGGCGGCGGCGCGGTGCTGGACGCGGACAACCGCCGCCTGGTCCGCGAGCGCGGCTTCGTGGTCTGGCTGCGGGTGGGCGTGGCTTCGCAACTGCAGCGCCTGCACCGCGACCGCGTGCGCCCGCTGCTGCAGCGCGACGACCGCGAGCAGGCGCTGCACGCGATGGCCGCGCTGCGCGACCCGCTGTACCGCGAAGTGGCCGACCTGATCGTCGATACCGACCCCTATACGCCGGCGCAGGCCACCGCGCACCTGGTGGTGCGCCTGGCCGCGCAGTGGCAGAACCCGGACTTCCCCGCATGAGCGCCTCCCACCGCAGCGTCGCCGTCGGCGGCCCGCAGCCCTACGCCATCCATATCGGCGCCGGCCTGCTGTCCCATGGCGAACTGCTGAGCCGCACCGTTGCCGGCCGTCACCTGCTGCTGGTCAGCGACGACCGCGTCGCGCCGCTGTACCTGGAGCAGGTGCGCGCCGCCCTGCAGGCCGCGCACCCAGGGCTGAAGATCGGCCAGCACGTGATTGCCGCCGGCGAAGCGTCCAAGACCCTGCACAGCCTCGGCGGAGTGATCGATGCGCTGGCCGCGCTCGGCGCCACCCGCGATGCCTGCGTGCTGGCCCTGGGCGGCGGCGTGGTCGGCGACCTGGCCGGTTTCGCCGCGGCCTGCTGGATGCGCGGCATCGACTGCGTGCAACTGCCGACCACGCTGCTGGCGATGGTCGATTCCTCGGTCGGCGGCAAGACCGCGGTGGACATCGCCCAGGGCAAGAACCTGGTCGGCGCGTTCCACCCGCCGCGCGCGGTGATCGCCGACACCGCCGCGCTGCGTACCCTGCCCGTGCGCGAGCTGCGCGCCGGCCTGGCCGAGGTCATCAAGTACGGCTGCATCCGCGACCCGCTGTTCTTCCAGTGGCTGGGCAGCGAGCGCGAGGCCTTGCTGGCCGGCGACCACGCCACGCTGGCCCAGGCCATCGCCCGCAGCTGCGAGCACAAGGCCGGGATCGTCGAACGCGACCCGCTGGAAAAGGGCGAACGCGCCCTGCTCAACCTGGGCCACACCTTTGGCCACGCCATCGAGACCGCGCAGGGCTATGGCGCGCCGGGCAACGACAACCTCAACCACGGCGAAGCGGTGGCGGTGGGCATGGTGCTGGCCGCGCGCCTGTCGGCCGCACTGGGCATGGCCGACGCCGCCGACACGGACACCCTGCGCGCGCTGCTGCAGGCCTATGGCCTGCCCACCGCAATTCCCGCCGGGCTTGCACCGGAAACCCTGCTCGGGCACATGCGGCTGGACAAGAAAAACCTGGCCGGGCGCCTGCGCCTGGTGCTGTGGCGCGGCATCGGCAAGGCCGAAGTGGTGGCCGGCGTGGACGAAGCGGCGGTGCTGGCGGTGCTTGAAGCCACGCCCTGAGGCAGTTCCAGCCCTGGCCGAGACTGCTGCCCTCGGAAGCCGGCACCGTCCACGGCGCGGAGGCTTTCCGGCCTGGCAAGGAACCTTCCCGACTCGCCGCCGCAGGCCATCTGTATCGTCCATCGCCGCCGGCGCGTCGGGCAATCATTCCCCTGGCCTGCGATCGTGGATGCGGGGCATGGCCTGCATTGCCTCACCGGCGAAGCCGGTGTCGGATCCCGGAAGGCAGGTCCAGGCCCAAGCCAGGCACTTGCGCGGTATGCGCTTCGGCAGCACCCGGCCATTGTCCGCGGCGGCGCGCAGTACCGTTGCGGTGCGCGCTGCCGGAAAGCAGTGCCGATCAATGGCCGTCCCCACCCAAAGCGGAAGCTCATGGACGCCACCGCCAAGCAGCCCCTTGGATACGGCACTGGTGCCTGCCTCCCTTGCACGCCCGGCGATCGGCACGCCCCCATCACTGATGCAGAAGCGCGGCTCGATGCACGCTGGCACATTGCCGGGAAAACGCCAGCGCGCACCGAAGTGCAATTCCACGACGGCATCACGAACCTTCCGCTCGCGACGAACCGTGCCCTGTTGCCGGGAGCCGTGGCCAGCATGCCAAGGATGGTGCGCCCCCGAGTCAGGACAGCAGGCACTGCCGAGGCAGGAGCAGCTCCCGGCGACAGGACATGGCAACACCACGGAAGTGGGCATTGATCCCCGTGCGGCCGGGCAAGAACCACACCGGCCATCGCATACCGGCCGGGTCCCCGCTGGCTTTGCCGGCACCTGCATGCCCCTGCGCCCGGCTACAATCGCCGCCATGCGCGTCTACCTGCAGCAGCCGCCCAGCGGCAACGAATCCCCCCGTTATGTGCAGCTCTCGCTGCTGCCGGACCTGCTCGGTGGCTGGGAACTGCTGCGCGAAAGCGGCCAGACCGGCGGGCGGGCGCAGCTGCGCCGCGAATTGTTCCTGCAGCAGGAACAGGCCCGCCAGGCGTTCGAGAAGGCCCGCGACGCCCAGCTCAAGCGCGGCTTCCAGATCATGTTCACCAGCGGCGAACCGCACCCCTGACCGCGTGGCGCGCCCGGCATGGGCGCGACGCCGGCCCCGTTCCCAGGAGTTTCCCTTGACCAGCCCCCTCCGCAACGATCGCTTCCTGCGCGCCCTGCGCCGCGAGCCGGTGGACTGCACGCCCGTCTGGCTGATGCGCCAGGCCGGCCGCTACCTGCCGGAATACCGCGCCACCCGCGCCCGCGCCGGCAGCTTCCTGGGCATGGCCAAGCACCCGGAGATCGCCTGCGAAGTGACCCTGCAGCCGCTGCAGCGCTTCGACCTGGACGCGGCGATCCTGTTCTCGGACATCCTCACCGTGCCCGACGCGATGGGCCTGGGCCTGTATTTCGCCGAGGGCGAAGGCCCGAAGTTCCACCACCCAGTGCGCGAGGTGGCAGCCATCGCCCGGCTGGCGGTGCCGGACATGGAAACCGAACTGGGCTACGTGATGGACGCGGTGCGGCTGATCCGCCGCGAGCTGGACGGCAAGGTGCCGCTGATCGGCTTCTCCGGCAGCCCGTGGACGCTGGCCTGCTACATGGTCGAAGGCGGCGGCAGCAAGGACTATGCGCGCATCAAGGCGATGGCGCTGAACGAGCCGCAGGCCCTGCACCGCCTGCTGGAAGTGGTGACCGACGCGGTCATCGCCTACCTGTCGGCGCAGCGCGCGGCCGGCGCGCAGGCGCTGCAGGTGTTCGACACCTGGGGCGGGGTGCTGTCCCCGGCCATGTACCGCGAGTTCTCGCTGCGCTACCTGACCCGCATCGCCGACGAACTGGAGCGCGGGCAAGGCGCGCAGCGCACGCCGCTGATCCTGTTCGGCAAGGGCACCGGCCAGTACGTGGCCGAACTGGCCGCCAGCGGCGCCGAAGGCGTCGGCGTGGACTGGACCCTCTCGCTGGAGGACGCCGCGCGCGCGACCGCCGGCAAGGTCGCGCTGCAGGGCAACCTGGACCCGGCCACGCTGTATGGCTCGCCCGAGGCCATCACCCGCGAGGCCGGCAAGGTGCTGGACAGCTACGCCGCCGGCAACGGCGGTTCGCGCGAGGGCCATGTGTTCAACCTCGGCCACGGCATGTCGCCGGACATGAACCCCGAGCATGTCGCCGTGCTGGTGGATGCGGTGCACCGCCTCAGCCGCCGCTGAGTCCCCCGCGGCCGGCCCGCACCACCGGGCCGGCGGAATCGCCGTTTGCCGGCAATGGCGCGCCCGGATGCGTGGGCGGCCGCAGCGTTCTTCCATGATGGGCCAGCGCGCGCAGGGAGCTGCCGGCGGCGTGGAATGCGCATCATCGGCGTGTCTCTGCGCGCCTGGCCATGACCCCGGCCGCATGCAAACCGCCCGACTGCGGCAAGCCCGGCCCCGCTGGCCCCTGTACGATGTGTACCCGCTCCCGGCCAGCAGCTGCATCCGTTGCCCGCCGGCAACAGCGCTCAATCATTGTCCACGCCCGGCCGCTATAGCGCTGGCCCCGCCTGCATGCCGTGCACGCCTCGACACGGACAATGGCCCCGCTTCGCAACGAGAACAGCCGATGCCCACTTCCGCGCCTGCCGCCCTGCCCGACCGCGATCCGCACAAGCCGCTGCTGTGGCTGGTATCGCTGGCCATCTTCATGCAGATGCTGGACGCGACCATCGTCAACACCGCGCTGCCGTCGATGGCGCACAGCCTGGGCGAGAGCCCGCTGCAGATGCAGTCGGTGGTGTTCAGTTACGCGCTGGCCGTGGCCAGCTTCATCCCGGCCTCGGGCTGGATCGCCGACCGCTTCGGCACCCGCCGCACCTTCCTGGCCGCCATCGTGCTGTTCACCCTCGGCTCGCTGGCCTGCGCGCTGTCGCCGACGCTGCACTGGCTGGTGGCCGCGCGCGTGCTGCAGGGCGTCGGCGGCTCGATGCTGCTGCCGGTCGGGCGGCTGACGGTAATGCGCTCGGTATCGCGCGAACGCTTCCTGTCGGCGATGAGCTTCATCGCCATGCCGGCGCTGGTCGGCCCGCTGCTGGGGCCGACGCTGGGCGGCTGG
>Ga0153956_1002403_pt1 | contig 13823 bp, 13 predicted proteins | sample TSFL040MetaG_FD_104704 | JGI IMG/M metagenome (GOLD analysis project Ga0153956, IMG submission 104704) | Attine ant fungus gardens microbial communities from Florida, USA - TSFL040 MetaG | ecosystem: Host-associated > Fungi > Mycelium > Unclassified | place: USA: Florida, Wekiwa Springs... | reverse complement strand
TTGCCGCCTCAAGGACTGGCGACGCATCGCCACTCGCTTCGACCGCAACATCAAAAACTTCATGGGCGCCATCAGCCTCGCCGCTGCTGTCATCTGGTGGCTGTAACGAGTCCCGACCCTAGTATTGGGGCAGACCCGATAATTGGCTCACCGACACCCTGCTTCCGCGGCACCAGAGCCTAACGCCCGCCGAGGTGACGAAGGTTGCCGAGCGCTTCCTGAAGCCGGATTCGATGAGATGGTTGATGGTCGGCGATCTGAGTAAGATCGAGAAGCCGATTCGCGACCTAAACCTCGGATATGTCGTGGTGGTTGACCCCGAAGGGAAACCAGTCACGCCTGGATCGTAAAATGTGAACGAAGTGATGCAATGCCAGGCTCGAGTCCGCGTGGCGATATCGCTCGGCTCTGCCTCGAACGCTTACCACCCGGCGAAGCGGCCTGCTTGCCGAGGGGGAGCCTCGGGCTCCACGGCTCGGATATTATGCGGTCCACTCCTTCATCGCTCAATGAACGCCCTCCAGACGGCCAGGTGCTGTCTAGCTGCTCAACCGGTTGCGTCGGACTCAACCGCAAGCACGAACTTGACCGTTTCGTCAGCTACGACTCGGTCGTGCAAAGCCTGAAGGTTGGGGAAGTCGTGCAGCTTTTCCGGAAGCGTGGTGATCGCCCAGCGGATCATTGGAAAGGAGTAAGCGTCGATTACTGAGCGGCGGTCGAGAATCCAATCCTTCCCGGCCATATGATCGTTGAGAATCCTCAGGCGTTTTCGAACCAGTCCGAGGCCAGCCTCCTGTGTAGCCTTGAGCGCAGCCGAGTCGGTCTGGATCGTATAGCGATCGGGCATGAAGACCGGGTAGAAGGAGGGATGCAGATCACCCGTTAAGAAGGATGACCACCGCCCTATATCCGCTTCCCCCTTGAGCGTTGATTCTCCGCCGAGGCCCGCCTCCGGATGCTTGCGCGCGAGGTAATGTAGGATCGCGCCCGCCTGAGTGAGGACGAATCCATCGTCCTCAAGCGTAGGGACAGCACCGGCCGGATTGACCGCAAGAATGTCCGAAGAACCAAGCGTCACTCGCTTGACGTTGTAAGGTGCGCCGATCCAGGCAAGGACGATGTGCGGTGCCAGGGAGCAAGCGCCGGGCGCATAGTACAGTGTTTTCAAAAGACTTCCTCTTGGTTCGACTCGATGTTGGAAAACGCTTGACATGCAGCGTGCGGATAGCTGCTGTTTTCCGTTGAGAGACCGCCTTTTAGTCGTGGATCGAGCCCAATCCACAGAGTAGTCCGCAACTGGGCACGTGTCGGCGAAAACCGATGCACAGGTGATCGAGCGCGGCTCAGGCGCCAATCATCGATTTCACGCCATGACGTTTAGACCGCTTAGCGCCAGCCGAGTGCGGGAGCTACGTGCTTCAGGATCGCCTCGATAACATGAGCGTTGTAGTCGACGCCCAGCTGGTTAGGCACTGTGAGCAGCAGCGTGTCGGCCTCGGTGATGGCCTCATCGCGTTTTAGCTCCTCCACCAGTCGATCAGGCTCGGCCGCGTAGCCGCGGCCGAATACTGCGCGCGTGCCCGGCTCGATATCACCAAACTGGTCGTCGCTCGAGGCGCGGCCGAAATAGGCCCGGTCACGGTCATCCATTAGCGCGAAGATCGAACGACTGATCGAGACACGCGGCTCGTAAGTATGGCCGGCCCTTTTCCAGGCGTCACGAAAGGCTCTGATCTGCTCGGCTTGCTGGACGTGCAGCGGCTTGCCGGTCTCGTCGAACTTCAATGTTGAGCTTTGCAGATGCATTCCCAACTCCGCCGCCCATTCAGCCGTAGCGTTGGTGCCGGCGCCCCACCAAATTCGACTACGGAGACCTTCCGAGTGGGGCTCAGGACGAAGGAGCCCAGGCGGATTCGGAAACATTGGCCTCGGGCTTGGCTGCGCAAAACCATTTCCTTTGAGGACATCGAGCAATACCTCGGTATGGGCCCGCGCCATATCGGCGTCCGTCTCTCCTTCGCTGGGGGCGTAGCCAAAATGACGCCAACCGTCTATCACCTGCTCTGGCGAACCTCTGCTGATGCCCAGTTGCAGGCGTCCACCGGCAATTAAGTCCGCCGCCCCAGCATCCTCGGCCATATACATCGGATTCTCGTACCGCATATCGATCACTGCGGTGCCAATCTCGATTCGGCTCGTCTTCGCCCCGATCGCGGCGAGCAGCGGGAAAGGCGATGCAAGCTGACGCGCAAAATGGTGGACCCGAAAATACGCCCCGTCTGCCCCAAGCTCTTCAGCGGCGACCGCGAGATCGATGGATTGCAGCAGCGCGTCTGCCGCCGAGCGTGTCTGTGACTGAATGGAAGGCGACCAATGGCCGAAGGAAAGGAAACCGATTTTCTTCACATGAACTCCCAAACCGACGGATTTAAGCGCAGGGCTCTGGAACCTTAGAAATCGCCGCCACCATCTATCGGCTCAGATTCGCTGTGCGTGCATGCAGCGTCTTGCCAAGTTTTCGCCTGCCGTCTAAAATGAGACGCGAATGCTGTGTAAATGTCGGCTCGACATTCCTGCTAAGTTGTCACGCTGCCTTCGCGCAGGCCGCTGACGGGAATTCCTTGCGTATCATGTAAGCCTTCCTTGCGAACAGTTCGTCGGCAACAATCAAGACGTTGGCTCTCCAGCTAGCAAATCGGCCGTCACCTCTAAAGCACCAGTTTTGCAGAATTAGTCATGCAGTATTGCCGATTTCTACGGATCACACCGCCGCCGACCCAAGCACCGGTCAGCTCTCATCGATGTGGTTCGATGCTGAACTGACATCGAACATCTCGCCTAGCTGGGCCGAGCACCTGTCAGAACGACACAGACGACCAGACGCCCGCGAAGGAGCCTGATCGCCCGCCCGTTTCTTTGATGCGCTCGCCGGGCGCATAGACAACAAAGGTGCCGCCGAAGCTTAGATGTCTCGCAGGCGTCCAGTTTAGTGTGGCCGAAATCTGCTGGCCTATGTATCGGCCTGTTCCGCCTGCAGTTCCCGCAATCGGGCTCACCGCCGGTCCTCCGTAAAACGCATCGGCTTCAGCCTCCTTCCAAAGAGGATTCCAGCCGACATTGAAACTGACCTCCTTCAACAGTGTCAGCGTTACATTCGGCTGAATGTCGATGAGGTTGGCTGGCGCCGCCAGGTTTGCTTCAGAAAAGTACGGCAGCTTCGGAAATAGCGGATTGAAGGTGCCGAGCGTCCGGTCGTGCAGATCGTGATCGCCGCTGATGACGTCCGCGTTGAGGCCAAACCGTGGTGAGAAAGGCAAGCTCTGCACCGTGTAACCGAGGTCCGCCGAGACGGTCCAGGCACTGATGTCGTCTTTGCCGAAACGGCCGAATTGGTACGCGGCCTCGACGTTCCAGTCGAAGTCGTGCGCATCACCGAAAAGACGCGCTCCCACGGTGTGACGATGTTCGTCTGCAATACCCTGTGCAAAATTTGCGCGATCGTGATCGAGGCCGAGGTAATAAAGATCGTATTTGAGCGCACTCATGCCAGGGATGTGGCTTGTGGCATAGACGCCCCAAAAGGCTTGACCTGGGTCCGCGCTATCGTCGAATATTTCCGTTTGCGGGACAACCGGACGCGCGTAGAAGGAATCGATGCGCGTATCCTCCGATCCGATCCAGGTTGCGCGGACACCGTCAAAGGCGCGCCGGATATTGGTACTCTCGCGCACAGACACGAGACGCGACGAGCCGAAACTCAATTCCTGTCGCCCGCCGCGCACCACGAAGTTCCCAAGGCTCGTCGGAACCGTCAGCTCGCCATACCCTTGCATCAGGTCGAGGCGATCGAGCTGCGTCCCAGGCGGTGACCCTTCCCAAACCGGAGCCAGTCCGCTGCCCAATTCGACAAACGTCTTAAAATATGGTCCGACACGCAAATCGGCGGACAGGAACGTGCGAAGAAGTAGCCCGTCATTGTGTTCGGGCGTCGTGAACCCAAAAATCGGATGATCGGAAAACTCCGATCGGACGCGGAATTGCCCGCCCAGACTCAGGTTGACATCGCCATCCGCAGTCAGCGGAATGTTCTTGATCGCGTCGAACGAATCCTTATCCAACTTGCTCTCAGCATTCTGCGCTTTCGCCTCTTGCGCCATGGCGTTGCCGCAGAACCCAAAATAGCACAGCGCAAATACGACACAGCTTAGCCGCCCCATGGGCCCGGTCCTTTCTCTCTTGTTGCGGCATCACACGGTCGATCCGACAGGATCGTAAGGCGCGGAGCCAAAATGGCTTTGCTGGCTTGAAAGCACCGGGCCTGCGATCGTCGTCTGCCTGCTGAAAATGCTGCGAAGCTCGAAACCACCACCGGTTCCAGGCTTGGCTCGCCTCGTACGCTATCGAGCGCAACGATGAAAAAACGCCGATGAGACCGAGATGCTCGAAGAAGGCATTGGCTGCCATCGTGCGAAACTGTCTGGCGAGAAGCCCCCGGCGTCGCCGTGCCAGCAGCGTGACATCGTCAAGCGCGATTGCCGCAAGCCAGTGACCGACCAGGGTCGTCGCCATTCGCCGGCGCTCTTGATGCGGTTCGAAGAATTTCATCCGGCAGTGTGTAAGAATGCGAGCATCAGGACATGCCGTTTGATCATTTCGGAGCGATCCAATGCCGGATGACTGGCAGCTCGGGTCCGATGTGAAACTGCTGAGCAGCGGCCTCATGCTCTTGATCAGCGCGGGTCACGCGCTCGTGTTGACGTAAATGCTGGAGCCAGCTTTCCACAACAAAGGTCTCAATGAACACGTTAGGCATGGCGGCATCTTCGAACAGGCACCAGGAGATCGCGCCGTCGCGACGGCGGCTTCTGCGCATCGCCTCCATCGCGTCCGCGAATGCCGCGCCTTCGTTCGGCTTGATGCGGTACTCGATCGTAATCATCACCGGGCCGCGATCATTCTGGACTTCGCCATCGACTTGCGGCGCAGGCCAGCGATCGCCCGGCGCAAGATCCAGTTTCACACTCAGATCGACAGGAAAGCGAGAAGTTAGCAGTTGCGCCATCACGAGCGCGATGCCCGCGCTTAGCAATGCGGCCGTCACGCCCGCCTGCGCCGCCAGCCAGCCCCAGAATGTGGCGCCTGTAGTCATCGCGCCCTGCGACACGAGGATGTAGATCGCGAGCGTCCGTGCCTTCACCCAGGCGGGCGCCGCCATCTGAGCTGCTCCGGACAATGCCGACATGATGGCGATCCAGGCAGCTCCAGCCATCAGCACGACCGCGGCCGCCGACACGAAGCTGTGCACCAATCCCAGCAGAGCAGTCGCAACAGCAAAGAGAAGTGATGCGAGAACGCTCAGCCGATTAGACGAAATACGCTCCGACAGCAGCCGCAACAGCAGAGCTCCGCCAACGGCGCCCATGCCGAGAAACGCCATGAGGCCACCATAGCCCGTCGGACTTAATGCGAGATCGTGCCTTCCGATCACCGGGAGCAGGGCCCAGAGAGCACTGGCAAACAGAAAGAATCCGGTGCATCGCACGAGCACGGCAAGCATCGCCGGGGCTCCGAGCGTGTAGCGGAGACCGGCTTGCAGCGCACCAAGGAAGCGCTCGGCCGGCAGGTCGACTTGCCGCGTTTCGCGTTTCCATCGATAGAGCACCACCAGGATGCCAATGCTGGATAGCGCGTTCAGTCCGAACACGACAGCAGGCCCCCCTGCCAGTGCGATCAACAAGCCACCGACCGCTGGACCGATCGCGCGCGAGATGTTGACGCCCAAGCTAACGAGCGCGACGGCCTTGGGGAGTTGCGAGACGGGTACGATCTCTGGCAGCATCGCCTGGAAAGCGGGGGCGCTAAGTGCCATGCCGGTCGCGATGGAGCAGACGAGGACTAGCAGCAACGTCGGGCTCGTCAGGCCCGCAAAGGTCGCAATCGAGAGGGTCGCGGCGCCCGCCATCATCCAAACCTGAGTGGCAATCAACAGCCGGCGGCGATCGACGATGTCAGCCAACGCTCCGGCAGGCAGAGACAGAACGAACATTGGCAGCGTCGTGGCTGTCTGGACGAGCGCGACCATGAGCGGGCTCGGTGATAGTGAAGTCATCTGCCAGCCCGCGCCGACGTCCTGCATCCAAGTGCCGATGTTGGAAATGACCGTCGCGATCCACAATGCCCGGAAGATTTGGATCTTTAGCGGCGATTCGGCCGATGCGCTCATTGGCGATGCTCGCGATCAGCGAGGATCGCAGCCAGCATGAAGCCGCCGACCAGCCCGATATGTTCGAAGAAGGCATTGCGCTCGTTGAACTGGAGGATCGGGTCAGACACGCTCCAAAACGGATAAGCAACCGTTGCTGCAAGCGCTGTGAAAATCCCTTGCGCGCCGGTCGCAAGCCAAGTGAATCGGCTCGTTATGACCGCGATTGATCCGCCGACTTCTACGACGATGGAAAGTGCGACGATGAGCCATACCGGATGAAGCCCAAACCCCTGAGCTTCAGCCAGCGCGGCGTTCAAATCGAGGAGCTTGGCGATGCCACTTGTCCAATATGGGAACGTGAGCATGACCCGCGCTAGCAACCCGAACCAGTTCTGTTCGAGAAGGCCGACGATGACTTTAGGAACATGAGACCGGCTCATTCGGGGGCCTTGGCCGAACCGTTCACCGCGGTCTGGGACGCGCCCGTGATAGCCTGCTGGTGATGAAAGCGTTTGGTGACCAGCACTGCCTGTTCGCCCAACAGGATGCCGAATAGGCCGACTAGCGCTACGGTAGGCGGCGCGGGGGACCGGACCCCGAGCAGACCGTAGATCAAGCCGACAAACAGGCCGACGGCGAGAGAGATGAAATATGGCTTCATCGGCTGGGCTCCGCTCGTGTGCCCCGCACGATGACACGGGGACGGCTTGCGCGTCGGGCCTAGCGCCCGACTTCGCGATGCCGTCCCCGCAGGGCAGCCGCTACCGCGGCTCAGGTCTTCCGTCAGGCGGATGGACAAAATAGAGGGGCATTCGACACATGAATTGAGATCCGTGCCGCAGGCGAGAAGAGAAGCCGAACTCTAGTGAGCGCCAAACATCGCCTTGACGTATTGCACACCGATGCCGAAAGCGCCGCCGTACTTCTTGGCGATGCCGGTGGTGACTTCATAAGTCTCCTGACGCGACCAATCCCGCTGCAATTCGGAGAGATAACCAAGCGCGGTGATTGGACGTGCACCGGCTTGGATCATGCGCTCCATCGCCCGCTCGTGGGCTTCAACCGTGCAGTCACCGCACGCATCAGCGACAACGTAAACTTCAAAGCCCTGTTCCAGCGCCGACAGTACTGGCCCCATGCAGCAGACGGACGTCCAAAGGCCACAGATAACCAAGCGGTCCTTGCCGATTGCGTTGACGCGCCGGATGAGATTTTCATCCTCCCAACCGTTCAACATCGTGCGGTCAATGACCTCCACATCCGGAAAGACATCTGTGACTTCGGGGAACAGCGGCCCGGCAAAGCTCTTGGCCGAGACCGTCGTTAGAATCGTCGGCACGTTGAAGCCCTTCGCGGTATTAGCAAGGACGGCAACATTCGTACGCAGATTGGTGATGTCAATCGACTTGGTGTTGAATGCCATCTGCGATTGATGATCGATTAGGATCATCGCGTGATCCTTGGGGCTCAGAAGGGTTTTCGCCGGTTTGGCGATCGCTTTGATGCTCACGTTGATTTCCTTTCTAGAGCAATTAAACGTCTTGATCCTTGCGGATGTCGAGGCGGCGCCGAGAACCGCTTAGGGACCGCCTACCACAACAGGGCAACGAGTTACGACGAAGCTTTTCAGTTCGCGAGATGCATTTCGGCCGAACTATTTCCGCAAAAATGCACGCTTTGATCTCCTGCAAAACTGGCGGCGTTTATGTGGCCAGAGGAGGTTGACGACGATCGCTTCCGCCTACGGCGCGTTGGGCCGTTGTCCCTCGATAAATGCTCGTCGCTTATGGACGTCGCCCACAATGCATTGCGCTGATCTCACATCGACGACGGTTTCTGCCCGCGAACTGCCACAAAGGCCGTGAGGGCCTGCCCTGACGCAGTTCCGCACGAGCTCTCAAGCAGATCAAACGGACCGTCTGCTCGAAGATAGTCACCGTTTCGAAGTGGGCTCAGCTACGCCGCGTTCACAGAGCCATCGGTGGCGTATTCCCGCCGGGCGCGTCGACCGCAACCACGGTTAGGAGTGAGATTTGGCATATATGTCCATCCGCATCTGTGAAGAAGAGTTTGCTGAAGGCTGCATTCTGAACGTCAGAAGTTTAGATTCCAGTCCGTCTCAGGCGCTCGCGCTCACAAACAGAGCAGCGTCGTTGGAGACTTCCATATGCAGCAGGGAGCGCAGATCCAGGCGCATCTCGCCGCGTGAAAGGTAGCCGACCATGCGCACGAGCCGCGAGACTCAGTCAGCCGCAGCATCTTCGCGCTGATCAGTGATCGCGCTTATTTCCGCCGCGGATGTGAAGGCGAGCAGAACCAAATCCGCTTCATCGATCTGCGAACTCAGACAATCTGAGGCCACAGCTATACGGTCTAACCCAATGTTCTCATCGAGCAGCGACGGAAGGACGAAGCTATTCCAGTGGCCGACACAACGCACTGCGCTCGCGTCGTTGACCGGAACGTGACCGGCAGAGGCCGCAGAACCGTATCGCGTCTCCATCCCTTCGGTGTCTATGATATCCTTGACGGCAAGGGGAATCCCCTCCAGCGGCCTCGCGTTCCCTTGCACATATCGTCGAGCGCTCTCCCCTGCATCTTCCATCACGTTGTCGGATATGGCCGCGAAGGCGTTGAGTTCCGTTGCGCAGAGCCTTGATCGCTCAAGAGCGCTTTGCGCAAGCTGCCGCACGGTTGTCCGTCCGGATTTCAAACTGAGCAGCATCTCGGTGATGGATCGGGGATTCATGGTTCGCTCATGGCGCCCGTGGGCGGGCACCACAGGTTCTGCAGCAGTTCATCCAGCTTCCGGTCCACATCCTCGCCCAGGTCAGCCACCTCCGCGGCGTAGTGTTCCCGCAAAAGGTTCGCGATCTCCGACAGCATCGTAGTATCGATATCGAACGCCCTTAATCGCGAGGGCAGCCCAAGATGCGAGACCAGCGCCTGGATTCTGTCAGCGAGAAGATCTCCCGCCTGCAATCCAGCTCGATCTTCGAATACTCTCAGCTTGTCATCGTAGCGTGCCGCGCATGAGCGAATGACGGGCGCCAGCGTGATGCAGGAAGTGACGCTATGAGGCAGCCCGAAGGTACCTCCAAGCACATGGCCAATGCGATGACTCAATCCATAGATAACGGATGCCGGATAAAAGTAGCAACGCCAGGCGGCTAGCTGGAGTTGGAGCAGATCTTCGAGACTGACCTTGCCATCTTCGATCGCACGCCTTGTTTCCAGTTCGCGCGGCCACTTGGCCAGGACATCGAAGAATCCTCGCACGCCAGCGGCAGCCATTATCGCGTGAGGATGATCGGCATCGATCAGACGCATGCCCTCGATTGCATGATCAAGCCCCTTGATCGCCGACGAGAGCAGCAGGGACCGCGGAGTGTTCAAGAGTAAATTCGGATCGAGCAGGACGACTTGCGGCACTGTTTCCCGGTCGGCATAACTCCGCTTGAACGGGCGGGCTCCGGACGTTTCCGTGACCCCGAAATAGTGTGAGAACTCGGAGCCCGACAAGGTCGTCGGCAGAGCGATAATTGGCAGGTTGCCGCCGTGCACTCGCCCGTGGAAATGCGACACGGCCTTTGCGGCATCCAAGACCGAGCCGCCACCATAAGCCACAATCGCTCGCGCACCACTGACGATACATCGGCTGAGCGCCGCTTCGATCGCGGTGTCCGGCGCATGAGCCGGCATATCCGAAATGACATCGGCCGGTTCGTGAAGGTGCGGCAGAACAAGCCTGCTGGCCGAATCGAGAAGGGAATTGACGGTAAATACGATCGCTCGCTCGATCCCTTGCACGCGAAGCCCTTGCAAAGCTTCGGCTACAATACCATCGCCCCAGCGAATCTCTTCCTGCGGCAGACATCTGAGTATTCCATTGCACTTCGAGGACTTGCCCGGAGTTCCCGGCAACGCCATCGTCGCCCCTGTCACGACTCGTACTCCGTCAGCCTAGCAGAACTGGTGTGGGGGCAGGACGTAGCGCCATGTTTCGTTCGATCTCGACCCGGTGCTCCTCCATTTCGACAGGCAAGCAAAGCTTCTGTCCGAGTTCATCTCCGGCCTCGTCGACCGTCAGCACGGTCGGGGTGGAGATCGCGCAGATATGTCCGTCCGGATCCCTGAAGAAGAAGAGCTTGTTGTAGACCGCGTTTTGGACGCTGGAGACGTTAAGTCCAATCCGCTTGAGGCGCTCGTGTTCATGAGCAAGCGCGGCGTCGTTCTCCACCTCAAGCGAGAAGTGGTGGGACAGGCCTGTACCCAGACGACCCGTGGTGTAGCCCGGCAGCCCAAAGAATGTCAGGACAGAGCCTGGAGAGAGTTCCTCGTCACAGCCGTAGTAGAAATGTGTGCCGCCCTTTTCATCCAGGTAATCGGTCTTCTTGATCAAACGAAGTCCGATGGTCTCGACGAAGAATTTCTCGGTCCGCTCGGCATTCGATGAAATCGACGTGATATGATGAAAGCCGCGCAGCGCAAAATCATCCGTGATTGTGGGCATAGGCTGAGGCCAGGTTTCGGACGCCGTGAGTAGCTCATCGCGCCCACCGATCAGGTTTTCTTTCGGTTGAGGACGGAATCCGGATCCGAGAACTGCTTCGTCGTGTGCGAACCCGGGCTCCGTCGTTGCTATTTCAATGATGGCACCATCCGGGTCACGCAAATAGATCGCGTGAAAGTATTGACGGTTATAGGGCCCAGTGACGTGCAACCCCGAATCCGTCAAGCGGCGCTTCCATTTCAGAAGCCCATTCCGGGTCGGAACGTGGAGTGCCAAATGATGGTTGGTTCCAGCCCCCCAACGTCCTTTCGGATCACCAACGCGCGGAGATGCTACACCCGAGGTCGCGACCTTCGGGTCAACAAAGCCGGTTTCCGGCATCATGTAGAATATGGGATTCCATTCAATGTAGCTGATGGTGTGGCCGCGGCTCGGCTCGGCCTTGAACGCGCGAAATCCGAAAGTGATCACGGGCAGACGCGGATCGAGATGATGTACGGTTCGCTTTACTACGGGCAATCCCAACAACACCGAGTAGAAATGCTCGATGCGTGCCAGATTGCTGGCCACGAAGACCTGATTGTTGACACCGCTGATGACCATTTTGTTCATCTTAGACCTTCAAATGCGAGCTGCCCTGACACTGCTTCTCTTCAAAAGGATTGCAGGGTTGAAGCGGAACAGGAAGATGCTGTTCGCTGGACGCAGCGTTCGATTTGCCGAAACGAACGTGAAGGAGCGGACGTTCGAGTCCACCGCGTCAGTTCGAGATTTCCGCCCCCCAGCCAGCGCGTTCATTTGCCGGCCGACCAGGGATACCGCGCGGTGTCTGCATCCCAATAGTCCGGATCGAGGTAGATGTGGAGGCGGTGGATTCTGAAGTCTCGGATCTCGAAGACATCACACCACAAGCCGGCATGGGTTACGCCGGCACGCCATTCAACCCCGTCGGTCGTCGTTCCGTGGCTTGAGCCCTCAACGACAACGAGGTCATCCTTGACGATTACATTCAAGTGGGCGTGATGATGAGCTATCGATTTTATTATCTTCCCGAGGTCAGCGAAAAGTCGCTGTATCTCTTCCTTGCCGTTTGCGACACCCCACTTTGGAAAATGAACACGGGCCTTTTGATCAAAGAGATCAATCAAATCCTCTCCGCGATCAAGTCTCAGCAGATACTCAAGCGCTATCGACTTGCGCTGCTCGTCGGTCATTGGTCTGACAACAAGGTCCATCGCATTCTCCAATCATCAACAAGGGTCAGCATCCCTGTGCGACTGGTGCGTGATGAGGTGATCGGAGTTGCACACTCTGCCGACTTCAGCCGTTTCACAAAGTTTGCTCGGTTCCATCCACGGTGCGGCGCGCAGCAAGCGTTCTGACCGTCGCAGGTTCGAGGGACCGTATGAAGCTCCCTATTGCCGAACGTTGCGTGCAGTACATTTGAACGATTGCGCTGGACCTGCTTTTTCAGCGCGCCCTACCTCTCGACGATCTTGGGGTTGGCCTTCCCGCGACTGCGGGCTCGAACGCCATTACCCTAGGCATCTCGGCTGCAAGAAAGTCGACCAAGGCTCGCACCGCAGGGAGAAGGCCACGCTTGTTTGGTATGAGCGCGGAAACTCTCGCATCTGCCGCCATCCAGCCCGGGAGTATTTGCCTGAGCTTGCCTTCGGTCACATCATCCCGGCAGATATAACCTGGCAAGGCAACAATACCGAGATCGGCACACGCCGACTCTTTCAGCGCGATCATGTTGTTGCTTTGAAATCGCGGAACGATCCGAACGGCATGCTTCCGGCCGTCGGCTCGCAATAACTCCCAATTCGATGACCCGCCCTGTGTTATTGCGAGTATATCATGGGTGGTTATCTCCTCAGGGGTCGTCGGAACGCCTCTGGCGTCAAGATATCTTTGGCTTGCGAACAGAAACCACGGCGCGTGCGCGATGCATCGCTGGACAAGCGATGAGTCATTTAGGGGTGCCCGGTGCCCCCGTAAGGCTAAGTCAAGCCCGTCGGCTACGATATCGATCAAGGTGTCGGTTGCGATCTCGACGATCTGGACTTTGGGATACTTCTTGAGAAGTGCCGGCAGAAGATCCTTTAAAACAAACTGTGCGACTTCAACGGGAGCGGTCATTCGAATAACCCCGCTCGGTTCACTGGCCCGCTGTCGTACAGCTTCTTCGGCGGCTTCTGCTGTCTGAAGCAACGTCTCCGCGTAGCGGTAGAACTGCATGCCGACCTCGGTGACCCCGAAACGGCGCGAAGTTCTATTCAGCAGAGTTACTCCCAGGACGTCTTCCAGTTCCCTTATACGGTTGCTCAAGGTAGATTTGGCAAGACCAAGCGATTTGCTCGCCGAGGTAAAGCCGCGCCTGTTCACAACTTGAACGAAATAGAAGACACCCTTGAGGTCAAGCATAGATGGGCCACCAGCGAGCTGGGAATTTTGCGTTCAAGCGCTGCAATTCCGCTGAACAATCGATTGCAAGGAGTCTCTCCGGTCCGATACAATTTTGTCAACGCGCCTGAGGATTCGGGCCGCAGGATCGGCAGTACCAAGTGCGCACCCATGGCTGGTAAACGGAACGGCAAACGGACAACCATCACCTTGAAGGAGGTGGCGGAGCTTTCCGGCGTTCACGCATCGACGGTCTCCCGTGCCCTCAACCCGTCGACGCGTTCGATGGTGATGCCGGCGGTGGTCGAGCGAATTTTGAAGGCGGCGAAGAAACTCGGCTACCAGCCTGACCCCGTCGCCGCGAGCCTGCGCACCGGTCGGTCGTCGCTGGTCGGGATTCTGGTGCCCGACATCGCGAACACCGTCTTCGCCCCGATCCTCGGCGGCGCGACCGAACGCCTCGACGAACAGGGCTATTCGGTTATCGTTTCCGACGTCGGTAATGAGAAAGGCCGGCAGCTCGAACTTGTCGCGAAGCTGATGTCCAGAAGGGTCGATGGCCTCATCCTCGCGACCGTCAGTCGCGACGATCCTCTGGTTGCATACTGTATCGAGCGGAATCTGCCCGCCGTGCTGGTCAACCGCGCAGAGACCCAGTCCCGTCTCTCGGCCGTGGTGTCGGACGATGCACTCGGCATG
>Ga0153956_1002402_pt1 | contig 13825 bp, 12 predicted proteins | sample TSFL040MetaG_FD_104704 | JGI IMG/M metagenome (GOLD analysis project Ga0153956, IMG submission 104704) | Attine ant fungus gardens microbial communities from Florida, USA - TSFL040 MetaG | ecosystem: Host-associated > Fungi > Mycelium > Unclassified | place: USA: Florida, Wekiwa Springs... | reverse complement strand
TCTTCTCTGGGCGAAAGCCAGGTGTGTGTATATCTTGTGCTTCATCCAATCCTGGCCGAAAAGCGCCTTCCAAATCGATAATGCGGACCGTCATCGACGTCTTATCGACTAGAATATTGGTCGGCGACAGATCGCCGACGACCACGCCCTGTGCGTGGAGGCGATCGATCGCATCGAGCAGGCTTACGAACATACTCCTGTAGACTTTGTAGAACGCTTCGCTGTCGGCGCGAGTCGGGTTCACGCGGAGGAGTGGGGTATGCGTCAGCATCACGCCGCGCATGTCTTCTGCCTGAAGGTATTCCTCGACTAGGTAGAAATTTTCCCAATCCCAGAACGTCGTATATAATTTCGGCGCGATTCCCGTGCCGGCGATGATCTCCAAGATCATCGCCTCCCGGGCGAGCCGGTTGGTCGCGTCATCGCCACTGGTACCCAATTCGACGCCAGGTCTCGCTTCCTTAATGACCACGTCTTTGCCGGTGATGGTGTCCGTCGCGAGATACACGCCGCCCGTGTTCGAAAACGCGAGGGCGCTCTTAATGACGAAACGACCATCGTTCAGCGTCATCTCAACTTGCTCGTCAAGGGGAGCGTCGGGATAGGGATCGGATACCCAATGCGGCAGCTCGAAATAGGGGGTTCGTCTATCCGGAAATTGCTGGCCATCAGGTGCCGTGAGCACCTCCTGCCTACGCCCCAGATAGTCCATCCGATGTACGGACCTTATCGTTCCAAAGCGATAATAGACGCACCGGCTGTCCTTGTAGCGTCGGTCGGACAGAATATAGGAACCCGAAAAGCCTTTCAGCGAAACATAGGCAAGTTCGATAAAATCGCGGAACTCGTCGTCCGAGGCCGGATAGATCGTGACGAATTTTCCAGAGCCACCCCGCGTCCACCGCTTCGACGTCATCATCCGCAGCGTTTCGACGTCATTGGCGAATTTGAACTGAATGCCCCGGTCTATAGCAAGAGAAGCGATCCTCTCGAGAATATCCGTGCAATTGAGATTGGTGGCTGAGATGTGTATTTTCCACCCTTGGTCGATAAGCCGGTCGCGCTCGCCGTTGGCTCGTCCCGGCACGACGTGCGTCCATACCTCGGAACGGAATAGGTCCCAGTCAGATCCATGAGCGTCGATCACGCGGCCGACCAATGAGCGCAGCTCATCACCCGGGACATAATGCGAATAGTTGAGCTCGTAAAAACGTTCGTCTGCGCCAAGATAAAATGTCTTATCGATATGGCGAAAATTGCGAAGAGACTCGACCGCGTCTATCATTTGCATTTGCCAAAATTCCGATAAGTGTGGACGGGGTTTCAAGAGTATAGACTGAGGTCAGTCAGCGCGGCCGTCTAGTCACGGCAGGCAAAAGGGCAGCAGCGCCGATTGTTACCGCGCCGCTGCCCATCTATGTCACCGGCGTAGACCGCGGCATCAAACCCCAGTGCTACATCCGGACGATTACGCCCCCGGCTTGGTGCCCTTGTTGCAGCACTGAGAGCTCGAGCTGCCGGTGCTGAGGGAAGCGGCCGACGACATCGTCGCTTCCGGTGCCAAACGCTGCAGTTTCAAAACACGCGCCATGTGGTGTCCCCTTGCTTGGTGGATGCGTCGGAAGATTAAAGAAATCTTCTCCGCAGAAGACGCAACGCCGCGTCTTCATTTAACATTTTCCGTCAGCCGGTGGTATTGAGTCAAGGATCATCGAGTACTGTATTGGAATGTATTCACTCCAATTCTTGGTTGCTATTGTTCGCCATGTTGCTGACGCGTTTGATACAGAATACCGGAAGTCGGCAGTCAGTCGCCGGCATTCGGCCCGCGCCACCTTCAGTTAACCTAACGAGGCCGGCGCTATGGCCACACGCATCTCGAGGACGGATCGCTTATCTTGGCAGAATTACGCGGAAGGTCGTGTTGGGATTCGGCACGAGCAGCAACGATCCGCCATGTGCGTGGACGATTTGACGAGCTAGGCTAAGTCCGATTCCGGTGCCGTCTGGTTTGGTAGAGTGAAAAGGCCGAAAAATGCGCGCAGCGTCCTCCGCGTTAACGCCCGGCCCGTTGTCCTCCACGTCGATAATCAGATTGGCGTCCACGTCGCGTATGGCGAGCGTGACGCGAGCGCGAGCGCCGTTGACGCTCGCTGCCTCTGCCGCGTTCTGCAGAACCGCCCACAATGCCTGGCTGATCTGGTCGCGATCGAGCGACCATTCGGGCGTCGACGCCGTCTCGACGGCGAGGGTAACTGCGGGCCAGCGGCCCGCAAAAAGTCGGGACAGGTCGCTTGCAATTTGATCGATTCGCACTGGGACGGTCCGCGGCATCGGTAGCCGCGCCAACTCGCGATACGCTCCCGTGAACCGCTGTAAGCTCTCGGCGCGCCGGGCTAAGGTACCGAGAATTTCGCGTAACAGGGCAGGATCCCATTCCCTGCCGTGGAGCGCCGCCTCGCCGCTCTCGGCAAGCGACACAATGGGAGCGAGACCGTTCAGGAGTTCGTGCCCCAGGATATGAATCATCTCGGCGGTGGCTCGCGCCTCCGCAGCGCGTTCTTCTTGTTCAACATCAATCAATGCTGCGACCATTCGGCCGCTCTTCGCTCCACCAATCATGACGCGGGCGATGCGCCACTGGCGGCCTTCGTGGCGCATATGGCCTGTGCCGGGATCAAGAAGGCCAGCGGGTAGGGGGAGAACGCGGTCATCGGTTCCAAACAGACCTCGAGCCGCGCGATTAAGCGCGCGGACATGATCGTCGGCTATCTCCAGCATTGGCACCGGCGCAGCGTCGAGGAGCACACCGTCAGTGGTCAAAGCGGGCATCGGGTCTTTCGGGAACGCCGAGGCCCGCGCAGGACCCGCCACCAGCAGCCAATTCAATGCCGCGAGCCAGAAAATCGCCAGAAGAGCGCCGATGAACAATCCCCAGAAGCCGTTCTGCCAGGCAGCACTTGCCACTGCTCCGCTAATGACCATGCCCAAAGCAAGGGTGAGAGCCCGCCAGCCCTTCTTATAGGCCATAGCGGGCCATGCGACGGTACAATGCTCCGCGGCTGAGCCCCAATGCGGCGGCGGCATGGGTGACGTTATGTCGATGCTCGCGCAAGGCCGCCTCGATCACCGTCCGCTCCGTTCCAGTAAGGTCGAAGTTTGTTTCGGATACGACGGGTGACGTCGCGTCCGTGGCGGATGGTCCCAGCGACGCTGCGTCTATCACGCCATCGTCTGTGAGCATGACCGCTCGTTCAATCAAGAGAGCGAGGCCGCGCACCTCGTCTGCCCAGGTGCCCGTTTGCAACGCGGCTTCCGCCGCCGGCGTCAAATATGCCTTGGGCCGGCCGAACCGATCGGCGGCAACGCTAGCGAAATGGCGGGCGAGTAGCACGGCATCATTGCCTCGCTGAGCCAGCGGCGGGACTGGAATCTCCAGCGTTGCGAGACGGTGGCGAAGGGCAGGTATGAATTGTTCGGTAGTGGCCGCTATCGCGATGCAACGCATGGCCGGTGGTAAGTGCTCGAGCAACACTTCTTGCGTGAGCTGGTTCAGTTGGTCGGCATGGCGCAGAATGACGGTGCCTTCGGCGTCGGCGAGACGATCCCAGCGATCGTCGCCGCGCAAGTCGATGCGCGCGACGGAGGCGCTGGCATTTGGCGATGCTGCATGGATTGCCCGTGCTGCAAGAGTACGTCCGCTGCCCGCCAGACCAGTAACGGTAACGCTCGCGGCGGTAGGACCAACGCGCCGAATAAGCGCACGCAGATCATGCATGACGGAGCTTTCGCCGATCAACACGGCAGGCGTCTCTGCGACTTCTCCTTGCGCGCGCACAATGGGGAGGGCGGCACGGCTACGCACTATCGCAGCCTCCACCTTGGCGACCAACTCGGCGTTGCGCCATGGCTTCATCACGAAGTCGCGTGCGCCGGCCTGCATGGCGGCAACGGCGATGCGGATGCCGCTATGCGCGGTGATGACAACCACACATGCGGCGGGGTCATCTGTCGTGATCCGTCGTAGGCAGGCCAATCCTTCCTCACCATCCGTAGCGCCGGCGGTGAAGTTCATATCAAGGAGAATAGCGTCATAACGGTTGCGAGCCAGCCGTGACCACGCCTCGTCCGGGCCGCTGGCTATATCGATTCGGTGGCCGGCAATACGAAAGGCGATGTCCATTGCGCGCGCGACCGCGGGATTATCGTCGATGAGAAGAATGGCCGCGCCACTTGACGAGGCATTTAGCCGTCCATTTGTGGACGGTGTGTCCGGAAATGGACGGTCGCTATTTCCGTCGTCGTTATAAAATCGTTTTGACATAGCAGGTTAGGCTTCTGAGCAGTCATCGGCGACACTGGCGCCATGATGAACGATCAGCCGTTACACGCAACCGCTTCTTCCGGGGCGGCAATGGACCGCCGGGTCGAACCCCGAACAAGGCCCTGGTGGCGACTGCGGGGGTGGCTGCTGGCTGCGGCAATGATAATTGCGGCGGCTATCGGTTGGCGGCTGCTGCCGGCGAGTGGATCGACCGACATCGCCGCGGCTGATATTGAGACGGGCACCGTCGAACGTGCGCCGTTCGCCGATTACCTGCCGGTTCGCGCGACGGTCGCGCCTCGCGTCACGACGCTCGTCGGGGTCTTGTCGGGAGGACAGGTCGAAAAACTGCTCGTCCAAGACGGTGCGATGGTCGCCGAAGGGCAGCCACTTGCGACGCTTGCAAATCCCTCGCTCAAGCTTGACGTGTTAGCGCGGGAAGCACAGATCGCTGGCCAGCTTGGCAGCGTCGCCGGCGAAGATCTCGCCATCGAGCATAATCGTCTCGATCGCGCTGGGCAGATCGCACAGGCGAACTACGACCTCATCAAGGCGCGTCGTGATCTCTCCATCCGCCAGCAGCTTCGTGATCAGGGGTTTCTCTCCGACGAAGGCGTGAAGAGCTACGCGGAGGAGGCCGACTACCAGCAAAAGCGATTGGCGCAGCTGCGCGTGGGCGGCGCGGCGGAAGCGCGCATCACTACGATGCAAGTGCAGCGCCTCGAAGACACTAGGGCAAGGCTCACGAGTAACCTTGCTGCAGTGCGCGCCGGGCTCGACGCATTGGTGATCCGTGCCCCCGCTGTCGGCCGACTGACCAACTTCACTATCCAGCCGGGCCAAACGCTGAAACCCGGCGACCCGGCGGGCCAAATCGACAGCGAGGGTTCCTGGAAGCTGACCGCCGATGTCGATGAATATTATCTGGGTCGTGTTGCGGTCGGCCAGAAGGCGAGTGCGGGGAGCGTTCGCCTCACCGTATCCAAGGTCTTGCCCACCGTTAAGGATGGCCGGTTCCGCGTTGAGTTGACGTTCGACGGTGTAGCACCGGCAGGGTTGAACAGGGGCCAGACTCTCGATATTCGCATCACGCTCGGCGGCACGGCGACCGCCCTCGTTGCGCCGACGGGTGGTTGGCTGGACTCAGGTGGCGGATCGACCGCCTTCTTGCTCGAATCCAATGGCCGCCACGCTCGCCGTCACACGGTGAAGACTGGCCGGCGGAATCCGGAACAAGTGGAGATCTTGTCCGGCCTCGCGCCTGGTGACCGCATCGTCACAAGCAGCACGGCATCCGTAAAGGGCGACATTCTCAATATTCGCTAGATCGAAAGGGCAATTTCGTGATCCGTCTCGAGAACATTCAGCGACGCTACACCTCCGACGAGGTCGAAACCACCGCACTCGCCGATATCAACCTGCAAGTCGAACCTGGCGAGTTCCTGGCCATCATGGGGCCATCGGGCTGCGGTAAATCGACGCTCCTCAACACGCTAGGCACCATCGATCGACCGACTGGCGGGCGCTACATGTTCGAAGATCGCGATCTTGCCACGCTGGATGAAAATGCGCTCGCTCGGTTCAGAGGCGCCACACTCGGCTTCGTTTTCCAGAGCTTCAACCTGATCGACGAGCTCACGGTCGAGGAGAATGTCGCACTCGGCCTCGCCTATCGTAGGGAGCTTGGCGATCGGCGCGCCCGGGTAACGGCGGCGATGGATAGAGTTGGGATCGCGCATCGCGCGCGCCACTTTCCGCACCAACTCTCCGGCGGCCAGCAACAGCGAGCCGCGATCGCGCGGGCCATCGTCGGGGATCCCAGGTTGATTCTTGCCGACGAACCAACCGGCAATCTCGACACCGCTAATGGCGAGCACGTGATGAACATTCTCGCGGCCCTCAATACCGAAGGGGCAACTATCATCATGGTCACTCACTCACCCAGCCATGCCGATATGGCGAGGCGCCGCATCGACATGCTCGATGGCCGCATCGTCACCTCCGCTATGCGCGCGATCTGAAGGAGCAGCCATGAACCGCTTCGCGCTCTTGTCACTTTACCGTTCGCTCACCCGCCACAAACTCTATACTGCGCTCAACGTGGGCGGACTGTCCGTAGGGATCGCCGTCTTCCTTGTCCTGGGCCTTTACGTCCATTTCGAAACCAGTTTCGAGACATGGCTGCCCGGCTACAACGGTATCTACCTGATGCAGACGGATTGGAAAGGGGCTGACAGTCCTTTCACCGGGACCTTTCCCAATACCATGGGAGGGCTACTCGAGGAATTGAAAGGGGATTATCCGGGACTCGTCGGCACACGTATTGAGGGCGGGGAAGGTGGCGGCAGTGTCGTACGCGGGGGCACCGCGACGTTGGAGGACGTCGCGCAGGTGGATGCCGAGTTCCTCAAGGTATTCGCCTTGACCCTGGTGCGTGGAGACAAGGCGACGGCGCTCACCGATCCAACTGCTGCCGTCATCAGTCAAACGGCAGCGCGAAAATATTTCGGTGAGACCGATCCCATCGGACAGAACCTGACTATCAACATCGACAAGCCGGTAAGTTACCGTGTCACGGGCGTGTTCAAAGATCTACCTAAAGCCACAGATCTACACTTCTCGATTCTGACCCGTATACCAGCGTACAATCCGGAGGACTGGTGGTATCATTGGGGAAGCACCTCTGTCTTCACATACCTGAGATTTCCAACCAGCGCCGCCGCGGACGAGTTCCAGCGTCAGATGCCAGCTTTCGTCGATCGACATGCCTTCAAGGACATGGGTGTGGGTGCCTCGCGAACCATTTCGCTGCTCCTGCTGCCAATCGCCCGCGAACACCTGCAACCAGCCGGCAAGGCCAGCGCCAGTCTCAAGCTCACCGTAGTCACGCTGGGGTTGGTTGGGCTGCTGACCTTGCTGATCGCCATGGTCAACTACGTCAATCTGGCGGCCGCCCGCGCTGGCTTGCGCGCTCGCGAAGTTGCGGTGCGCAAGGTGCTGGGCGGCGACCGTGGAGCGCTCGTTCGCCAATTCCTGGGCGAGGCCGTTCTCACTGCGGCCTTAGCAACTCTGCTGGGCCTCATTCTGTCCGAGTTGAGCCTTCCTTTCATAAATGCCGCGGGCGGGCTGTCGCTATCGATTCCCTATGTCATGGTCTTGCCCGCTTTAGCGGCGCTGGCCGTCATCATTGGAACAACTGCGGGCGCTTATCCCGCCCTCCTTCTTTCACGGTTCCCAGCGGCGCAGGTGCTAGCGTCGGCGCGGGCGCCCGGAGGGGGGCGAAGCGGCACGCGAATGCGGGAGGCGCTGGTAGTGTTCCAATTTTCGCTCGCGATAGCATTCATAATCGGCACTTTCGTGCTGTTCGCGCAGATGCGACACGTCCGTTTCACGGATCTGGGCTTCAGGCGAGAGGGACTGCTCGTCATATCCTCACTCAACTATGGGAATCTTGACGACGCGCAGACGGCCGCCTTGCTGGACGCGTTCCGCCGGCTGCCGGGTGTATCGTACGTCACCACCGCCGATTCATCCGCCGGCGGGACCGGCAATAACAACATGGACAACATTGCCGTTCCGGGCCGCCCAAAGCCGGGACCAGCGATCCGTCGAATCGTGGTCGGCCGAGATTTTTTCAGTGTCTATCGACCCCATCTGCTCGCAGGTCGTCTATTTGATGAAATGCACCGAATGGATGATTCAACGGGCACCAAATCGCCGGACGAGCGAAACATCATCGTCAACCGCACCGCCGTCGGAAAGATGGGCTTCGCGTCGCCGCAAGCAGTGATTGGCAAAACGTTCGAGATCGACGGTCCTCGTACGGTAATCGGCGTGGTGGACGATCTTCGCTTCTTCTCGCCGCGACTGCCCAGCGATCCGACTTACTACATGGGCTATCGCGGAGCGGCACCTTATCCGATCGTAACGATGCGCTTCGCCGGCGATCCACGCGCAATGTTGGAGGATGTGCGCGGCATTTGGCACCAGATGGCGCCGCAGATACCCTTCATCGCCGACACCGGCGAGCACCAACTCGAGAGGTTCTACGACGATGATGATCGCGCAGCGCGCCTGTTCGCGATCGGGGCAGGTCTCGCGATCCTCATTGGCTGCGTTGGACTCTGGGGCCTAGCTTCCTTCAACACGCAGCGCCGGGTCAAGGAACTCGGCATCAGGAAAACGCTCGGGGCCTCGGCCGCTGATATTGTCAAGTTGCTCGTCGGCCAGTTTCTGCGACCGGTCTTGATCGCGAACCTGGTGGCTTGGCCGCTGGCCTTCATTGCGATGCGAATTTGGCTGGCCGGGTTTGCCGATCGCATTGGATTATCGCCATTATTCTTCATCAGCGCTTCCCTGCTCGCCATCGCGATCGCGGTACTGACCGTTCTTGGGCAATCGTTGCGTGCAAGTCGCGCCGCTCCCGCATGGGCGCTGCGCCATGAATAGGGGCACGATCGCCGTTGCCTTGGCGCTATGCTTTGCCGGAACCGCTTCGGCGGAGACCCTGCACGATGCCGTTGTGGCGGCCTATCAGACAAACCCTCAACTGGCCGAAGCAGAGGCGAGACAGGAGGCGTTGGCCGAAACCCCGGAGCAGGCCCGCGCAGCAGGTCGACTGACGGTCGAGCTTGACGGCGCAGGCGGCTACAGCCGCTTCGACTATGGCAAAGGCAGTAGCGGAAGCGTAACCGCGAGTCTCCCGATCTGGACTGGCGGTCGCGTCGCGTCGTCCGTGCGCGCTGCCTCTAGGGATGTGGCGGCGGGCGCGGAAGGAGTGCTCGATGCCCGAGCAGGCGTGCTGGAAGCGGTCGTCGGGGCGTATGCGGACTTGCTTTACGCCCAGCAGGCGGTTTCTGTCGCACACGCCGACATCGAATTGTTAGACCAGCAGGTTGCCGAGGCGCAGTCGCGCTTCAAACTAGGTCAGGCGACCCGCACCGATGTCGCACAGCTTGAGGCGCAGCGAGAGTCTGCTATCGCGACCTTGGCCGATGCCGAGAGCTCCGCTGCTGCCGTCGCCGCCATCTATCGCGCTACGGTAGGTCATAGCCCTGGGACGCTCGATGACCGTCTCGTATCACCGGCAGGACTGCCGACTTCAATTGAGGCGGCGCGCAGCCGAGCTGTAGAAAACAATCCTGTCGTTCGTCAGCAGCGCCTAACGGCCGGTGCTGACGCCGCGCGTATCGATCAGCAACGTGCCGAACGCAATCCGAGCCTCGCATTGGGCGGCACCTATGGCTACGCGGCGGGCGAGGGCCAATCGGGCTACAACAACGCCGCCGTCGCCGGCGCCACATTGCGCGTGCCGCTGCTCACCGGTGGGTTGGTGTCGTCAAAAGTGCGTCAGGCGGAAGCTACCTATCGGGCGGACCGCTTTGCAATCGACGCGGCGCAGCGCGAAGCGGTCCGGTCAGCGGAAACGGCATGGGCCAATCTTGTCGCTGCCCAGTCGCGCGTCCAGACCAATACCCGACGGGTCGAGGCGGCGGAGTTGGCGCTCAAGGGGGTGCGCGTAGAGTACGGCTTTTCGTTGCGAACGACGGAAGACATTCTCTTTGCCGACGAATCTCTGCGCGCCGCTCAACTCGACCTGGCGCGTAGCCGTAGCGATGTGCTCATCGAACAGGCGTCGTTACTCCGCTCCGCCGGTCTGCTTGATCCTGACAGCTACGGGGCCTGACCGCTATTCGAAAGACCGCTTGAGGTAATGCTTGGGCAGGGCGCTTTTACTATTCCGGTTTCGCGGGCCATAGACCCGGATTCTTATCCCTGTGCGCATGCGTGGTTGAAGAAGACGGCGCGGGCGAGCGCGTTGCGGGCCTCGCCCTTGTTGAGGTTGGCGTTGGTGCGTCGGCGCAGATCGTCATCGTCGAGCCAGTCGAGCATGAACAGCGTGCGCTCCACTCGCCCGATCTCGCGCAGGGCGCGTGCAACCGGGTTCTGGCGGGGATAGCCGGCGAGCTTGCGCAGCATCACCGATGCGCGGACGGTGCCGGCCCGGATGGAGGCGGCGAGCCGCAGCGTCTCGTCCCAGTCCTCCTCGATCGCGCGGCCGTTCACCGGACCGGCGACGAGCGGGCGCAACGTCGGCCAGGGTGCCAGGTCACTCATGGCGTAGAGGCGCCGTTCGCCGAGGTCGCGGATGCGTGGCGCAAAGCGGAAGCCGAGCAGGTGGCACAGGCCGAAGACGTGATCGACAGCGCCAGCGGTATCGGTTGCATGTTCGCGGATCGCGATCCCGCTTTCATGGTCGAGCAACCCGTCGATGACGTGCGGCGCCTCGCCGGCATTGGCGGCGATGACCTTGCTGTGAAAGGGCGCGAAACGGTCGGAGACATGGGTGTAGAACAGCACGCCCGGCTCGTTTCCGTAGCGGGCGTTGTGATCGGCGCGCGCCTCGCCGCGTCCGCCCGCACGGAAGAACTGCCCGTCCGACGAGGATGGTATCGCAGCGGTCGGTGGATGCGGCCACCTCGCTTGCGGTCGCGAAGACCATTCCGCGATCGGCGCGTTCGAAGGCGCGAAGACCGAGCCGGCGTTCGATCGCAGCACGATGCTCGCGCAGCGTCGTGTCGCGTGCGGCATAGTCAGCGAAAGCTTCGGGAGCGCAGCCCATCTGCGCGGCCAGCACCGTGAGCATCGCCGCAGGCGATACCTCGCCGGGTTCGATCGCCCGGCCGGGATGGCGAAGGTAGCCGAGCTGCACCGCATAGCCGATCCGGTTGGCGTGACGCCTTCGCCGGAACACTTCGACAAGATCGTCGGGGCCGAGCGTGTACAGCCGCTCGATCACGGCGGGGTCCGACGGCGGGTCGAACAGCGCGGCGCGCTGCGCCGGCGACAGGATTTGCGCGACCATCTTGACCCTGTTCCCCCTGCTGTCACACAATCATGCCGTGATGACGTTGACGCGACATAGCCGGAGTGACTGGTTAAGTGACAGGAAGGCGCTTCTGCGCGGCGCTGCCGTCATCTGTCACATGGACGCTCGTTAAAGTGACGGCGCTGATCGGCTATGCGCGCATCTCGAAGGCGGACGGCAGCCAGGTCATCGACCTTCAGCGCGACGCGCTGGCGAAGGCCGGGGTCGATCTGGACCATCACCTCTATACCGACGCCGCATCGGGCAAGCGCGACGACCGGCCGGGACTGGACGCCTGCATCAAGGCGCTGCGCCACGGCGATACGCTGGTGGTGTGGAAGCTCGACCGGTTGGGACGCGACCTGCGTCATCTCGTCAACTTGGTCGGCGACCTGACGAAACGCGGCATCGGGCTGAAGGTGCTCGCCGGCGAGGGCGCGTCGATCGACACCACCACTGCCAACGGTCGGCTCGTCTTTGCGATCTTCGCAGGGCTGGCCGAGTTCGAGCGCGAGCTGATCGTCGAGCGGACCAAGGCGGGGCTCGCCACGGCGCGTGCTCGCGGACGGAGCGGCGGTCGCCCGTTCAAGATGACACCGGCCAAGCTGCGCCTCGCCCAGGCGGCGATGGGCAAGCCTGAAACGAAGGTCGCCGAACTGTGCGCCGAACTCGGCATCACCCGCCAGACACTCTACCGCTTCGTGGGGCCGAAGGGTGAGCTGCGCAATGACGGGCAGCGACTGCTCGACCAGCGCAAGGCGAAATGAACCGCCTGTTCCGTCAGGATCGGCTGATCGCCTTGAACACGATCCGCGCGACGTTCGTGGGCTGGCACGACCGCGCGATCGCCGCGCTCATGCTGTTTGCGGCGTTGGCGTTCGTCCATGCGTGGTTCGCCGCCCGCCCCTGGGTGGTTGCGGCATGGGCCGCTCTTGCTGTCGGCGGGATGATCGGCATTGGGGCAGGACACCTTGTCCGCACGCGCCTCGCCTTCCACGCTTTCGACGGACTGCTCGCGGCCGATGCCCTGCACCCGCACACACGCCTGCGCTACATGACGGCATGGCATGGCGTCGGACTGGCGCTGCTGGCCGTGGCGACCCTGATCGCGCATCCTTCGCTGCTGGTCGTCAGCGTGCCAGCCTATCTCGCCGGCGTGTTGATCGCCAGACTGACGGGTGGGGTCAGAGTGCCGAAACGGATCGTCGGCATGGCGCGACCGGGATGGACGCTCCGCGCATGGTCGCATCGCCCGATCGCCGGGGTAGCGGCTGCGACGGTCCTGCTCCTGCTGCTGTTGCCGGCCCGCACGTTGGGCACGAATGCGTTGATGGCGGTGGTCGGCATCGCCGCGATTCTGCTCGCGCTGGCGCTGACCGGCGTCGATGACGCCGTCGTCCGCTTCATGACGATCGTCGGACACGGATCGCGGCACATTTTCATTCACTACGGCAAGGGGATCGCGACCTTCCTTGCCGTGTCGGTGCCGGGATGCTGGATCATACTGGGGCCGGTTGCAGCCGGCATCGCCACTGCCGCCTGCGTCGTCATGCTGTTGCTCCTGACGCTGCGCGTCCTCGCCTATCGGCTGCATGCCAAGCGGTTCGCCGATTTCCTCGTTTCCATTCTCACAGGATTGCTCATGCTGGTCGCCTATTCGATGCCGGTGGCCTTGCCCGTCCTCGCGCTCGCCATGCTTTGGCAATTGCAACGCCGCGGGCGGACGAAGACGTGGCTGCTGGCATGAACCTCCCCGCCGAGCTGACAGGCGTAAACGTCGAGCGGAGCGGACAATGCGTCGTGCAGGACGTCGATCTGACCGTGGCACCCGGATCGTGGTTCGGCCTCATCGGCGCCAACGGATCGGGAAAGACCAGCCTGCTCAGGGCGCTTGCCGGCCGGCTGCCCTTCGCCGGCGGATCATGCCGGATCGGTGGTGAGGAGCTGGTCGGCGACCGTGCCGCTCGCGCGCTGCGTTTCGGCTTCTCCCCTCCGGCCGACAAACTGCCGGATGCCTTGCGTGGACGCGACGTTCTCGAACTCGTCGGCGGGAGCATCGATGATGTCCGCCCCCGCCTGGGAAAGCTGCATGAAGCGCTGGGCCTGGCTCCGCTGCTGGACCGCTGGATCGGCGACTGCCCTGCGGGCATGCGACAGCGGATCGCCATTGCTGCGGCCTTCGCGGGCGGTCACTCCCTCGTGATCCTCGACGAGCCATTCAACTGGCTCGATCCCGTCGCGATCTTCGACCTGCGCGAGGTTCTGCGCGACATGGTCGATACCGGCCTGACGCTCATCACCGCCCTCCACGACCTCGGCACGCTGGCTTCGGCGTGCGACGCCGGCCTTATGCTCGCCGATGGCAAGGTCGCACTGGCGCTGGACGAGGATATGCTGCGGATTGCTGCCCAGAACCCCCAGGCGTTCGAGCGGCAGACGATCGATCGCCTGCGGTCAGGATCAGCTACGTCGAACACTTAGCGTACGCTCAGAAAGTGATTCTGCGATGACCCCTATAACGAGATCATCACGCTTCTGGACGTGAACCATCCGCACAATCTGGCGGAGAGCACGTCGCAGGATCTGACCGTCGGCGAAGTCCTCGATCTCGCCGGACTCGATGACATTCGCGA
>Ga0153956_1002401_pt1 | contig 13826 bp, 8 predicted proteins | sample TSFL040MetaG_FD_104704 | JGI IMG/M metagenome (GOLD analysis project Ga0153956, IMG submission 104704) | Attine ant fungus gardens microbial communities from Florida, USA - TSFL040 MetaG | ecosystem: Host-associated > Fungi > Mycelium > Unclassified | place: USA: Florida, Wekiwa Springs... | reverse complement strand
GTTGAAGGAGCCGAGATGCTCTGCCCGCTACGGGCACCGCTCAATCCAGGCGCGACATCCGCGTTCCTGCCGCTACCTCACCGCCAGCGCCACTCCCGCGCAGCGGGTTCGTGCTTCGGCCCAGCTTCAGACGCAATGCATTCAACATTCGAGCGGTGCCAGTTGCGACAAGCTAAGGTCCCGTCAGACCTCCGCTGGAAGCGCTGTCGCCGACCGTGAAATAGCGATGGCGAAGTACGCGACATAGACATAGCCGACGAGCGGCGCCCCGAAGCTCGCGCGCAGATCGATATGGTCGGCGAGGGTGGCGGCGAACAGCGGCAGGATCGCGCCAGCGCCGATCGCCCCGCACAAGAGGCCCGATGTCGATGCGTGCGATGCCGTCGAGCGTTCGAGGGTCAACGTGAAGATCGTCGGGAACATGATGGAGTTGAACAAACCGACCCCCAACAGGCACCAGCCGCCCAACCGGCCCGGCAGGACCAGCGACAATCCGCACAGCAAGGCGGCCGCCACCGCCGCGACCGGCAGCAATTGCCGCGCGGCGATGCGTCGCAGCATCCAGCTTCCGAAGAACCGGCCGATCAATGCGCCGCCCCAATAGGCATTGGCGACATAGCCGCTCGATGCCGCGAGGCTGATGCCGAACCCTTCGGGCGTCGCGAGGAACAGCACCAGCATGCTCCCGATCGACACCTCGGCGCCGACGTAAAGCGCGATCGCTCCGGCGCCCGCCAGCGCCCAGCGCGAGCGCCATGCTGCGGATCGCCCATCGGAAGCCGGCGGGGCGGTGTCGTCCGGCGGCACGACGAGGGCTCGGCGGACCAGCAGGATCAATCCGGCGAGCACGATCAATGCCGCGCCGATCATCAGAAAGGCATGGCTGACGGCGGCGATATCGAGCGCTTCGGGCCGAACGCCGCCGAGCATCGTCCAAGCCCCGAAATGGACGCCAAGCACGGCGCCGAGCGCGTTGAAGGATTGCGCGAGCGTGAGGCGGAAATGGCTGCGCTCGGCCGGCCCCATGGTCGCCGCCAGCGGATTGGCGGCAACCTGCAGGGCGACGACACCGCCCGCCAGGACGAACAGCCCGCACAGGATGATCGCGAAGGACGGCACCCGGTTGCTGCTCGCGACGATCACGCAACCACATGCCATCGCGGCAAGCCCGGTCAGGATCGTTCGCGGTGCGCCGATCCTGGCAAGCAATCCCGCGGTCGGCATCGACAGGACGATGAACGCCAGGAACGAGACGAGCTGGACCGAAATGCTCTGCGTGTAGGTCAGCGAGAAGGCGTGCAGCAGCGCCGCGATCAGCGGGTCATTGTTGGCGTTGATGAAGCCCCAGGCGAAGAACAGCATCACGACGATCGCAAAGGCGATCGAGCGAGACCCGGTACGCTCGGTGACCGCCGATGATGCGGCGGTCACGCCCCCGCCGGCGCCGGGGCGGGACAATGCCGGGCGACATAGTTGGCGTGGCTCGGCATCAGCGTCGCGCATTTCGCGATGATGGCTTCGATATCGTGCAGATACTTGTCGATTTCGGCCGGGGTCTTGAGGTCGACCGCAGGATCGTGGCCGCGCGGTATCACGCCCTGGCCCAGGAACACCTGGATCCAGCTTTCCTCCGCGAACAATTCCTCATTCTCGCGGAAGATGTGGGCGTTGGCCTCGAACAGCTCGATCTTGTGGCGGAGCGTGTCGGGGATAGCCATCGTGCGGCAATGGTCCCAGAACGGCGTGTCGTCGCGTGCCGTCGCCTTGTAGTGCAGGATGATGAAATCGCGGCAGCGTTCGTATTCGAAGATCGTCTGGGCGTTGTATTCGGCGATGTTGGCCGGCGCGAGATCGCGATCGGGGAGCAGGTGGACCAGCCGCAACACCGCCGACTGGACGAGGTACAGGCTGGTCGATTCGAGCGGTTCGAGGAAGCCGCCGGCCAGTCCCACCGCGACACAGTTCTTGTGCCAGAAGGCGTTCCGCCGGCCCGCGCGGAACCGCAGGCGCAGCGGTTCGGCGTCGCTGGCGCTGTCGAGATTGGCGCGCAGGATCGCTTCGGCGCGGTCGTCGCTGGTGAAGGCGCTGGCATAGACATGGCCGTTGCCGGTGCGGTGCTGCAGCGGGATGCGCCATTGCCATCCGGCTTCGTGCGCGGTTGATCGGGTATAAGGCGAGAAGTCGGCGCTGCGCGCGCACGGCATCGCCAGCGCGCGGTCGCACGGCAGCCAGTGCTGCCAGTCTTCGAACCCGACCCCCAGCGCCTCGCCCATCAGCAGCGAGCGGAAACCCGAGCAGTCGATGAAGAAATCGGCCGCAATTGTCTTGCCGCCGTCGAGCGTGACCGATTGAATCTCGCCGCTCGCGCCGTCGAGCGTCACGTCGACGACCTTGCCCTCGATCCGTTCGACGCCGCGCGTTTCCGAATAGCGGCGCAGGTACGCGGCATAGAGCCCGGCGTCGAAATGATAAGCGTGGATGATGTGGCCGAGCGGCGACTGGCTCATCTTCGGGTCGGCGCGCATGAACTTGTTGTCCAGCGCCGCCACGCAATTGATCGAATATCTGCCGAAATCCGCCGCCGTGCCGCGCCGAAGCGCGTTCAGCCAATATTGGTGGCACCGCAGCCATCCGAGGTCCTGGCCGATGATGCCGAACGAATGCATATAGCTTTCGCCCTTGCGCCACCAATCGTTGAACTGGATGCCGAGCTTGAACGTGCCCTGGGTCGTGCGGATGAACTCGTCCTCGTCGATCTTGAGGAGCGCGTTGAACTTTTTGATGCCCGGAATAGTCGCCTCGCCGACGCCGATCGTCGCGATCTGATCCGATTCGATCAGGCGGATCCGGTAGAGCTTGCCCAGCAATTGCGACAACAGCGCCGCCGTCATCCACCCGGCGGAACCGCCGCCGACGATCACCAAGTCCCTGATTTGCCGCACGATCCCGCCCGAACGTTGCATCAGCGACATGATCCCGTCGCGAGCGCGCAATATGACCGGCTTTCGCCGCCTGTCCAGACGCAGCCCTTTCGTTCGCCCGGCCAATCGACCATGGTGTCCACCGCCTTGTGTCGAGGAGACTGTTTCTGAGCGCGCGCAGACCGACGATCGACGATGTCGCGGCCCTGTCCGGGGTCGGGCGCGCCAGTGTGTCGCGCGTGCTCAACGATGGCCCGAACGTCAGCGCCAAGCTACGCGCGCGCGTGCTGCAGGCGGTCGCCGATCTCGGCTACGAGGTGAACGTCCAGGCGCGCGCGCTGGCCGGCGGCATGTCGCGGCAGCTTGCGCTGATCTGTGCGTCCGACATCAATTCCGAACCCAATTCCTATTATCAATCCGCGCTCGAGGTCGGGGCGCTGCGCGCCTGTGCCGGGCTCGGGTTCCACCTGGCGACGCACATGGTCGCGCAGAACGGCGGCGACTATATCGCCGAAATCTGCGCGCTGATCGAGGAAAGCCGGCCGATCGCCGCGGTGCTGACGCCGCCATTCTCGGATGACCGCGCGCTGCTCGACCGGATCGACAAGCTCACGCGCATAGTCTGCATCTCGCCCGGGCCGCAGATGGCCGACACCGTGTTCGGCGTGGCGATGGATGACGAAGCGGCGGGATTCGCGTTGACCGACGCGCTGATCGCGCTTGGCCATCGCCGGTTCGGCTTCATCCAGGGGCTCGAACAGCACCTGTCGGCGGAAGGGCGTTATCGCGGCGCGCTCAAGGCGCTCGACGCGCATCGCCTCGGCCCGGAACAGATGGTCGCGCGGCGCGGCAACTTCACCTTCCGCGCGGGCCGCGACCTGTTGCCCGAACTGCTCGACACGCCGCTCCGGCCGACCGCGATCATCTGCGGCAACGACGACATGGCGGTGGGCGCGCTGTTCGCCGCACACCAGGTCGGCCTCGACGTCCCCGCCGACCTGTCGATTGCGAGTTTCGACGACACGCCGGTCTCCGCCTTGGTCTGGCCGCCGTTGACGACGATCCGTCAGCCGCTCCAGGATATCGCCCAGCGCGCGGTCGAGATTGTCGCCGAGCGGCTGAAGGCGAGCGCGCGCGCCGTCCCCGCGCCGACGATCGAGTATCTGCCCTTCTCGCTGATCGTGCGCGGCACGACCGCGCCGCCGCCAATTCAGGACGGCGCACAAAGGTGAATTGACTTGTCGCCGCCGCCGCGTGATTGTTGGAAGCGTTTCCAATCGAGGGTGGCCTGATGGAGAGGAATGTTAGGAGCGGGCGTCGTCGCCTGGTGGCAGGGGCTGTGATCGTCGCGTGCGCATGGCCGATGGCGATGACGATCGCGCAGGACAGGAAGGCATCGGTGCGGGCGACCGCCCGTGCGCCGCGGCCCGCGACACCCGCCGTATCCGATCCCGTCGCCAGGCGCGTCGATCGCCTCGTGGCCGGCATGAGCCGGGCGGACCAATTGCGCTATGTGATGGGATACTTCCCGCCATCGAGCAAGGATCGTCCGGCGGACATGATCCCGTCCGCCGGCTATATCCCGGGCACGCCGCGCCTCGGCATTCCGACGCTGCGCGAAAGCGACGCCAGCCTGGGTGTCGCCAACCAGGTCGAGCAGCGCAAGGGTGACGTCGCGACCGCGCTCCCGTCAAGCCTGGCGCTCGCGGCGAGCTTCGATCCCGACCTCGCCTATCGCAGCGGGGCGATGATCGGATCGGAAGCGCGGGCGAAGACGTTCAACGTGCTGCTCGCCGGCGGCGTCAACCTGTCGCGCGATCCCTGGGGCGGGCGAGCCTTCGAATATCTCGGCGAGGATCCGTTGCTCGCGGGGCTCATGGCGGGCGCGTCGATCCGCGGCGTGCAGTCGAACCATATCGTATCGACCGTGAAGCACTTCGCGCTCAATCCGCAGGAAACGCTGCGCGGGGTGATCGACGCGCGGATCGACCAGGCGGCGCTGCGCGAAAGCGACCTGCTCGCGTTCGAAATCGCGATCGAGCAGGGCAGGCCCGGCTCGGTGATGTGTTCGTACAACAAGATCAACGGCGACTGGGCGTGCGAGAATGACTGGCTGCTCAACCAGGTCCTGAAGCGCGACTGGGGGTATCGCGGCTGGGTGATGAGCGATTGGGGGGCGGTGCATTCGACCGCCAAGGCGATCAACGCGGGGCTCGATCAGGAATCGGGGCGCGAACTCGACAGCTCGATCTTCTTCGGCGATCCGCTGGCCGCCGCGGTACGCGTCGGCGCGGTATCGCCGCTGCGGCTGGCGGACATGAACCGGCGCATCCTGTGGGGCGTGGTGTCGACCGGGCTGATCGACAATCCGGTGCCGACGACCGCGCAGCCGATCGACTATGCCGCCCACGCCCGGGTCGCGCAGGAGGCCGCCGAGAAGGGGGCGGTGCTGCTGAAGAACGACGGCGGCGTGCTGCCGCTCGCACGGACGGCGCGAAAGATCGTGCTGATCGGCGGGCGCGCCGATGTCGGCGTATTGTCGGGCGGCGGGTCGAGCCAGGTCCGCTCGGTCGGCGGCGCGCCGGTCGAGATACCGCTCAAGGAAGGGGCGGCCGCGTCGTTCGCGCGGATCACCTGGCACGCTTCCTCGCCGCTCGCCGCGATCCGCGCGATGGCGCCCGATGCCGAGGTCACCTATGTCGACGGCAACGACCCCGCCGCCGCGGCGCAGGCCGCCGCGAAGGCGGACATCGCGATTGTCTTCGCGACGCAATGGCGGACCGAGGCCGAAGATATCGAGACGCTGGCGCTGCCCGATCGCCAGGATGCCTTGATCGACGCGGTGGCGGCGGCGCAGCCGAAGATGGCCGTGGTCCTCGAAACCGGCGGCCCGGTGCTGATGCCGTGGCTGGACAAGGTGCCGGCGGTGCTGGAAGCTTGGTATCCCGGCCAGCGCGGCGGCGAGGCGATCGCCAACCTGCTGTTCGGTGTGGTCAATCCGTCCGGGCGTCTGCCGATCACCTTCCCGTTCGATGAAAGCCAGGCGCCGCGATCGGTTATCCCTGGGCTCGCCGCGATGAAAGCCGCCGATGCCGCGCGCGAGGGTGGCGCCGGCAACGTGCCGGACCCCGCCGCCGCGACCGATTATGTCGAAGGGGCGGCGGTCGGCTATCGACGCTATCTCAAGGCCGGTCTCAAGCCGTTGTTCCCGTTCGGCTATGGCCTCAGCTACACGCAATTCAGCTATGACGGACTCAAGATCGAGGGCGGTCAGCGGATGCGGGTCAGCTTCTGGGTGCGCAACACCGGGAGCAAAGACGGCGCGGAATCGCCGCAGGTCTATGTCCGCGCCGGGCGCCGCGACGGGACGACGACGCGGCTCGTCGGCTTCTCCCGCGTGACGCTCAAGCCGGGCGAGCGGCGGCAGGTTACGGCGGAGGTCGATCCGCGGCTGCTCGCCGACTTCGACGTCAAGAGCAATCGCTGGCACGTCGCGGCGGGGCGCTATCCGGTGTCGATCGGCCGCTATGCCGGCGACGCGACGCTGACGGGCGAGGCGACGATGCGCGATCTTTGGGTAAAGCCGTGATCGCGCCCGTCCGCGCGACGTTAGGCGCCCTGTGCGCGGTGTCGCTGATCGGCGCCGCGCCGACGCCCCCTGCGGCGAAGATCGAGGGCTGGCTGACGACGGGCGACGGCGCACAACGCATGGCGCCGGTCGAGGTCGGCGCGCCCGCTATCGACGCCGTCCCGGTCGTCGTCGATCCGGCGCGGCGGTTCCAGACGATGGTCGGGTTCGGTGCGGCGATCACCGATGCATCGGCAATCGTCCTCACCCGGATGGCGCCGGCCAGGCGCGCGGCGTTGCTGCACGAACTGTTCGGCACCGCGCCCGGCGCGTTGCGGCTCGGTTTCACCCGGCTCACGATCGGTGCGTCCGATTTCTCGCCGACTCATTACAGTCTCGACGATCCTCCGGCGGGCAGGAGCGATCCGACGCTGCGCTATTTCTCGATCGCCCCGAACCGCGCGGCCGTGCTGCCGGTGGTCAAGGAAGCGCGCGCGATCAATCCGAACCTGGTCGTCATGGCGAGCCCGTGGAGTCCGCCGGGGTGGATGAAGACAAGCGGGTCGATGATCGGCGGCTCGCTCAAGCCCGATCTCTATCCGGTTTATGCAAGATACCTCGTCCGCTGGGTGCAGGCGTTCGCCGCTGCCGGCGCGCCGCTGCGATACCTGACGATCCAGAACGAGCCCGGCTTCGAGCCGAAGGACTATCCCGGCATGATCTGGCCGGCAGCGGCGCGCGCGCGTTTCATCGCGAACGATCTGGGGCCGGCGCTGGCGCGCGCGAGGGTCGCGACGAAGATTCTCGACTGGGATCACAATTGGGACAAGCCGGAGGAGCCGCTCGGTGTGCTCCGCGACGCGGGAGCGCGGCGCTACGTCGCGGGAATCGCGTGGCATTGCTACGGCGGCGAGGTCTCCGCCCAGTCGCGGGTCCATGACGCCTATCCCGCCATGGACGCGTTCATGACCGAATGTTCGGGCGGCGAATGGAGCCCCGGCTGGCAGAACGGTTTCGGCGATGTCGTGCACAGCCTGCTGATCGGATCGGTGCGGAACTGGTCGCGCGGCGTCATCCTGTGGAACCTGGCGCTCGATCCCGAGCGCGGGCCGCATAAGGGCGGCTGCGACACGTGCCGTGGTGTGGTGACGGTCGACCCGAAGAGTGGTGAGGTGACGCGCAATCCCGAATATTATGCGCTCGCTCATGTCAGCCGGTTCGTTCATCCCGGCGCCGACCGGATCGACAGCAGGTCGCCCGCGGGATCGCCGATCGAAAGCGTCGCCTTCCGCAACCGCGACGACGGGGCGATCGTCGTCCTCATCTACAACAACGCCGACACGGCGCGTCCGATCGCGATGCGGATCGGCGACAGGGCATCGGGCTTGACGCTGCCGGCGCACAGCGCCGTGACCTTGCGGGTGGCGCGGCCGGTCAATTCGCGGCTTTAGCGCAACACCCGCACCAAAATCGGTGGCGGACGTGGGGCGCAGGACCATCCGCTCACCTGTTTCGCCCAATTCCGCTTGACAGCCAAAGGAGTGCCGATCACCTTTTGGAACCGCTCCCAATTTTGTAACGAAGCAGCAACATGGGAGATGGACCGGGGGAGCAAGGGGTTCACTGGCCTTCCCCATGAGGCAGCGGCCATGTCCGCCAGCGAGGGGAGGTAGTATTGGGCTCGTTTTCTGGGAATTCTCCGTTCCACCGGCGGACCGCCCGGCTGATCCTGGCCGGGGTCTCCCTTCCTGCCATCCTCGCCGCGACGGCGAACGTGGCCGCCGCGCAGGACGCACCGCCGCCGGCCCAGCCCGCCGACAATCCGGATGATCAGTCCAGCGATATCGTCATCACCGGTATCCGGGGCAGCATCGAGAATGCGTTGCGCACCAAGAAGGAATCGCTGTCGATCGTCGAATCGATCGCGGCCGAGGACATCGGCAAGCTCCCCAACGTGTCGATCGCGGATTCGCTGGCGCAGTTGCCGGGCCTGTCGGTTCAGCGCGTCAACGGGCGTGGCCAGATCATTTCGATCCGCGGCTTCGGCCCGGATTTCATTTCGACCTTCCTGAACGGCCGCACGCTCGCCAGCGCGCGCTACAGCCGCGCGGTGTCGTTCGACCAGTATCCGGCCGAATTGCTCGCCGGCGTCGACGTCTACAAGACCCCCAATCTCGACCTGCCGGGAATGGGCCTGGCCGGCACCGTCAACCTCAAGACGCTGCGCCCGCTGAACTACAGCAAGCCGGTCTTCGCCGTGAACGTTCGGGGCGAAGTCAATTCGCTCGGCAAGATCAATTCGGACGTGTCGAACAGGGGCTTCCGCGCGGAGGCGACCTATATCGACCAGTTCGCCAACGACACGATCGGCTTCTCGATCGGCTATGCCCACATCGATTCCCCCAGCATCGCCGAGCATACCAAGAATTGGTATTACGGGACGGTCAGCAACGATGACGGCAATCCGGCCAAGGTCAGTCCGGCAGCGGCGTCGGGCGCGCTGTTCCTGCAGGGTTTGGAAGCGCGCGCCTATTCGCGGCGGCTGCTGCGCGACGGTGTGACGAGTTCGCTCGAATGGAAGCCGAACGATCGCATCCACAGCACCTTCGATTTCATGTATTCGCAATTCTACCAGAAGGAGACGATGCGGGGCATCGAGAACTTCGCCAATCCCGATGCCGTCGCCGGCGGCACCTACACCAATGTCCGCACGACCACGATCGGCGGTTCGACGGTCGCCGCGACGGGCACGTTCACCAATTGGGCCCCGATCATCAACAACCAGTTCAACACCGAGAAGGAGTGGCTGTTCTCGATCGGAAACCGCACCGAATGGACCGTGTCGGACCGGGCGACGCTCGCGCTCGACCTCAACTATTCGCGCGACCACGACCGGCTGTATACGGTCGAGACCTTCTCGGGCACCGGCCTCGGCGGCAGCGCGCCCGACAATATCCAGCGCGTCAACGACTCGCTGACGTTCAACATTCCGTTCGACGGCAGCGATTTCCCGCAATACGGCCTCGGTCTGAACTATGCGGACGCGAGCAAGATCTCGCTCGGCGACCGCGGGTCGTCGGCCTGGGGTGGCTATGGTCGTGACGGGACGATCGAGGAGCCCGACGTCGTCGACAAGGTCTATTCCGCCGATCTCGGCGGTGTCTACAAGATCGACAGCGGTATCTTCGAGAATTTCGACTTCGGCGTGAACTATCAACACCATGAAAAACATCTGGTCGGCACTGAATTCTATCCGTTTCTCCTCAATAACCGTGCTGAAGTTACGGTCGACTCGAAATATCTGGTCTCGCCGACATCGCTGGCGTTCGCCGGGCTCGGCAACATACTGGCATATGATGTGCCAGGCGTGCTGGCCAATTATTACAACGTTCAGGAGTTCGTCGGCCCGAACAGCTACGATCGCGCCTGGACGCTGCAGGAAGATTTCGTCACCGCCCGCTTCAAGCTGACGCTCAACAAGGGCCGGCTGCGGGGTGACGTCGGCACGCAACTCGTCTTCACGCGCCAGGGGTCGTATGGCGGGGGATCGATCACGGTCGACAGCAATCTGCTGCCTTCCACGGTGACGACCAACGTCCTGGCCGGCGAGCAGTTGCAGGCGCAGAAAAGCTATGTGGACCTGCTGCCCAACCTCAACCTGATCTACAGCCTGCAGCAAGGGACGAATCCCTTCCTGATCCGCTTCTCGATCGGTCGCGCGATGGTCCGTCCCCGCACCGACGATCTGCGCGTCAACTACACCACGGGCCTGGGCCTGTGCCCACAGGATCCGATCGCCGCGACCTTGCCGGCGGGAACGCGAGTCTATTGCTGGTCGGGCAGCGGCGGCAACACGCGCCTCAATCCGTGGCGCGCGACGGCGGCCGACTTGTCGGTCGAGAAGTATTTCGGCCCGGCGAGCTACGTTTCGCTGGCCGGATTCTACAAGCACCTCGATTCCTACATCTACACGCAGGTGCTTCCAACAAACTATTCGAAATACGTCATTCCGTCGAATGTCGATTTCTTCCCGGCCGGCGTGACCACCCCCTATTACGTCGATACCCAGGGCGTCTTCTCGCAACCTGCCAACGGCAAGGGTGGCTATGTCTGGGGCCTCGAGGCGGCGGCGTCGATCGAACTCGGACGGATCGTCAAGTTCCTGGACGGTTTCGGTGTCCAGGCGGCGTATTCGTACACCGATTCGGGGATCAAGCCGAACGGACCAGGCTCCAGCGGGGCGCTTCCCGGCCTGTCGAAGAACGTCTATCAGTTGACCGCCTATTTCGACAAATACGGCTTCCAGGCGCGCGTGAATTACCGCTACCGGTCGAGCTATACCGGCGAGGTCGACGCGTTGTTCGGTGCCGTCAGCAACACCGCGATCATCCCGGACAAGCAGATGGACGCCCAGATCGGCTATACCTTCCAGAAGGGAAGTCCGCTGGCGGGTCTGAGCATCACCGGCCAGTTGCTGAACGCCTTGGATTCGCCGTACGGAACGGTGCAGCACGACGGCAACGGTGCGGCGACCGGCGGCACGGCCGACAATCGAGCCTTGCCGGAAATCTACGAGAAATACGGCCGAACGTTCCTGGCCGGGATCGGGTTCAAGTTCTGATCCCTGCGGGCGCTCGATCGGGTCTTTGAGGACTCCGATCGAGCGCCTCGGTCATCTTGGCGATCTTGGCATCTGCGCTCGGTACTCATCGTCGCCAGTAGCGCACGTAATCGACCGTCATCCGCTGCGGCATCGCGGCGTCGTCGATCCCCTTCGCCCCGCCCCAGTCGCCGCCGACCGCGAGGTTGAGGATCAGGTTGTACGGCCGCGCGAACGGCCATGCCCCCAGGCCGCCCGGCTGGTCGTCGGCGACACGCATATACCCGCGTCCATCGACCCCGATCGTGATGGCGTCGCGCGTCCAATCGAGCTGGTAGCGATGAAATTCGCTGCACGCGGTCGGCACGGCCACCTCGGCGCCGCGCTGCGTGCCTCTGGCGTGGTTGAACAACGCGGTGTGCAGCGTCGCGTGGACGACATTCGCCTGCCATCCGACCATCTCCATCAGGTCGATCTCGCCGGCGTCCGGCCATTCCCCGCTCGGCGGCAACAGCCAGATCGCCGGCCAGGTGCCGCGCCCGCAGGGCAGCCTGGCGCGGACCTCGTAGAATCCGTATCCCCACGCGCGGCGGCTGATCAGCTTGGCCGAACTGTATCGCTGTCCGCCCCAGTCGCGCCTGCCGGACAAGGCCTCGCGCCGCGCCTCGATCACCAGCGATCCGTGGTCGATCCGCGCGTTGGCGGCGCGATTGGCCGCGTAATATTGCTTCTCTCCATTGTACCAGCCCTGTTCATTGCGCGACGTGTCGAAACGCCAGGCGCGCGGGTCGATCGTCTTGCCGTTGAACTCGTCGGCCCAGCTCGGTGCGGCACTGGGCGCCGCCATCGGCACATCGACCGAGTAATTGGTCGCGGCCAGGCTGACCGCCTGCGCGACGATGAGGATGAAAACGGCCACGATCCTCTCCCGGTGGCGTGCTTGTCGCTATCGTTGTGAGCATTATCATCCGCGCAAACAAGGAGCGGCTTATGGACCGGCGAAGGGCGATGACGGTGATGGCGGCGGGTCTGGCCGTACCCGGCGTCGCCTGGAGCAAGGCGGCCGCCGGTCTCACCATGGACAGGATGCGGATCGACGGCGCGTTGCGCCGGATGGTCAGCGCCGGACGCGTGGCGGGCGCCTCGGCGTTGGTCTGGCAAGAAGGTGCGGAACGCTATTTCGGCGCGTTCGGATTGGCCGACCGCGAAGCGAAGCGGCCGATGGCGCGCGATACGCTGGTCCAGATTTTTTCGATGACCAAGCCGGTCACCGGCGTCGCGCTGATGCAATTGTGGGAACAGGGCAGGTTCGGCCTCGACGATCCGCTGGCGCGCTACCTGCCCGCGTTCGGCAATGTGAAGGTGCTTGGCGGGCCCGGCGCCGACGGCAAGCCCGTGCTGCGCGCGCCAGCCCGCTCGATCACGATTCGCGACATCATGCGTCATACGGCGGGCTTCTCCTACGGCATGCGCGACACCGCCGCCGACAAGATCTTCCACGACATCGATCCGCTGGCGCTGACCAACAGCCTCGGCGAGTTCGGCGACCAGCTCGCGCAAGTGCCGCTGTTGTTCGATCCGGGCGCCGAATGGAGTTACAGCACCGGCGTCGATGTGCAGGCGCTGCTGGTCGAGCACCTGACCGGCGACGCCTTCGAACCGCACGTCCGCAAGGCGATCCTCGATCCGCTGGGCATGAAGGACACCGGCTGGACGCAGCCCGCCGATCGCCTGCCGCGCTTCGCCGCGAGCTATGCCAGGCAACCCGACGGGACGCTGGCGCGCATTCCCGACGAAAAAGCCCGCGCGCTCAATTTCGGGCCGCGCAAGCTGACGATGGGCGGTGCCGGTCTCGCCTCGACGCTCGACGATTATATGCGCTTCGCCCGCATGCTGTTGGGGGGTGGCGCGCTCGACACTACGCGCATCCTCCAGCCCTCGACCGTCCGGCTGATGTCGACCGATCAACTCGATCCGCGCATCACCCGGCGTTTCTTCCTGCCCGACAAGGGCTCGGTGGGATTCGGCCTCGACTTCGCGGTGCGCACCGCCCGACCGCGGAATGCCGCCGAGAACAGGGGCACGATCGGCGAGTTCTTCTGGGACGGCGCCGAAACCACCCTGTTCTGGGTCGACCCCATCAACGACATGGCGGCCGTGTTCTTCGTCCAGGTGGTGCCGTTCGACGGCACGCTGCACCACGATATCCGCGCGGCGGTCTATGGGAACGATTATATCGGCCCCGTCGGCGGTTGAAATTCCGATCTATGGCGCGCGGCGGTCTGCAAAAACGCAACCTGGATGACGCGCTTTGCTGGTCTGCAACGGTCGGAATTGCGACGCATCGCTGACTTATATCCCTCCGACGGGGTGCCAGCCTTGAAGGTAGCGAAAATTCAATTCTGATCGCGGACGCCCGTCCATGGATCGGAACTATCCAATCGATATCAGGCGCGGGGCAACAAAATTCGCCAATGATTTGAGTGCCCAGCTCTGTCTGTTACGGGGCACCACTACTGGCTCTGGCGACGTCCAGAGGCGTCCAGTAAGCGGCTGGTTTCACAGCTCCCTGACTGAGAACCGCCAGCCACCATCCGGCGAGATCCGGCTAAGAACACTAGGTTGTGGTGAGGATTTAACGTTTTATCGCAGAGCGATGTGGATAGCGGCGAGAGTGACGAAGCCCATGAAGTTTGCGAGGAGCTTGTCGTATCGGGTGGCGACGCGTCGGAACTGT
>Ga0153956_1002400_pt1 | contig 13828 bp, 14 predicted proteins | sample TSFL040MetaG_FD_104704 | JGI IMG/M metagenome (GOLD analysis project Ga0153956, IMG submission 104704) | Attine ant fungus gardens microbial communities from Florida, USA - TSFL040 MetaG | ecosystem: Host-associated > Fungi > Mycelium > Unclassified | place: USA: Florida, Wekiwa Springs... | reverse complement strand
GGGCGGTAATCGATCGTGGTGTTGGCCTTGGGGTCGATCCACGCCAGCGTGTGCTTCATCCAGTTCTTGTCGTCGCGCTCGGAGAAATCCTCGCGGGCATGCGCGCCGCGGCTCTCGGTGCGGTTGACGGCGGAATCCATCGTCACCACCGCCTGCACGATGAGATTGTCGAATTCGAGCGTCTCGACTAGATCGGTGTTCCAGATCAGCGAGCGGTCGGTGACGCCGATATCGCTGAGGCCGCCATGGACCTTGTGAATGAGGTCCGTGCCCTCGGCCAGCACCTCGCCGGTGCGGAACACGGCGCAGTTGTTCTGCATCACGCGCTGCATCGAATCGCGCAGCTTCGCGGTCGGCGTGCCGCCGGACGCATTGCGGAAACGATCGAGGCGGGACAGCGCCATGTCGGCGGAATCGGCGGGCAGCTCCGGCTGCTTGCCGTTCGGCGTCAGCTTCTCGGCGCAACGCAGCGCCGCCGCGCGGCCGAACACCACGAGGTCGATCAGCGAATTGGAGCCGAGACGGTTGGCGCCGTGCACCGACACGCAGGCGGCTTCGCCCAGCGCCATCAGGCCGGGCACCACCGCATCGTCGTCGCCGGGTTTTTTGACGACGACTTCGCCGTGGAAATTGGTCGGGATGCCGCCCATGTTGTAGTGCACGGTCGGCAGCACCGGGATCGGTTCGCGGGTGACATCGACACCGGCGAAAATCTTCGCCGATTCCGAGATGCCCGGCAGACGCTGGTGCAGCACGGCGGGATCGAGATGGTCGAGGTGCAGGAAGATGTGATCCTTCCGCTTGCCGACGCCGCGGCCCTCGCGAATTTCGATGGTCATCGCGCGGGCGACGACGTCGCGCGAAGCGAGATCCTTGGCGGAGGGTGCATAGCGCTCCATGAAGCGCTCACCTTCGGCGTTGACGAGATAACCGCCTTCGCCGCGCGCGCCCTCGGTGATCAGGCAGCCCGCCGGGAAAATGCCGGTCGGATGGAATTGCACGAACTCCATATCCTGCAGCGGCAAGCCCGCGCGCAGCGCCATCCCGCCGCCGTCGCCGGTGCAGGTATGGGCCGAGGTGCAGGACTGGTAGGCGCGGCCGTAGCCGCCGGTGGCCAGAATCGTGGTCTGCGCGCGGAAGCGATGCAGCGTACCGTCATCGAGCTTGAGCGCGATCACGCCGCGGCACGCGCCCTGATCGTCCATGATGAGATCGATGGCGAAGAATTCGATGAAGAATTCAGCCGAGTGGCGCACCGCCTGGCCGTACATCGTGTGCAGCATGGCGTGGCCGGTGCGGTCGGCGGCGGCGCAGGTGCGTTGCGCCTGGCCCTTGCCGTAGTCGCGGGTCATGCCGCCGAACGGGCGCTGGAAGATCTTGCCGTCCTCGGTGCGCGAGAACGGCACGCCCCAATGTTCGAGCTCATAGACGGCGGCGGGCGCGTTGCGCACCATGTATTCGATGGAATCCTGGTCGCCGAGCCAGTCCGACCCCTTCACGGTGTCGTACATGTGCCAGCGCCAGTCGTCGGGATGCATGTTGCCGAGCGAGGCGGAGATGCCGCCCTGCGCCGCGACCGTATGCGAGCGGGTCGGAAACACCTTGGTGATGCAGGCGGTGCGCAGCCCCGCTTCGGAGCAGCCGACCACGGCACGCAGTCCCGCGCCGCCGGCGCCGACCACCACCACGTCGTAGGTGTGATCCTCGATCGGGTAGGCCGTCCCCGCGGCCTTGCCGTTTGCTGTCATGATTTAACTCCCGAACGAGAGCTTGAGGATCGCGAAGATCGACCCAAGCCCGACGGCAAAGGAAAAGAAATTGTTGGCGATGACGGCGAGGATCTTGAGCGCTTCGTTGTGCACGTAATCCTCGATGACGACCTGCACGCCGATCTTCATGTGCAGGCAGCCTGCGATGATGAAGAGCGCGAGCAGGATCGCGACGATCGGCGATCCAAGAAGCTGTGCGGCCGCAGCCTGGTCGCGTCCGGTGAGCATCAGGACGATGATCGCGACCGGCACGATCAACAGCGCCATCGCAATCGCGGTGACGCGCTGGCGGAAGAAATCCGACGTCCCGGCATGGGCGGCGCCGAGGCGGCGCACGCGCGCAAGCGGAGTGCGCATCGAGGCGGAGTCGCGTGTGCTCATCGTCCCGCTCCGATCAGATAGAAGCCAATCCACAGCGCGGCGGTGGCGACGATGCCGGCAATCAGCGCCGCCTGCGTCAGCCGTTCGCGGGCCTCGACGCCAAAGCCGTTGCCGGTATCCCAGACGAGATAGCGCAGCCCGCTGAAGGCGTGATGCAGCAGCGACCAGGTGAAGCCGATCTCGACCAGGCGGCCGATCCAGCTCGTGGTGAAGCTCTGCAGGCAGGCATAGGCGGCGGGGCCGGAGGCGGTGGCGATCAGCCACCAAGCCATCAGCAGCGTACCGGCATAAAGCCCGATACCGGTGACGCGGTGGATGATCGACATGACCATCGTCAGCGTCCACCGATAGGTCATGAAGGGGGAAAGCGGGCGGTCTGTCTGTGCGGCCATCGGTGACTTTTCGAGAGTTTCGGCGAAGGGAGTTCTTCGCGCCCGAGGGTTAGAGGTTTTCTATTTACGGACAGGAAGGAATGAGCGCAATGCGAAACTATAATAATTGAGAATATGGATTCAGTTTTTAGTTGTGCCGATTGATTATGTATTTTGTATACCAGAACAAATATCGACAATATGAAACCGATCCACGATTCAGTCTTTCAGGGGCTGACGTGCGAAGAGAAACATGGTTTGTTCATGGGCTGGCTTATTCCTAGCCTACCGTCATGAACGCAGGTCCTCGTTGATGCCGCTTCCCGAACTTTCAGACGAGCAACCGGCCCGCCGGGCCGAACTGGATTTCAAAAACGCCCCGTTTATGGGCATCTTTGGCTTCTCGATCATCGGGCTGCTGCTGTGCCTCATCCTCACGAGGATGCCGATGTCACGAACTTACCTGCCGCTCGAGCTTGTTCTGATCTGCGTGGCGGGCCCGCTTGCCGCATGGCTGGGCTTTTCGCTCGGTGGCGGCGAGTAGCATCGCGCTCCCAGATCTTCATGTTCCGCAGACAAGGCATGCCCGCCCCGCGGGACTGACAGCCCGCAAGATTCGGCGGTCCGATCGGACGGCTGAATTATTCCGCGTAGAGCCTGCTGAATTTGTCGCGCAGGATATTCTTTTGCACCTTGCCCATGGTGTTGCGCGGCAATTCGTCGATGAACAGCACGCGCTTGGGCAATTTGAATTTCGCAAGGCGGCCGTCGAGCGCGCGCAGCACCGCGGCTTCGTCGAGCGGAATCTTTTTGTCGGGCACCACGACAGCGGTGACGCCTTCGCCGAAATCCGCATGCGGCACGCCGATCACGGCACTTTCGGTCACGCCCGGAATGGCGTCGATCTCGCTCTCGATTTCCTTCGGATAGACATTGAAGCCGCCCGAGATCACGAGATCCTTGCCGCGCCCGATGATGTGGATATAGCCGCGCGGATCGATCTTGCCGAGGTCGCCGGTGATGAAGAAGCCGTCGCGGAATTCCGCCTTGGTCTTCTCCGGCATCCGCCAATAGCCCTGAAACACGTTGGGGCCTTTGACCTCCAGCATGCCGATCTCGTCGCGCGCCAGTTCATGGCCGGTTTCGGGATCGGTGACGCGCATGGTCACGCCCGGCAGCGGAAAACCGACCGCGCCCGGCACGCGCTCGCCGTCATAAGGGTTGGAGGTGTTCATGTTGGTTTCGGTCATGCCGTAGCGTTCCAGCACGGCATGGCCGGTGCGCGCCGACCATTCGCGATGGGTTTCGGCCAGCAGCGGCGCGGAGCCGGAAATGAACAGCCGCATGTGCGAGGCCGCCTCCTTGGTGAGCCGGGGATTCTGCAACAGCCGCACATAGAACGTCGGCACGCCCATCAGCACGGTCGCGCGCGGCATCAGGTCGATGATGCGGTCGGTGTCGAGCTTCTTCAGGAAGATCATGGTCGCGCGCGCGAACAGGCAGGTGTTGATCGCCACGAACAAACCGTGCGTGTGATAGATCGGCAGCGCGTGGATCAGCACGTCCTTGTCGGTGAAGTGCCAGTATTTCTCCAGCGTCAGCGCGTTCGAGGCCAGATTGTCGTGCGACAGCATCGCGCCCTTGGAGCGGCCGGTGGTGCCGGAGGTGTAGAGGATCGCGGCAAGATCGTTGCCCGCGCGCGTGACGGTCGTGAAGTCCGGGGAGGAATTCACCGCGCCGTCCCTGAGCGAGCCGTGCCCGTCGGCATCGAGCGTATCGACCTGGGCGTTGATTGTTTTTGCGATCTTGCGGATGTCCTCGGCCTTCGAGGGATCGCAGACGATCAAAGACGGCTCGGCGTCGCCGAAGAAATATTCGAGTTCGTTGAGCGTGTAGGCGGTGTTCAGCGGCAGGAACGCCGCGCCCGCGCGGATCGTCGCGAGATAGAGAACGAGCGCGGCAAGTGACTTTTCGATCTGGGCCGCGACGCGGTCGCCCGGCTTGACGCCTTGTGTCACGAGATAATTCGCCGTGCGCGCGGTGAATTCCTCCAGCTCGCGATAGGAGACCTCACGGCCATCGGTTTCGATCGCGGTCTTGAGCGGGTCTTTCAATCCGTCAAACAGGCGGGCATAGAGGTTGGCGTTGGCGGATGCGGTCATGGGCGAAGGTCCGAAAGACAAATGAGAATTCGGCTTTACCAAAGCCGCGCTGCACAATGCAATGCAGACCATCGCATGAAAAGAAGCCGCTTAGCGCGCGCCGTTCTGGCTGAAGGGCAGCGCGCGCTGAAACAGGCTCACCACCGCGCCGAGTGCCAGGGCTGCCGCGGAGACGGCGAGCGCCGAGGACAGAGAGCCGGTGAAGTCGGTGATCGCACCGGTGACGAGCGGCCCGAATATTTGCCCGATGCTGAAGGTGATGGTGATGATCGCGATCACGCGCGGCCAAACCGGTTCGGGATAATTGAAACGCGTGAAGGCGGTGGTCGCGATCGTGGTGGCGAGAAAGCCGTTGCCGAACACGAGCGCCGACAGCGCGTAGATGAAGGGTGATGATCCCGCGAGCGGCAGCGCCGCGCCGATCGCGGTGAGGCCGATCATCAGCGCCATGGCGAAGCCGTTCTGCCCGCGCGCCATCAGGCCGCGCCAGATCCACGGCGCGCTGATGCCGCCTAGTCCGATCAAGCACCAGAACGCGCTTTGTGCCGCCGCACCGCCGCCATCGTCACGGATGTAGGCGATCATGAAGGTCAGGTAGGCGATATAGCCCGCGCCATAGAGAAAATAGCCCGCGAGATAGGGCAGGATCGGCTTGACCGATGAATCCTGCCTGGCGGTGCTGACGGCGACGGAATGCAGACGGATGCGCAGCAGCGGCACCGCCAGCGCGATGGAGATCGCCAGCAGGACGAGCCACACGATCCACCATGAGCCGCGCCCGAAGCCTTGCAGCAGGAACGGCGAAATCGCCCCCGAAATGATCAGGCCCATCGCCGGGCCGTAATAGAACAGCCCGATCAGCAGCGCCGCGCGCAAGGGATGCATCTGCGCGATGGACGCGGCCAGCGCGCCGCCGCAGACCAGCGCGAACGCGCCGCCGACGCCCGACAGAATCCGCGCGAACCCGAAGGGCACCGGCGCGCCGGAGAGCGAACTGATCGCGAGCGAAACGAGGCACATCGCGATGCCGAGATGGATGGTTTTCAAAAGGCCGACCCGTTTCGCCATCGGCGCGGCCAGTAGCGCGCCCGCGAGATAACCCGCGGCGTTGACCGTGTTCATCGCACCGGCGGTGGCGTAGGACCAGACCAGCGTGTCGCGCATATCTGGCAGCACCAGCGAGTAGGCGAAACGGCAGATGCCGAGGCCGATGGTGGGGCCGAGGGCCAGCGTGAGAACCGCCAGGGCGGGACGGGAGTCGGCGATGGTGGGAGCGCGCGAGGTCATGCAAACCGCTCAGAGAGCCCTGCAAATGCCGGTGTTTGGCCGATGCGGCTTGCAAAAGGCGCAGGGGGAATCTAGCAAAGCCGCGACTTTCCATACCCGGCAACCAGCGACAGGACAATTCTACTATGGCACCGCACAAATTATTGCTTCTCCCCGGCGACGGCATCGGCCCCGAGGTGATGGGAGAGGTCAAGCGCCTGATCGACTGGCTGAACGCGAAGGGCATCGCGAGCTTCGAGACCGAGACCGGTCTGGTCGGCGGTTGTGCCTATGACGCGGACAAGGTCGCGATCACCGACGCCACGGTGGCGAAGGCGCAGGCGGCCGACGCCATCCTGCTCGGCGCGGTCGGCGGCCCGAAATGGGACGGCGTGCCGTTCGACGTGCGCCCCGAGGCGGGCCTGCTGCGGCTGCGCAAGGATCTCGAACTATTCGCCAACCTGCGTCCGGCGATCTGCTATCCGGCGCTTGCCGATTCATCGAGCCTCAAGCGCGAGATCGTCGAGGGCCTCGACATCATGATCGTGCGCGAACTCACCGGCGGCGTCTATTTCGGCGAGCCGAAGGAGATCACCGATCTCGGCGGCGGCAAGAAGCGCGCGGTCGATACCCAGGTTTACGAGACCTATGAGATCGAGCGCATCGCGGCGGTGGCCTTCGACCTCGCGCGCAAGCGCGGCAACAAGGTCACGTCGATGGAAAAGCGCAACGTCATGAAGAGCGGCCTGCTCTGGAACGAGGTCGTGACCCGCGTTCACGCCGAAAAGTACAAGGACGTGCAGCTCGAGCACCAGCTTGCTGACTCAGGCGGCATGCAGCTCGTGCGCAACCCCAAGCAGTTCGACGTCATTGTTACCGACAATCTGTTCGGCGACGTGCTGTCCGACATCGCCGCGATGCTGACCGGCTCGCTCGGCATGCTGCCGTCGGCCTCGCTCGGCGCGACCGACGCCAAGACCGGCAAGCGCAAGGCGCTGTACGAGCCGGTGCACGGCTCGGCACCCGATATCGCCGGCAAGGGCCTCGCCAATCCGCTGGCGATGCTGGCTTCGTTCGGCATGGCGCTGCGTTATTCGTTCGACATGGGCCAGTTGGCCGACACCATCGACAAGGCGATCGCCAACGTGCTGGAGAAGGGCATCCGTACCGGCGACATCGCGACCGGCGGCGCCAAGGGCGTTTCCACCTCGCAGATGGGCGAGGCTGTGTTGAAGGAAGTGCAGGCCCTGCACGGCTGATCGCCCGACGCATGACTGAAAATAAAAATGCCCGGCGCGAGCCGGGCATTTTTGATTCGAAAGTTAGGTTGCGATCAGTACAGCGGAAACGCCGTCGGATAGCCGCCGAGATCGTAATTGTCGGACAGCGGGTTGCGACCCACATTGGTGCGGTCGATGGTGCGGCCGTAATGATAGCCGGGCGCCACCGCGTAATCGGTGAACTTGCGGTCGCCGGGCAGCACCTCGGTGCCACCGTCGAGCCAGGAGCGGCGGGAAATGAAAACGCGGGTGCGCGGGCCCGAGCGATAGGAATAGTTCGGGCCATGGCCGTCACGGGCCACGACGGTCTGCTTTTTCTTCGGCGCGGCATTGGCATCCGAGATGCCGAAGCCAAATGCGGCCACTGTCATCGTCGCCAGCGCGGCCGCCATGACGTTGGTGCGCAAAATTTTCAAAACCATCGTGCCCTCGCGAATTCCAGAGTTGAGGACAATTTACCTGTTCCGGGGGCGCCGCCACAAGGTGAATCGGGCCACAGTCGGCCTGAATAACGGTCCAAGGCGCTGAAATGTTTCAAAAGCCCGGCATTTGGCCGATCGGCTGCCTATATGGAAAGACGTGGTGCCGCGATCCGTCCCGTCCGGACAGCGCCGAAGGCTCCGGAAGGGCTCCCGGCGTTGTATTGACGGTATTTTTCGCCTAGAAGCGCGGCGTCTCGTCCCGCACCTCCTGCGGGCGAAGCATGCTTGGAGAATCAAAAATGGGTTTCAAGGTCGCCTGCGTGGGAGCTACCGGCAATGTGGGCCGGGAAATGCTCAACATTCTGGACGAGCGCGCCTTTCCGGCCGACGAAGTGGTCGCGCTGGCGTCTCGCCGCAGCCAGGGCACGGAAGTGTCGTTCGGCGACCGGACCCTGAAAGTCAAAGCGCTGGAGAATTACGATTTCAGCGATGTCGATATCTGCCTGATGTCGGCGGGCGGCGACGTGTCGAAGGAATGGTCGCCGAAGATCGCGGCGCAGGGCGTGGTGGTGATCGATAATTCCTCGGCCTGGCGCTACGATTCCGACGTGCCGCTGGTGGTGCCGGAAGTGAACGCCGATGCGGCGGCCGGCTACACCAAGCGCGGCATCATCGCCAACCCGAACTGCTCGACCGCGCAACTCGTCGTCGCCCTGAAGCCGCTGCACGATGCCGCGACCGTCAAGCGCGTCGTGGTCTCGACCTATCAGTCGGTGTCGGGCGCGGGCAAGGACGCGATGGACGAACTGTTCTCGCAGACCAAGTCGGTTTACACCAACGACGATCTGGTGGCGAAGAAGTTTCCCAAGCGCATTGCCTTCAACCTCATTCCGCAGATCGACGTCTTCATGGAGGACGGCTACACCAAGGAAGAGTGGAAGATGGTGGCCGAGACCAAGAAGATTCTCGACCCCAAGATCAAGCTGACCGCGACCTGCGTGCGCGTGCCGGTGTTCATCAGTCACTCCGAAGCCGTCAATGTCGAACTGGAGAAGCCGCTGACGCCGGACGAGGCGCGCGAAATCCTGCGCAAGGCGCCGGGTTGCCTCGTTATCGACAAGCGCGAGCCGGGCGGCTACGCCACGCCTTACGAGGCGGCTGGCGAGGACGCGACCTATATCAGCCGCATCCGCGAGGACGCGACGGTGGAGAACGGCCTGGCGTTCTGGTGCGTGTCGGACAATCTGCGCAAGGGTGCGGCGCTGAACGCGATCCAGATCGCCGAAGTGCTGGTCAACCGCAAGCTGCTGCAGCCGAAGAAACAGGCGGCCTAAAAAGTAGCCTTCTTACAATCGTCTTCATGCAAGCCGCCTTCGGGCGGCTTGTTTTTTGCGGCGGTTATTTTCTGAAAGTCAGTTCGAGGCCGAATGCGGCTGGACGCTTTCATAGCCCGGCGGCGTCGTCTGGGTGACGGTCTGGAATTCGCCGGTGACGCGATCGAGAATCGACAGCGAGCCGTGCGCCACGCCGAAATAGCCGCCGTGCAATTGCAGTTTTTCGTTCTCGACGAGAGCTCGCACGAAGGGAAAGGTCATCAGATTGTCGAGGCTGGTCGCGACCGCCTTCTTCTCGATGCGGGTGATGTAGTCGGCATCGGTTTCGCCGGGCTGGCGCGGCGTGACATCGAGCGTGGGCGAGAGCAGCGACATCCACTTGCCGATGAAGTCGCCCGGCGTCAGCGGCGCGGAATCCTGCACCAGCGCCTTGATGCCTCCGCATTGCGCGTGGCCGAGCACGACGATGTGCTTGACCTTCAGCACCTGCACTGCGAATTCCAGCGCCGACGAGACGCCATGGGCTTCTCCGTCAGGCTTGTAAGGCGGCACGATGTTGGCGACGTTGCGCACGACGAACAATTCGCCCGGCCCCGCATCGAAAATCACTTCGGGCGACACGCGCGAGTCGCAGCAGCCGATCACCATGACTTCCGGAGATTGGCCGCTGTCCGACAATTCGTGATAGCGCGACTGCTCGGTCGGCAGGCGCTGGGCTGCGAAGGCGCGGTAGCCGGAAATCAGTTGCCTTGGAAATCTCTCGGGCATGGTCGGTCTCGCGTTATGGCCATTGGCTAACCACGATCCCTTGCGGGGAGCAAGGCTTTCCTCCCGCCATGGCCGGTGATACGCCTCTCGCAGTCATGTGTTGGGAGCAATGCCGATGATCCGCCCGCGCCGCAGCGTTTTGTTCATGCCGGGGTCGAATGCGCGCGCTCTGGAAAAGGCGCGCAGCCTCGCCGCCGACGGCATCATTTTCGATCTGGAAGATTCGGTTGCGCCGGACGAGAAGCCGAACGCGCGGACGCGGATCGCGCAGGCGATGGCGCAAGGCGGCTTCGGTGGCCGCGAGATTGTGATCCGCACCAATGCCATCGCCTCATCGTTCTGGCAGGCGGACAGCGAACTGGCGGCGCAGGCGCGGCCCGATGCCATTCTGGTTCCGAAAATTGAAGGCCCGGAGGATATCGCGGCGATCGGCGCGCGGCTCGATCAGTTGGGCGCCGATCCCGCGATCAAGTTGTGGGTGATGATCGAGACGCCGCTGGCGGTGTTGAAGATCGCGCAGATCGCGGCCTGCGCGCGCGCAAGCGGCGCGCGGCTTGCGGCGTTCGTGATCGGCCCGAACGATATTTCGCTCGACACGCGCATCCGCATGAAGCCGGGGCGTGCCGGGATGGTGCCGCTGTTGCTCGATTGCGTCGTCGCCGCGCGCAGCTACGGTGTTGCGATTCTCGACGGGCCCTACAGCGATTTCAGCGATGCCGATGGTTTCGCGGCGGAATGTGAACAGGCGCGCGACCTCGGTTTCGACGGCAAGACGCTGATTCATCCGGCGCAGATCGAGAGCGCCAACCGCGTGTTCCGGCCTGCGGACGACGAACTCGCGGAAGCGCGCGGCATCATCGCCGCGTTCGAACAGCCCGAGGCGGCGGGCAAGGGCGCGATCCGTTACGAGGGCCGGATGGTCGAGCGGCTGCACGCCGAGATGGCGCGCCGGACACTGGCGATGGCGGATGCGATCGGCGCGCTTGAGAAGTCAGCGACGTGAGCGCCTCAAACAAATAAGCCGCGCTGGCGGCGCGGCTTATTAAATCCGTGTCGGGCGATTACTGGCTTACAGCCAGGGGCGCGCGGCCTTCTCGCGGGCCTCGAAGCTGTCGATCGAGGCTTTCTTCTGCATCGTCAGGCCGATGTCGTCGAGGCCGTTGAGCAAGCAGTGCTTGCGGAACGGGTCTATCTCGAAATGGATGACGCCGCCGTCGGGGCCGCGGATTTCCTGCTTTTCGAGGTCGATCGTCAGCGTGGCGTTGGCGCCGCGCTCGGCATCGTCGAACAGCTTGTCGAGTTGCTCGTGGGTGACGCGGATCGGCAACAGGCCGTTCTTGAACGAGTTGTTGTAGAAGATGTCGCCGAACGAGGTCGAGATCACGCAGCGGATGCCGAAATCGGCGAGCGCCCAGGGCGCATGCTCGCGGCTCGATCCGCAGCCGAAATTGTCGCCCGCGACGAGAATCTGGGCGTGGCGGTAGGCCGGTTTGTTCAGCACGAAATCCGGGTTTTCGCCGCCGTCGTCCTTGTAGCGCTGTTCCGAGAACAGGCCCTTGCCGAGCCCGGTCCGCTTGATGGTCTTGAGGTACTGCTTGGGGATGATCATGTCGGTATCGACATTGATGATCTTCAGCGGCGCGGCCACGCTGCTCACAACAGTGAATTTTTCCATCGTCTCAATCCGTTGGGGCCTGCGGAGGCAGGCCAATTTGGAACGGTTCTTATCGCGAATGGCGGGTTTGGCAAAGACCTATTGGACGCATGGCCGGATGCGCCGCGAGGGAGGGTTATTGACGCGGGCGGGCCAATCGGAGAGCTTTCCGGCGTCTTGAGCGGGGCAGGCGGATGATACGGCATTCATTGTTGGGCATGGCGGGGGCAATTTTGCTGCTGGTGCTCCATCCGGGCGGGCCGGCCGTCGCCGAGCCCGCGCAGCCCCGCGCTGCGGCTGTGTCAACGGATGCCGCCAAGCGGCGGGTGGGGGAGTTCTCCGCGCAGAGCCGGGAGATACGGCACCGCAGGCCGCGCCGGGTCCGCATCTATACGCCGCGCGGGCCGGGACCGAACTCCGTCCGGATTTGCAACGTCCGTTACGAGTATGAGTATCGCGTGAGCGGCACGGTGATCGTGCCGCGCGAAAGCTGCTACTGGCAGGGTTGAGCTGTTCGGCGTTTTCAACCGAGCGGCCCGCTTGCCGGTGTCATGTTATGGTCCTGTTTTATTCACCGGGAGTTCACGGTTCTGCTTTCACACTGAGCCTGCCTTTCCGATCGGGAACTCTGGTGGTTCGCGTGAGTTGTTAAGGCGCTAGGTTGCAGCCGTGAAACGATGGCCGCCACATTAGTTATAGGAGAGCTTGACGATGAAGAAACTTTTCGGACTTCTTGCAGTCGCGGGTCTGATGTTTGTCGTGACCCCGTCGCAGCAGGTCAATGCGATGTCGCTTGCGGCACCGGGCACCGCTGCCGCCGCCGATCACGCCGCGGCGGGTACAACGGAGGTCCGCTATCGCCGTCACTGGCATCCTCATCGCCGTCACTGGCACCCCCATCGCCGTCACTGGCGTCGTTGGTAATCCGACTGACGGATTCACGAGCAGGCCCTTCGCGGGCCTGTTTTCGTTTTCAAGTGAATAAGACCGGAAACAGCGCAACGCACAGTCGTTGTGATGAAGTTGAAGACAAATCGAAGGAGGGTTTGATGAAATTCAATCTTCAGACACTGCTTGCAGCCGGTGCAATGGTGCTTGGTGCCGCGCTGGCCGCGCCATCCGCGCAAGCGGCCGCGCCGCAATCGCAGGCAGCGTCGCAGCAGATGCATCATGCCAGGCAAACGATGACGGATGTCAGCGCGCGCAGGCGTTATGTCCGCCGCTATTATCGCCCGCGTGCCTATTATCGTCCGTACTACCGGCCGTATTATTATGGGCCCGGCTATTATCGGCCGTATGGCTATTATCGGCCCTATTACCGTCCCTATGGTTACTATTACGGCGGGCCCGCCTATTACGGCTGGGGCCGTGGTGTCGGGTTCAGCTTCGGATTCTGACGGCAAACGGAAACGCATAAAAAAAAAAGGGCGCTCAAAAGAGCGCCCGTTTTTTTGCGTGCGATGATGTCGGCGCTTACGCGGCCTTCCAGTCGCGGATGTCGACGAAGTGGCCTGCGATCGCCGCCGCCGCCGCCATCGCGGGCGACACCAGATGGGTGCGGCCCTTGAAGCCCTGACGGCCTTCGAAGTTGCGGTTCGAAGTCGAGGCGCAGCGTTCTTCCGGCGACAGCTTGTCGGGGTTCATCGCCAGGCACATCGAGCAGCCCGGCTCACGCCATTCGAAACCGGCCTTGATGAAGATCTTGTCGAGACCTTCCGCCTCCGCCTGCTCCTTCACGAGGCCCGAGCCCGGCACCACCATGGCATTGACGTTGCCGTTGACGGTATGGCCGTTGATCACCTTCGCGGCCGCGCGCAGATCCTCGATGCGGCCGTTGGTGCATGAGCCGATGAAGATGCGGTCGAGCTTGATGTCGGTGATCCTGGTGCCCGCCTTCAGGCCCATATAGGCCAGCGCGCGCTCCTTCGAGAGCCGCTTGGCTTCGTCCTCGATCTTGGCCGGATCGGGCACCATGCCCGCGACTGAAACGACGTCTTCCGGCGAGGTGCCCCAGGTGACGATCGGCGGCAGATTCGCGGCATCGAGACGAATCTCATGATCGAAGTGCGCGCCTTCATCGGTGCGCAGCGTGTCCCAGTAGCGCACGGCCTCCTCCCACCGCGCGCCCTTCGGCGACAGCGGACGGCCTTTCAGGAATTCGTAGGCCTTCTCGTCGGGCGCGACGAGGCCCGCGCGCGCGCCGCCCTCGATCGACATGTTGCAGACCGTCATGCGGCCTTCCATGGTCAGCGAACGGATCGCGTCGCCGGCGTATTCCAGCACGTAGCCGGTGCCGCCCGCGGTGCCGATCTCGCCGATGATGGCCAGGATGATATCCTTCGCGGTGACGCCTTCGGGCAGCTTGCCGTCGACGACGGCGCGCATGTTCTTGGCCTTCTTCTGGATCAGCGTCTGGGTGGC
>Ga0153956_1002399_pt1 | contig 13835 bp, 13 predicted proteins | sample TSFL040MetaG_FD_104704 | JGI IMG/M metagenome (GOLD analysis project Ga0153956, IMG submission 104704) | Attine ant fungus gardens microbial communities from Florida, USA - TSFL040 MetaG | ecosystem: Host-associated > Fungi > Mycelium > Unclassified | place: USA: Florida, Wekiwa Springs... | reverse complement strand
GTACCTGGTGGCGGTGGTCGCCGGCCTGCTCTCCACCGTGCCGGCCGGGCTGGGCGTGTTCGAGTGGAGCCTGCTCAAGCTGCTGCCCCAGTCCGCACCGGCCGCGGTGCTGGCCGCGGCAGTGGCCTATCGCGTCGCCTATTACCTGTTCCCGCTATTCCTGTCGATGCTGCTGGCCGTGCTGGCCAGCATCCGCCGGCCGCTGCGCAGCGGCGCCAGCACCGCCTGGAACGTGCTGCGCCCGTGGTTGCCGCAGGTCATCGCGCTGGCCGTGTTCGTGGTCGGCGCACTGCTGGTGATCGACGGCACCCTGCCCGTGCCGCGCCACCGCACGCTGCATGCGCCGCTGCCGATCGTGGAAACCTCGCACCTGCTGGGCAGCCTGGGCGGCGTGCTGTTGCTGCTGATCGGGCAAGGCCTGCAACGGCGCAGCCATGCCGCATGGCTGCTGGCGCTGGCGCTGTGCATCGCATTGCCGGTGCCGGTCTGGCTGCGCGGCGGCCATGCGCTGGTGGCGCTGGCCGTGCCGCTGGTGGCGCTGGCGCTGTGGGCCGCGCGGCGCGAGTTCTACCGGCAGGGCGCGCTGATGGACGAGGCCTGGTCCTGGCCCTGGCTGCGCAACGTGGCGCTGGTGCTGCTGGCGACGGTGTGGCTGCTGTTCTTCGCCTACAGCCACGTCGAGTACCAGAACGAGCTGTGGTGGCAGTTCGCCATTTCCGGCAATGCGCCGCGCGCGCTGCGGGCGCTGCTGCTGGTCAGCCTGGTGGTGATCGTGTTCGGGCTGGCGCGGCTGCTGCACAGCACCCGCAGCCCCCTGCCCGTGCCGACGGATGCACAGCTGGAACAATTGCGGCCCTTGCTGCTGCAGGCCCACGACACCCAGGCCTGCCTGGCCATGACCGGCGACAAGGCGCTGCTGCGCAGCGCCGACGGCGATGGCTTCGTGATGATGCAGCGCTATGGCGGCTCGCTGGTGTCGATGGGCGACCCGGTCGGGCCGGCGGCCACGGTGCGGACGCTGATCTGGAACTTCCGCGAAGAGGCCGACCGGCTCGGCCTGCGCCCGGTGTTCTACCAGACCGGCGACCAGCACTGGCAGACCTACCTCGACCTGGGCCTGACCCTGGTCAAGCTCGGCGAGGAAGCGATGGTGTCGCTGCGCGGCTTCAGCCTCGACGGCAGCGCCCGCGCGGAACTGCGCCAGGCCTGGAACAAGGGCCGGCGCATGGGGCTGGGCTTCCGGGTGGCGCCTGCCGACGCGGTCGCGCCGCTGCTGCCGGAACTGGGCGCGGTCTCCGACGCCTGGCTGGAGGAAAAGGCCGGCGAGGAAAAGGGCTTTTCGCTCGGCAGTTTCGATCCCGCCTACCTGTGCCGCTTCCCGGTCGCGCTGGTCGAATGCGAAGGCCGGATCGTGGCCTTCGCCAACCTGTGGCAGGCCCCGGCGGCGCAGGAACTGTCGGTGGACCTGATGCGGCACCGCCCCGACGCGCCCAAGGGCACGATGGACTTCCTGTTCATCGAGCTGTTCCTGTGGGGCGCGGCCAATGGTTACGCCAGTTTTTCCCTGGGCATGGCACCGTTGACCGGGCTGGCCCAGCACCGCCTGGCCGGGCGCTGGAGCCGCTTCGCCAACCTGATCGCACGCCACGGCGAGCGTTTCTACGGCTTCGGCGGGCTGCGCCGGTTCAAGTCCAAGTTCGCCCCCGAATGGCGCCCGCGCTACCTCGCCGCACCCGGCGGCATGCACCTGCCCGCCGCGCTGCTGGACGTGACCCGGCTCATTTCGCTGGTTCCACGCCGGCAGCGGCGTTGAGTTCGCGCAGGCGCTGCAGGATCACCTTCGCCAGCCCGGCGTAGTCGCCGCGGAAATGGTGATCGCCGGGCAGGCGCACGACCTGCGCGGCGCCGGCCGGCAGGTGCGGGCACAGCGCATCCTGGTCGTCCTGGCCGTACAGGCAGAGCGTGCGCGCCGCGGGCAGCTGGCGCACTTCTGGCGCGATCGGCAGGCCGCTGTCGCCGCCACCGCCCAGCCAGTTGCTGACATGGAATTCGTAGTCGGCGCGCGTTCCCACCGACAGCAACGCGGTCATCGCCAGCGTCGCCCGGGTATCGGCGGACAGCCGGTTGATGGCCGCCGGCAGCACGTCCGCGCCCTGCGAAAAACCGATCAGCAGCAACCGCGGGCGCTGCCACTGCCGCGAATAATGGCCTGCGATGCGCTCCAGGTCGGCGGCGAAGCCAGCCGGCGTGCGCTCGCTCCAGAAATAACGCAGCGAATCCACGCCCACTACCGGGATGCCCGCCTGCGCCAGCGCGCCGGCAACCTGCTTGTCCAGCCCGGCCCAGCCGCCATCGCCGGAAACGAACACGGCGAACGTGTCGCCCGTGCCGGCCGCTGCCGGTACCTCGACCAGGGGCAGGCCATCCAGCTCATGCGGCACCGGCGGCAGGCTCACGCCATGCTGCGCGCCCAGCACGCCCGCGGCGGCCACCTCGCCCGGCATGGCGCTGCCGGCGGCGCTGCGCGCGAAGGAGCGCGCCAACGGCACCGCCTGCAGGAAGGCGGCGACCTCGCCGGCCGGGCAGGCGGCATGCGCACCCGGCGCCGCCTGCAACCACGGGAAGCGCAACGCAACCGGCACCAGCTTGCCGGCATTGGCGCCTGCGCCACAGATCATGTCGGCATCGTGCAGGCGCGGGCAGAAATCTTCGGTCACCAGGCCCGCCAATACACCCGCACCGGCCTGCGCCGCGACCGCATAGGCCAGCGCCGCCCCTTCCCCGTCGCCGCCCAGGATCGGCAGGCGGTAGCTCGGCACGTGCAGGTAGGCCTGCACGTAACGCGAGAAATTCTCCACGTCGCCCGCGGAAAAGCCGCAACGCCCCCCTTCTTTCGCCAGCACCTGCGCCAGGTGCCGGGTATCGATGTCCACCACCATCGCCCCGTCGCGGCGCAGCGCCTGCAGGCGCGCCTGCCGCTGCGTGGCGGCGCCTTCCCCGGCGAACCACAGCACCACCCGCTGCACCGGCCCATCGGGCAACTGCACCGGCACCTGCTCGAAACGGCCATGGCTGACCGCTTCATCCGCCAATACCGGCGCGGTCAACAGGCTCGACGCCACCACCCACCAACCCAGCGACGCACGCGTCATGAGGTACCCCCGATATGAAGAACAAGCCGGCGCCTGCCACTGCTGGCGTGGCGCCGGAACCGCTGTTTCAGTCTTGTGCCTGCGGATGCCGCCGCTTCCATTCCGCCAGGGCCTGGCGGTAGTGCGCCAGCTCGTCGGCGTACAGGTCCAGCACGCACAGCGGGCAGCCGCTGCCGCAGCATTCGTTCGGGCCCGGCGCTTCCGGCGGCATTGGCCGCGGGTCGGGATCAGTGGCGGGGGTCGAAGTCATCGCGGCGGCCGGTGCGGCCGGACAGGCAAACGGAAACCGCCATTCTAGCCAGTAGCGCGGCGCAGGTTGGCCCGTGCCTGCGCATCGCAGCGCTGGTGGAAGAAATCGCTGAAGAAGATGCGCGGCTGCGCCAGCACGCCCTTCAGGAAACGCCGGCGATTGAGCCGGAACAGGAAAGCGGGCAGCTTGCCGCGGTATTCCTCGGCGATGCCGCGGTCATAGGCATCGAACACGTCCGCCGGCGCGCCGAGAATGGCCATGTCGCTGTCCAGGAACAGGGCCGCGTCGGCATCCAGTTCCTCGCCGTGCAGGCTGCCGTGGCGGGCGGTCAGTTCGATCAACTGCGCCACCCGCTCCGCATCCACGCCGGCACCGGGCAGCCAGCGGGCGATCGCCGCACGCGCCAGCTGCGCCGAACGCGACTCGTTGTCGCTGCGCCCGGCCTCGTAGACCGCATCGTGGTACAGCATCGCCAGCGCCACCTCGCGCGGCTGCCGCCAGCCGGGACCGGCGGCAACGTCGCGGTGGTGGCGCAGCAGGGCCTGCACGTGGCCGAAGTTGTGGTACGCACGCGGCGGCTGCCGGTGCGCGGCTTCGATCTCGGCCAGTTGCGCCGCAGGCAGAACCAAGGGAAGCAGCAGATCGTCCATGCCGGCATTCTAGATAACGGGCACGGCATTGCGGGAACGATGCAAGCAGGGGCAGGCCTTGCCAAGACACCCCATCGCGCACCGGGGCGCGCTACGCCGGCTCAACCCAGCGCCCAGCGTCCTTCCAGCTGGTAGCGCGTCTGCCCCAGGAAACTGCGGATCAGCACGAACTCGCGCACCAGCCAGCGCAGCGGCTGCACCGGCTGCAGCGGCAGGCGCCGCCTGTCGTACAGCAGGGTCAGGTGCGGCGTGAAACGCGGGTCGGGCCTGCCGCCCACGCCCTGCAGGCAGCGCGCCAGTTCCTCATGCAGGCCATGCAGCAGATCGGCGCCGTATTCACTGCGCAGCACGAACGGGTTCTGGCGGTTGCCGGCGAAACTGCCCACCTGGTCGAAACACACCTCGAACTCGGGCATGCGCACCCGCGCGGCGGCCTGCTGCACCCGGGCCAGCAGGCTCGGCGGCAGGCCGGCGTAATCGCCCAGGTGGTGCAGGGTCACATGCAGGCGCTCGCGCGCCAGCGGCCGCCCGCCCAGGCCATGCTCGTCCCGCAGCCCTTCGGCCAGTTCCGCGATCCGGGTGGCCGTGGCCGCGTCCGGCATCACCGCGAAGAACAGGCGCTCGGTGGGAATGTCGCTGCCCAGGCCCAGCGAGAGCTGGGCATCGGCGGAGGGAAGGAACTTCGTCATGGTTCGGAGGGCAACGCCGGCTGGCGGCGGCCGGCCTCGTCTGGGGCGCGGATACTAGCAGACCCGGCCCTGCGCCGTGCCGCCACCCTCCACCGGCCCTCCGGCAGGCATGGCGAAAATATGACCAGCCCTCCACAACGCACGTGGCGCAAGCGCCGACCCGGGTTATCCACACTTTGCCAGGCGCCCGTCCACACCCGCCGTGGATTGCGCCGACCGGCCGCCATGGGCATACACTGGGCGCGTCGTCGCACCCCAGGGGTGGTCGCCATGATCGGTTGGAACGCATTCGTCCTGCTTGCCGCCGTCAACCTCGCTCCGGCCGCGCCACCGCCGCCGGAACAGGTCATGGCCATACCGCCGGCACTGATGCAGCAGGTGCGCCAGGACGTCATCGACAAGACCAATTCACCCAACCAGCGCCTGCAGCTGCTGATGGACCTGGTATTCCAGTCGCACGGACAGCAGGCCGACTACGACCCGGAAGCCGCGCTGCGTTACGACACCGCGGCCACCCTGACCGTCGCCGAAACCTGGGAGCAGCACCGCGCCAACTGCCTGTCCTTCACCCTGCTGTTCGTCGCCCTGGCGCGCGCGGCCGGGCTGGAGGCACGCGTGCAGGAGGTCCGCCAGGTGGTCACCTGGTACGAGGACCAGGGCGTGATCTACAACGCCGGCCACGTCAATGTCGGCCTGCGCATCAATGGCCTGCCGGCCACGCTCGACCTCGACCAGAACGTGCTCTACGACCACCACGGCCCACAGCCGATCAGCGACCGGCGCGCCCTGGCACATTTCTACAACAACCGCGGCAGCGAACTGCTGGCCGCGCAGCAACCCGATGCCGCGCGCGAATACTTCCGCATGGCGCTGCAGATGGAGAAGAACTTCGCCCAGGCCTGGAACAACCTGGGCGTGCTGGAAAACCGCGCCGGCGACATCGACGCCGCCCTGCACGCATTCGACACCGCCCTGGCGTTCGATTCCACGCTGCCGTCAGCGCTGTCCAACGCCAGCGCGCTATACCGGCGCACCGGCGACGATGACCACGCCGCACTGCTGGCGGTCCGGTTGCAGCGCGCGCACGACCGCGACCCGTTCTACCACTTCATACAAGGGGTGCAGGCCGAGCGGCGCAACGACTATCCGGCGGCCATCGCCCATTACCGCCATGCCATCCGCCTGTATCCCGGCGCCCACCAGTTCCAGTTCGGCCTGGCCCGCGCCTATTCGCTCAACGGCGACAACCGCCGCGCGACCAAGGCTCTGGAACGGGCACGCGCGCTTGGCGACAACGAGCGCGTGCGCGCGGTCTACCAGGCCAAGCTCAACATGCTGCGCACGCTTACCGCGCGCCATCAGGTTCATTGAACCGGCGAAACGGCCTGCCACGCCATGGCGCGTGGCCACCGGCGGCGCGCCTGCCCTGCACCCGGGCTCAGGCCTTGCGCAGGAAGCAGGTCTTCAGCACCAGCCCCTTGATCTTGTCCGAGTTGCCTTCGATGTGTTCGGCATCGTCCTCGACCAGGCGGATGTTGCGGATCACCGTGCCCTGCTTGAGCGGAATCGAGGAACCCTTGACCTTCAGGTCCTTGATCACGGTGACGGTGTCGCCGGACACCAGCACGTTGCCGTTGCTGTCACGCACTACCAGCGCGGACTCGGCGGCCTCGCCCGGCGTCCATTCGTGCCCGCAATCGGCGCAGACCCACATCGCGCCATCGGGGTAGACGTTCTCCAGCGAACACTGCGGGCAGGAAGAAGTGGGCACGGCGACTCCAGTGGTGGCATGGCAGCCACGCATTGTAGCCGCCCGGCCCGCTGGCCGGGCGCGGGCGGCAGGACGCGCCGTCAGTGCGTGCCGAGATTCACCCGCACGCCACCGGAATGGGTGTTGATGGAAATATCGCCATCGCCGTTGCCGATGCGCGTATCCAGGCTGCTGCCCGGGCCATGGCGCGGGCGTTCGACTTCACCGGCATCCGAATGGATGTCGCCGCTGAAAGTGCTGACCTTGAGCTGCGCGGAAGTACGCGCGGGCAAGGTCAGTGTGACTGGCGCGCTCACCGTCTGCAGGCTGATGCGGCCACCAGGCTGCAGGCCGGCGCTGCGCACGCCGAGGTTGCCGGACACGGTTTCCACTTCCAGCCGCTGCACCGCCGACAGGTCGAGACTGACCGCACCGGAAACCGAGTTGACTGCCACCTCGCCACCGCTGCCCCCGCTGGCCTTTATCTCGCCGCTGACGCTGTGCAGTTCCAGCCGCGCGGTCCGCAGCTGCGAGCGGATCGCCCCGCTGACGCTGCCCAGGTCGCTCTCGCCGGCCTGGCCGTTGACGGTGAGCCCGCCGCTGACGGTGCTGGCCTGCAGCCGGCGCAGGTCGACATCGGCCACGTCCAGCGTGGCGCTGACCGTGGCCGCCTGCAGTTCGCTGCCGCGCGGCACGCGCAACTCCAGCACCGCGCCCCGGCTGTTGCGGCTGTTCTGCGGGTACACCACTTTCAGCTGCACGCGGTTGGCGCTGCTCTGCACGTCCAGGCGCTGGCCTTCGCCAAGCGTGCCGGTCAGCTGCACGTCGTCGCGGTCCCAGCCGCGCACGCGCACCGAGCCGGCGACGTTGCTGATGTCCACGCGGCCGCCGCTGGACAGCAGGTGGTGTTCGTCGACCGTGCTCTGCGCCAGTGCCGGCGCCATGGGAGCCAGCAGCGCGACGGCGGCCAGCAGGTGTCGCAGGGAGGAATGCATGGTGTTCTCCTTCAGGTGGGAAAAGCGGCAGCAGCCAGGCCCTGCCGGGTGAGTTCCAGGCGCAGTGCATAGGTGCGCCGCAGCTGCCCGAGCAGGAAACCGGCATCGGGGCTCTGTGCGATGGCCGAGCGGATGCTGCCGGCGCTGGAATCGAGTTCGTGCAGGGCCGGCGCCAGTTCGGCCGGCACCGTTTCCGGCGGAATCGCCGCGATCGCCTGCCCATATTCAGCGGCCAGCACGTCGGCCTGCCGTTGCAGCGGCGATGCCTGCGCCACGGCGACCGGGCGTTCGTGCGTTGCCCACCAGCGCCCACCACCGGCCAGCACCAGCGCTACCACCGCCGCGGCCGCAATGCCGCGCGGCCAGTGCCGGCGGCGGTACTGCACCGATGCGGGTACCGCCGCGAGGGGCGGCGGCAGTTGCGGCGGCGCCTGCCGCAACTGCGCGGCGATGCGCTGCCAGGCGACCGCCGGCGGCACCCGCTCGGCCGGCAAGCGGCGCAGGCGCGCGGCCAGGTCGTCGTGATCGTGGTCGTTGTCGTGCGTGTTCACGGTGCTTCTCCAAGACGCGCGCGCAGCAGGCAGCGCGCGCGATGCAACTGGGCCTTGGAGCTGCCGACGGCCATCTGCAGTTCCTCGGCGATTTCCTGATGTTTCCAGCCTTCGATGTCGTGCAGCACCAGCACTGCGCGGGCGCGGGGCGGCAACGTTTCCAGGGCGCGTTCCAGGTCCAGGCCGGTGCTCCGGCAAGGCGTGGCCGCCGGCATTTCCGCCAGCGCGTCCATGCCGTCCTCGTCCCTCTCCAGCGCCTCGAACCCGGCACTGGCGCGCACTTCCATCAGCGCGGTATTCACCGCCACGCGGTGCAGCCAGGTACCCAGCGCGCTCTCGAAGCGGAACTGCGGCAGGCGGCGCCATACCTGGATGAAGGTTTCCTGCAATGCGTCCTCGGCACGTGCGGCATTGCCGCCGCACAGGCGCCACAGCAACGCATACAGGCGCGGCGCGTGGCGGCGATAGAGGCGCTCGTAGGCACGGGTGTCGCCGCCGGCGGCGGCACGCGCCAGCGCGGCGTCATCGGCAGCCTGCGGTGAATGAGCGGTGGCGGTCACGGTGGCGTCGAGCATATCCATTGGATGCGGCAGCCAGCGAAAAGGTTTAAAGCCACCCCGGTATTACGATGCGGACGCCGCGCACCCTGCGGGCTGACAGGCCAGGCGGCGTGGCCGACAATCAGCCTTCGCCCGATCCGCGCATGCCCATGTTCCGATTCCCCGCCGCCCTGCTCGGTGCGGCGCTCGCCCTGAGCGGCTGCGGCAGCCTTCCCGCAGGCACGGCCGCCCCCATCACAACCGCCCACCCCGCGCTCGCGCGCGAGGCCGAAGCACCGCTGGTCCTGATTTCGATCGACGGGTTCCGCAACGACTACCTGGAACGCGGGCGGACGCCGGTGTTGTCGGCGCTGGCCCGCGACGGCGTGCGCGCCCGCTACATGCGCCCGTCGTATCCGTCGATCACCTTTCCCAACCATTACACGCTGGTGACCGGGCTGCGCCCGGACCACCACGGCGTGATCGCCAACTTCATGACCGACCCGACGATCCCCGGCGTGCGCTTCAGCATGTTCGACCCGGCCACCACCGGCGATGCGCGCTGGTGGGAAGGCGGCACGCCGCTGTGGAGCAGCGTGCGCGAACAGGGCGGCCGCGCCGCGACGATGTTCTGGGTCGGCTCGGAAGCGCCGGTGCATGGCGCACGCCCGGAATTCTGGCGTCCGTTCGACGGCAGGGTCGGCTCCGAACAGCGCGTGCGGCAGGTGCTGGACTGGCTGGCACTGCCGGCCACCGAGCGGCCGCACCTGGTCACCCTGTACTTCGACCGGGTGGACAGCATGGGCCACCAATACGGCCCGGATTCGGCCGAACTGGACGACGCCCTGCGCGAGGTGGACACCGCCATCGGCCACCTGCGCGAAGGCATCCAGGCGCTGCGCCTGGGCCAGCGGACCAACCTGGTGGTGGTTTCCGACCATGGCATGGCCGCCACCGGTCCGGAGCGGGAACTGTTCCTGGACGACCTGGTGGACGTGAGCCGGCTGGATTTCACCTGGACCGGCGCCTATGCCGCCTTCGATGCGCTGCCCGGCGGCGAGCCGGCAGCGCGGCAATTGCTGGGCCGGCATGCGCACATGGACTGCATGCGCCGCGGGCAGATCCCGGCCCGCTTCGCGTATGGCCGGCACCGCCGGGTTCCCGCCTATATCTGCATGGGCGAACACGGCTGGCAGGTCACCACCCGCCGGGAAATGCTGCGCAGCGGGCACCGCCTGCACGGCGAGCACGGCTACGACAACCTGGACCCGGACATGCGCGCGCCATTCATCGCCCATGGCCCCGCGTTTGGCCAGGGCGTGGTGATCCCGCCGATCGACAATGTCGATGTGTACCCGCTGCTCGCGCGGGTGCTCGGCATCACACCCGCCGCCAACGACGGTGATGCCGCGCACACGGCCGCCGCACTCCGCTCCCGCCCCGCACGTCCACCGCGCCGAAGCCGCGCGGCCCCGCAAGGAGATGACCGATGAAGAAATACCTGCCCGAATGGATGCACGCATGGATCGGCCTGCTCGACACGGCCCTGGCCGTGCTGCTGATCCTGCTGGCGGCATGGCTGCTGCGCCTGCTGACCCGGCGCCTGCTGGCGCGGCTGGGCGCGCACTACACGCTGCCACTGCAGATGGTGGTGGCCGCGCGGCGGCTGTCCAACTTCGTCATCGGCAGCGCCGCGCTGGTGGCGATCCTGGACCAGCTCGGGGTGTCGCCGACCATCCTGTGGACGGCCTTCACCGGGTTTGCCGCGGTCGGCGCGGTGGCGTTCTTCGCCGCCTGGAGCGTGCTGTCCAACATCTTCTGCACCCTGTTGATCTTCACCACGCGGCCGTTCCGGCTGGGCGACCGCATCGAGCTGCTGGAAAACGGCGAGAAACCCGGGCTGAAGGGCCAGGTGATCGACATCAACCTGATCTACACCACGCTGCAGGAAATCGGCGACCCGGCCGAGGCGACGCTGATGCAGATTCCCAACAGCCTGTTCTTCCAGCGCGGCCTGCGCCGCTGGCATGGCGCGCATGCGGCAGCCCAGGTGCAGGGCGACGGTTGAGCCGCCGTCCACAGCCGGCTGCCGGCACCTGGTCCGTGCCAAGCCTCAGTCTTACCCTTCCCTCCTCTTGCTCGCGAAGTGGGCAGGAGGAAAAAGGGCCCCTTGCACGCCACTGGCGTGCGGTCCGCCGAGCACCCCGTTGGCCATGCCAGCGGGTCGGACCCGCATAGGGGAGGGCGGGGAGCTTCTGTTCCCGGGAACGTCCAAAGCCTCCTCCCCGACCGAACGGCCCGACGCAGTCCGCCGTTCGTCAGGCCCACGCGGCAGTGCCGTGTAAACGAGCCTTCTTCTCCCCTCCCTCTTCGCACAAAAGGAAGCGTGTGTTTCCAGACCGCTGAAGCCCGATGCCAATCGGGTGCGGCATGGCACGAATTCCCTGTGGAAGCTGGCTCGCAATGAGGCTTGCCCTGCACGGCGGCGGGAAGCACCACTGCCCGGTTCATCCCACACGACCGGGGCTTTGCCGGTCCCCGGCGCGGTGAACAACCACGGGTCTAGGTCATGCGCCGGGTACCTGCAGGCATCCGATCCCGGTCCTTTCACCGGATGTCCCAGCAGGGGCGTGACCCGACCAGCGGCACTGAATCGTGCTCCGGCGACCCTGCCGCGTGGAACGGCTCACATGCCGGTGCGTGGCCAATGGCCGCAGGCCACGCGCGCCCGGGATTGCCGGACAGGCTCCATTGCGCCCCACGCCGCTCCTGCCGGCAATGCATTGCCGGTGGCATTTGGCTGGCGTACGGGCAGCGCATGCCAGAATCCGCCGCCTGCCGCCACGCATGCGGCCGCCACGCTCCTCCGCTCCGCCTCCCATGCCCCTACCGTCGAACTCACCGTGTCCTACCGCCACGGCGGATACCGCATCGCCCGTTGCCGCCGACCGCAGCGACCACCAGCGCTGGCTGAGCGTCATCGCCCTGGCGATGGCCGCGTTCGTGTTCAACACCAGCGAGTTCGTGCCGGTCGGGCTGTTGAGCGACATCGGCGGCAGCTTCGGCATGCCCATCGAGCATGTCGGGCTGATGCTCACCGCCTATGCCTGGATGGTGGCGGCCACCGCGCTGCCGTGCATGCTGCTGACCCGCAACTTCGACCGGCGCAAGCTGCTGCTGGGCGTGTTCGCGCTGTTCGTGGTCAGCCACCTGCTGTCCGGCATCGCCTGGAATTTCGCCGTGCTGATGGCCAGCCGCATCGGCATCGCCCTGGCGCATGCGGTGTTCTGGTCGATCACCGCTTCGCTGGCGGTGCGCGTGGCCCCGGCCGGCAAGCGGCCGCAGGCACTGGGCCTGCTGGCCACCGGCACCTCGGTGGCGATGGTGCTGGGCATTCCACTGGGCCGCATCATCGGCGAACTGCTGGGCTGGCGCGTGACCTTCCTGGCCATCGGCGGGCTGGCGCTGCTGGCCATGGCGGTGCTGGCGCGGCTGCTGCCGCCGCTGCCCAGCCACAACAGTGGCTCGGCCAGCAGCCTGCCGCGGCTGCTGCGCCGCCCGGCGCTGGTCGCGCTGTACCTGCTGGTCGTGGGGGTGGTGTCGGCGCAGTTCACCGGCTACAGCTACATCGAGCCGTTCGTGCAGCAGGTGGGCGGTTTCGACAGCCACGTGACCACCTGGGTATTGCTGCTGTTCGGCGGCATGGGCTTTGCCGGCAGCGTACTGTTCTCGCGCTTCGGCACGCGCTGGCCGCAGGGCTTCCTGCTCGCCGCCATCGGCATCCTGGCGCTGTGCCTGCTCGGCCTGCGCGCGGCCTCGGCCGGCGCACTGCCGCTGTACCTGCTGGCCTCGGTGTGGGGCGTGGCGCTGATCTGCTTCACCCTGGCCACGCAGGCCAAGGTGCTGCGGCTGGCGCCGGATGCGACCGACGTGGCGATGTCGCTGTACTCAGGCATCTTCAACCTGGGCATCGGTGGCGGCGCGCTGATCGGCAGCCAGGTCAGCCTGCACCTGGGCCTGGCCCGCATCGGCCTGGCCGGCGGCCTGATCGCCGTCGCCGGCTGGCTGTGGTGGATGTTCTCGATACGGCGCTGGCGCGACGGTTTCCACCTGCACCACTGAGGCCGGCGGCAGCGACGCGGTTCCTGTTCCGCTGCCGCAGTCATCGCGGGCAAGCCTGCCTCCACCACAGCCTGTTCGCGGATGGAAGCGAGCGCCGCCCGGTCCACGCCGGGTTTCAGCGCAACTGGCTGTCCTTGCTGCCACGACGGTTGTAGCCGCTGTGCGCGGCCTCTTCGGCATCCAGCGCCTGTTGGCAGGCGATGCACAGGCGCACGCCCGGCACCGCCTTGCGCCGCGCCTCGGGGATCGGCGTACCACATTCCTCGCAGTGTTCAAGGCCGGGACCGCTGGGCATGCGGCTGCGCGCACGCTTGATCGCATCCTCGACGGTGGCGTCGATCTGGTCCTGAACAGCGGTGTCACCCGCCCAACCGGTGGCCATGCTCTGCTCCTGCAGCCCGGGACATGCCCGGCGTACCCACAGGCTACAACCAAGGCAGTGTCGGCAACGCCCATGCGGACAAGCCCCCACATCCACCTCGGTTTGGCCTTCGCCCCGCCGTAGGTGCCGGGCTTGCCCGGCACTACGCAATGCCGGGACGGCCCATACGGGCAAGCCGCGCACCCACGTCCCGACAGTTCGACAACCGACGAGGGGACGGCCAACGGCCGGCCTCCACCCATCAGGCCACTGCACTCACCACATCAGGTCGTCAGGCACCACGAACTGCGCGTAATAGGCATCGTCCTCGGCGTTGCCGGTGGAAGCCGGCGCATCGGCGGACTGGCCGTGGTCGAGCACGATCAGGCTGGCGTCGCGCTCGCGCACCTTTTCCGCCGCCAGCCGCGGCAGCAGCTCGAAGCCTTCGCCGTGGCGCACGATCACCAGCGCGCCGGCCGCCAGTTGCTTGCGCAATGCCTCGTCGACCAACAGGGTGCGGATCACCGTGCCATCGTTGAAACGGTATTCCAGCTCACCCGTGCGCGGCACCCTGCGGTCACCGATGATCTGCCGCGCCTGCGCGCGCAGTTCATCGGCGCGGCGCTGGGCGTTGTGCTCGGCGGCCAATGCGCGGTCGCGCTCGGCCTTGCCGGCGCGCGCGCGTTCGGCCTCGAGCTGGCTTTCGCTGGGGCCAGCGGGCGCGCCCTTGGCGTGGCGCGCCTTGTTCTGTTCGCGCGCGACCTGCGCGACCTGCG
>Ga0153956_1002398_pt1 | contig 13840 bp, 15 predicted proteins | sample TSFL040MetaG_FD_104704 | JGI IMG/M metagenome (GOLD analysis project Ga0153956, IMG submission 104704) | Attine ant fungus gardens microbial communities from Florida, USA - TSFL040 MetaG | ecosystem: Host-associated > Fungi > Mycelium > Unclassified | place: USA: Florida, Wekiwa Springs... | reverse complement strand
CGCTCGCCCAGGGTACTGCGATCGAATCCGGCCTCACAACGATCAAAGATTGGATGACCACCGTCGCGTCGGTGGTGGGCATCATCGCCGTTATGGCCGTGGGCTACGCCAAGCTCACCGGCCGCATGGACTGGGGGCGCGCCGTCACGGTGCTGATCGGGATCGGCATCATCTTCTCGGCTACAACGATCGTCGGCTGGATGAGCTCAGGTGGCTGAGGTCGAGAAGCTCGCGGAGGACAAGGTCTTCCTGGCCATGACAAGGCCGTCGGTGTTCATGGGGCTGCCGCTCGAGGCGATCCTCCCGATCATCATGGTCTGCATGGTCTTCTGGGGGATCATGCACAATCCGTTCTTCCCGCTCGCGCTGTTCGGTGCACTCTATTTCCCGGCGCGCATGGTCGTCCATTACGACTTCAATGCCTTCCGGCTGTGGGGCCTGTGGTTCCAGACCGTGTTCCTGTCGAAGAACCGGAAGTTCTGGGGCGGGGGAAGCTACTCACCCGTCCGCCTCGGCAAACCGGTCAAGCGCAAGCAGTTCGGCAATGACTGACACCCGGCTCAAGCACAAGAAGATCGCGGTTAGGGAAGCGGATGACATCAAGTTCATCCCCTATACGCGCCACATCGACGACACGCTGATCGCGCTCGAAGACGGCTCGCTCATGCGCATGTACCGTCTCGACGGGCGGCCGTTCGAGACGAGCGATGTCGGCGACCTCAACACCTGGCACAACAAGCTCAACATCGCGTGGCGGTCGATCGGCGACGATCGCGTGGCGCTCTGGACCCATCTCGTCCGCACGGCGACCGATCCGAACCTCGGCGGCGACTTCCACTCGACCTTCGCTCGCACCCTGCAGGAGCGATACGCCGAGGTGCTGAAGGAGAAGGTCCTCTACCATAACGAGTTCTACGTCACGGTTCTTGTGCGGCCGTCGAACATGGCGGGGGATCAGGTCACGAGGCTGTTCGGCAAGCGCCGACCCGGTGCGGAAATCGACGACCGCGCCATGGTCATCATGGCGGACAAGTGTCGCGACTTCGAGACGCTCCTGGCGGACACGACGCCGGAGCGGCTGTCGCTCTACGAGCATGACGGCGTCCTGTTCTCGACGCCGATGGAGGTGCTGCACTTCATCCTGACCGGCGACCGTGTCCGCATCCCGCTCCTCGACGGGCGTCTGGGCCAGGCGCTCTACCAGTCGCGGATGATCTTCGGCCGGGAAGCGGCCGAGATCCGGCTTGCCCACAAATCCCATTTTGTGGGCATGTTCGGGGTGCGCGAGTATGTCGCCAGCACACGGACCGGGCAGTTCAACAGCCTCCTCAGGCTCGATTTCCCCTTTGTGATGACGCAAAGCTTCGCACCGCTCGTCAAGTCGGTCGCGAGCGAGCGCTTCTCCAAGAAATACAGGCAGATGACGTCCTCGGACGACGCCGGGGTCAGCCAGGCTTTGGAACTGCTGGACGGCCAGGACGAGCTCATGGCGAACCGCTTCGTCATGGGCGAGCACCACCTCTCGATCGCCGTTACCGACGACGATCAGCGCCGCCTCCTCGACCGGCTTTCCGTTGCGCGATCCGCGGCCGCGGACACCGGCATGGTCATGGCGCGCGAGGACGTCGCGCTCGAAGCGGCGTTCTGGGCGCAGCTCCCCGGCAACTTCCGGATGCGCGCCCGGCCTGCCGTCATCAACAGCCGCAATTTTGCAGGCCTGAGCCCGTTCTACACCTTCCCGGCGGGCCGCAAGTCGGGGAACCACTGGGGCGATGCGGTGACGCTTCTGAAGACGCGGGCCGGCTCGTCCTTCTGGTTCAACTTCCACCGTGCCGACATCGGCCACACGCTCATCATCGGCCCTACCGGCGGCGGCAAGACGGTGTTGCAGAACTTCCTCCAGGCGCAGCTCGAGAAGACCGGCGCGCGACAGGTCTTCTTCGACAAGGATCGCGGCGCCGAGATCTTCGTGCGCGCCTGCGGCGGGACCTATCTGGCGCTGAGCAATGGCCAGCCGACAGGCTTTGCGCCGCTCAAGGGGCTCTCGCCCAGCCCCTTCAACATCGCGTTCCTCCGCCAGTTCATCCGCGTGCTGGTCCGGCGAGACAACCGGCCGCTGTCGGTCGCGGAAGAGCGGCTGATCGACGAGGGCCTCGACGCGGTGATGCGGCTGCCGGCGCCCTCTCGCTCGCTGGGTGCGTTGCGCGAGATGCTCGGCTACGCCGACGCGGAAGGCATCGGCGCGAGGCTCGAGCGGTGGTGCCACGGCGGCGCTCTCGGCTGGGCGTTCGACGGCCCGACAGACGAGGTGTCGATGGCCGCCCGCTTCGTCGGGTTCGACATGACGCAGTTCCTCGAGAACCCAGAGATCCGCACGCCCACGATGCTGTACCTCTTCCACCGCGTGGATGAGCTGCTCGACGGCCAGCGCGTGGTCGTCGACATCGACGAGTTCTGGAAAGCGCTTCAGGACGACGCCTTCCGGGCGTTCGCGCAGGATGGCTTGAAGACCTTCCGCAAGCGCAACGCCTTTATGGTGTTCGGCACCCAGTCGCCGGCCGACGCGCTGCGCTCCCCGATCGCTCACTCGATCATCGAGCAGACCGCGACCAAGATCCTCCTGCCCAACTCCGACGCGAAGCGGTCGGACTATTGCGACGGGCTTGGACTGACGGCGGCGGAATACCGCCTGATCCGCGAGGACCTGACACCGGAGAGCCGGTGCTTTCTCGTCAAGCAGGGCCACACGTCGATCGTCGCCAAGCTCGATCTCGGCGCGATGCCCGACGAGCTCAAGGTGCTTTCGGGCCGCGAGGAAACGCTCGTCGCGATGGAAGAAGCCATCGCTGCCGCGGGCAGTGACCCGGCGGCGTGGCTCCCCGCCTTCTACGCCAACCAGAGGAGAAGCTGACATGGCGCTAAAGCTGAACACCCTGCTGGCTGCGGCGCCGATTGCGCTCGCCGTTATCGCCTCGCCGGCAGCCGCGCAGGGCATCCCCGTGTTCGACTCCTCGAGCTACCTCCAGGCGCTCGCGACCGTCCAGAATACGACGACGATGATCACCAAGGCCGAGCAGCAGATCACGACGGCGGAGAACACGCTCACCTCGCTCCAGAAGCTGACCGATGTGAACAGGATCGCCACGACGCTGCTCCAGTCGCAGATCCGCAACATCCTCCCCGACACCACGATCGATGCGGCAACCTTGACCGGCGGCGACCTGACCAGGATCGGGTCGTTGGGCACGCTCGCCTCAAACATCCAGTCCCGGTTCGCTATGGCGTCCACCGGCTCCGATGCCGATGCTGCCTACAATCAGGCGCTGAGAGACTCGACCGGTCCGGCAGCCGCGACGGCAGCGTTCGGCGAGAACACCCTCAGCGTGGCGCAGGCACGGATGCAGGGCCTCGATCAGCTTCGTGCGCAGCTCGACAGCGCGCGGGATCCCAAGGACGTGATGGACCTGCAGGCGAGGATCGCCGTGGAGCAGGCGCAGCTTCAGAACGACGCGATCAAGATGCAGGCGATCCAGATGGCGCAGGCGAGTGAGGCGAGCATGGCGGCGAGCGCCGCGCAGGTCTCGGCGGGTCGCAATGAATCAGCCTTCTTTCAGGCAAACACGATCCGGAGGTGATGGTGAAGAAGCTTATTCCCCTATGCGCGCTGGTCGCCGCCTGTGGCTGCCAGCAGCAGGTTGCCGTTCCGACTGCCCAGCAACTCATCGCCGATCGGACGCTCCTGACCGAGTGGCAGGGCAAGTGCGATACGGGCGCCTACAGCCAGCTCGCCCCCGCGCAAAAGAGCAACCTGTGCTCGACCACGCAGGAGGCAACCATCTCCGTCGCGCAGATGTCCTCGGGCAAGAAGGACGCCGACTTCTTCAGGGCGAACACCTTGAGGAAGTAATCGGCCGCGCCCTCGTTCAGCTACCCACGTCAGAATAGAGCCTTGTTCATGGCCGCTGCTCCCAACATCATGACGTTGTTCACGACCATGTACGGGTACGTGGAAACCGCGATCGCCGGCGCGGTCGCGACCTTCGGATCGGGGTTGGTCAGTTTCGTCGCCGCGCCGCTTGCGCTCGCGGCCGCGATCTATTTCCTGCTGCTCGGCTTTGCAGTGCTGAGAGGGGCGATCCAGGCGCCGCTGCGCGAGCTGGTGTTCCAGGCGGGCAAGGTCGGGTTCGCGCTCGCGGCTGCGAGCGCCGTCGGGTATGCGACCTTCGTCGTCAACATCGCCACCAACCTGCCCAGCGAGATCATCTCCGCCGGCTCGGGCACGCCGGTCAGCAATCCGGGCACCACTTTCGATACCTATGTCGCGGACACGGGCAAGCTCGGCCAGCGCATGGTGGACGCCAACACGAAGGTGCAGGCGCAGGCATCGCGCGGCCTTACCGACTTCCGTACGCCCCTCATCCAGCTGACCTGCTCGCTTATCACCTATCTCTGCATCGCGATCCTTTATGTGTTCGCGTTCCTGTCGGCATCGGTCGGCTTCTGCATCGTGATCTTCGCGAAGCTGGCAGTCTCCATCTGCGTGGCGCTCGCGCCGCTCGCGCTCGCCTGCCTGCTGTTCAACTCGTCACGCTGGCTGTTCGACGGCTGGCTGAAGCAGACCGCCAACTACATCCTGCTCATGGTCGTCATGGCGATCATGACCAAGTTCATCACCGGCCTCCAGGAAGCGGCGATGGACGGGATTATCGGCTCGATCGGCGACGGTACCGTCTTTGTCACCATGGAGAACACCTACTTGACGCTGAGCGCCGGCGTGATGGTTGTCGCCACGATCTCGTGCGCCGCGATCTACATCGTCGGCACGATCTTCTTCTTCCAGTCGCCGTCGATCGCGGCGGGCATCGCAGGCGGCGCCTCGTCCGGCGGTCACGGCTTCCTGATGACCGGCGCGAACATCTTGGCCAATCGGCTGATGTTCCGCCGCGCCATGCAAACGGCCCGGCCCTCTGCGCCAGCAGCTGCCGGTGGCTCGGTCAGCCGGGCCGCGTGAGCACCCGCCGCGCGCTGAGCCCGATAACGGCGCCGCAGCAATCAAACGGAGTTCGTATGAAAAGGCTGACGATCGCGGCGCTGGGTGCGCTCCTCCTGGGCGGATGCGCCGGTACGCACATCAGCAAGCCTGCGGTGTGCGACGGGAAGCATCGCCGGCCGGCCAATCTGTACGGCACGATCCTCCCTACCCTTCCCGTCCCGCTGCCCCCATCCCAAGGCACTGGCCATTCGATGGTCACGCCCGGGCCCGGTTCAGGGGCGGAAGCGCTGCCAGCTCCGCTCCCGCCACCCGTGTTGCCGACGCCCGGCCCTGAGCCATCGCCAACCGAGCCGCCGTCGACGAGCACGAACAGCGCCGCTCAATCGGCCCCGCGCACCTCCCAACGCGACGTCGCGCCGTCGTTCCATTCATGCTGACAGGAGGACCGGCGCGATGGGCGCAGTGAAGGCCGAGGATAAAGAGGCATATTTCGAGACCGCGCGGACGTGGGAGTACGACCGGATGCGCGCCGCGATCCAGTCGAAGCGGCTCGCCTGGAGCGTGGCAGGCGGGGCCTGCGCCCTTGCGTTTGCGTCGGTGGGGGCGGTGGCGATGCTGACGCCGCTCAAGACGGTCCAGCCCTACGTCATCCGGGTTGATAAGGCCTCGGGGGAAACGGAGATCGTCACGGCGCTCAAGGGGCCGCAGCCGCGAACCTATGAGGAGGCGGTCAACCGCTACTTCATTTCGCAATATGTGCGGCTTCGCGAGGGATGGCTGAACAATGCCGCCCGCGAGAACGCCTATACCGTCATGCTGATGAGCGAGCAGGCCGAGGCCAGCCGCTATCTCGGGAGCGTCCAATCGAGCAACAGGAACGCGCCGTCCAACATCTACGGCGACAAGGGCTATGTCTCGATCGCGATCAGGACGATCAGCTTTCTCAGTCCGACGGTCGCCCAGGTCCGCTACTCCAAGATCATCACCTTCGGACAGAACACGCCGGTCGCGCAGAACTGGAACGCGATCATGACCTTCAAATACACGACCGCGCCGGAGCACGAGAAGGATCGAACCCTCAATCCGCTCGGCTTCCAGGTCGTGAACTACCGCTCGGACCCGGAGGCATAGATGAACGACCCTTCGATCTCGCCGGAGGGCGCCGAGCGCGTCATAGTCCCTTTCCTCCCTGCGCTTCGCGAAAAGCTCGGCGCACGGCTGTCGCCGGCGACGCAGCTCGTCGTGACGGCGCGCGGCTCCAATAGCCGGCTCTGGCGCGGCGTGGGCGCGATCTGGAGACGGCTCGTGGTCTTCTCGGCCGTCGGCGTGCTTGCTGGAAGCCTGATGCCCCACCCCGCTTTCGCGAGCGAGGTGCCGATCCCCGGCAGCAAGGACGCTCGGGTCCGCAACGTCAATTACGACCCCGATCAGGTGGTCTCGATCCAGGGCAGCTTCCGCCACGCGATCGAGATACAATTCGGTCCCGGCGAGACCATCACGCAAGCGGCATTGGGCGATACGATCTCGTGGCAGATCGCGCCCGTTGGCAACATCATCTTCCTGAAGCCACGCGAGAAGGCCGGGCCGACGAACCTGATCGTCGTCACCAACGCCAATGGGTCGCCCCGTATCTACCATTTCAACCTGACACTCGGGACGGGGCAAGCGATGTACGGGGTTCGCTTCCACTATCCGCGGGAGGAACGCGCGCTCGCGGCGCTGCAGGTGCAGCTCGCCCAGGCGCAAGCGGCCAGGACCGTCGAGACGAACATCACCACCTCCGCGCTCGACCACGCCGTCATCGAGGGCGTTCGTAACATGGACTACACGGTCCAGGGCGATTCAGCGCTGCAGCCGACCGAAATCTCCGACAATGGCGAATTCACGGTGATGCGATATCCCGGGCACGCCGACATCCCCTCGATCTTCGCGGTCGACGTCGACGGGACCGAGACGATCGTGCCCTATGATGTGCGCGAGGATTTCGTGGTGATCCACGCTGTCTACCGCCAGCTCCGTCTCAGACGCGGGACGACCGTGCTGTGCATCTACAATGAGGCACCGCCGCGCAACGACCGCGGCGATCGCACCGGCACCGTGTCGAACGTCGTCGAACGCAAGGTGAAGGGGCAATAGCATGGTCGACACCGTCATTGACCGGGGCGGCGACATCGGCGCCGATGCGCTACCCACCGATCGCCAGGATACCGCGGTCGCGCGCAGCGGCGGCTGGGGCAATATCGCGCTCTTCGGCGCCGGCGTCGCCCTGATCGGCGCGATGGGCGGCATCGCCATCGGCTATGGCGCCTTCCACCGCTCCGCCGCCGCCACGACCACCGCCGAGCCTGCAAAGGCCAGCGATCGTGCGGTAAGCGATGTGATGGGGTCGCCCGACGCCCAGCGCGCGCAGCTCGCCGCCCAACTCGGCCAACCCGGCGCACCCCAGACCGACATCTTCGGCCGGCCGGTCGCTGCCGTGCCTGCGCAGCCCGTCGTCGATGCTAACGGCAATCCGGTGCCTGGATCGACCCCGGCGGCATCTGCAACCGGCGGCCAGCAGTCGCCGGCACAGAGACGCGCCGAGCAGGCACGCGCGATGGCTGATGCCTCGCGCCGCTCGCCGATCATGGCGTTCGGCGCCTCCGGCCTCGTCTCGGCGGCACCTGGCGCAACAGGTCTCCCTGAAGGAGCAGGGCAGGTACAAGGGGCGGCTGTCGGCCAGGGCAACCCATCTGGTCGTCCCGCCGGCCAGGCGATGGTGGGCAGTCGCCCTGGGCAGGGCTTCGGCGCGAGCGGCTTCGGCGCCGCGGGCGAGGAAGCCGCGCCAAGCAAGGGTTCGACCGACTTCAACGACCAGCTCGCCCACTCCGCGATCGAGACGGTCCGCGCGACCATGGTTGCCGATCGGAACCTCTTGCTGAGCGCAGGAACGGTCATCCCCTGCACGCTCCAGACCGCCATCAACTCGACGCAGGCAGGTTTCGTCTCCTGCGTGATCAACCACGACGTCTACTCCGAGAACGGCCGGGTCGTGCTGCTCGACAAAGGCACCAAGGTGCTGGGCCAGTATTCCGGGGGCATCACGCAGGGCCAGGCGCGGCTGTTCGTCCTGTGGACGCGCGCGCTGACACCGCGTGGCGTGGCGATCGACCTCGGATCGCCGGCGGCGGATAGCCTCGGCAGGGCCGGGCTTCCGGGAGGCGTCGACACGCAGTTCTGGGCGCGCTTCGGCGTCGGCCTCGTCATCTCGGTGCTGGAGGACGCATCCAACATCGCCAGCCGCGCGGTTGCCGGACAGGGCACCTATACGACCCAGGTGCCGGGAACCACCGCGCAGACCGTGCTCCAGAACACGATGAACATCAGGCCGATCCTGAAGAAAAACCAGGGCGACACCGCGGCGATCTTCGTCGCCAAGGACTTCGACTTCCGCACGGTCTACGACGTGCGGCTGAGGCGCTGAACCTTGGGCTCGCCGACGATCTCGCTGCTGTACGGCCACAATGCGGCGCCGATCAGCCGCCATTTGGAACGCGACGACGTAACCGAGCTCGTCATCAACGAGCCGGGAATGATCGGCCTTGAGACGCGGAACGGCTGGGAGTGGCATGCCGAGCCGGGGCTGGATAACGCGGCGCTGATGACGCTCGCCCGGCTGATCGCCGGCCAGACCAAGCAGGACATCAACGCGGAGTATCCGATATGCTCCTCGGTGCTGCCAGGGGGCGAGCGCGCTCAGCTGGTGGTGCCGCCAGCGGTCGAGCAGGGCTTCATCTCCATTACCATCCGCAAGGCGTCGGGGGTGTCGATGGACATCGACGACTTCGAGCGGGCCGGGCTGTTTAGCGAGGTCCGGGCGCATGGGCTAAGCGAAGACGTCGATAGGCAGCTTCTCGCCCACCGCGATGCCGGTGATTGGAAGGCGTTCTTCCGCCTCGCGGTCGAGGCACGAAAGAATATCCTGATCTCGGGTGCGACCGGATCGGGCAAGACGAGCTTTTCGAAAGGGCTCATCAAGCTGATCCCCGACCATGAGCGCATCCTGACGATCGAGGATACGCGCGAGCTCGTGGTCCCGCATCGCAACCGCGTCCACATGATGTACGCCAAGGACGGGAAGAGCCTGCAGAAAGCGGGCGCCAAGGAGTTGCTCGAGTCCGCGCTGCGGATGCGGCCCGATCGCATCCTCCTTCAGGAGCTGCGCGATGGCACCGCCTTCTTCTACCTGCGCAACGTCAACAGCGGTCACCCGGGGTCGATCACCACGGTGCACGCCAACACGGCGGAAGGCGCGCTGGAGCAGCTCACGCTGCTCGTGAAAGAGTCGGAGGGCGGGAACGATCTCGATCGGCACGACATCCGGGCCCTCTTGCGGTCGCTGGTCGACATCGTCGTCCAGATGGATCGCCTGCCTCCCCGCGAGGGCAGACCCGCGCGGTACCGCATGACGGAGGTCTGGTTCGACCCTGCGGGCAAACCTCGCGATTGAGGAGGAAGGCGGCGTGAGCGGCAAGTGGGTGCGGAGCGACGAGGGATCGCAGCCGGGCGCGATCGCCTTCCTGAGCCTCATCGGCCTGGTCGCAAGCGCGGCGATCGGCGCTGTCGCCGTCCTGTTCGAGGCTCATCTCCTCAACGGCCATACCCCTTGGCGCCGGGTGCCGGCTGCGCTCTGGGCGCTAAGATCCTATCCGATTGTCTACAAGCCGTTCCTCGTCGGTCTCGCGGCCGGCCTGGTGCTGACGGTGATCACCATCATCTCCTCCTTGTTCAGGCGCCAGAAGCTCCACGGAGATGCGCGGTGGGCGCGGATCGGCGAGGTTCGGAAGGGCAAGCTGCTCGGAACCTCCGGGATCGTGCTCGGCAAGTTCGGGGGCAAGGTGATGCGCTTCGGCGGCCCCGAGCATGTCCTCCTGGAAGCGCCCACCCGCGCCGGCAAGGGCGTGGGCGTTATCATCCCCAACCTGCTGGACTGGCCGGATTCGCTGGTGGTGCTCGACATCAAGCAGGAGAATTTCGACAACACCGCCGGTTATCGGCTGAAGGTGCTCGGCCAGCGCGTCGTGCTGTTCAACCCGCTCGATCCCAAGGGCAATACGGCCCGCTACAACCCGCTGAGCTACATCAACCGGCATGATCCGGTGGAGGTCATCAACGAGCTCCAGAAGATCGGCATGATGCTGTTCCCGGACCCGGTCTCGGGCGACAATTTCTGGGCGGAGAGCGCGAGGACCGCCTTTCTCGGGGTAGCGGCCTATGTCGCGGCCACCGTCGACGACGGCACGGACGTGCTGCCGTTCACCATGGGTGAGATCTATCGCCAGTTCGCCGCCGGCGATGCCGCCAAGCGATTTCCGAAGATCATCGCCAAGCGGTTGCAGGCCGGAAGACCGCTGTCGGGCGGCTGCGTGTCGGCGCTGCGTGATTTCACCACCGCCTCGCCGAACACCTTCACCTCCATCCGCCAATCGGTGACGGCGAAGATCAACGCGTGGCTCAACCCGTATGTCGATGCGGCGACGTCGGAGAGCGACTTCGACCTGAGCGAGTTTCGCGACCAGCGGATCTCGCTCTACCTGGGGGTATCGCCCGACGATCTCGAGCGGGTGGCGCCGATCTATGGCCTCCTTTTCCAGCAGCTCATCGACCGCAACGTCCGCGAACTCCCCAAGGGCGATCGCCACCAGGTGAAGGTGCTGGTCGCGCTGGACGAGTTCGCCAGCCTCGGCAAATGCTCCGTCCTCGCGCAGGCGTTCAGCTATGTCGCCGGGTACGGATTGCGCCTGCTGCCGGCTTTCCAGTCGATCGAGCAGATCCAGGGCGTGTACGGCGACAAGGTAGCGGCCGACATCGAGCGCAATTGTGCGGTGAGGCTCGTGCTGCGTCCGGCGGGACTGTCGGATGCCAAGAAGATCTCCGACCAGCTCGGCAGCTACACCTATAAGGCTAAATCCCGGAACATGGGGACCTGGGGTGGCGGAGGCGGCTCGACGTCGGAGACCGACCAGCGCCGACCGCTCCTCTTGCCGCAGGAGGTCGAGATGCTGCCGGAGAACGACCTGATCGTCTTCCGGCGCGGCATGTACGCGACCTACGGCAAGAAGGTTCGCTACTATGCCGAGAAGAAGCTGGCAGTCCGGACCAGGATACCGGCGCCGGCGATGCCGGCGATCCGCGTGGACCCGGCGGTCGCCCACAACAGCCTCAGGTTGATCCAGGCGGCCGAGGCCGAAGGCGACCCGGCTACGATGGCCACTGGTCCCGCACCGGCACCACCCGCAGCCGAGGGACTTGGAAAGACGATTCCGCGGACGACGGCACGCCTAAACAGGGCCGCGATCGACGCGGCCCGTGCCGCTCCTCCGGACCAGCGCATCACCAAGCTGTTTGAGCATTTGGTGGCGGTTGCGGCGGACGCGATCTGACCGGCGACCAGATCGTTCGCGATCTTGGCCGCTTGAACCATGAACGGCCCGACTCCGGAGTAAGCGGTAACGTCTGGAATTGGGGACATTGCCGTCGGGCAGCTATCGGTCGCGTTGATGCAGATAGCTGACGTGGGCTGACCTTTCCTGCACATTGTTTTCCGATCGGGTTGATGAACATAGGCCCGCGGCAAGGGCCGGCTCTGGGCGGCCGGTATGCCGGCGTGCATCAAACGGCCGTTTTCCGAACAACCTTCGGGGCTGGCGCTAATCAATGTATCCGTTATGCTGGATATATGGAAAACGAGTCGGCTATCGCTGCGCTAGGTGCATTGGCCCAAGGGACACGGCTCGATGTGTTTCGCCTGCTAGTGCGGCATGAACCGGACGGCATGGCTGCGGGCGAAATCGCCCGCCAGCTAGACGTGCCGCAAAACACCATGTCGGCGCACCTTGGCATCCTTGCACGCGCCGGCCTCGTCCGCTCCGAACGGCAAAGCCGTTCGATCATCTACCGTGCCGATCTGGACGGCCTGCGCGCGCTGACGCTGTTCCTCGTCAAAGACTGCTGCGCGGGCAACGCGGAGCTGTGTGCGCCGCTCGTCGCCGAACTCGCTCCCTGCTGCTGAAAGGACGCTCCGTGGCCGTCGATATCGTCATCTATCACAACCCCGAGTGCGGCACGTCGCGCAACGCTCTCGCCATGATCCGCAATGCCGGCATCGAGCCGCACGTTGTCGAGTGAAAACGCCGCCCTCGCGCGCGCTGCTGGTGGAGCTGATCGACCGCGCCGGCATGACCCCGCGCGATCTGCTGCGCGAGAAGGGAACACCCTATGCGGAGTTGGGCCTGGGCGACACGTCGCTGTCCGACGACGTACTGGTGGACGCAATGATGGCGCACCCCATCCTTATCAACCGGCCGCTGGTCGTCTCGCCGTTGGGAGTGAAGCTCTGCCGCCCGTCAGAAGCGGTCCTCGATCTGCTGCCAACCGGCCAGCTTGGCGCATTCGCGAAAGAGGATGGCGAACAGGTGGTGGACGCTTCGGGGCAGCGCGTCGCCTGATGCTGCTTGCGGTTCTGATCTTCGTCGCCACGATCACGATCGTCATCTGGCAACCCAAGGGCCTGGGCATCGGGTGGAGCGCGATGGGCGGCGCTGTCGTGGCGCTGCTCGCCGGCGTCGTCTCCCTGTCCGACGTGCCCGTGGTGTGGGGCATCGTCTGGAACGCAACCGCCGCTTTCGTCGCGATCATCATCATAAGCCTGCTGCTTGATGAGGCCGGGTTCTTCGAGTGGGCCGCGCTCCATGTCGCCCGGTGGGGCAAAGGTAACGGCCGTCGCTTGTTCGCTCTGGCCGTGCTGCTCGGCGCGGCCGTTTCATCCCTGTTCGCCAATGATGGCGCCGCCCTGATCCTGACGCCCATCGTCATCGCCATGCTGCGGGCGCTGGGGTACGGCGACAAGGCAACGCTCGCCTTTGTCATGGCCGCCGGCTTCATCGCCGATACCGCTAGCCTGCCGCTCGTCGTCTCCAATCTCGTCAACATCGTGTCGGCCGACTTCTTCCACCTCGGCTTCGGCGAATATGCGAGCGTGATGGTGCCGGTCGATCTGGTTTCGATCGCCGCGGCGCTGGGCGCGCTGCTGTTGTTCTTCCGGCGCGACATACCGGCAGCTTATGATGTGGCGGCGCTGCGCGTGCCGCGTGAGGCCATCCGCGACGCCAGCACCTTCCGTGCCGGTTGGATCGTCCTCGCGCTCCTGCTCGCCGGCTTCTTCCTGCTCGAACCGCTCGGCGTCCCCGTCAGCGCCGTTGCGGCTGCAGGCGCGATCCTGCTGCTGATGATCGCGGGGCGAGGCCACGTAATCCAGACGCGGCAGGTGGTGCGGGGCGCTCCGTGGCAGGTCGTGATCTTTTCGCTGGGCATGTACCTGGTCGTCTATGGCCTGCGGAACGCCGGTCTGACGGATCATTTGGCCTCGCTGCTCGATCGCACCGCGCAAGGCGGCGTATGGGGTGCCGCATTGGGAACAGGCGTGATCGCCGCCGTCCTGTCGTCGGTGATGAATAACATGCCGACCGTGCTGGTGGGGGCGCTCTCGATCGACGCCACCCACGCTGCTGGACCGATCAGGGAAGCGATGATCTACGCCAACGTGATCGGCTGCGACCTCGGTCCCAAGCTGACTCCGATCGGCTCGCTCGCGACCCTCCTCTGGCTGCACGTCCTGGGACAGAAGGGCGTGCGGATCGGATGGGGCTATTACTTCCGGGTGGGGGTCACGCTGACAGTGCCCGTCCTGCTCATCACACTGGCGGCGCTCGCGCTGCGAATTGGGATTGTCTGATGCCTCTCCGCGACCTTTCCAATCCCGACCATCTGCCTGCCCTCGATCCCGCCTATGCCATCCAGCGACCGGCT